>WNGA01001620.1_pt1 | contig 43322 bp, 34 predicted proteins | sample 5400061 | NCBI WGS metagenome assembly WNGA01 (sample SAMN13153366, study PRJNA577476) | soil metagenome | isolation source: 100 cm soil or saprolite under grassland replicate 2 | place: USA:California | collected 2016-06-15 | reverse complement strand
CCCCCGCCGCCACCAGCGACATCCTGGCCGCCGCCCGCGCGGGCGGCGCCGCGGTGCGGTGGTGTGTCACCGTCACCGACCACCACGGCCGCCCCGCCGGCCACGGCTGCGCCGCCGGCCAACCGCAGCAGCCCAACCCCGGCCGATGGGGATTCAGCCTCACCGTGCAGGCACTGGAAACCGGTGACTGCGCCCACACCCGGCAATCCGCCGCGGACAAGCCGCCGCCGAAACTGCGGCATCTCATCCAGGCCCGGCACCCCACCTGCTGCTTCCCCGGCTGCGGCCGCCCAGCCAGACTATGCGAACTCGATCATACGCTCGCATATAACGCGGGCGGCCGGACGTGTCAGTGCAATTTGGCGGAAACGTGCAACCTATAACTACACAGGTTAGATACGCGCGGCCGATGACGACCCTGGTCCTCACCATTTGCGGGTGAGGACCAGGGTCCGGGTGACCGCGCTCGATGCCCAGAGCCCGAATGTCCGCGCCGATGGCCTCAGAGACCCGCGCCCGCGGTCCTCAGCAGTCAGGCGCAGCCGGGGCGCGGCACTGTTGGAAGTGTGCAGGGGCCGACTTCCCCCATCGGAAGGGATGGCACTCAGACGTCCTCGCCATCCAGGTGCAGGACCGTCTTGATGGCGTCGTGTCCGGGCTTGCTGGCGAAGACGTCGGTGAGCTCATTGAGATCGACCTGGGCGTCGACGAGCTGGCCGGGGGATATGAATCCCAGGGCAGCGGAGCGCTGAGCACGGTCGATCCAGGTGAGGATGTTCTCTGCGCTGCGGTTGTGCAGGCTGACGACGCGCATAGCGCGGAAGTTCCAGCCCCGCATGTCGACGATGCGTCTACCGCCGTTGGACTGGTGGTAGCCCAGAACGCCGAGGGTACCGTCGACTGCGACGAGGTCACTGGCCAGCTGCAGGCCTGCTGCGGTACCGGTCGTTTCGATGACGATCGGCTGGGTCAGGTGCATCGCGTCGGGCACCTCATCGCGGTGGAAGACGGTATCTGCGCCCCAGGAGCGCGCGAGTTCCTGGGCGGTGGTGCGCGGTTCGATCGCGAGCACGCGGTGGCCAATTGCTGTCAGATAGCGCAGCGCAAGCAGGCCCATGAATCCGGCGCCCACGAGGACGACCTGAGCGTGCTCGCGGAACGAGAGCATCTCCAGGCCGCCGATGACGCAGGCGACCGGCTCGGCGAGCGCTCCGTCCAGCAGCGAGCAGTCGGGGTGCAGCGGGACCGTGCGCCCGACAGGGGTAACGATCTCGGAGGCGTACCCGTCATCGACATACGCCACGACGCGTGTACCGACGGGACGGGTGCCGGTGGCGGTCTCAGTGACGACACCAGACACCTCGTGCCCGAGGCGGCGAGGGAAATCTCCTTCGCCTTCGGCGACCGCGGCGAGGTCTGAGTGGCACACACCGGCGTAGGCGACCGCGACACGGACATGGCCGTCCGGCAGCGCACCGGGTTCGCCGTAGATCACGCTGGCGGCGAGCTTCCCAGTCGCCTGCACGTAGCGCATGGGTGTTCCTTCCCTGTCCGAGGGCGCTGCTGGCCGACCCGCCGGAGGACATTCCGGCGCGTTGGTGAGTGTAGTCATGCCGAGATTGCAATTAGCTCGTCAACCATGGCAGAAGTGCCGCATGACATCGGTTCCCTGCAGCTTCGAGGGCGAGCCTATCCAGTCGGCAAGCGCGCGTATGAGTCCGATCTGGGCGGACCAAGCGGAGCCGACGGCCAGATCAAGTGCCAGGGCAGATCGGCGGACATGGTGTCGCGTCATTCATGGCCTTGCTGCCGGGATAACCTCACTGCAAGTGCTGACAGCGAGGGAATCGCATTTCTCATGCGTCTGCTGCGTCGCGACACTGGACCGGGTACGCGGAAATCCGGGCTATCGGACGGTCCGCGCTCTGGCTGACTGGTGATGACCTCGCTATGCGCGCGGAGCCTGGCGCGGACCTGCGCGGCCTCGGGGTGGTGCAGATCGTCCAGGATGGCCACCGCCTGCAGCCAGGCGTCCCGGGCCGCATCTGGCTCGTCGGCGGCCTGGTAGGCATCACCGAGGCGCGTGAGCGTGTCGGCTTCCGTGTAATGGTCACCGAGCTGCCGGTTGAGTTCGAGAGCCTGGTGGTGATAGCTGATGGCCTGAGGATGGCTGCCCAGGTGATAGTAGGTGTCTCCGAGGCTCCTTAGCGTTTCAGCCTCGCCGTATTTGTCCGCGAGTTCCCCGAGTTCCCGGTGCATGGCTATGGCCTCCACGGAGCAGGAGAGGGCCTGCTGATGCTCACCAAGCTCGGTTAGACAGCGTCCCTCCAGGGCACGGGCATGCGCTTGCCCCGTGCGAATGCCGGAAGCGAGGTACAAGCCGAGAGCCTGGCGGGCGTGGCTGAGTGCTTCATCGGGGTGACCCTGATAGCTCTCCACCTGGGAAAGTTCGAGGTGGTTGTGAGCCTGGCCTGCGCGCTCGCCAAGCTGGCGATTCAGGTCCAGGGCGTGCCGTAGGTGTGTGCGGGCTTCGTCGTATATGCCGAGCCGGAGGTAAGCGTAGCCCAGTTCGTGGCTGGCCCGGGCCTGTCCGTCCCGGTCTCCGGTGCGTCGGGCGGCGGCCAGCGCCGTGCACAGCGTGCCGACCCATTCGTGCAGGTAACCTTGCCGGTTGAAGTAGGCCGTCAGGACCCACGGGATCTGCCAGGCGTGGGTGTCGAACCCGCTGGAGGCGGCCTGCGCGACGATCGCCGGGAACACCTCTTGCTCGGCATCGCACCAGGCAAGCGCTTGCTCGTAACCGGCCAGTTCTTCCGCCGGCATCTGCGGATCCGGTGCGACGGGGGCAAACGTCTCCCGGGCTGGGTACAGCCACCGGATCGCGGCGTGACCAGTGTGCAGGTAGTGGTCGAGCATCCGCCGCACGGCGGCGTGGCGTTCGGTGGCGGTATCCACACTGGAGGCTTGCTGGGCGGCATAGCTGCGCAACAGGTCATGGAAGGTGAACCTACCCGGGGCGCGCTCCGTCACCAGGTAAGCCCGGGTCAGCTCGGCTAGGGCCTTGCGCGCTTGCATCAGAGGCACTCCCGCCAGGCTGGCGGCGGCCGGGGCGGATATGTCCGGGCCGGGATGGGCGCCGAGCATCCGGAACATCCTGGCTGCCGGTCCGGCCAGGTTCCGGTAGGAACAGGAGAGCACCGCCCGCACGTTCGTGGCCAGGTCCCCCGCATCGAGGGCGTCCAGGCGCCCTCGTGCGTCCCGCAGTTCACCAGCCAGCTCTGTGAGCGGGAATGCCGGCTGAGCAGCGGCGCGGGCGGCTACGACGCTCAGCGCCAGCGGCAGCCGCGCGCACAGTTCGATCAGCTCGTCCACGGCCCCAGGCTCACGCGAGGCCCGGTCCAGGCCGAGATGCCGGGCCAGCAGCGCGCGGGCCTCGGTCACGCTGAGCAGGTCCAGGCCAAGCAGGTGAGCGCCTTCCCAGGCGAGGAGGCTGCTGAGCTGGCTGCGGCTGGTCACCAGCACCAGGCAGGTCTCGCTGCCCGGCAGCAGCGGACGTACCTGATCAGAGTCGCGGGCGTTGTCGAGCAGCACGAGAAGCCGCCGCCCGGCCAGCAGGCTGCGGTACAAGGCAGCCTGCGCGTCCAGCTCCACAGGGATGCGGGCAGGCTCCACGCCCAAGGCGTCGAGGAAACCGTGAATGGCTTCGGCTGGGCGCACCGGCGACCCGGCCGGATCGAACCCGCGCAGGTTCACGTACAGCTGCCCATCCGGGAACCGTCCGGCGACCTGATGCGCCCACCGCAGGGCCAGCGCGGTCTTGCCGATCCCGGCGGTGCCGCCGATCGCCGAAATCACGACTGTCCCGGCCGTCCCGGGCGTGCCCTCCGGCTGGCTCCAGCCGACGGCCCGGTCCAGCAGGCCGGTCAGCTCTGCCAGCTCATCGGCCCGGCCGACAAAATGCTGGGTGTGCGCGGGAAGCTGGCGTGGCACCGCCCTATCAGGGCCTGCGGACGGGATCTCCAGGCTCGTCTCGTCGTGCGGATACGGGTAATCGGGCAGCGCGATCCAGGCGACCGTGCTGGTCTCCTTGACTGCTACCCGGACGGGGCGGTAAGTGGCCGGATCTGTGTCCATGCTGTGCCGGACGACCTCATCGAAGAACCAGGATGAGACGATCAACGCCAGTATTCCCGACGAGTTAGCGAGGGCGTCCTTGAGGGGGCGTGCATCGAGCAGCCGGAAGGCCGAGTTGATCGCCACCGCCGTGACTCCATGGTGGTCGTAGATGATCTCCCCGGCCGAACACACCGTCCCCGCGATCCTCCCGATGACAATCCGCCCACCGTATGCCAGTACTGCGGAAAGCGCGCCGCAGGGCCGTGTACAAGCCCTTGCGCACGGCGACCTGATGCGGATTAGCCCGGCGGTGATCGCCGAAGCCCTCCACGTCCACCACGAGAATGGTCCGGTGGACAGCGGGCTGCGGCTGCGGCATCGACCCCCTGCGTAACAATGACACCTCTGACCCGCACAAAACGGAGCGCGCTTTTGCGGCTATAAGACCGGATTCTGGCACGACGAAGTGCCGTAAGAAACGGTCGGACATGAAGTTCCTGCTGCCACAGCCGCTGGCCAGGTCCGCGATCCCTCGTACGGCAATGATGGTCCGGCGCAGGAAGTCCGCGAAGGCCGCCGCCGATGTCGGGCTGGCCCGACATCGGCGGGGCCCAGCTGAGCCAAGTCCAGGAGAATGCCAGCTCAAGAGCCAGTACGAGTGGCACCATATTTTTTGTCGTGCCAGCAATAATCACACAGGTCCGTCCGGCTGCTGGACGAAGGAGTGATCCACGCGGCTTGTCCGTTGTCCGGGTGAGCCTGCGATCAACGGGGTGGCTGTTCGTGCGGGACGGGCGGCCGGGTCACCGGGATGATACGGACGAGTGTGTCCAGGCCGGTGAAGTCGACGGGGTTAGTCGTGAACAGCGGAAGCCCTTCGGCGATGGCGGTGGCTGCGATCATGAAGTCAGCGACTCTGCCCCGCCGCTTACGGCCGGCGGCGACGACCGCCGCCGTCACACGGCCGAAGATTCGGGCCGCCTCAGCGTCAAACGGCATGGGGTCAAATTCGCTCTCTGCGCGCTGCAGGACCTCAAGGCGCCGGGCACGCTCGGCGTGCTCGTCGTAGATGTCTTGCTCGTCGTTACGGCGCACCTCATGCGGACCAGCGGATAGTTCCGCCAGGGTGATAGCGCTGATCGCCATTTCATCGGGCAACTCGGCTGGGTCGATCCACCTGCGCAAGATCAAGATGTTGGTATCGAGCAAGCCCTGCATGGGCTGATCACCGCTCATACGGGCTGCCAGCCTCGTGGTCGAGCGCCGCGTCCTGATCGGCCCTGAATGTCTCCAAGTCAACAGCAGGGGCATTGCGCGACATCGCGATGAACTCCTGCCGGGAGACAAATCGGCGGCGTTGCCGCAGCGGGATCAGCTCCCCGATCCGGTGGCCGTCCCGGGTGACCGTGAAAGACTGGCCGTGCTCGACGGCATCCATGATCTCCCGCGACCTCGTCCGCAAGTCGCGCTGCGTGATCTCCGGGTGAGCACTCACGTCGCCAATGTAGCACTGGGTGCTATCTAGTGCTACAAGCACTGCCGACAGAACGGACATTATGGGATGTGGCGCGGGGTAATGATAACGCCGTTGCGCAGGGATTTCATTGCGTCCTTGGTGGCAACGGTGTCTGGGTGGTCGTCACCTAGGGCGCGTGCCCGGGTGGTGAGTACCGAACGGTATTGTGCCAGCGCCGCGCGGCGTTTCCCAACCAGCGCGATCACCCACGCCAGTTCATGCTGGGCGGTCAAGGTATCGCGATGCTCGTGACCGAGAACTTCCTGGCGGGCTCGGACAACCTCTCGGTAGGCAGCATCGGCGGCGGTAAGGCTGCCTTGCGTGGCGGTGATCCAAGCAAGTTCGTGGCGGGCCATGATGGTTCGTGGGTGGTGTTCACCGACCAGTTGTTCTCTGGCCAGGAGAACCTCTTGGAGGATGAGCTTGGCTTCTTCCTCATGGCCCTGGTTGGCGAGCACCCAGCCGAGCTCGTGGCGGGTGATCAAGGTGTCCGGGTCAAGGTCGCCCAGGGCGTGAGTACGCCTGGTGAGTACCGTGCGGTATATTTTTTCGGCCTCGGCCCACCGCTGCTGGCAGGCGGCTACCCAAGCCAGCTCGTTAAGGGCCATAAGCGTGTACCGGTGGTTGTCGCCGAGGACTCGCCGGAACCCGGCCAATGCCTGGCGAAACATTGCCTCCGCTGGCGTGTAGTGACCTTGCATCGCAATCGACCAGGCAAGCTCATGACGTGCGCGCAGGATGACCGGGGAATCGTCACCGAGCAGGGACACCATGCTGGTAGCGGCGGTGGCGAGTCGTTCACCGGCGGTGATAGCCCCACTCAAGGTGTGGGCAACTGCCGCATCGGTGGCACCAACTACCAGATCGCTGAGATGCTGACGGCCCACATAGGGCGCGGCGGTGCTGAGCAGGGTGTGTAAGTGCGGTCCGAGCGCCAGGTAGTCAGGCCAGTCAGTAGCCCGGTCGTCATCCAGGCTTCCCAGAGCCTTGACCATGCTCTCAACTGCCGTGCAGTAGGTTGTTGCCGCGTCGCTTTGCCTATCTTTCGCCTCGCTCAGGTGCGCAAGATTTGTGGTGGCGATCACTGGGTGCACGACTACCGCGCGCTCATCGGCCCGGGTTCCGCCGAACGGCCGGACGTCGATAAGACTCAGCGCCCTGAGCCCATGCAGACCATCCTCCAGCCGGTATTCGGCCTGCGCCTGGTTGAGGGCGCTGGGTTCTTCCCCGGTCGCGGTGAGGAGGCGGTTAAGCTGCCGCGGGGCCAGTATGCCGCGCGGAATCGGCGTCGCCGGGGCGAAGCAGGACAAGAGCCGCAGCAGCGGCCGCGCCTGGGGATTCCCGCGCCGCGCGAGGTCATCCAGGGACATCTCCCAGGTTCGCATCACAGTAGAGCGTGGGTCAGTCGGCTGCCCGATGCTGGGCCTGGCCGTCAGCAGCCGGGGCCTGTGCTCAGGGTCATTCAATGCCCGCAAATACTCGTTGAAAGACCGCCGGAGCACCACCTCGGAATCGAGATTGGTTCCCGCTAACCGCAACGGCAACGGCAGCCCGCCCAGGCGCCGGGCCAGAGCTTTGGCTTCCGGTAACTCACCTGCTCGGGGCGCGCAATCCAGCAGCACCTGCGCCGCCTCATCTTCGGTGAGCGGGTCAACCGGCAGGAGGTGGGCGGCGCGGCCCCAGGTGGCTGGGTCTCTGTCCCGGGTGGTGACCACGACGAGGCCGCGTTTTGAGGAACGCACCCACCCCGTCCCGTCCGCGGGCAGGCTAACATGCCGTCCTTCCGCCGTTGCATTGCCTAGCGTGACGACCGATGAGCCGCCCAGCAGGGGCGGCTCATCGGCGTTATCAAACACAAGCAGCCAGCGACGGTCGCTGCCGTTCAACAATGCCCACAGCCGGTCGGGGCCATCCGGGCCGCCCGCCCTTATCACCTCCAGATCGGCACGGCACGCACCGAGCTGGCGGGCGACGGTAACCAGCCCGCCAGTAAGACTGGACAGATCAGCAGCCGAAACCCACCACACATACCGGCCCCGGCGGCCACTAGCGGCGCCGCCTTGGGCTTGGGCGAACGCCGCCGCAACGGTCGATTTCCCCACACCGCCCATCCCCGCCAATATCGCCGGGCCACCCGCAGGCACCTCCAATAACCGGCGGAGCTGCCCCATCAACTGGGCCCGCCAGAGACGAAGCGGCGCCGGACAACGCGACCACCGCCTCAATGAACTGCGCCACACGACTCTGGTCGCGGGAAACGAGCAGCACGCTGATCGCCGTCACTGCCAAACCACCGACCAGCACAAGGCCAATCGCTGGCAGCGCCCGCAATCGCCCCGTACGCGGCACAACACCCAGTGTGCCAGAAGCAACGACATCGCCCAGCAATAAATCCGCAGCCGACGGCGCCCGACAACCGTGCCGCGCCAGTGGTCTTGATCACTTGCCGCCAGCCAGTGTGGGTGACGGCACAGTCCAACATGAAACCTATAACTACACACTTTTGGGTCACGGTGTCTGGGCGGGCGACGCGTCCCCGACGACGACGAGTGGATCACGATCGACTCCGGTGACGGCTGGCGGATCGGCCTGCAACGGGCCACCGGCCACGTGCCGCCCCACTGGCCGGACCAGGACCGTCCGCAGCAGGCCCATCTCGACTTCCGGGTACCGGACATCGATGCGGCGGCGGAACGCGCCCAGCAGCTCGGCGCCAGCCTGCTGCGCCGCAACGAACGGTGGCACACACTGGCCGACCCGGCCGGCCACCCGTTCGACCTGTGCGTCAACCCGGACGATCCGCGGACCACCCTGACGGGCGTCATGCTCGACTGCCCCGACGCGAAGGCGCTGAGCCACTTCTACGCGGAGCTGCTCGGCAAGTCGGTGACGTACGAGGCGGACGGCGTCGCCATGATCGGCGAGGACGGCGCGCAGCCGGTGATGTTCCAGCAGGTGGAGCAGTACACCGCGCCGCGCTGGCCGGATCCGGCGTACCCGCAGCAGATCCACCTCGACGTGACCGTCCAGGACGTGGACGCGGCGGAACGGGCCGCCCTCGGCATCGGTGCCACCCGACTGGACGGCGCCGGCCCGAACTGGCGCGTCTACGCCGATCCGGCCGGCAAGCCCTTCTGTCTGGTGTGGACGGTCTAATTAGTGCCGTAACCGGCAACGTTTGCCCTGTCCCGCGAGCCGCGATGAGTTCTGCGGCGTCCGGCGGTCGTACTGTCGAACCCGTTACCGAGGAGGACTTCTGATGGCGTCTCACTTGACGGCTACATCGTCGGGCCGGACGGCGACTTCGACTGGACGGCGCCCGACGAGGAGGTCTTTCGCTTCGTCACCGACGAGATACGAGAGGTCGGCGTCCACCTGTTGGGACGAGGGCTGTACGAGACGATGCTGTACTGGGAGACCGCCGACCAGGATCCATCGCTCGACGACTCAATGCTCGAGTGGGCCGCGATCTGGAAGCCGCTCCCAAAGGTGGTGTTCTCCACCACGCTGTCGGCGGTGCAGGGCAATGCCCGCCTGGCCTCCGGCGGCCTGGCGAAGGAGATCGAGCGGTTGCGAGCCGAGCCGGCGGAGGGCGACATCGCGATCGGCGGCCCGACTCTCGCCGCCGAGGCGGCCGCGTTGGGTCTGATCGACGAGTACCGGGCCAGGGTCTACCCGGTGCTGGTTGGCGGTGGCATTCCGTTCTTTCCCCAGCGCGAGCGCCGGGTGGATCTCGAACTCGTCGAGACCCGCACCTTCAGCTCGAGAGTCGTCTACCTCCGCTACCGCGTGGCGCGCTAGCCGGCTCGTCCGCCGAGCCCTAGCAAGAACGGGCCAGCCAGTGGCTTGACCTCAATCACCCAGCCCAGTTCTCGCAGCGAGCGCTCGAGCGATCTCGGTTCAAGCGCCACATTCGCTCTACATAACAACGTTCCTCCCAGCAACAGGGCAAACGTTGCCGGTTACGGCATTAGCTTCTGCCTTCCCCAGCCTGTCGCGCGACCAAGGTGCTCAGATCTTCGCATAATGCGGCTGTGAGCGAGCAAACCGATCTGCGTGCTGCTGGCCGGGCGTTCATCGCTGCGGCGTTTGACGTCTTGAGGCAGGAGCACGTTATCGCGCCGCCGGTCTACCACCCCTACGTCGAAGTTGGCCAGCTTCGCCCGGCAGGTAATCGGTGTCATCAATGAAGGAGTGCAAGGTGACCAGTGACGGTGATCCGGGTCCGGTGAGGGATAGTGAGAACACGCGCCTGGTCGGCGACGGCGGAGAGGTACCACAGCATGTCGCCGAGGTTCCCCGGCCAGCCTGGCCTCATACACCCGCTGCCGGGCAGCCGCGAAATGCCAGTAAGTATCGAACACTGGCGCGTATTTGCCTACCTCGCAAAACAGGTTCTGGCAGTTTGAGCACCAGGTCCAAGATCTCCCCGGCAGGCAGGTAGTCAAGTGGGCTCACACGCGGGCCGGGTCTGCGGGTGCTGATCGCCGAGAAACCAGCCGGGGCCGGGCGCGCTGCGCGGCATCAAGAAGGTGTTCGAAAGCCTGGCGGCTCACCCAACCGCGTCCCGGGGTGCTGCAATGGATCACACCCTCCGGCTGGGAATACACCCTCAACCCCGACGCCCACCCCACCTAGTGGCCGCCTCAAATCCGGGCGTAGATGTTGCGAAGCATCAAGTTAAGAGCCTGCGTGAGAATCCCGATCTGGCTCGCGTCGCGCCGGAGGCGCAAAAGCAGAGTCCCGCATCCCGGCTGGCTGCGTTCTCGCCCTCGACGTCCTTCCCGGGCGCACGTTCGGACTGCGGCCTTGCCAGCCGGGCGCGATGACTCGCCCTACGTCGTGCCGGAGGCGCGCAGACGACCACAGCGAAGCGGGGTTCTCACGCAGGCTCGAAGAGCGGGAATCGCAAGGCTGTCGGGCCCTCGCGGCGCAAGAGGCGACTGCTGTTTGCAGGCTTCTTCGAAACGGTGATCAAGTGGAGCGAGCAGGCTCAACGCGATATCAAGGACTGGCCTGCCACGGACGGTCTCGGGTTGACGAGTACTGCCCGCAGCCAACTCGAACAGCTGGTTAGCCGCCTCGACAAGATAGTCGCCGACTGAATTCTCCTGTGGATGGATGTCACCAGGGCGTTGTTGTTGGACGGAACGCTGCCGTCAGCGCAGGATGGACCAATGAGCTTGCGTGCGGCGGCCAGGTTTGCCGCACTCAGCCCTCGTCGGCGGATGCTCGTCGCCGTGTTGGCGTTCCTCGCCTTGATACTCCTGGTGCTAGGTGGCATCCGGGCGTGGCGGATCATGGACCGGCATAGCGCCGCAAAAAGCCTGAGGCCGGGGGACGTGCTGCTCATCCCTGGCTACGGCGGCAGCATGCGGCCGCTATCCGAGCTCGCCACGCGGATCCGCGCGACCGGTCGGCATGTGAGTGTCATCCGGCTTCCCGGCAACGGCACCGGCGATCTGGAGGCCCAGGCCAGCGTGCTGAACAGCTATGTGAACCGTGCGCTTCGCGGCGGTGCACCCTCGGTGGACGTCGTCGGATATTCGGCCGGTGGGGTCGTGGTTCGCCTGTGGGACGTCCGGTACGACGGTGCGAAGACGGCGCGGCGGATCATCACCCTCGGCTCGCCACTGCATGGCGCACAGCTCGCGGCGGCCGGGGCGGCTTTCGCTCCCGGCGCCTGCCCGGCCGCTTGCCAGGAGCTCGTGCCTGGCAGCTCGCTGCTCACGCGACTGCAGCGAGCTCCCTACGAGGGGCGCCCAGCCTGGCTGTCGCTGTGGACGGACGACGACCATGTGGTGCAGCCACCCGATTCCGCGCGCCTTACCGGCGCGGTTAACGTCGCGCTGCAGAGCGTGTGCCCCGGCGCCGTGATCAAGCATGGCCAGCTGCCCACCGATCCCCTTGTCGTCGGGATAGTGCTTCGTGGGCTCGGCACTGCTCCGCTGGTTGCGCCACGCGCCGCCGACTGTGGGTCGCTGCGCGCGTTGGGCACCGTGCAGCGGGCGCCCGCGGCCTGAACGCGGGGCCGCTCCGTGTCACGTCGTGACGTCCTTGGTGGAAAAGTTGGCCCACGCAGCCGCGAGGAATACCGCCACATAGACGGCCTGTATGCTGAACCCCCGCTGGATGTCGCGCCAGAAGATGGGCTGCCGGAAGAAATCGATCCACGCCAGCCAGTACCGCGTCGGTAGATAGGGTCTGATGGACGCCGCCGCCTCCAGGGTAACAAGCACCTCGCTGGCGATCAGCACGGCGAGGGCGCCGAACGCGGAGCCCAGCGCCGAGTCGGTCACCGTGGAAAGAAACAGTGCGATCGCCGCGACCCCAAGCATCGACACGGTGATGAAAGCGACTGCCCCGCCGATCCGCTCGAGCAACTGCGCGGCCGTCAGCGGAGCCCCGGACAGTGACGTGGCGCTTCCCGATGTAAGGCTGCCCGTTCCGACCGCGCTGGGCTGACCCACCGCGGCGGCTGGCGCCGACCCGAACGCGGCGATGCCCGTGAGGTAGGAGGTGACGGTCACCGCGATGACGGCCAGGAGAACGAAGGCGATGATCGCGGTCAGCTTGGCGATCAGCAGCCTGGTACGTCCCACTGGGCGGACCAGCAGGTAGCGCAGCGTACCCGTGGTCGCTTCGCCTGCGATTGAGTCGCCGCCGACGACCGCGACGGCGACCGGCAGAAATACCGGCAGCACAAGCGCGAGTGCCGCGGCCGGATAAAGCGAGCCGTCCTGCAGGACGGCCGAGAGGAAGGCCGTCCCCTCACCTGGCGGCGGGGCGAGGTGGCTCGCCGAAACGAAGATTGCGACCGCGACAGGCAGCGCGCAGAGCAGCGCCACGGTGACCCAGGTCCGTGGACGGCGCAGCAGCTTGTACAGCTCGACGCCGATCATGTGCCCGCCTTGCCTACCTGATCCGACCCGGCGCTTGTCACGTCGAGCACAACTTGTTCCAGCGACCGCCGGTGCGAGCCAATTTCCGTGACGCGCACTCCCGCGCGCACGAGTTCGGCGTTGAGCGTGGCCGCATCGTCGTGACGCACAACGAGCCGGGCACCCTCCCGCATCTCGACGCGCCCATCGAGCAGGGCGGCGGCCCGGTCGGCGTCCGGGCTGTCAACAACGATCTGGCCTGTCGGTGCCCGCAACGCCACGAGCTCGTCTTGGAGCACCAGACGGCCGGAGTCGAAGATCCCGACGTGCGTGCACAGCTGCTCCACCTCGGCGAGCAGATGGCTGGACAGGAACACGGTGGCCCCCGCCTGGTTCAGCTCGATCAGCAGATCGCGCACGTCGCGGATGCCTCGCGGGTCGAGACCGTTGGTCGGTTCGTCCAGGATGAGCAATCGGGGGGACCGCAACAGGGCTGCGGCGACGCCGAGCCGTTGGCGCATGCCAAGCGAGTAGGCCTTGACGGGGCGCCGGTCGATGCCACCCAGCCCGACCCGTTCCAAGGCCTCATCGATCCGACCCCGTCGGCTGCGCCGCGGCGCACCTGGCCCCGCGGCGTCAAACAGGGCGAGATTGGCCCGCCCCGATAGGTGCGGGTACGCGGCTGGTTCCTCTACCAGAGCGCCGATGTCGGGAAGGACGTCCGCGGCATGCGCCGGAATCTGCCTGCCCATGACTTCAATCTCGCCGCTGGTGGCGTAGACAAGACCGAGCAGCATACGCACAAGTGTCGTCTTGCCGGATCCGTTCGGGCCCAGGATGCCGTAGCGGCTGCCCTCAGGGACGGCGAGATCAACCGAGTCAACCGCCAGAATGTGGCCGAAGCGCTTGGTAAGAGATCTTGTGCGGATCATGGAATTTGGGGATCCGCGTCGGGCCGGGCTGTCAGCTGGGCTGCGGCTGCCCGGAGCAGTTTCGCGTTGACCAGGCCGGCAAGCAGGAACGTGTCGCGTGACATGAAGGAGTGCGCGATCGTGACGGTCAGCAGGGGCGTGCTGATCACGACGCCGAAACCATGCGGGAATCGTGCCGGGACGCCGTCCGCCTTGCGCCCGGCGTCTAGGGCGCGCGAACCGACCCGATGGGAGAGCGGCAGTACCGCGAACGTCGACATGCCATGGCCGTAGGCGCCGATCTCCTCGAACCCGTAAGGCAGGCGGATGCGCGACCGCCCAGCGAGGCGTTCAGGCAGCTGCTCCAGCTTCAGGTTACGCAGGGCTTCGACGATGTCGGCGGGATTTGCCAGGGTGAAGCGGGTGCCTGGTCCAGGCAATGGCGTCAGCGCCAGGCGCCCCGGCGGGTCGGTGCTCGCCTGCAGGAACTGGCTTACGAGCGTGGGCTTGCCGCCGTCTCGGCCGGCGAGCTCGACCTGCAGCGGCAAGCCGCTGCGCGGGTCAGCCCAGATCTTCACCTCGCCGATCGTGGTCGCCGGGTCCCCAGGGACCAGACGAATGCCCACGGTATCCCGGCCGGCAACTCGCTTCGCGCCAATGCCGGTGATACGGCTACCCGCGCCCGCCCCGCGCAACAGCCGTGCCGCGAGCGCGGGAGGAGTGAGGTCTGCTGCCCGGGGAAGCCGGAAAGCGGGCGTGCCGAATATCTCAGTGAGCAGCCCGCTCCCGGAGTCCCAGACAAACGTTCTGGCCGGCATCGCATAGGTGTCCCGTTCGCCAGCGTCGGACAGCACGTCAACCCGCCACCTGGACGCCGACGCCTGCCACACGCGCATCCGGGTCGTGCCGTCCAGCAGCCCAGTGACGTCGCTCAATCCTGGCAGGCTGGGAATCCCGAGGAACCCGTCGCTTTGCGCGTATCCCTCGTATGGTCCGCTCGCCGCGGCGAGAATCCGCGCACGCAACTCCGCCGCGCTCATCGCGGGAGCGGTAGCGGGCAGCGCGGCGACGATGGCAGGGACCGCGCAGGTGATGGCAACCCCGCCCGCCACCAGGCACCATCGTCTGCATGCCTGGCCCCGGACAACGCTCTTGGGTGGCCACCGCCACGCGTTCACCAACCCACGGTACGACGCGAACTCCTGCGCCAGGTATGTCGCACATATCGGGAATCGGCTCTAGCATTCGGGCGTGCTTCCGAACAGCCCGGAGCGGCCGCCCGACCGCACGGGCTCTGCGCCGCGGGGCTCTGGGCCGCCGGGTTCTGGGCCGCCGGGTTCTGGGCCGCGGGGTTCTGGGCCGCCTGGCTCTGGTGGGTGGCCGGTGGGTCCGCCGCCGCCTGGCCCTGGTGGGTGGCCGGTGGGTTCGCCGCCGCCGGGCTCTCCGCCACCTGGGTTCCCCGGATGGCCTGCAGAGCCACCGGGCTCCGCTGGCTGGCCTGCTACCAGCCCCCCGCCAGGGAGGTCGCGGCGCACGCGCCGACGGTGGATCGCCATGGCGATCACGGCCGTGGCTGCGCTCGCTGGCCTGGTCGCCGCCGTCGTCGGCGGTACAAAGGTGCACAGGGAGCTGGTTCGTAAGCCGACCGCCGCCGAGCTGTCACGTGCGGCGGCCGCGGCGGTCGTCGGCCGATGGGAGGTGTGGCCGGTCGGCCGGATCTTCCCTGCCACGCTGCCATTCACAGCCGACCTCGAGGTGAGCGAGCGTGCCACCCGCGTCGGCATCGATCGCCCGGCCGGCTGCGGCACGGCGGTGGACCGACGGCTGCGTCCGGTCCTTTCAAAGCACGGCTGCCGCGGCGTCTTGCGGGCGACCTATCTCGACCAGCGGCAGGCGGTCGTATTCACGGTCGGCGTCGTCGCCTTCCCGAGCGAGCGTGACGCGGCCGCGGCCCGTGCACAGATCAGGCCGCACTCGAGGTCCGGGCTGAAGGCTCTCGCCATTCCCAAGTCCGCATCGGCATGGTTCTCCGACAGTGCGCGGCAGGCAGCGACCCTGACGGTCCGCGGGCCATACCTCGTGCTCACCACGGCTGGCTACGCGGACGGTCGGCCCGCGGCCCTGACCGGGCAGCGGCGACCGGCGGTTTTCGCGCCAGCGAAGCAGCTAGCACGAGACATCCTCACACCGCTGACCGCTCCCGCGGTCCCGCGGTGCGGTGCCCCAGGATGGACATGCTAGGCCGCGGCCACGGATCCGTCCGCATACGGCTAGCCCGGCAAGCCCAGCGAGCCCAGCGAGCCCAGCGATCCCGGCGATCCCGGCTAGCGGTGCGAGCCCAGCGAGCCCGGCAAGCCCGGCTAGCGGTGCTAGCCGCGCTGGCCGCGCTCGCGCCTGCTGTCGTGCTCGGCGTCACTGGGCTCACCGCAACCGTGCGGGCTGACACGGTGCGCAACGCCCAGCAGCCGGTCCTGCGCGCGCTTGGTGCGCAGCGCGCGTGGCACCTCAGCACGGGCCGTGGCGTGACGGTCGCTGTGCTTGACTCAGGCGTCGACGGCCGCGTAGCCGACCTTTCAGGTTCGGTGACCATCGGCCCGGACTACGCCGCGGGTGCGAACCCGCCAGGTTTCCATCCGCCTCGCCTGCACGGAACCTATATCGCCTCGCTCATCGCGGGTCACGGCAGCGGTCCGGGAGCTGCGGACGGGGCGATCGGGATCGCACCGCACGCCCACATTCTTTCCATCCGGGTGTTGCTTGAGCAGTCGGAACCGGGTTTTGTTTTGTTCAACGAGAATGCTCACTATGCGGACACGGTAACGCGGGGAATCCGTTACGCGGTCGCGCACGGCGCAAGTGTAATTAATATGTCGCTTGGCGAATCCGGACCCACGAGAGAGGAGGAAGAGGCGATTGGATACGCGATTTCCCATGGCGTGATCCTCGTCGCGGCGGCCGGAAACAATGGCACCAGCGGACGGCGCTTCACACCGTACTCGTATCCAGCATCGGTACCCGGCGTCATTTCGGTAGCGGCTGTCACCGTGGGTGGCCGCCACGCGTCATTCTCGGACCATAACGCATCTGTGGTCGTATCTGCGCCTGGCGTGGGGGTCGTTGGCGCGGGGCCGGACGGAGACTACCTCCAGGGTGACGGGACGAGTCAGGCGTCCGCCCTAGTTTCAGGCGTGGCCGCACTCATCCGTGCCAGGTACCCTGCCCTGCCACCTGAGCTTGTGGCGCGCGCCATCATCGAGGGCACGACACACCGGCCGCCCGGCGGTTACAGTACGTACACGGGCTTCGGCGAGGCAAATGCCGATTCGGCGCTCCGTGCCGCGGCCAGCCTGGCGCCGAGGCTGCGGGCGGGCGGTGCCGACCCCGCGGTAAGAGTCGGCGGCGCGATGGCCCGGGCGCCAATAAAGATCGTTCACCGTGACCGTGGTCTTATCGTTTCCTGGGGCGCAGCCGCCCTGATCGGTGCGCTAGGTTTCGTAGCTGCTCTCGCGGTGCTGGCCATAATGATCCGCCGCGGGACCCGGGAGAGGCGGCCATCAGCCTCGGCGGCCGGGACCCCCCCTACGGGCCGACCGTTTTTCCCAATGTGACACATTTGCGGCCATATCTCCTTACTATGCCTGGCGTGACATCCTTCGGGGGTTTCGGCGACTACCCGCCGGTCGCGAACCACCGGGCGGTCCGCCATGGCACGCCACGCCGATCGCTCCGTGTGCTCCGGGTAATGATCATCGTCTCGCTCGTGGTCGTCGGGCTTGGCGGCGCGGGTGCCGGCGGTTTCGAGCTAGTCCACGAATTGACCAGAGGTCCGACGAACGCCGAGTTACGCAGCGCGAGCACGGCCGAGGTCGCACAGCGTTGGCGCGAGCTTACCGCCGGAAAGATCTTCCCGGCCAGCGTCAGGTATCCAGCCTCCCGTGGGTTCGTCAGCAAGTCAGCTCACCTGGTAGGAATCGCGCCGCAGTCCACGTGCGCGGCGGCCGCAAGTTCCGCGGTTGCGTCGCTGTCACGCAGGCATCGTTGCGAGGCGGTGCTCCGGGCCACTTACACCGATCAGTCGGGCTCGCAGCTCGCGACCGTTGGGGTGGCGGTGATGCCAAGTGCCGCGGCCGCGCGGGCGCTGTTGGGCGACCTCGCAGGGCTGGAGAAAGGGGTTCACCCGGTCGGCTTCAGTGGCACGATTGGGCGTGGCTTCAAAGACTCTGCAGTTGCCTACACCAACGTCACAAGCACTGGCCCGTACGTCGTCATGGATGCCAGCGGTTTCGCGGACGGCAGGCACATCAGCGTTGTATCCGCCGGGTCAGGGACGGAATTAGACTTCGCCGACAATATCGCCGCGGCGGTACTCGATCGGTTGACGAAAAAGGTTCCGCCGTGCGAGGCGAGGGATGTGCGATGCTAATACGCTCGCTCGCGGTCGTCGCCGGGCTCATTCTCGGATCAGCAGCGGTAGGGCCGATGGCGGCTGGTGAGCGTGCGCACCGGTTGATGGCGGCTCAACTGGCGAGCGCTGGTGAGCCTGCGTACCGGTCGATGGCGGCTGGTGAGCCTGGGTACCGGTCGACGGTGGCCGCTGAGGCCGCGCACCGGTCGATAGCGGCTCAACTGGCGCGCGACTTCCAGTCCGCCTGGCGAATCACCCGCGGCAACGGCGCCACGGTGGCCGTGCTCAGCAGCGGCGTGGACAGCGGCGTTTCATCGCTTCATGGAACGGTGACCCAAGGCCCAGACTTCGCCAGGTTCGGTACGCCGCACAAGCTCGAGGGCACGCTGGTCGCGTCAATGATCGCGGGAAGCGGCCCGAGCTACAGCTCGCCATTCGGGATACGCGGCCTTGCGCCAGGAACGCGCATCCTCGCGGTGCGCGTCTACCCCGATCTGCGGGACCAGGGAAGCAAACAGTTCTTCGCATCGGTGAAGATGGAAAAGGCGCTTGGCAAAGGGATCCGTTATGCCACGCGCCACGGTGCTGATGTTATCTACATCGATGAATGGACTCATGGCACCGATGATTATCTGGACGCGGCAGTCACGTATGCGCTGTCGAAGGGTGTGGTTCTCGTTGCCTCCGTGGGCCCGGCCGCCCGTGGTTTCAGCTTTGGACCCCCTTACCCGGCTGGCATTCCTGGCGTCATCGGGGTCGGTGCTGTCGACCTGAACGGCCATCGGATGAAACAGTATTCCGGCCGCACCGCGGTGCTTGTATCGGCGCCAGGTGTCAAGATCCCCGGCATCGGCCCGGGAAACCAGCCGTACGTGTGGTGGGGCGACCCCGTTGCGACCACATGGGTTGCATCGGCCGCCGCCCTGATCAAGTCGCGGTTCCCCCATCTTTCTCCCGCCCTCGTGGCCCGCGCGATCGCATCCTCGGCCCGCCGGCATCCACCGGGCGGATACAACCGGGCAGTTGGCTTCGGCATCATTAATCCGGGTGGGGCGCTGGCCAAAGCGGACACGCTGGCCAAGCTGACCGCCGCCGCGCAGTCGAACCAGGGGGCTGTCTCTCCGTCGCGCCACTTTGGAGGCGGACCGCCGGCTGATATCGATGCCGTGCGCCACAACGCACCGCGGCTTGCGGCTTTCGCCGCTGTCACCGTGGCCGGGTTCGCCTGCCTGATGCTCGCCGGTGTGCTCGTGTTCCGCCGTCGGCGCCGCCGCGCGCTTGCCATCGCGACCGCTCTCACCGCTCCGGCCGCTCTCACCGCTGCGACCACGCCCATCCCCTTCTACGCGGATCCTGCGGCGCGGTTTCCTGAGTCTGGCTGGCCAGGTCACCTGCCTCCCCGGGCGGGCGAGCATGGCTGGCCAGGTTATCGCTCACCGCTCACCGGTGGCACCGAAGGCACCGGTGGCGTCGCAGGCACCGGCGGTACCGAAGACCCCGGTGGCACCGGGGGTTTTGGCGCGCCCTAGATGTCTCCCTAACGGCTGGCGCTTCGTGGCGCGATCATTGAATGTCGAACTCGTTGCCTTCCGGGTCGGCCATAGTGATCCAGTACTCACCGTGCTGCGATACGGCCCGCACGAAGGTCGCGCCAGCCCGCGCAAGCCGTTCGGCTTCGTTATCCACCCGCGTACGGCGTTGAATCAGCGGAACGTCGGCGCCGCCACCGACGTTCAGGTCCAGGTGCACGCGGTTCTTGACGACCTTCTGCTCGGGCACCCGCTGGAAGTAGGTTCGTGGGCCCTTTCCGTCCGGGTCGGAGATGGCACTCGCATCGTCGCGGTGCTCCGCTGGGATCTGGTTCTCCTGCAGCCACTCCTCCCAGGACGGTGTGGGCGCGGGCGGACCCTCCAGCTTGTAGCCGAGGGCGGTGGCCCAAAAGCTCGCCATCAGCGGGGGGTCGGCACAATCGAACGCGACTTGGACCGATGTTGCCATGAGGAGAAACATAGCGGTCATGGGCGGGCAAAGGCGCCGAAGCTACTGGGCGTGGGGATACGAAGACGAGCTGGCATCGGCAGCGCAACTACGGGGGATCGCGCAGCTCGTGTCCGCGTCCACCGGGATCGCGGTGGACGGCGAGCTGGAAGAACCGGTCCCCATGGCGCGGGTACGGCTCCCGGAACCACGCGTCGCGGTGCCGCCGGGCCTGGCAGGAATCTGCTCGCAGCAGCCACGCGACCGTGCCGCCCACGCGCACGGCATGGCCTACCGCGACCTCATCCGGGCGTTCCGCGGCCAGTTCGAGCACGTTCCCGACGTGGTGGCGCGGCCAGGCCATGAACACGATCTGGAGGAGCTTCTCGCCTGGTGCGATGCGGAAGATCTCGCCCTGATCCCGTTCGGGGGTGGGACGAGCGTCGTCGGCGGGGTGGAGCCGCGGGTTGGCCCGCGGTACGCGGGCACCGTCTGCGCCAATCTGTCCCGGCTCGCCCAGGTACTCGAGGCGGACCCGGTCTCCGGCGCGGCCAGGATCCAGGCCGGCGCGACAGGTCCGGTGCTGAACGCGCAACTCGCCTCGCACGGGCTCACGCTGCGGCACTTCCCGCAGTCGTATGAGTTCTCCACGCTGGGCGGCTGGATCGCAACACGGGCCGGCGGGCACTACGCGACGGGCGCCACCCACATCGACGACCTGGTCGAATCGGTTCGGGCGATCACCCCGACCGGGACGTGGCAGTCGCGGCGGCTGCCAGGCTCCGGCGCCGGTGTGTCCGCCGACCGGATGCTGCTCGGCTCGGAGGGCATCTTGGGCGTGATCACCGAGGCGTGGGTGCGGGTGCAGCGCCCGCCCGTGTACCGGGCGAACGTGGCGGTGCGGTTCGGCTCGCTTATGGAAGGCGCGGATGCTGTCCGGGCGATCTGCGGATCGGGGTTGCGGCCAAGCAACTGCCGACTGCTCGATCCAGCGGAGGCGGCCCTGGCCACGGCGGGGGACGGGAAGAGCGCGCTGCTCATGCTGGGCTTCGAGTCGGCGGACCATGAGATGGCGCCCTGCCTGTCGGCCGCGCTCAAGCTGGCCGCGGCCCACGGCGGGAGCTGGGACGAGGTCCGGGTTCGTGGGCCTGGCCGGGCGACGCAGCGGTGGCGTGACTCGTTCCTGCGCATGCCCTATCTGCGCAACGCGTTCCCCGCCATGGGCTTGATTACCGAGACCTTCGAGAGCGCGGTGACCTGGGACTGCTTTGCTGCCTTTCACGAGGCGGTGACCGGCGCGGTGCACGAGGCGGCCCGCCGGGTGTGCGGGTCCGCGGCCGTCCTCACCTGCAGGTTCGCCTTCGCCTACGCGGACGGCCCGGCACCCTACTACACGGTTCTTGCCGCGGGGCGCCGCGGTGAGGAGGTCGGCCAGTGGGACGCCATCAAAACAGCGGCGTCCGACGCCGTGCTCGCGGCGGGCGGAACGATCACTCACCACCACGCCGTCGGCCGCGACCACCGGCCGTGGTACGACCGCCAGCGCCCTGATCCTTTCGCCGCGGCACTGCGCGGCGCCAAGGCGGCCGTGGACCCCAAGGGCATCCTCAACCCCGGGGTGCTTATCGATGTTACGGCAGGGTGAGAATGTCGTGGCCGGAGTCGGTGACCAGGATGGTGTGCTCGAACTGGGCGGTGCGCTTGCGGTCCTTGGTGACGGCGGTCCAGCCATCAGGCCAGATGTCGTAGTCGATCGTGCCGAGCGTGAGCATCGGCTCGATCGTGAACGTCATTCCCGTCTCCATGATCACCGGTACCGACGGATCGTCGAAGTGCGGCACGATCAGGCCCGAATGAAACGTCGTGCCGATGCCATGCCCGGTAAAGTCCCTGACCACCCCGTAGCCGAACCTGCGGGCGTATGACTCGATGACCCGGCCAATGGCGTTCAGCTGGCGCCCGGGCGCCACCGCGCGGATGCCGCGGAACATCGCTTCCCTGGTGCGTTCCACCAGCAGCCGGGACTCCTCGTCCGCGCGGCCGACGATGAACGTCGCGTTGGTGTCGCCGTGCACCCCGCCGATGAACGCGGTGATGTCCACGTTGACGATGTCGCCGTCGCGAAGGACGGTGTCGTCCGGTATGCCGTGGCATATCACCTCGTTGATCGAGCTGCACAGCGACTTCGGGTAGCCGCGGTAGCCGAGCGTGCTGGGGTATGCGCCGTGGTCACAGAGGAACTCATGCCCGATCCTGTCGAGCTCGTCAGTGGTAACGCCGGGTGTGACGGCGCGGCCGACCGCCTCGAGCGCTTGGGCGGCGAGCCGCCCAGCGGTCCGCATGCGCTCGATGGTTTGCGGGGATTTGACGTTCGGCTCACCCGTGCGGGGGCGCCTGCGCCCCACGTACTCTGGCCGCAGGATGGCTTCGGGCACCTGACGCATCGGCGAAACCCGGCCTGGCTGGAGTACGGTCGTCATGGGCTGCGAGTCTAGTTGACATGAGTGAATCACAGCGCTCGTGGTACTACTGCCTCCGCCACAAGACCGTGGAGCCGGACGCCGGCTGTCCCGCCAAGGACAGGCTCGGCCCTTACGCCAGCAAGGAAGAGGCAGCACACGCGCTCGAGATCGCGCGCCGCAGGAACGAGGAATGGGAGGCGCAGGACCGCGACTAGTCGGCCTGGCCGGTAATGTGGGCGGGTCTGCGGAGAGGGGGTGGCGGGTGGCGGGCCACAATCCCGGAGACGACCTGCCGCCTGCGGCGCGGGCCAGGATGGCCGAGATCCGCGGCAGCGGCACCTGGGGGTCCGCGCTGTCAACGGCCGAGTTCGCGGCCATTCGCTCGGTTGGCTTCGAGCCGGTAGGTCAGGTGCTCGGCGCCGCCGTCTACAACGTCGGCTACACCGGCGGCTACTACTGCCCGGGTGCATGGGCTGGTGGCTGGGGCTGGGGCGGAACCCCATGGCGATCTGCCACCGAGGTGTCCGGGCGAGGTGGCTGGGCATCGTTTCGCCCGTTGGTGCAGACAATGTACGAGGCGCGGCGCACCGCGATCGGCCGCATGGCCAGCGAATGCACGCAGCTCGGCGGGCACGGCGTGGTCGGCGTGTCGCTCGAGATCGGGAGCTTTCCTGCCGGTGGGCTGGAGTTCAAGGCGATCGGCACGGCGGTGCGAGCTCCCGGCGCGAGGTATCCGAGGGCCCCGTTCACCTCCCACCTGTCCGGCCAGGACTTCGCCAAGCTGCTCATGAGCGGCTGGGTTCCGGCCGCGCTTGTCCTCGGCATTTCGATCGGGGCACGGCATGACGACTGGCAGACCATGGGGCAGCGCAGCTGGGCCGCTGGCAACGCCGAGGTGACCGGGTACACCGAGCTGGTCAACGCCTCAAGGCACGACGCGCGCGTGCAGCTCGAGCAGGACGCCAAGGGACACGGCGCGGACGCGGTCGTGACATCGCGGATGGAGCTGCGGATGCGGGAGCGCGACTGCCCGGCTCAGGAGGGCAGCAGCGACCACATCGCGGAGGCCACCTTTGTCGGCACGGCCATCGCCCATTTCGACCTGACGTCGGCCGCGTCGGCACCGCTGGCGGTGCTTTCGCTCGATCCGCAGCGGCGGCAGGCCTCGCGGGTCCGGCTTGGGCGCTGATGCTACGGAGAGGGAGAGGCGATGACCGATCAGCAGGGTGCGGATCTGGCTGCGCAGGGGGTGCCGCAGGATGCGATGCGCCGCCTCGCCGAGCTGCAGCCGGGCAAGGCAGGTGCCATCTTCACCTCCGACCTGTCGGTGAACGAGTTCCTGCTGGTACGTGAGGCCGGTTTCCGCCCGCTCGGCCTGGTCCTGGGCAGCTCGATCTACCACGTTGGCCTGCAGTTCGGCCGGTGGGGCCGTAACCAGGAACTCGACACGTTGTCCCAGGCCATGTACCACGCCAGGGAGCTGGCGATGACCCGGATGGAGGCCGAGGCAGATGCGCTCGGCGCGGACGGAATCGTCGGCGTACGGCTGGACGTCGAGATGAAGGAGTTCGGCAAGGACATCGCGGAGTTCATCGCCATCGGCACGGCGGTCAAGGGGGCCGAAGGCGCGGGCGGCGGCGGAGTGGCTAACTGGCGCAACAACAAGAACCAGCCCTTCACCTCCGACCTGTCCGGCCAGGATTTCTGGACACTGATCCGGGCCGGGTACGCGCCGCTCGGCATGGTGATGGGATCGTGTGTGTACCACATCGCGCATCAGCGGCTCGGCGGTGTGCTGAGCAATCTGGGCCGCAACGTGGAAATCGAGCAGTTCACCCAGGCCCTGTACGACGCGCGAGAACTGGCGATGACCCGGATGCAGGCCGAGGCCGAGGCGCTGGAGGCGGAGGGGATCGTCGGCGTTCAGCTGCGTCAGCACAGCCATGCCTGGGGTGCGCACACCACGGAGTTCTTCGCCATTGGAACGGCCGTGCGGCCGCTTCGTGCGGATCACGTGATCGAGCGCCCCACCATGGTGCTCAGCCTGGACGCTTAGGAGCCTGTTTGAGCTGTGCCGGCTGGAGGCGGCTAGAGTCACGCTGCTAACGGGTTTCGCCGACCGGGCCGCTGATCGCATCGAGCAGGCGTGCCAGCCGCTCCCGCCACCCGCGCGTGCCACGGCCATCGTCCTCACCCGCGGCGGCGCTGACGAGGTGCTGGACCGCGTCGAACGACACGGGACAGGTCGCGGGCGACACCACGAGCGCCTCATGCGCGAGGCCTTCGAGATCAGTGTCGCCCTGATCGAGGGCCACGATGGTGGCGCCGATCCGCCGGACGTCGTTCAGCCGTTCCAGGAGCCCCGCCGGCGCGGCCTGTGCGGCGACCACGAACAGCCTCTCACCACGCCGCGCGTCCTTGAGCCTGTCCAGGCCGATCCGCAGGTGCGGTGGCGCATCCGGTGGCGGTGACCAGCGGACCAGAGTCGGCATCAGTTCAGGCATGCCGCCAAACCTGGCCTCTTCTTCCAGGTGAGCGGTCACGTGCCAGGGATCCTCGCCGGGCGTGCCGACCACCAGGAGCCCGCCCTGGCTCCGCGTGGGCTGGCTCCGCGTGGGCCAGCCCCGCAGCGCCCGGCCGAGCACGCGGGTTCGTTCCAGCCACCCGGTCGACGCGAGTATTTCGCGAAGCGCGGCGACCTGGTTCGCGTCCATCGCTCCATGGTGCCTAACGTCCCAGTTCAGCGCACCCTTACTGGCAGAAGGCACACGGGATGGCGGCAACGCCAACCCGGGATGACAGGATCGGTGCATGACGCACCGGCAGCACGATGACACGGGCCAGCGGCAGGACCCCACCGCGAATCTCGTCATCGGCATCCTCGGCGGGACCGGACATGAGGGCCGCGGCCTGGCCCGGCGGTTTGCGCTGGCCGGACTTTCGGTCATCATCGGATCCCGCAGCGAGGAGCGTGCCGAGGCCGCGGCCGCCGACCTGGGCGCACAACTCGGCATCCGCGGTATGGGCAATGCCGCGGCCGCGCGCGCGACCGACCTCGTCGTCGTCGCGGTGCCGTGGGATGGTCACGGCGCATTGCTCGCGTCAGTAGCTGCGGAATTGGTCGGCAAGATCGTCGTTGACTGTGTAAATCCGCTGGGTTTCGACTCCCGTGGCGCGTTCGTGCTGCCGGTGGCGGAAGGCAGCGCCGCACAGCAGGCGGCGGCACTGCTCCCGCAAAGCCGCGTGGTCGGTGCGTTTCACCACGTGTCCTCGGTCCTGCTGCTCGACAATGAGGTGACCGAGGTGGACATGGACGTGCTTGTGCTCGGCGACGACCGCGAGGCCACCGACCTGGTTCAGGCGCTTGTGGCCCGCATCCCTGGCATGCGCGGCATCTACGCCGGCCGCCTCCGCAACTGTGGCCAGGTGGAGGCGTTCACCGCCAACCTCGTCGCGATTAACCGCCGGTACAAGGCCCACGCAGGCCTGCGCATCACGGACGTCTGAGCGGCCCGAACGGCTCCCGCGGGCTGCGCCACTCGCGGCGCATGCGGGGGTCCGGGGGTCGTCCTCCAGGGCGGAAAGTACGCCGCCCGTCAGCGGTAGGAGTGCTCCGCAGTGGGGAACGCTCCGGAGACGACATCCTCGGCGTAGGACTGTGCCGCTGTCCGCAGCACGCTGGTCATATCGGCGTACTTTTTGACGAACCTCGGCGTGCGCGGCGAGAGCCCGGCCATGTCCTGCCATACCAGCACCTGCGCGTCGCAGTCGGGCCCGGCGCCGATACCGATGGTGGGAATGGAAAGCGACGCTGTCACGCGGCTGGCAAGCTCGGCGGGCACGCATTCGAGCACGACAGAAAAGGCTCCGGCGGCTTCGACCGACTTGGCATCGGCCAGCAGTTGCTCGCCATCTTCGCCGCGGCCTTGAACTCGGTACCCGCCAAAGGCGTGCACCGACTGCGGGGTAAGGCCCAGGTGGGCCATCACCGGAATGCCCGCCGCGACGAGACCTTCGACCTGTGCAAGTACGCGGCGACCGCCCTCGAGCTTGACCGCGTGGGCGCCGGACTCCTTCATGAACCTGATGCCCGCGGCCAGCGCCGCGTCCACGGACACTTGATAGGACCCGAACGGCAGATCTGCGACCACCATTGCTCGCGCGGTGGCACGCACAACGGCGGCGGTCAGCGGGATGAGGTCGTCAACAGTGACGGGAATGGTGGAGTCGTGGCCGTAGACGACCATCGCGGCCGAGTCGCCCACCAGCAGGACGGGGATTCCTGCTTGGTCGAAGACGCGAGCGGTGAGGGCGTCGTACGCGGTAAGCATCGGCCACTTCTCGCTACGGACCTTGGCGGCTGCGATGTCGCGCACCGTGACGCGCCTGGTCGCCTGGCCCCCATAAAGCGCGGTGGGCTGGCGCGGCGCAGCAGCAGGGGAAGCACTGTGTGCAGTCATGGCTGAACCTCCTGGCCTCGAGGCGCCCGTTGTGGCGTCCCCGGACATACATGGATCATGACACGTACTCGGCGCTGCCGTGAACCCGCCGAAAGACCCTACCCAGGCTGTGGCGATCATGCCACCAGTCCGGCAAGTCCACCCGATCCCCAGCAGCCACGGGAATATGTTCCGAAACGGGCCTGTTCCGTATCCATGCTGCGAGACGGTGGTGGGGCCACGCTGCGAACTGGCTCGGTCCGTCCTGCGCCGTGGCATCGACACGGGGGCGATTCGTGCCGGTATCGACCTCGATACGGCGCTGTTCCGACCCGAAAGGCACCATGAATCGAAGCACGGTGGATCGGCGAACGATACAGAGCCGTCGCTGGTACGTCCTGAGCGTCCTCGTCGTTGGCCTGCTCGTCATCGTTCTCGATAACACCGTTCTCAACATTGCGGTCAAGACGATCGCCGAACCTCGCGGCGGCCTCGGCGCCACCCAGAGCCAGCTCGAGTGGGCGATCAACTCCTACACGCTTGTCTTCGCTGGGCTGCTGTTCACGTTCGGGGTGATCGGCGACCGCATTGGGCGCAAGCGGATGCTCGTGATCGGGCTGCTCCTGTTCGGTCTCGCCTCGCTGCTTTCGGCCTACGCCCAGAGCCCGGATCAGCTGATCTTCGCACGCGCAGCGATGGGGCTCGGCGGCGCGGCGGTCATGCCGCAGACTTTGTCGATCATTGCGAACGTCTTCGAACCGCGTGAGCGGGGTCGGGCGATCGGCATCTGGTCGATCGCGGTCGGCATCGGGATCGCGATCGGCCCGGTTCTTGGCGGGCTGCTCCTCGACCATTTCTGGTGGGGCTCGGTCTTCCTGATCAACGTACCCATCGTGACCCTCGGTGCCGCCGCGGCGCTGCTCATCGTCCCCGAGTCACGCAACCCCGAGCCAGGCAAGGTTGACGTCATCGGCGTGCTGCTATCCATTGCCGGGCTTGTGCTGGTCGTATACGGCATCATCCAGGGCGGGGACAAGGGCTCATGGCTGGCGTGGCACGTGGTTGGTCCACTCGCCGTCGGCATCGCCGTGTTGGCGCTGTTCGCGTGGCACGAAACGCGTTTCAGCCATCCGTCTCTCGACGTGCGGCTGTTCCGCGACCCACGCCTTTCCGCTTCGGTCGGCGCGATCGCGCTTTTGTTCTTCGGCATGGCTGGGGTCTTCTTCTTCACCAGCTTCTACTTGCAGAACGTGCGTGGCTACAGCCCGTTGCACACCGGGCTGCTCATGGTGCCGTTCGCGGTTGGGCAGCTGCTGACCTCACCGCGCAGCGCGGCTGTGGTCAGAACCTTCGGGGCGAAAGCGGTCTGCGTCACCGGGATGCTGGTGATGGCAGCCGCCCTGGCGGGTTACGGCTTCCTCGGCACAGACACCCCGATCTGGGTGCTTGAGGCGCTCTTGCTCGCCCAGGGTGCGGCGATGGGCAGTGTGATGCCCCCGGCCACGACCGCCGTGATGGAGGTCCTGCCACGTGAACGGGCCGGAGCGGGCTCGGCGCTGACCAACACGGCACGGCAGGTCGCGGTCGCGCTTGGCGTCGCCGTCCTCGGCTCGGTTATCGCTTCGGTCTACCGCGGCCAGCTTGAACCGCACCTCAGCGGTGTGCCTTCGGCCGCGCGCGACGCCGCGACAGCCTCAATCGCGGGTACCCAGGCGGTCGCGCACCAGCTGGGCCCGGCCGGACGCCATCTGCTCGCGCCGGCGAACGCCGCGTTCGTACAGGGCATGCATGTTGCCTCCGCGATCTCGGCGGCGATCGCGTTCGTCGGCGCGGTTGTCGTGCTCATCTGGATGCCCGGCCTCAGGTTCCTAGGCCGGGGCCGCTCGCAAGCTCAGGTTCGGCAGACTCCTGCGGAGCCGAAGCCGAGTTCTGCCTGGCCTGCCGGGCGAGCTTGACGCGGGTTGCGACAGCGGCTACGCCGAGCGCACCGGCGGGAGGCAGCGTGACCAGGCCGGGAAGCTGGTAGCGCCAGGAGAATTGGAAGAAGTCGGAGCCGAGCAGCACCGCGAGCGCGGTCGCACTGGCCAGCAGACAGGCGCCGGCCAGTGCCTGGGTTGCACGGCGGTGACGGCCGGTGAGCCCGAACGCGCCGGTCAGGCCAATCACTCCCGCGAGGGCGAGGAACGGCCCCGGGGTGTAGCCGCCATAGAGCTGGTAGTCACGGAGCATGACGGCGAGCGGCACGGCAACCCCCGGTTTCTCGCGGCCGTGAGTCATCCGGTCAAGGAACTGCAGGGTGATCCCTGGCGGGTAGGTAGGATAAGCGGTTTGAAACTGCCAGCGGCTGATCGGTGTGTCTCCCGGGCTCTGCCCCCTGGTGAGCGCGAAAAGCTTCACGAAGTCGCGGGTGACCGAGAGTGGAACCGCGAGCGGCTGCTGCTTGAACACGGCCGCCTCGAAGTCGGTTTTGGCGCTGCGTATCGCCATTCCGGCCGGTGGCGTGTAGGTCTGGAGAGACCCTTGCGGCTTGTTGATGATGCCGTCGATCCCCAAAGTGACAGCAACAGAACGTGGCGGGCAGAGTGCCCGCTCGTAGGCTGGGAGCTTGAGCGTGCTGCAATCGGCGGCGAATGCGGAGCGCCCGTAAAGGACGTCGACGCCTCGCTTGGTCAAACCGAAGTGCCCGGTAACGGCCTCGGCGGCGCTCATGTAGGCGACGACAGGCACGGCGAAGCTGACCACCATCAGCGCGCCCTGACTGAGCCTGCAGCGCCACCCCACCGCGACAACCAGCACGAACACGACGGCGGGCAGGATGAGCACCTCGCCCACCTGGCGAACATCGGTGGCCGCCCCGAGCGCCAGCCCGGCCACGGCGACGAGCCGTGGTCCCGGTTTCGGCCGCCACAGCAAGACGGCCAGTCCCGCCACGATGAGCGCTTCGAACATCACGTCCGGCATGATCGTCTGCTCCGCCTCAAGCTGATAGGCGTCGAGCAGGACAGGCGCGCCGGCGATGGCCGCCGCCCATCGGGGAACGCCGCGTCGGCACAGCACGGCGTAGAGAGCGACCGCCATCGCCAGGCCCAGGATGTGCTGCGCCGCGGCGACAAGCGTGAGGCCGTGGCCGAGCTGCAGCGGCCGCAGCATGACCCGGTAGCCGACGGGATCGGCACCAAATGAGCGGTGCAGGTACTTGTCCGAGTCGATGTAGAGCAACGCCGGGTGGTAGGCGATCTGCGTCAGGGCGCGCAGCGCCAGGCCGGCTACCCCGATGATGGCCAACAGCCAGTGACGGCGAAGGGGGCCGAGGACCCGGATCATGGTCAAGCGTATCGGGTCGGCACCGACCTTCCGGTACCTGCTGGGCCTGATGCGTTTGGTCAGGTGCCGGGTCGCTGCTCCCGCCAACGGTTGGTGATGGGCAGCCGCCGGTCGCGGCCGAAGTTCTTCGGCGTGATCTTGGGGCCAGGCGGGTACTGGCGCCGCTTGTATTCGGCAAGGTCCACCATGCGGATCACCCGCTCCACAAGCTCCGGCTCGTGCCCGGCCGCCACAAGTGCCTCGGCGCCCATATCCCGGACCACGTAGTCGTCGAGCAGCCGGTCGAGGATCGCGTAATCGGGCAGTGTGTCGATGTCGAGCTGGCCGGGTGCCAGCTCCGCGCTCGGTGGCTTGACGATGATGTTCTCCGGGATCGGGGGCGTCTCGCCGCGCTCGCGCGCCCGGCTGTTTCGCCAGCGAGACAGCTCCCATACCAGCGTCTTTGGCACGTCCTTGATCGGTGCGAACCCGCCCGCTGAGTCGCCATACAGGGTTGAGTACCCGGTCGCAAGCTCACTCTTGTTACCCGTGGTAAGCACCAGGTGTCCGTGCTCGTTGGACAACGCCATCAAGGTCGTGCCGCGGATCCGTGCCTGCAAGTTCTCCGCGGCGAGGCTGTGCAGGTCGAGTTCGCCGTCGAATGCGGTCACGATGTCGTTAATCGGTACCGTCATGGCGTGCAGGCCCTGGCGTTTGACCAGTTCCTCGGCGTCGGTGACCGAATGTTGGCTCGAGTACCGGCTCGGCATGAGAGCGACGTGTACGTGATCAGGGCCAAGTGCGTCGGCGGCGATACTCGCCGTCAAGGCCGAATCGATCCCGCCCGACAGGCCGAGGACCACGGAGGCGAACCCATTCTTGCGCGCATAGTCGCGGGTTCCTGTGACCAGGGCTGCATACACCTCTTCCAGGTCGCCGAGCCGGGGCACGATCTCGTTCAGCTGGGGAGCGCCAGCCGGGTTAGCCCGCGGGCGCGAGGCCTGTGACCCCCCGGAACCCTCCGCATGCTCCGCAAGCCGCGCATCCTGCGGCAGCCGTTCGGGACCTGCTCGGTGTGCACCGTCCGCAGGCGGCAGCGTCAACCGGCGAATCGTGATGACGGTCCCGTCCCGGGCGTCGGCCGCCACCTCGCCGTCGGTCAGCGTGAGGTCGGCGGCCGGCAGTTCCAGGTCGGCGAGAACGAGCGCATCCTCGAACTGCGGCCCTCGCGCGATCACCTCACCGGCCGCGTCCACGACGATGGAGTCACCGTCGAACACGAGCTCGTCCTGGCCGCCGGTCATGTTCACATAAGCGAGCACGGCGCCTGCCTCGCGGGCCCTGCGGACGCACAGATCAAGGCGTACGTCGTCCTTGCCCCGCTCATACGGGGAGCCGTTCGGGACCACGAGCAGCGCCGCCCCGGCCTGCCGGGTTACCGCGACGGGGCCGCCGTCCTGCCACAGGTCCTCACAGACCGCGATCGCGATATCCAGGGACGCAGCATCGGTACTCGCGCCCTGCAGCCGGAACACCGGCAGCGTGTCGCCGGGCACGAAATACCGGTACTCATCGAACACACCGTAGTTCGGCAGGTGATGTTTGGCGGTACGGGCGGCAACCCGGCCCTGGTAGACGAGCGCCACCGCGTCGAGTGGCGCACCTGCGGGCAGGCCGGTGCGCGGCGCGATGCCGGTGTGGCGGTCCACGTAACCGGTGACGACCGCCAGGTCACCCAGGCCCTCCGCAGCCAGGCGTCCCGCGGTGGCGTGAAGGGTGTTCAGTGAGGCGTCTACGAAGGAGGCCCGCAGTACGAGGTCCTCGGCGGGGTAGCCGGTGAGCATCATCTCGGGGAAAACCGCGACGCGAGCCCCGGCCTCCGCCGCCCGTCGCGACCAGCTGACGATTAGTTCCGCGTTGCCGCTCAAATCACCGACAGTGGGGTTCACCTGGGCGAGGGCAATCCGTAGCCGGGCCACGCCGTCAGCCTATGTGGCAGCTATGTGGCGTGCACGAGACACTGGAGTCCAGTAAGCGCAACGGGCTGGGCGGAGGCTGATTCTGTGGAAGATCACGCCGGCACCGTGGCGCTGGTTACCGGCGGATCGAGTGGCATCGGGCGGGCGGTCGCGGAGGTGCTTGCCGCCGCGGGCGCCATGGTCGCGGTGAACTCGGTGGACGCCGAGCAGGCTCGCTTGGTCGCGGAGGCGATAACCGCGAGCGGGGGTTCTGCGGTGCCGGTTGTGGCCGACGTTTCTGACTCTGCCGCGATTGGCACGGCGGTGGATAGCGTGGTCAGCGGGCTTGGCGGCACCCTTGACACCCTCGTGGCGTGCGCCGGCATCCAGCGCTACGGCAGCGTCAGCGATACCGACGACGCCACGTGGGACGAGGTCTTCGCGGTCAACGTGAAAGGCGTCTTCTTCGCGGCCAAGGCGGCATTGCCGTACCTGCGGCGCAGCGCCAGGGCGGCGATCGTGGTGGTGTCGTCGGTGCAGGCCTATGTGAGCCAGGTCGGCGTCGCCGCCTATGCGGCAAGCAAGGGGGCGCTGAACGCCTTGGCTCGCTCGATGGCAATCGACGAGGCCCCGCACGGCGTCCGGGTTAACACGGTCTGCCCGGGTTCTGTCGACACACCCATGCTCCGCCGGTCGGCGGGGCTTTTCAGCGACGGCAGCAAGGACGGGATACAGCGGACCATCGATGCCTGGGGACGCTCGCACCCGCTCGGCCGGGTCGCCGATCCGCGTGAGGTGGCCCACGTTGTCAGCTTCCTCGCCAGCCCGCGCGCCAGTTTCGTGACGGGCGAAGACATCCGGGTGGACGGCGGGTTGCTGGCTGCAGTGGGTGTCGCCATCCCAGCGCGTCAAGCAACGACCAGCAAGGAGTGACGGTTGGGAATCCGCTTGTCTCTTGGCCATGTGGAGCGGTTCGACGACACCATCGCCACGTTCGCCCATCAGCTCGGGATAGGCGGCGTTCAGCTGCACGCGCCCGCGGATCTGCCCGGCGAGGAAGGCTACTGGAGCGTGGCGGAGCTGCGGTCGCTGCGTGCGCGCTGTGAGTCCGCCGGCCTGACGGTCGACGGCCTGGAGAACGTGCCTGCGTCGAATTTCAGCAAGGTCCAGCGGGGTGAGCCTGGCCGAGACGAGCAGATCGAGAACTACCGCCGGACTCTGCGCCACATGGCGCAGGCCGGGATCTTCCTGCTCGGCTACAACTTCTTGCCCACCTATGTGTGGCGTACGGATATGAATGCCGCCGGGCGCGGCGGAGCCGACGTCACCGCATTCGACCTCACCGCGGCCGGGGGCGGGAACGCCCTGGCCGGCTACAAGCTGACCCCGGGCGGCGAGCTTTCTGGGCCGATCGACGCCGGCCAGATGTGGGCCAACCACAAGTACTTCCTCGATGCCGTGCTTCCGGTCGCGGAAGAGGTGGGTGTGCGGCTGGCCCTGCACCCCGACGACCCGCCCGTGGATACCCCGCTCGGTGGCGCGGCGCGCATCTTCACGTCGCCCGCCTCCCTTGTCGGTGCCTACCGCCAGGCGGCCGGCAGCCCGGCGTGGGGCGTTGATCTGTGCCTTGGCACCGTGTCTGAAATGGGCGGGGAGAAGGCCATCAACGAGGTGATCGACTTCTTCGGGCCGAAGGGCCGGATCTGTTACGTGCACTTTCGTGACGTGCAGGGCGTGGTGCCGAGCTTTCGTGAGTGTTTTCTCGGTGAGGGCAACTTCGACCCCGCCGCGGTGATCCGCCGGCTGGCCGCCGCCGGTTTCGACGGGTTTCTCATCGACGATCATGTGCCGTCGATGGTGGGGGATCCTGGCACGTGGGGCGATGTGTCCACGGCCGCCTACTGCTCGCGCGGCCGGGCCTACGCCATCGGCTATCTCCAGGGCCTGCTGAAGGCCCTCGGCGTGGCTGATGAGGAGCAAACCCGGTAATGATCCCTTCCGTCGGAGCCTTCTCAGGCGATTTAGCTGAAATGTCTCCGACGTAGCGGATCATGAGGAGATGATCGAGCGACCGCGTGGGAGAGCCTGGCCGCCCGCGACAGCCAGCCGCTGGCCGGATCGGTGCTTGCCCTCGATGCCGGGGTGGCAGTCGCGCCGGTGTCGGCGTTCCCTGTAGGACGGTAACCTGCCAGAAACAACCTGCAGGCAGACTGGTTACACACAGCGCACACAGGCGTGGTCCCGTACGCCGAGCAGAGGCAAGGCCGGGATCAGCGCCCCACCGTCGAGGTGATGGCCGTGGACAGACAGGTCGAGTTCGTGCTCCGCACGCTCGAAGAGCGAGATATCCGTTTTGTCCGGCTGTGGTTCACCGACGTGCTCGGCTACCTCAAGTCCGTCGCGGTGGCCCCGGCCGAGCTCGAGGGCGCGTTCGCAGAGGGCATTGGCTTCGACGGGTCGGCGATCGAGGGGTTCGCACGGATATACGAGGCGGACATGCTGGCCAAGCCAGACCCCGCCACCTTCCAGTTGCTGCCGTGGCGCGGCGAGTCGCCGGGCGTCGCCCGAATGTTCTGCGACATCCTGATGCCGGACGGCTCGCCGTCCTATGCCGATCCCCGGTGGGTGCTCAAGCGCGCGCTGAGCCGGGCATCGGACAAGGGCTTCACCTTCTACACCCACCCTGAGATCGAGTTCTTCCTGCTCAAGGAGAGGCCGGAGCCCGGCGTCAAGCCGCGCCCGATTGACTTGGGCGGGTACTTCGACCACACCCCGCATAGCACCGCGCATGACTTCCGCCGCACCGCGATCACGATGCTGGAGTCGATGGGAATCTCGGTGGAGTTCAGCCACCATGAGGGCGCGCCCGGCCAGCAGGAGATCGACCTGCGTTACGCCGACGCGCTGACTACCGCGGACAACGTCATGACCTTCCGCCTGGTGATCAAGGAGGTGGCGATAGAGCAGGACGTGTACGCGACGTTCATGCCCAAGCCGTTCACCGATCATCCCGGCTCTGGTATGCACACGCACGTGTCGCTGTTCGAAGGCGACCGCAACGTTTTCTACGAGCCGAGTGGTCAGTACCAGCTCTCCAAGATCGGCCGCGCGTTCATCGCCGGGGTGCTCCGCCATGCGACAGAGATCACGGCCGTCTGCAACCAGTGGGTCAACTCCTACAAGCGGCTGTGGGGTGAGGCCGAGAGCACCGCCGGGGCGGGCGGGGAGGCGCCCGCCTATGTCTGCTGGGGCCACAACAACCGGTCGGCGCTTGTCCGGGTGCCCATGTACAAGCCGCAGAAGGGGAACGCGACCCGGGTCGAGCTCCGCGCGCTCGACTCGGCATGCAATCCATACCTCGCGTTCGCCTTGATTCTGGCGGCCGGGCTGAAGGGAATCGAGGAGGACTACGAGCTTGCGCCCGACGCCGAGGACGACGTGTGGGCACTGACCCCGGCCGAACGGCGCGCTCTTGGCATCAGGCCGCTGCCGCAAAACCTGGACGAGGCCATCCGCGCCATGGAAGGCAGCGAGCTTGCCGCCGAAACCCTCGGTGAGCAGGTGTTCGACTTCTTCCTCAGGAACAAGCGCGCGGAATGGCATGAGTACCGCCGCCAGGTCACCGCATTTGAGCTGGACCGCTACCTGCCTGCCCTCTGAAGGGGCCCGTATCGCTGCTGCTGGGCTGCGCCGCTCGCGGTGCCTGCGGGGGGTCCGGGCCATCGGGGGCTCGGGGGTGGCCCCGGGGGGTCGCCCCCCGGGTTAGCGCTGCCTGTATCGCCGCTGCTGGGGTGCGCCGCTCGCGGTGATCCCGCGGCCCAGCCCGTGCTGCTTGCGGCAAGTTCGCATTACGGTTCAAGGGTGAGCGTGGCGCGTACGGGCAGCCTGGAGGGCACGCTCGCCCGCATGGGTTTCGGTAACCCCATGCGGGCGGCGCATCTCATCACGGCCGAGCTCGGGTTCGAGCTCGGCCTCGACGCCAGGGACACCGTCGCGGGCGCGGACGCAGACCTGCTTGCGGCCCTCGCCGCGGCAGCCGATCCAGATCTCGCGCTTTCGGCACTCGCCGCCCTGACGCAGCGGGCCGGCCTGGGCCAGGCCGCCGAACTGCGGAACGGGCTGCGGCACGAGCGGGGCTTCAGGGACCGTCTCACGGCGGTGCTTGGCGCAAGCGCCGCGCTGGGCGATCACCTGCGGCGCCACCCTGGCGACTGGCGTGTGCTGCGCGGGCCTGACGCGCTGCGCCGCCCGTCGGCCGACGAGCTTCGCGCCGCGCTGCTGAACGCCGTGGATGCGGATGTCTTCGCCGCGCAGCCGGTCGAGTCGCGGCGGGGCGACGACCCGGTGACGGCCTTGCGGGTCGCGTACCGGCGGCGCCTGTTGCACCTGACCGCGCGGGATCTCGCTGGGGCGGCCACGATCGAGGACGTCACCGCGGAACTGGCTGCCCTTGCCGCCGCTGCCCTGGAGGGCGCCCTCGCCATTGCGCGCGCTCAGCTGTTGCGGGCCGCAGCCGACGGCATACCAGCACGGCTTGCCGTGATCGGGATGGGAAAGTGCGGCGGGCGCGAACTCAACTACGTGAGCGACGTAGACGTGATCTTCGTCGCCGAACCCGCCCCCGGCGCTGACGAGGGCGAGGCCTTGGCCGCGGCAACGAAGCTGGCCACGGCCATGATGCGGGTGTGCTCGCAGAGCGCGCCGGAGGCCCCGCTCTGGCAGGTGGACGCGAACCTGCGGCCGGAGGGCCGCAGCGGCCCGTTGGTGCGCACCCTCGCGAGCCACCGGGCCTACTACGAGCGGTGGGCCAAGACGTGGGAGTTCCAGGCGCTGCTCAAGGCACGCCCAATCGCCGGTGACCTCGACCTCGGCACGGCGTATGTCGAGGCCATGGCGCCGCTAGTCTGGCAGGTCGCCCGTCGCGACCACTTCGTCGAGGACGTGCAGGCCATGCGTCGCCGGGTTGAGGAAGCCATCCCACGTGAGCAGGTCGGCCGGCAACTCAAGCTCGGCCCGGGTGGCCTTCGCGACATCGAGTTCGCGGTGCAGCTGCTCCAGCTCGTCCATGGCCGGTCCGACGAGGCCCTGCGCAGTCCATCCACCCTGGCCGCGCTGACCGCGCTGTCCGCCGGGGGCTACGTGGGCCGTAGCGACGCGGCCGATCTCGCGGCCGCGTACCGGTTCCTGCGCCGGGTGGAGCATCTCTTGCAGCTTGAGCACCTGCGCCGCACGCACGTCGTACCACCCGAGAGCGACACGGCAGGCCGGCGCAGGCTCGGCCGGGCGCTTCGCGGCTACGAGGTTTTCGGCACCGCGGACCCGGTGGCCGAGTTCGGCATCCGGTGGCGCAGGCACGCGAAGGTAGCCCGCCGCCTGCACGAGAAGCTGTTCTATCGGCCGCTGCTGCACGCCGTGGCGCGCCTTCCTGGCGACGCGGCACGTCTGACACCGGACGCCGCGCGGGCGCGGCTCGAGGCGCTTGGCTACGAAGATCCCGCGGGTGCCCTCCGCCACCTCGAGGCGCTCACCGCGGGAGTGTCCCGGCGCGCGGCCATCCAGCGCACACTGCTGCCCGTCATGCTCGGCTGGTTCGCGGACGCGCCGCAGCCCGACGCCGGCCTGCTGGCCTTCCGCCAGGTGAGCGACGCGCTCGGGGAGACCCCTTGGTACCTGCGGTTGCTGCGGGATCAGGCCCAGGTCGCCGAGCGGATGGCATTCGTGCTGGCCGCGAGCAGATACGCCACTGGGCTCCTGTTGCGGGCTCCCGAGGCGGTCACGCTGCTCGCGGGCGACGCTGAACTGCGACCGCGGCGGAGCCGAGCGCTGACGGCCGAGACACTGGCCGCCGTGCGCCGGCATGGCGGTGCCGAGGACGCCGTCGCTGCGGTGCGCGCCATCCGGCGCCGGGAACTGCTGCGCACGGCCGTGGCGAGCCTCCTCGGCCAGATCGGCGTGGAAGAAACGGGTGAAGCCCTTACTGCGATCACCGCCGTCACGCTGATCGCGGCGCTCGAGGCCGCCATCAAGAAGATCGAACTTGAGCTGCGCGGTCCCCTGCCAACGCGGTTGTGCGTCGTTGCCATGGGCCGGTTCGGAGGTCACGAGCTCGGTTATGCGAGCGATGCCGACGTCATGTTCGTGCATGAACCGCTGCCAGAGGCGGACGAGGGCGATGCCACGAGGATCGCGCACGCCGTCGTGGAGGAGCTGCGCCGGCTGCTCGCGATACCCGCGCCTGACCCGCCGCTCACCATCGATCCCGACCTCCGCCCGGAGGGGCGGCAGGGGCCCCTGGTGCGCACCCTGGCGTCCTACGCCGCGTACTACCGGCGCTGGTCCGCGCCCTGGGAGAGCCAGGCCCTGCTACGCGCCGAACCCGTCGCGGGAGACGCAGACCTTGGAGCGCGTTTTGCTGCGCTAGCTGACCGGTTGCGCTATCCAGACGGTGGAATAGACCGCGCAGCCGTCAGGGAGATTAGGCGGATTAAAGCCCGTATGGAAGCCGAACGGCTGCCGCGCGGTGCCGACCCGGCCCGGCACCTGAAGCTCGGCAGGGGCGGCTTGGCCGATGTCGAGTGGGTCGTTCAGCTGCTGCAGCTGCGGCACGCGCATGCGACGGCGGGACTGCGGACCACGCGAACGCTCTCGGCGCTCACGGCGGCGGCCGACGCAGGGCTCATCGCGCACGCGGACGCGGACGTGCTCGCCACCGCCTGGCAGCTAGCCACCCGGGTGAGGAACGCGCTGATGCTGGTCCGCGGGCGGCCTGGGGACACGCTGCCGACCGCGTCGCGCGAGCTTGCCGCTGTCGCGCGCGTGCTCGGCTACCGGCCGGGGGAGAGTGGCCGGTTGCTGGACGATCAGCGGCGCGCCGCGCGGCGCGCCAGGGCAGTGATGGAGAGGTTGTTCTATGACTAGACAAGTGATCTTAGTGTCGCACTACCCAGGTCACCTTTAGTCGTACGAGGTTAAAGGCATAGTTTCCAACACGTGAGCTAGCAATCTCGCTGATCGCCCGTGGTCGTCTGTAGACATCATTTGGCATCACAGGCCTGACTTTGCCTGACTTGCTCTTGGTACCGTCGTCCCCACGAGAAAGCCCTGGCGCCGACCGTTGTGGGCGGACTCAAGCGCTCCCACGGCGCGTGGCGTCGTCACGCTCCAGGATGCGCTTGACGCGGTTATCCAGCTTGCCGCCGTAATCGATGAGGCGACACAGGAGGGCTGTATTCCAGCCGAGCGCGGTATTTAGAAGGAGGCAAGCTGGAGGCTCAAGGCGATCACCGTTGCTATCGAGCCGACGACGGTGGCCGCGAGCATGGTGGCGTCGTATCCGGCCTTCATTAGCCGGGGTTGCCCCGACTCTTCAAGTCGCGGAGTCTCGCGGCCGTAGTTTGAGCGTTGCTGAGCCCACTTGATCCGGTACTGGATTGCTGGATTCGATCGGCCGAAAATTCTCCAGAGCGCATCGTGCTTAGCCCTCTTGTGCTTGGTCAAATGGCAGGCGCGCAACGCACCGTGAGCCGGATTACCGCAACCATCGCCGTCTTTCGTCTCCACGTCGCATGCGGTTGACCTGAAAAACGCCACCCACAACACGAGGGCAAAGATCCAGACGATGACAAGTGCTGGCCACGCCTTCCGTGAAGCCAGGAAGAGTGACACAACGACAACTACGGCGGTTCCAAGCGAACCTCGCCCGGCTCTTCTGCGTCGCCGCCGCCTGGCCATTTGCGGTCCCCCGGTTAACTATTGGCCCCTACCGGCTACGCCGTAAGCGTGACACGCTGCAGAGTGACCGTCGAGATGCTAAACGGGGGTTAGCGCGATTGAGCCACGGGCATGGTCGAACACGTGCCCGAATCCCGGCCCTCACCTGACGCTGATCGTATCCTCCGTGCAGAGCTAATTGGCGTTGCCAATCATCACGCCAAGTGGGCGGGCCTAGCCAGGACGAGCGCTCGCTTGCCGTCGCAGAGCTACGGGAGCAGCCGGGCAAGCCGACCTCTTGGCGGAGCAAGCCGGGCTACTGCTTGGGTTTTACGAAGGTGATCTTTACGAGCCGGTCAAGCACTGCGCCGACGACTTGCTCATATCGGCTGGCGCCGATCAGAGCCATATACCGCAGTGGATCGAGGAAGGGCGCCGACGGCGGCCACCGCAGCTAGTGCCGTAGCAGGTCACGTTTGCCCCGTGAGGCTTGGCCGCTGGGGTGCTTTCCTACGGGTGCTGGTCGCTGGGAGTGGGCCGGTGGCTGAACGTCTGCGGGTGCGTGAGATCGGCGATGATGAGGGCCGGCGCAGGGCGCGGATACGGTTGCGATCGCGAAGGTGGCGTTCACCAGCGAGCACCGGGTGCGGGATGTGATCTGTAACTTCAACGCCGATGGGTTCAGTGCCACGTGCGCGGCCTCAAGTTCCCAGGCGCGGCGCGAGGCCATCGAAGACAATGGTTAGCATCCGGGCTCTCACCTGTTCGTCGAGGTGCTCGTGGGCGGCGGCCCGGGATACGCCGACCAGCAAGGCGTAGACCTCGGGCAGTTCGACATCGTCGCGGATGACGCCAGCTTGCTGGGCTCGCTGGAGCAGCGCGCCAAAGGCCTGGCGCAGTTCGGTTGAGGCCTGGGCGGCCTCGCCGCCGCCGTCACCGCCGGCGTCAAGCAGGGCTTCGGCTATGCCAATCTTCGCCGGCGCGTCGGCGACCAGGTAGCGGAAGAAGCCGAGGAATGCCTTGCCCGGGTCGGCGGCGTTAAGCAGTGTTTCGGCCTGCTCGCGCAGGCGATCGAACCGCCTGGCAAGAACAGCCTCCAGCAGCGCCGCCTTGGTGAGGAAGTGACGGAAGACCGTGGCGATGCCCACCCCTGCCAAGCGGGCCACCTCCTCGGTCGATGCGGATTCCCCGCCCTTGCCGAAGACCTCCTCGGCGACGTCCAGGATGCGGACACGGTTGGCTCGTGCATCGGCGCGCTGTACCCGCACACCGCCGCCGGTCTCGCGCCTGCCCGCAGGGGTGTTCATCGCTCCCTGAGCCCTGGATTGACATCCGGAGTGGCGACTTCGTATATTCGGAGCCGCAACTCCGGATATTACCCCGGCGCGGCGATGCGCCCGCACCGGATGACAGGAGATCCCATGGCCCAGTCCCTTAGCCCGTCAGAGGTCTTCGTCGCGCTCGTGAACGGCGTTGCGGAGGGCCGCTGGGAGGAACTGCCCAGCCTCTATGCCGAGCAGACCCACGTCGTGCACCCGTTCGACCCGCTTCGCCCCGCCGCGCTACGCACCCGTGACGAGCTTCGTGAGCACTTCACGCCAACCGGCGCAGGCCCCACGCTGCACCGCCGGGCGGCCAACATCACCATTCACCAGACGACCGATCCCGAGGTGATCGTCGCCGAGTTCGAATATCAGGGAACCGTTGCCGGCACCGGGGAGCCGTTCGCGCTGCCTGGCATCTTCGTGCTCCGGGTCCGAAACGGCGAGATCGTCAGCTCGCGAGACTACTTCGACCATCTCACCGCAGCCCGGGTGCGGGGCCAACTTGACGCACTCATCGCAGCTGTTCGCTAGCGGTCGGCAGGTGCACGTTGCCGGTCACAGCTCTGTGCCGTCGCAGATCACGTTGGCCACGCCCGGTGCTGCCCGGCGGGCGCTTCGCGTTCGGGTGCCGGTCCCGCAGACTGGGCCGGTGGCCGAGCGTGTGCGGGTGCGTGAGATCGATGATGATGAGGGCCGTCGGCTGGTGCGGATCGTGCGCCGGGGCAGTGGGTCGGTGGTGACGTGGCGGCGGGCGCAGATGGTACTGCTGTTGGCGCAGGGTATGGATGTGGCCGGGATCGCGAAGATGGCGTTCACCAGCGAGGACCGGGTCCGCGATGTGATCCGCAACTTCAACGCCGATGGCTTCAGCTCCTTGTATCCGAAGTACAAAAGGTGGCCGGCCGCCGAAGTTCACCCTGGTGCAGCGGCGGGAGGTCAAGAAGATCGCTAAGTCCAGGCCGGCCGAGCATGGCCTGCCGTTTTCCACCTGGAGCCTGCCGAAGCTGGCGGAGTTCCTGGTGGCTGAGGGGGTGGTCGACGACATCAGCCATGAGGGCCTGCGCATGCTGTTCCGTGAGGAGGGCGTCACCTTTCAACGGCTGAAAACCTGGAAGGCCTCCAAAGACCCGGAGCACGCGGTCAAGAAGGCCCGGGTAGAGCACCTGTATGCGATCGCCGACCGTGAGGTTGTCCCCGAACCCGGCGAGCCGGAGGTGATGTTCTGCGTAGACGAGTTCGGGCCGCTGAACCTCCAGATAGCGCGCCACGTCGTCAGGCTTGCGAAGATACTTGGCGCTTCCTACATCTTCCAGATACACGACTGTGGGCTCGGACGTGAAGGACATGATTGTAAATTCCCGTCCACCTGCCACTGTCGAGCCCTCACTTTCCGGTATTATCTGAACAACGATATTCGGCCGCTCGCTCATCTTGACAAGGTGCTCACGTTGTGCGGCCATTATTTTGGCGCTTCCGTTGATGCGGCGCAACGCCGACTCTTCGATAATTGTCCAGAGCCTCGGTGGCTCGTCACGCTCTAGAATCTCCTTTCTCGTCATCCGCAGCGCTACCGCGCGCTCTATCTCGTCTGCGGTCAGCTCAGGACGGGAGGGAAGGACGCAGCACCGGGCGTAGTCTTCTGTCTGCAACAGTCCGGGGATGACGTATGGAGCGTGCGTCGGATCTCACTGGCTTTCCGCTCGACTTTGATCAGATCATGGAACCAGGGTCGTGCTGATGTTCGGTCTACTAGTTCCTGCAGCCCGGGGGAAATGACCATCACCTTGCAGTGGCTTATCTCTGTGCTCGGCAAATTCCTCCGAGGGTAGCAGCCGACAAGTCTCAACCGCCGCAACCGTTGCAGGTGCGAATCCCGCAGCGTCAGCTAGGGTTTCCTGCGCCATGCCGATCTTGGCACGCATCCGTTTCATTTCCGCAGCGAAGAGTGCCAGCGGGTTTGAGTAAGGATCTTGGTTCACACTCCGTAGCACCATCCTTACTCAAGATCGGTAATTCTTATCGCGGGGTAGGTCAACTCTAACGCTGTGCGCTCAGTGCCGTACATGCTGCTCAGCGGCACGTTACGCGGCAAGGATCGTATGCGAGAATCAACCGATGATCACGAGGATTGCCAGCAATGATCTACAAGGCAACGATGCCACCCGACGACACCAGATGCGGCATGCGCGGATGTCGCGGGACCGCGACGGTGCGAATCTTGATCCCAGAGTCACGTTTCGACGCGGATGGGGTTGATCACAGCCAGGACCCGTCAACGTTTGACACATGCGTGTGCCACTGGCCCAACATGCGCGGCGC
>WNGA01003443.1_pt1 | contig 43354 bp, 36 predicted proteins | sample 5400061 | NCBI WGS metagenome assembly WNGA01 (sample SAMN13153366, study PRJNA577476) | soil metagenome | isolation source: 100 cm soil or saprolite under grassland replicate 2 | place: USA:California | collected 2016-06-15 | reverse complement strand
GAAGCCGCCCACCGGGCGAGGATGCGCGAAAGAACCGTCCGGTCCGTCGAGCAGCTCCCGTAGCGCTGTCGCGCTCACGCGACGCGCGCTTTCCCCCGCGGCATCGGGAAGTCTCCGACCTGCGGAACGTGCAGCAGCCGCGGCAACCACAGGTCCTTCCGGCTTTCGAGGAAGCGAAAGCGCTGCCGGGAGCGGGCGAGCAGCAGGGTCGGCTGCGCGATGTACGCCATCACCGCCTCCGCGAAGTCCTCGGAGGGGCCACCTTTCACGGAGTAGTGCGTCAGCGGCTGCTCGATCCACCGCGGCGAGTTCCAGTTGTCCTCCGTGATCTCGGCGGTCGGCGGCGGCGGCGTCCCCGTCTGCAGCGCGTGGACGACCGCGGGCACTCCGATGTCGAAGAGGTGCGCCGGGTCGGTCCGCGTCCATCCCACCGCGCTGCGATAGTCCGCCATCATGGAGGGATCGAGCGCTTGCGCCGGGTTCGGCCCCATCGCGGCCTCTGCGAGGCCGTGCCCGAGCTCGTGGGTAATGGCCCGCCGGACGCTCTCCTCGCGCATCGGAAGAGGCAGCGGCGCACCAGGCGACTGGCCCGGGATGCCCGTCACCACGACGACCACTCCCGGATAGCGCCCCTTCGCTTCGCTGCGGCCGATGGGCAACGGCTGCTCTCTGCTGACGGCGCGGTAGATCGTGAGGTGCCCGGCTCCGAACGAGGCACCGACGTCGGGACGAGGGATCGCCGTCCCGGCCTGGTTCACGTCGTAATGGGACTCGAAGAAGAGGATCTCCTGGACCGGCGGCACGCCGCCGATGTCCACGTTGAACCGCTCGAACGCCTCAATGATCCAGCCGTAGGTGGGCGAATCGTTCCCGGGATCCCACGCGCTCCAGTTCGGCAGCTGAATGCCTCCCGGAGGCGCCCCGCCCCGCGGCATCAGGAGAGTCGCCTGCTCCTGCAGCGTGCCCGTCGCGATCCGGATCACGCCGAACCGCCTCTTCATCACCTCCTCGAACTCGCGCCGCGTCATGCCCGCCGGCTGCGCCGCCGCGGCAGTCGCCGGCTGCCGAAGCAGCCCGCGCCCGACGCTCCGGACCCGCACCGGGTCCGTCGAGGCCGGCGCGTCGAGGACGCGGGATGCCACCTCACCGGCTTCGCGCTCCGCGGTACTCGCAGCGTCCTCCGCGACACGCGCTCCAGCAGCGCCGCGCCGTTGCTGCAGCACGTGGGTCAACTCGTGCGCGAGCAGCCTCCGTCCCGCTGCCGTCCCGGGCGCGTACTGGCCGGCCTCGAATACGATGTCCTCCCCGACCGTGTAGGCCAGCGCGTCCACCGCCCGCGCCGATACAGCGGCCTCGACGTCGTGATGGATCCGCACCTGGCCGAAGTCGTGCCCGAACCGGGACTCGAGAATCTCACGGCTGGTAGTCTCCAGCCGCTGCCCTGGCGACCGCAGCACAGCGTCGACGGCGGGGGGCAGCCCAGCGTGCTCTGCACGACCCGTGGACGTCGGACGTCGAGCCACACCGCTCCAGCGGCGCTCGTCGCATTCCCCGCTGCTCCCCGCGATGCGCCCGCCGCCGCAGCTTCGGTGGACCACTGGCATGAAGGTGGAGGCAGACGTGGACGTGACCGGGACCGTGATCCGCGCATCGTTCATGGCGCGTCCGATCGTTGGGTGGCGAAGCGGCCCGGCAGCAAGGACCACGAGGGGCACCACCGCACCGACATTGCGTGGAGCACCGCCGATCGCGCCCGACGAGATCGGGTCACCCCACGCCGAGTGACTAGAAGTTGGGTGGCGATCAAGGCCTCACGCGGCATGCTCGTCACTCGTAGGAAAGACACCGCGCAGCGTGTCGACCGCATTCGGAGGGAGTGCAATGGATCACGCGGCGATGCTTCGGGCAGTCGTATCGCGGCCGCATGCTTACCCGCCGAACCGCTTCGCCGGCCGCGGCATCGTCATTTGCGCTGGCGGCCGCAAGTACTTCACCTGCGCGTTCGTGACCCTGCGCGCGTTGCGTCGGACGGGGTGCCGGCTGCCGATCGAGCTCTGGCATCTCGGCCCCGGCGAGCTGAGCCCCCCGATGGCATCCCTGCTCGAGCCGCTCGACGTCCGTATCATCGACGCGCTCGCGGTGCGGAGGTCGTACCCGGTTCGGCTGCTCGCCGGATGGGAGCTGAAGCCGTACGCGGTCATCCACAGCTCCTTCGAGGAGGTGCTTCTGCTCGATGCCGACAACGTCCCGGCGCGCGATCCGAGTTACCTTTTCGACAGCCCCGCGTTTGCGAGGACGGGAGCCGTGTTCTGGCCGGACCGCTGGCGCCGCCCGGGCGACCCGCACCAACTCCTGCGGCCGTCGGCGTGGGACGCCTGCGGGCTTCCGTTCCAGCCCGGGCCGGAGTGCGAGTCCGGCCAGCTTCTCGTCGACAAGCGCCGAAGCTGGCGGAGCCTACAGGTCGCGATGCACCTCAATGAGCACAGCGACCACTATTACCGTCATTTCTACGGGGACAAGGACACCTACCGCCTCGCGTGGCTGCTGTGCGGTCAGCCCTACGCGATGCCGGACACGCCGGTCGAGAGCACTCCCGGGGGCGAGATCTTGTTCCAGCACGACTTCGACGGGCGCGTGGTCTTCCAGCACCGCAGCGTGAAGTGGCAGCTGCTCGGCCCCAACTTCCGCCACGCGCGGTTCGCGGGCGAGGACGCCTGCCTCGCGGATCTAGACGAGCTCCGGCGGCGCTGGGACGGGCACCTGCGCCCCGCGTCTGCGCGGGCGCCCGACGAGCGTGCCGCATACGAGCGCATCGTGGCGCAGCGGAACTTCGAGTACGAGCGGGTCGGGTTCGACCGGCGCCCGATGGAGCTCCTCGGCGACGGGACCATCGGCCATGGCGCCGCCCGCCTGGAGCGGACCTGGGACGTCGAGATCGCCGGAGGGCGCGTGCGCCTCGTGCTGCAGGGGGACGCGGGCGTGATCTGCGCGCTGGAGGAGCGGGCGCCCGATCGCTGGGGCGGGCGATGGACGCAGTTCGAGCGCATGCCGATCGTCGTGTTGGCTGCGCGCACGGCGGCACGCCCTTCGACGGCTGCGGGTGCACCGCTGCAGTCCGCAGGCCTCGAGGACCTGCGCGCGCGGCTGCTGCGGCAGCGCTTCTTCGAGTACGTGCGCGTCGGCTACGACCGCCGAATCATGGAGCTCTGTCATGGCGGAGCGATCGGCGCCGGCCGCGCGCGGCTCGAGACGACCTGGAAGCTCGATGGCGACGAGAGCCGACCGTCGCTCCTCATCGAGGGCGAGGCAGGCCTGATCTGCCTACTCGAGCCCGCGACCGGGGGAGCGTGGCAGGGGCGGTGGACGCAGTTCGAGCAGATGCCGATCGTGCTCGCACCACGCCCGGAGCGAGCGCGGCGTCCTTTCGCGAGCTGAGCCACCCCCGGCCTCCTTCGGGCCAACCGGGCGCGGGCCCCTCCTGCGAGGGGAGGTCCGGCGTGACTCGGCGTGACACGCACTCTCAGCGCACCCGCTCCGGTTCTATCCAACGTAGGAGCTCACCAGGCATGTGGGCGCCATCGCGTGGACCCGGTACCGTGCGTGAAATTCTCCCGCGACCGAAGGGAAGCTCGCATGCCAGCCCCGCTCACTTATCCTGGAGTGTACGTCGAAGAGATCCCGAGCGGCGTTCGCACGATCACGGGCGTCGCCACCTCTGTCACCGCGTTCGTCGGCCGCACGCGGTGGGGCACGGTCGGAGAGCCGATCGAGGTGAACAGCTTCGGCGAATTCGAGCGTGCGTTCGGCGGTCTGTGGCTGGACTCGCCGACGACGTTCGCGGTGCGCGACTTCTTCCTCAACGGCGGCTCCCGCGCGCTCATCGTCCGGCTGTTCAAGACGCTGGACTCCCGTTCGGGCGTGGCGCAGCTCACTGTTTACGCGACGGGCGGGGCCGGCAGCTCGTCCAGCTCGTCCAGCTCGTCCAGCTCGTCCAGCGGCGTCGGCGCGGCGCTGCAGCTCGTTGCGGCCAGCCCCGGCGAATGGGGCAACCACCTCCACGCCGAGCTGAAGCTCACGCCCGTCGACGAGGATACCGCCGGCCGACTGAAGGCCGCCGAGAACGAGTTCTTCGAGCTGACGGTGACGTACAGGGACGGCAAAGCGGACCGTGAGCAGATCGAGACGTTCAAGACCCTGACCTTCGCGACGGACTCTCCCCGGCGATTCGACAATGTGCTCGCGCGCGAGTCGCGCTTCGCGCGGGCCGCGGTCGACGGCGGCAAGCCGCTGACCGCGAGCATGCCCGTGGCCGGAGAGGGCGACGCCTCCGGCGGAGAAGACAGCGCCGCGCTCGACCCGGACGCCTACGTCGGCGCCAGCGTCAGCGGCGGCGACCAGAAGACCGGCATCCATGCGCTCCTGAAGGCGGACATCTTCAATCTCCTCTGCGTCCCGCCCGACACGCGAGGGGGGAGCCTTCCGGACGCGGTCTATCCCGAAGCGATGAAGTTCTGCGAGGAGCGCCGCGCGATGTTCCTCGCAGACCCGCCGGACAGCTGGTCCGGAACGGATGCGGTGAAGAACGCCGAACGCGATCTCGTGAAGCTTGGCCTGACGGGCCGGGAAGCGCGCAACGCCGCCGTGTTCTTTCCGCGCATCAAGGTCGCGAATCCGCTGCTCGACGGCCAGGAGGAGGAGGTCGTTCCATCAGGAGCCGTGGCGGGCGTGTTCGCGCGCACGGACGCGACGCGGGGCGTCTGGAAGGCGCCCGCCGGGATCGACGGCGCGCTCACCGGCGTTCGCGGCCTGACGGTCACCATCACCGACGAGGAGAACGGCCGTCTGAACCAGCTCGGTCTGAACTGCCTGCGCACGTTCGCGGTGTTCGGCAACGTGGTGTGGGGCGCGCGGACCGCGCGCGGCGCCGATCAGGCCGCGGACGAGTACAAATACATCCCGGTGCGGAGGACGGCGCTCTTCATCGAGGAGACGCTTTTCCGCGCGCTGAAGTGGGTCGTCTTCGAGCCGAACGACGAGCCGCTCTGGTCGCAGATCCGGCTGAACGTCGGCGCGTTCATGCAGGACCTCTTCCGCCAGGGCGCGTTCCAGGGGAAGTCGCCCCAGGAGGCGTACTTCGTGAAGTGCGACGGGGAGAGCACGACCCAGCTCGACATCGATCGGGGCATCGTGAACATCCACGTCGGCTTCGCGCCGCTGAAGCCCGCCGAGTTCGTGGTGATCAAGCTGCAGCAGCTGGCCGGCCAGTCACAGGCCTGAGCGCGAGGACGGTCATGGCTCAGTTCGCGGTGAACGCGTATCGATTCGATCCGTACAAGAACTTCAAGTTCCGGGTGAAGTGGGACGGCCGCTACGTCGCCGGCGTCAGCAAGGTGAGCGCGCTGACCCGCACGACGGAGGTGGTCAAGCACCGCGAGGGGGGCGACCCGAACACCACGCGGAAGCTGCCTGGGAAGAGCGACTTCAACGCGATCACGCTCGAGCGCGGCGTGACCCACGATCCCGAGTTCGAGAGCTGGGCCAACAAGGTGTGGCGGGTCGGCGCCGGCCTCGGAGCGGAGGTCTCCCTCCGGGACTTCCGCAAGGACCTCATCATCGAGGTCTACAACGAGGGCGGTCAGCTCGCGCTCGCGTACAAGGTGTACCGCTGCTGGGTCTCCGAGTACCAGGCGGTGCCGGACCTGGATGCGAACGGGAACGCAGTCGCCATCCAGCACCTCAAGCTCGAGACCGAGGGCTGGGAGCGCGACACGCAGGTGAAGGAACCCACGGAGCCGCAGCTCTGAGATGAGTCGTCCCGCTGCGTGGAGGAGAGATGCCGCTGACGTCGCGCGAGATCCTGCAGGCCTGGGACCGGGGGTTGGGCCAGCACCCGCTGGATCGCGCGCTGACGCTGCTGCGGCTCGGGGCGGTGGCGCCAGAGGACGTGGACCTCGCTGCCTGGCCGGTGGGCGCTCGGGACGAGGCGCTGCTCGCGCTCCGCGAGGCGACCTTCGGGCGGGTTCTGGGCGGCTTCGCGCGGTGCCCCGCGTGCGCCGCGCCGCTCGAGTTCGACGTCGACGCAGCGGCGTTCCGCGCACCGGCGGGGATCGACGTGGGCCCTTTCGTCGTGGAGGCGGACGGCCTCACCGTGTCCGTGCGTCAGCCGGACAGCCGCGACCTGGCGGCCGTCGTCGAGCACGGCGACGACGATCCGGAGAGTGCGCTCCTGCACCGGTGCGTGGGCGAGGCCCGGGACCGGGCCGGTGATGCGCGCGATCCGTGGGCGAGCGGTAGGATCCCTGCCGCGCTGCGCGAGCGGATCGCGCAGGAGCTCGTTGCGCGCGCGCCGCTGGTCGCGGCCGACGTCGCGCTGACGTGCCCCGCCTGTCACCACGCGTGGGAGGTGGGAGTCGACATCGCCGGGTACTTCTGGACGGAGATTGAAGCCGAGGCGCACCGGCTCCTCGGGCAGGTGGCGGAACTGGCGCGCGCGTTCGGGTGGCGCGAATCGGACATCCTCGCGATGAGCGCACGCCGGCGGCACGCCTACCTGCAGGTGCTCGGGCCATGAGCGACTTCATCTCGCGGCTTGTGGATCGCGCGCAGGGGCATGGCGCCATCGTTCAGCCGGTCGTGCGCCCGCTGTTTTCGGAGGGACCGGCGCTCACGGAGCCAGCGCTGGAGGCTTCTGCGATCGAGCCCGCCTCGGTACGGCCCTTCATCGCGGCCCGGCCCGGCTCGCCTGCCGCTGAGTCGTCGCGGGCGGCGGCGATACGGGACGACGTCGCGCCCCGCAGCGCGGCGATCGAGGACCACCTGGCACCCGCTGCGTCGAACGTCGCTGCGGCGACGCCGCCGCGCGCGGTCCACGCGGCATGGGGCGTTCCGGCGGCCGCATTCTCCGCGGGCGCGGGTACGCTCACGCGCGTCGCGATTCAGCCGCCCTCCGCGGCCGAGCCACCGACGCGCGACCCGCCGTCTCCGTCGGATGGCGCCGAGGCGCACCCGGCCGCGCGCGAGACCGCCGCCGGGCCCCCCGTGCGCGCCGGGTTCGAGCCTGCTCGGGCGCACACTGCCCGGACCGATGCCGCACCTGCACCAGCGGACCTCGACGCATTCCGCACGGCCGACCTCGAAGTGGCGCTCCCGGTCACCGGGCCACAGCCGCCCCCGCCGCCGCGCATGGGTCAACCGCGCGCTGAGCCGGTGCCGCCACCCACCGTGGGCGACTCGACGCGCTCGCTCCTCGCGGCCGCGCTCATCCGCCCCGACCCTGCCGTGCGACCCGCTGCCGCGCGCCCGAGCGTCCCGGAGCCGGTACCCACCGTCCGCGTGAGCATCGGACGCATCGACGTGAGGGCGGAGGCGCCGCCCCCCACGCCGACGGTGATCGCGGCGCGCCCACCTTCCGGCTTCGTGTCACTGGACGAATACCTGCGGCGGGGTGGCCGCCCGTGAGCAACTCGCTCGTCATCGCCGCGGTCACGGCCGCGCTGCGCACGACGTTGTCGAAGCTCGACGCTCCGCTGTCGATCGATCCTCAGACCGACACCAGCCTGACGGGCGCGGACGTGACGACCCTCCCCCCGAAGCAGGCGGCGGCCGGCGCAGAGATCAAGGGCCGGCTGAACCTGTTCCTGTTCCATGTCCGGCCCAGCGCCGCCCTCCGCAACCTGGACGTTCCCGCCTCGCCCCGGCCCGGCGAGCGCGAGCCGCTCGGGCTCGCCCTGGATCTCCTGTACCTGATCACGGCCTACGGCAAGAAGGACGACGAGGTGAGCAGCCACCGCATGCTCGGCCGTGCCATGGCGATCCTGCAGGACGGCTCGGTGCTCGCGAAGACGCTCATCGCCTCGGAGCTGCCGCAGACGCCGGGCCGGCAGATCGAGGCTGTCCGGATCACGCCCCATCCCTTGGACCTCGAGGAGATGTCGAAGGTCTGGGCCATGTTTCAGGTCGAGTACCGTCTGTCCGCTGCGTACAAGGTGACGGTCCTCGTCATCGACAGCACGCGTCCGATCGCGGCCCCGCTCCCCGTCCTCCGGGCCGCCGTCACCGCGGCGAGCGACGTCGGACCCGTGCTCACCTTCGCGCGGCCGGCGACGGGGCTCCCGAGCGTTCGATTCCGAACGAGCGGCGGATGGGGCTCATCTTCGTCCTCGTCGTCCTGGGGCGGCGGCGAGCGGGTCGTCCTCGAGGGCGAGCGGCTCGCCGGGAGCGCGGTCGCGGTGCTGGTGCGCAATCCCCGGACCGGGAGCAGCGTGCGTCTCGCGCCAACGCCGGGCGCCACGGCCTCGCGGCTGCAGATCGAGCTCCCTGCGAGCGCCGCCGGCTGGCTCGCTGGGCCACACCTCGTCTCCGCCGTCGTCTCGCGCCCGGGCGAGCCGGACCTAACGACGAACGAGATCCCGCTCGCGGTCGCCCCCGAGCTCCTCAGCGTGACGCCGAACCCCGCCCACCGCGGTACCCAGACGACCGTCACGGCCCGGGTCGCGCCCTCCGTCGCGCCCGATCAGAACGTCAGCTTGCTCGTCCTCGCGCGGCAGGTCCGCGCGGAGGCGCGCGACGCGCTGACCGATCTCGTGTCGTTCGACATCCGCGCGCTGCCCGCAGGGACGTCGCTTGCACGCGTCCGCGTCGACGGCGTCGACAGCAACGTAGCCGACCTGGCCGCGCAGCCGCCGGCGTTCACCGGGCTCACCCTGACGCTGACATGAGGCCCCCGGGCGACATCTGGCTGACCGCGAACCAGCGGCACCTCACCGCCGAGGTGGCACGGGTGCGGGCGCGCGTCGAGCGCCACTTCGGGCGGGATCCTGCGAGCGTGGCGGATCCGGGCGAGCCGGGCGAAGGCGGCGGCAATGCCGGCGGAGCGTTCGCGCTCGAGCGCGTCGTCGACGCGTTCGGCCTGTCTGCGTTCGAGCGCGACATCCTCTTGCTGTGCGCTGGCGTCGAGCTGAGCGGCGCGCTGGCCGCGCTCCTGGCGGCCGCAATGCCGCCTCACGGGCTCCCGACCTTTGGGCTGGCACTGGCCACGCTCGAGGCGCCGCACTGGAGCGCGATGCTGCCCGCCGCCGCGCTCCGCCGTCACCGGCTGCTCGAGCTCTGCGCCGGCGACATCCTGACTCAGACGCCGTTGCGGATCGACGAGCGGACCCTCCATTTCCTGTGCGGCGTGCTCGACCCGACGGCGCGGATCGCGGGAGGCTGGGAGGTCGTCTCGGATGGGTTGCGGCTCGCGCCATCGCAGCGCCGGCTCGCAAGCGATCTCATGGCGCTCTGGACGTCCCACGCCCGCGATCCCCGTCCACCGCGCGCCGAGCTGGTCGGGCCGGACGGCGCCGACCGTCGCGGGGTCGCCGCGGCCGCGTGCGCCGACGCAGGGCTCGTCCTGCACCGGGTGCGTGTGGCCGACGTGCCCGCAGCGCCCGCGGAGCGCGAAGCGCTCGCACAGATGTGGGGCCGCGAGGTTGCGCTGGTCGGGGGCGCGCTCCTGGTGGACGCCGATCACGACGACACGCCCGAAGGGACGCGCGCGGCCCTCGCCCTCGCGGAGCGGGTCAGCGGGATCGTGCTCACCGCCAGCCGAGACCCGTGGCCGGGGCGCGAGCGGGCTTCGGTCCGGTTCGCGGTCGCCCGGCCGGGCGCGGCCGAGCAGGTCGCGCTCTGGCGTGAGGCGCTCGGGCCGAAGGCGCGCCTGCTCGACGGCGAGCTCGATGGCGTGGTCTCCCGCTTCTCGCTGAGCGCTGCCGCGATCGCCAGCGCCGCGGATCGGTTGCGGCAGCACGTCCGCGTGCACCCGTCCGAGGCCGGGTCTGCGCTGCTGCGCGCCTGCCGCGAGGAGGCACGGCCCAGGCTCGATGAGCTCGCGGAGCGCATCGCCCCGCGGGCGGGCTGGGGCGACCTGGTGCTCCCCGCACCGCTCGTCAGGCTCCTCGAGCAGATCGCGATCCACGTGTTCCAGCGCCCAAAGGTCTACGAGCAGTGGGGTTACGCCGAGAAGGGCGAGCGCGGGGCCGGCGTCGCCGTGCTCTTCGCGGGGGCGAGCGGGACTGGCAAGACGCTGGCGGCCGAGGTGCTCGCCGGGAACCGCGTCGTGAGCAAGTACATCGGCGAGACGGAGAAGAACCTCCGGAGCGTATTCGATGGCGCCGAGGAGGGCAGCGCCGTGCTGCTGTTCGACGAAGCCGACGCGCTGTTCGGGAAGCGCAGCGAGGTCCGTGACAGCCACGATCGCTACGCGAACATCGAGGTGAGCTATCTCTTGCAACGGATGGAGGCGTACCGGGGCCTCGCCGTCCTCACCACGAACATGAGGACGGCCCTCGACCCGGCGTTCTTGCGTCGCCTGCGGTTCGTGATCGAGTTCCCCTTCCCGGATCCGCCTCACCGCCGGGAGATCTGGCGGCGCTCCTTCCCTCCCCGCGCGCCGCTCGAGGCGATCGACGTCGAGCGGCTGGCGCGGCTGCCGCTGGCTGGCGGGAACATCCGGAACGTCGCGCTCAACGCCGCCTTCCTCGCCGCCGATGCGGGCGAGCCCGTGCGCATGGTGCACCTCGAGCGGGCGGCGCGGGATGAATACGACAAGATCGAGCGCCCGTTCCCGGAGACCGAGTGGAGGGCGGGTGCATGAAGCCCACCGAGATCCAGATCGTCATCGACGAGGTCGTCGTCACCGGGCCAGCGGCGATCGATCGCGAAGAGCTCGCGCGTGCCCTGCAGCACGCGCTCCCGGACCTGCTCTCGGCGGCGCCGCTGGCGATCCGAGGCGGCCCTCTGGCGCACGAGCGGCTCGACGCCGGGACGGTGCCCGTTGGGCAGCCGGGCGCCGTCGCGACCGCGGTGGCCCGCCAGATAGCCGGCGCGCTGCGGGGAGCAGGGTCATGACCAGCGCGTTCCCGGGATCACCGCGAGTGAGCAAGGGGGCCCTCGTCGGCCTCGATCCGTGGAACCCGCTCGCGAGCGTGGTCGTCTTCCAGTACAACCCCGACAAGCTGACACGCAGCCTCACCGGCCAGTTCACCGGTGGGCGCACTCCCGGCGCCGCTGCGGCGGCAGCGGGCACCCCACCTCCCCCCGCGACGGGGATCGCGAAGGGCCCGCCGTTGCGCATCCTCGGGCCGCCCTCCGAGACCATCTCGGCAGAAGTGGTCATCGACGCCTCCGATCAGCTCGAGCGCGGCGACGGCACCACCACGGCACTGGGTGTGTACCCGCAGCTCTCCGCGCTCGAGATGCTGCTGTACCCGAAGTCCGCGCTGGTGTTCGCGAACGCCGTGCTGGCGCGGACTGGGCTCATCACCATCCACAACCCCGAGGCGCCGCTGACGCTCTTCGTGTGGGGGCTGAAGCGCGTGCTCCCGGTGCGGCTCACGCAGTTCTCGGTCACCGAGGAGGCTTACGACCCGACGCTGAATCCGATCACCGCTCGGGTGCAGCTCGGCCTGCAGGTGCTGAGCTACGACGACCTCGGCCTGCTCAGCGTCGGAGGCGGCATCTTCATGGCGCACCAGCTGGTGAAGGAGGTGATGGCGACCATCGCCAGCGTGGGTGCGGTGGGCGAGAGCGCGACGGCGCTGTTCAGCAGCGGAGGTTGACGATGTTCGATCCGAGGAGCCGGTACGCGGGACTGAAGACGGGCACCTTGACCATCGAGGAGCGCGACGGGACCCGCCGCGCGATCACCTACGTGCGGCGGCGGTTCCGGCCGACCCGCCGCGACGACGTCGGCGTGCAGCTCGTCGACCACACGGTCGCGCCGGGCGAGCGCATCGACCTCATCGCGGCGCGGTACCTGGGTGACCCACGCCTGTTCTGGCAGATTGCCGATGCCAACGACCCGCTCGATCCCGGCGCCCTCGCGGCGCGCGCCGGCGCCACCGTGCGCGTCGCGGTGAAGGTCAGGTGAGGGCGGCGCATGCTGACCGGTATCCTCGGGACGCGGCTCCTGTTCTGGGTTGGCGCGACAGTGCCGACGCCGCCCTCGTCCGAGGTGATCGACGCCGTCTCGCAGGTCGAGGTGACCCAGGACGAGACGGCCGGCAACGGCTTCCAGGTACAGCTCTCGCTCGCCCCGGACGAGGCGGGGGACTACCGGACGCTCTCCGACGGGGCGCTCGCCCTCGGGAACCGCGTGTGGATCGCGGTGCTCCTGGGCGTGACCCCCGAGGCGCTGATCGACGGCATCATCACCCACCAGCAGGTCACCCCGGCGCCCGAGGGCGGCGGCGCGACGCTCACGGTCACCGGCCGCGATGTCACCGTCATGCTCGACTTGGAGGAAAAGACGGCCAAGTACGAGAACCAGCCCGACTTCGTCATCGTGACGCAGATCCTGGCGCGCTACGCACAGTACGGCCTCGTCCCCGCGGTGACGCCGACGACCGACGTCCCGATCGTCCTCCAGCGCACGCCGTGGCAGACCGAGACCGATCTGCAGTTCATCCGGCGCCTCGCCCAGCGCAACGGCTACGTCTTCCACGTCGACCCGACCACGATCGGCGTGAACACGGCCTACTTCGGGCCGCCCGTGCGCGCAGCAGCACCCCAGCCTGCGCTCACCGTCGGCATGGGCCCGGACGCGAACGTCGCCTCGCTGCACTTCACCGTCGACGCGCTCGCGCCGGTGAAGGCGGAGGTGCGGATCCTCGAGCCGCTGTCGAAGACCGTCATCCCGATCCCCTCGGTCCCGTCCACGCGACTGCCTCCGTTCACGATGAACCCGGTGCCGGCGCGGCGCACCGTCGTCCAGCGCAACGCCGCGAAGTGGAACCCTGCCCAGGCAGCGAACGCCTCGGCGTCGGCGGTGAGCCTGGCGCCGGAGGCGGTCAGCGCCGAAGGCGAGGTGGACTTCGAGCGGTACGGCGGCGTGCTGCGCGCGCGTCGCAGCGTCGGCGTACGGGGGGTCGGGCTCGACATGAGCGGGCAGTACTGGATCCGGCGCGTGACGCACAAGATCGACCGCGCGGGCGGCTACACGCAGTCGTTCACCTTGGGTCGCGAGGGCACGAAGAGCCTCCTCCCGGCGGTGGTGCCATGAACGAGCATGCCCTCTACGGGAAGTTCCGCGGCGTGGTGAGTGACAACCAGGACCCTCTGATGATGGGCCGCATCAAGGCGCGGGTCCCGGACGTCTACGGAGACGGCGAGAGCGGCTGGGCCATGTGCTGCGCGCCGTTCGCAGGGGCCGGGATGGGCCTCGTCGGCCTTCCGCCGGTGGGTGGCGCGGTGTGGATCGAGTTCGAGCAGGGCGATCCCGACTATCCGGTGTGGGCTGGCAGCTGGTTCGGCGCGCCCACGGATCTTCCCGCCGAGCTCCTCGCGCCTCCGTACAAGAAGCTCATCGTCAAGACCGCGGGCGGGCACAAGGTGATCCTCGACGACACGCCGGGTGTGGGCGGGATCACCCTGGAGACCGCTACCGGACAGAAGATCGTCCTCAGCGCGATCGGTATCGAGATCGACGACGGGCAGGGAGGGAAGATTCAGCTGCGAGGTCCACAGGTGACCGTCAACGACGGCGCGCTGCAGGTGATCTGATGCCCGGCTTCGTCCTGCACGTGGGCGCCACCGTCCTGTGCTCGCATGGCGGGCAGGCCCAGCCGACGGCGCCGAGCGCGCGGGTGCTGGTCTCGGGACAGCCCGTGACCATCCAGCCGGCGCTGTACGCCGTGGCGGGTTGCCCCTTCGTCCCGCCCGCGGCAGGACCATGCGTCACCGGGCAGTTCATGACCGCCGCGACGCGCGTGCTTGCCGGGGGCGCCCCGGTGTTGCTCCAGGACAGCCAGGCCACCTGCGCGCCGACCGGGACCCCGCTCGTCGTCGTGGTCACGCAGCTGCGGGTGAGGGGGACCTGACATGCAGATCGCCTTCCCGTTCCACTACGACGGCAGGGGCAGGACCGCGGACGCGGGCGACGACCGCCACGTCCGCGACCTGATCGAGCAGGTGCTCTTCACGTCCCCCGGTGAGCGGGTCAACCGACCCACGTTCGGCAGCGGTCTGCTGCGGCTCGTGTTCGCGGGCAACGCCGATGCGCTCGCGTCCGCCACGCAGCTCGCGGTGCAGGGTGCGTTGCAGCAGTGGCTCAGCGAGGTGATCCGCGTCGAGGCGGTCGTCGTGGAGAGCGTCGAGTCGACGCTGAAGGTCACCGTCCTGTACGTGGTGCTGCGAACGCAGCGTCGGACCCTCGACGTATTCACGCGGAGTCTTACGCCGTGACGGCCCCCGCCTGCGACTTCGCCGATCGGCGCGCGACCCTGCTGGCGGACACCGGCCCGCGGAACGGGATCGACTACGTCGAGGTGCTGGACACGGACGCGCCCGCCGGCACTCCCCGGCAACGCACGCTGGTTGTGCGGTTCCTGAAGCCGCTCGCCACAACGATCGCGCCGGACCAGCTGCGCATCGATGGGGGCGTGCGGTTCCGCGACATCCCGGTAGCGTGGGCGCACACGGGGGCCGCCCTCGCGTCGGGAGCGGTCCCTGTGGCGGTGGTGCCCACGGCGGAACAGACCGCGCTCCTCGACGTGCTAGCACGCTTCGGCCCGTCCGAGCCGCCGCCGCCGGTGGGGTTCGCGTCCTCGTCGTCCTCGTCCGCCCCGGCGGCGGAGCTCGATGCCGAGCGGGCACGGCTCCTCGTCGTTCGCACGCTCGGCGAGAGCGACTTCTCGACGTACACCCTGCGGCTCGTCGCGGCGCCTGGCAGCAACGACCCTCCGCCCGGCATCGATCCGGTGTTCTCGTCGGTCGAGTTCTCGTTCAAGGCCGGTTGCCCTTCGGACTTCGAGTGCTTCGCAGAGACGACCTGCCCTCCGGACCGGACGGCCGCGCCGCGCATCGACTACCTCTCGAAGGACTACGAGAGCTTCCGGCGTCTCATGCTGGACCGGCTCGCGACCACGCTGCCGGCGTGGACGGAGCGCACCCCCGCCGACCTAGGCGTGGCGCTCGTCGAGCTCCTGGCACACGTGGGCGACCTCCTCAGCTACGAGCAGGACGCGGTGGCAACGGAGTCCTATCTCGGTACGGCGCGCCGCCGCACCGCAGTCCGGCGGCACGCGCGCCTGCTCGGATACGTTTCCGACGACGGCGCCAGCGCACGAGCGCTCGTCCAGGTGCAGGTGAAGGTGGGTAGCAGCGCCGACGGCGACGAGCTGCCCATGGACACGCCACTCCTCACGAGCACGGAGCGTGAGGACGCAACCCGGCCCGCGCTGAGCAGCTTCGCCCCGTTCGATGCCCGTGAGGTCCAGCGCTTCGTCACGCGGTCGGCGTTGCCGCTGCGGTCCGCGCTCAACTCCATCCCGCTCTACCTGTGGGGTGGCGAGCGGTGCTGTCTTGCGCCTGGCGCGACCAGCGCCACGCTGGACAACACGCACGACCGCCTGCGCGTGCTGGCCGATGCGCCGTACCCGCTCCTCGTCCTCTCCGAGACTCGGCCGCCGGACGCCATCGCCGAGCCGCGCCGGCATCCGGTGCTCGTCACCCGCGCCACCTTCAAGACGGACCCCTTGTACGACGAATCTCCCGGCCAGCCGCAGCGCGTCGTCGAAATCGAGTGGGCGGCGGACGACGCCTTGCCGTTCGCGCTGGAGGTCCGGCGGCTCTCGCCGGAGGGCGCGACGCCCGCCGAGCCCAGCGTCGTTGCGCTCGGCAACCTGGTCATCGCCGATCACGCGGAGCGCGTTCAGCACGAGCGCGAGGGGCAGGTCGTCGAGTACGAGCCTCTTCCGCGCGTCCCGGAGCATGGTCCCTACCGGCCACGCCTCGCGCGCGGACCCGTCGCCCGCGCGGCCGACCTGCCCGACGCGCCCGCGAAGAAGCTCACGGCGAGCGGCTTCTCGATCGACGCGAAGGGCCTCTCGGCCCGGCGGCTCCTCAGGCCTGCGCCGGCGGCAGTGCGCCCGCTCGTCCACGTGTCCGTCGGCCTCGATCGCTGGGATCCGCGCGCCGACCTGCTCGCGAGCAAGGCGTTCGAGCTGCACATGGTCGTGGAGGTCGAGGACGACGGAGAGACGACGGTGCGCTTCGGCGACGACGTCAACGGAAAGGCGCCGCCGGCCGGCGCGGAGCCGGTCGCCCGGTACTTCGTGGGTGGCGGCACCGCGGGCAACGTGGGCGCGGGCGCGATCGCGCACGCCCTCGTACAGGACGAGCGACTCGTGAACGCGATAGCGGCGGTGCACAACCCCTTGCCGGCGCTCGGCGGCAGGGACCCCCAGCCGCTCGATGCGATCCGCAGCGCCGCCCCGCAAGCGTTTCGGATCCAGCGCCGCGCCGTGACGGAGCAGGACTACGCTGACCGCGCGGCCGAGCACCCGGAGGTCCAGAAGGCCGTGGCCACGCGGCGGTGGACGGGGAGCTGGTACACGGTCTTCCTCACCGTGGACCGCCGCGGCGGCCGCCCCGTCGATGACGCGTTCGAGCGCGAGCTGCGCGACTTCCTGGAGCGCTTCCGGCTCGCCGGCGAGGACCTCGAGATCGAGGCACCACGCTTCGTGGCCCTCGACGTGGGCCTCTCGCTGTGCGTGAAGAGCGAATACTTGCGCGCGCGCGTCAAGGCGGCCGTCCTCGCGGCGCTCTCTGCGGACGAGCTGCCCGACGGGACGCGGGGCTTCTTCCACCCCGACAACTTCACCTTCCAGCAGAGCGTCTACCTGAGCCAGATCGTCGAGGCGGTGATGGCAGTGCCGGGGGTCGCCTGGATCGAGCTGGGCGCCGCCGCTCCGCTCCGGCGATTCCAGCGGCTCGGGCACGAGCCGAATCGCGAGCTCGAAGAGGGCATCATCCGGATCGGCGCACTCGAGATCGCGCGGCTCGACGCCGATCCGAGCCAGCCCGAGCTGGGCCGGCTCGCCGTCCACGTCGAGGGTGGCCTGTGACGAGCCGGCGCGACACGAAGGCGCTGGCCGCCTGCGCGTGCGCGACGCCCCCGGCGCAGATGGAGCTGGACCCGCCCACGAACGCTCCGGGGCAGCCGGCGCTCCGTTACCGGATCGGCGCGCACGGCGAGTTCCTGCGGTTCCTGCTCGATCGCCTCGCGCGCGCGGGTGCGGCATCCGCGGGCCTCCGAACCGAGCTGCGCCGCGCGCCCGCGAGTCTGATGCTCGACGATCCCGCGGTCGCCCTCCTCGACGCGTTCGCGGTCATGGCCGACGTCTTGACCTTCTACCAGGAGCGAGTCGCCAACGAGGCCTTCCTGCGCACCGCGATGGAGCGCCAGTCGCTCGTCGAGCTGGCGCGGACGATCGGCTACGAACCTGCTGCGTCGCTCGCGGCGCGGACCACGCTGGCCTTCAACGTCGAGGGGGGCGCCGGCGCGCCGCAGAGCGTCCACGTCCCGGCCCGCACGAAGGTGGCGAGCGTCCCGGGACCGGGCGAGACGCCGAAGGTGTACGAGACGCTGGCGGACCTCGTCGCGTCGCCCAACTGGAACGCCCTCGCTCCAGCGCGGACCCGCGCGCAGGTGGTGGGCAACGGCAGCACGGTGATGGTGCTGGAGGGGCTGACGACCGGGCTGCGCCCCGGTGACGTCCTCCTCTTCGTCGGGCCGAGCCGAGACGTCGGCGACTTCAGCGCGACGGACTGGGAGTACCAGATCGTGCGCACGGTGCGCACCGACACCGCGGAGAACCGCACCACGGTCGGTTGGACGCAGAAACTCGCCTCCGTCGGTACGTCCGGCGGCGTGAAGGTCTACGCGCTGCGGCAGCGGGCGGCGCTCTTCGGCCACAACGCACCCGACTACGCCTTCATCCTGTCCTCCCGCTCGAGCTCGAGCAGCTCGTCGTTGATCGAGTGGCCGAACTTCGAGGTGTCGGGCAGCGCCATCGATCTCGACGCCGCCTACCCACAGTCGCTCGTCGGCGGGTGGGTCTTGCTGCTGAACGCGGGCAAGCCGCGGCTCGACCGCATCAACAAGGTCGAGCACCGGGCCCTCGCGGCCTTCGCCATCAGCTCCAAGAGCACGCGGCTCGACCTCGAGCGCGCTCTCGGGAAGGACGAGTACCCGCGCAGGGCCACGACGGTGTTCCTGGAGAGCGAGGAGCTGACACTCGCCGAGCAGCCCGACGGGGCTCCGCTCGAGGGGAACGAGATCGCCCTCGAACGCGACGTGCCGGACCTCGGCCCCGGGCAGTGGCTCGTGCTCACCGGACGGCCCGCGGCCGAGGTGTCGTCCCCGCTGACGCTCGCGCTGGCGGACGGCACGAAGGTGGCGGTGGCAGCCGGCGCGCGCGTGCAGCTGCTCGCGCCACCGGCGCCGGCGTTCGCGGGGCAGACGGCGTGGAAGCTGCGGCTGGAAGACGGGCGCGCCGGCGCCGCGCTGGCGGGGGCAGGCGCGATCTCGTACTCCGACGCGACCGTCGGCGAGGAGGTCGAGATCCTGTCGGCGAGGCGCGGCGAGGACGGGCGCACCATCGCGACGCTGACCGCGGAGCTGACGCGGGCGTTCGACCGGCGGACCGTCGTGCTGTACGGGAACGTGGTCGCCGCGAGCGAGGGGGACACCGTCGCCGCCGAGCCGCTGGGCGGCGGCGACGCCACCCGCTCGTTCCAGCGCTTCAAGCTGAACAAGAGCCCGCTGACGTACCTCTGGAAGGATGGCGCGGTGGTGAACACGCTCGCGATCGCCGTGGACGGGATTACCTGGACCGAGCGCCCCGCCCTTCACGGCGCCGGACCGCAGGCGACGGTCTACGAGGTGACGAACGACAATGGAGGCGTCGCGACCGCCACGTTCGGCGACGGGGTCGACGGCGCCCGCCTGCCGAGCGGCACGGAGAACGTCATCGCCGTCTATCGCGTCGGCGGCGGCCTCGCCGGCGTCGTCGGCGCCGGCAAGCTCACCGCGCTGCTGAGCCCGATCCTGGGGATCCGCGCCGTGACGAACCCGCTCGCGGCGTCCGGCGGCGCCGACGCGGAGCGGCTCGAGGACGTTCGGCGGAACGGTCCGCTGCGCGTCACGACACTCGACCGGATCGTCTCGCTCCAGGACTTCGAGGACTTCGTGCGCGCGCAGTCTGGCGTGAGCAAGGCGTCCGCCGCCGACGTCTGGAGCGGCACCACCCGCCTCGTGCACGTCACCGTCGCGCTCGCCGATGGGAGCTCTCTCGAGGCGGGCAGCCTGCTGGAGGCGCCGCTTCCGGCTGGAGGGATGGGTCATCCCGGTCCGTGGCCGCGCCGCCGCGACCGTCATTGCCGACGTGGGCGGCGCGCTCCGCGCCGCGTTCGGGTTCGCGGCGCGCTCGCTCGCCCAAGCCGTCACCGCCGCGGAGGTGCTCGCCGCCATGCAGCAGGTGGAGGGCGTCGAGGCCGCCGGGCTCGGAGCGCTCTTCTTCGCAGGCGACGCGGCCCCCGCGTACCGGTCGGTGCTCCCGGCGTCACCCGCACGCTGGTCCCGAGGCGAGGGCCTGCTCGCGGCCGAGCTGCTGCTGGTCGACGACGGGGGGATCACGCTGACGGAGGGCGCGCCATGACCGCTTCCACGCCGCCCGGAGATCGTCGCTCGCGCCCGCCGCTCTACGACCGGCTCCCCGCCGTGTACCGGCTGCGCGATCCGCGCGAGGGGCCGCCGGACGCCCCTGCAGGCCAGCCGCTGCGAGCCCTGCTGGAGGTCCTTCAGGAGGCGGTGGTCCGGCTCGAGGACGAGGTGCTGCACCCCACCACCGCGACCACAGCGAACCTGCGCGCGTTCGTGGCGAACACGCTCCTGTTCCGGCAGCGCAAGGGGACGGCCGCCGTCCTGGAGCAGCTGGCGCTGGACGTGACGGGGTGGCCGGCGCGCGCGCTGGAGCTGTTCCAGAACGTGATCACCACCCAGCACCTCAATCACGTGCGTCTCGATCGCTCCGGTACGACCAGCGTGCGCGACATCGAGGCGCTCGCGCAGATCGACACCGCGTTCGACACGTCCTGCCACACAGGCGAGGTCCGGCACATCGCCAACGGCCGTGGACGCTACAACCTGCCGCACGTCGGGCTGTTCCTGTGGCGATTGGAAGCGTTCCCGTCCACCGAGGCGCGGCCGGCTCCGGGCGCCGCCGCGGTCTCTTCGTCCTCCTCTTCCTCGGCTGCGCCGGTGGGCGTTCCTCTCCTGCGGTTCCATCCCCTCGGCTTCGACGTCCCGCTCTTCTCTCCGTATCGGGCGGAGGTCAGCCTCGAGACGCTGTCGCGCGTGTCCGACCTGCCGGCGCCGCTGCGCCGCCGCAGGCTGCACGACGCCCTCGAGCGCCTGCGCGCCGCCCGCGCGGCGGGGTCGGACGCGCCCGGCGACGACTTCCGCGATCAGCCGTGCTTCCGGCTGTGGGTCGGCGGCCACGAGATCCTGCCGGAGCACGTCGAGATCTGCGACCTCGGCGACGACCGCGGTCCGCCGCAGCCGGGATTCGAGGCGCAAGTCGATCCCGAGCGCGGGCGCTTCGTACTGGCGGACGGGATCGATCCGTCCGAGGTGAGGGTGAGCTACTTCACTGGATTCTCGGGCGAGCTCGGCGGCGGCGAGTACGACCGGGGTTCGCGGCTGCCTTCGCCCGAGCACGCGCAGACGTATCCGGTGTCAGGCGGCGGCGCTGCCCTTGACGCCGCCCTGGCGGCCTACGCGAAGGCGCCGGCCCCGGTCGCGGTCGTCGAGATCGAGGACAACGAGACTTACGTGCTGATGTCGCCGCTCACCGTCGACGGCGGCGTCCTCGTGATCCGCGCCGCCAACAAGAGGCGCCCGACCCTGATCGTCGATTCATCCCTCGGAGACTGGGTGTGGCAGGTCGGCGGCGGCGCCTCGCTGACGCTGTCCGGGGTGCTGGTCGGAGCGTCGCGCCTGACGCTCGACGTGCGTGACGAGGCACGGATCGCCCTCAGCGACGTGACGCTTGCGAGTCCAGCCGGGGACGGCCGGCACCCGGCGCCCGTCCTCGCGACTACGGGCAGTCCGGCGGCCTCCCTCTCCCTGGAGCTCCGGCGGAGCATCACGGGCCCGGTGCTCCTCGGGCGCCGTCGCGCCGGAATGCACGCCACGATTCCCCCCACCTCCTGGCCCGTCACGGAAGGGCGTCTCGACGCATCCGTCGACATCGAGGACGCGATCGTGGACGGCGGAGGGGCGGCGCCGGCCATCGAGGCCACCACCGCAAGAGTGGTTGCCGCCACGGTCATCGGGCTCACCGACACGACCGTGCTCGACGCCAGCGACGCGCTGTTCACGGGGAGGGTCGACTGCGACCGGAGCCAGGAGGGCTGCGTGCAGTTCAGCTACGTGCCGCTCGGATCGCGCACCCCCCGCCGCCACCGCTGCGAGCCCGACACGGCGATCGCGGACCGGCCCCGCGACGCGGAGCTCCTGCGCGCCGCCATCGTCCCCGTGTTCACGGGGGTGACCCTCGACCACCCCGGCTACGGGCAGGTCGCCTCGACGTGTCCCGACGAGATCCGCCGCGGAGCGCACGATGCTGGAGAGGTCGGCGCCTTCCACTTCCTGCAGCAGCCGCAGCGCGAGGCCAACCTCCACGCGAGCCTCGAGGAGTACCTCCGGTTCGGGCTGGAGGCCGGTCTCGTATACGTGACCTGAGCCGAGGGGATCATGAAACACGACATCTCTCGCGACACCTACCGCCCCGACCGGCATTACAGCAGCGTCCGGCAGCAGCAAGGGCGCGTGCACCTCGACGCCGACTGGAACGAGCAGGTCGAGATCGCGCAGGGCTTCCTGCGCGCGCTCGCTGCGGACGTGATCGGGCCGAGCGGCGCGCCCAAGGTGGGCGGCGGCTTCGCGATCACCGCGCTGACGGGACCGACCGACCTGCTCGTCTCGGCCGGCCGCTTCGTGGTCGACGGCATCCAGTGCCGACTCGAGGCCCCCACGACCTACTCACGGCAGCCGGACTATCCCGACCCCCCGCCGCTGCCCGTCGCGCCTGGGGATGCGGGCGCCTACCTCGTGTACCTGGACGTCTGGGAGCGGCTGGTGACCGCCCTCGACGACCCGGCGATCCGCGAGAGCGCGCTGGGCGGGCCGGACACCGCGACCCGGACGCACATCGTTCAGCAGGTGAAGGTGATCAGGGTCGGTCCCGTCACGCACCCGCTCGACTGCGAGGCGTCGCCTCCCGGCGCCCACGGCACTGGCGCGCTCGCCGCGCGCGCCCGTCCCGAGGCGATGCCTGCCAACCCCTGCGACCTGCCGGCGCGCGCGGGGTACCGCCGCCTCGAGAACCAGCTCTATCGCGTGGAGATTCACGACGGCGGGGCACTCGGGGTGGCGACGTTCAAGTGGAGCCGCGACAACGGCGCCATCGTCGCGCCCTGGAGAAATCCGTCGAAGGGGAACGTGCTCGAGGTGCCCACCACCGTGCGCGATCCGAGGCTCGGGTTCGTCGCTGGGCAATGGGTCGAGATCGTGGACGACACCCGCGAGCTCCAGGGACTGCCCGGGGAGCTCGTGAAGATACTGCTCGTCAGAGGCGACGAGATCACCGTCTCGGCGGTGGTCGATCCCGCGGACTTCCCGCGCAATCCGAAGGTGCGACGCTGGGATTCGGCGTCCTCGTCGGGCACCCTCCGCGTCGATCGTCCTCCCGGCGCCGGCGCGTCGAGCTCATCCAGCTCGTCCAGCTCGTCGAGCGGCGCCGGCGTGGACGACGGCGGGTGGCTCCCCATCGAGGACGGCATCGAGATCCGGTTCGAGCCCGGCGACTATCGCGCGGGCGAGTACTGGCTCATCCCCGCGCGGACGCTCACGTCGGACGTGGAGTGGCCGGTGCAAGGCGGCGTTCCGGAGCCGGTGCCCGCGCATGGCGTCCGCCATTGCCGCGCACCGCTGGCCATGTTCCTGTTCGACGGCGCCGCGATCGGCCAGGTGTACGACTGCCGGCGTCCCTTCCCGGCGCTGACCGACGTGTGCGCCGAAGACGTGTGCTTCGAGGGCGACGCTTGCGACATGGGGCGCACCACGGTGCAGGAGGCGCTCGAGCAGCTGTGCCGCAACCAGGATCTGAGGCACCACAACAAGCACCTGCACGGCTGGGGCATCGTGTGCGGACTGCAGGTGCACTGCGCCGGCGTCACCGCGGGCCCTGGCGGAATGGGCTCGTCGTCCTCGTCATCGTCCTCTTCCTCGGCTCGGGACGATGGGTGTCGCTTTCCCAGGGAGTGCGTGACGGTCCGCAAGGGGTACGCCATCGACCCGGGCGGCAACAACCTCGAGCTCGCCGTGGACGAGACGCTGCCGCTCCTCGACATGATCCGGCAGGCCGGGCTGCTCGCGACGCTCCCCGATGGCCGCCTCGCGGATGGCGACGTGGCGCTCAGGTTGAAGCGCCGTTCGGAGCAGCAGGACGGCGCGTTGCGCTTCGTCGTCGAAGCCTACACGCCCGCGGCGCCGTTCTCGAAGGTGCTCGAAGGGACGATGCTGAAGGACTTCGTCGACGACTGTGCGATGCCGCTCGTCCAGCTCGCGAAGGAGATCCTCGCGCCGCCCGCGACCGCACCACTCGTGACCCCCGCGCACGAGCGCCTCAGCACGCTCATCAACATCCTGTGGCAGGTGGTCGATCCCGGCGACGCCCAGCACATCTTCGTGAGCCAGGCGGAGCACGACATCCTGGAGACGCTGTACGGTGCCGTCAGGGCGCTGCTCCACAGCAAGACCTTCTGCGCGATGTTCGACGGCGCGCGCCCGTTTCCAACGTATGACGTCTACAACCGCGCGCTGCCCGCTGACGAGCAGCCGTACACGATCTTCGCCAAGGGATCGCGCGGACGGGTACGCACGGACGGTCGCGACGAGCGCATCTTCACGGTCTCGGCGGGCCACCCCGCATGGTTCGGCGGCGCACCGAACCGCGTCGAGGTGTTCGATGTAGGCGCCCGGAAGATGATCGCCGAGCTCGAGTTTCCTGGCCCCGGAAACGTCGTCGTGAACGACGTCGCCGTCTCACCCGACGGGACGAAGCTGTACGCCGTGGCGTCCCTGAACGGGAAGGACAGCCTGTTCGCGGTGGCAGACCTCGGGGCGACGCCCGCTTTCCGGCAGCAGACCACGCTGTTCTGCGACACGAACCTCACCAGCCTGGCGGTGCACCCGCGCGCGCCCAACCGCGTGTTCGCGGTCGGCCGCAGCGCCGCGGCGGACCGCGGCGGGATCTTTGCGTTCGATCCCGAGAACCCACCTGCCGACCCGAACGTTCAGGGCGTCTTCCTCGCCTTCAACGCCGTCGGGCACCTCGCGGTCACGGAGGACGCTGCGGCCGGTGGCATAATGCTCTTCGCGAGCGCGCACTCGGATCCCAACTCGACGGTCTACGACCGGGTGAGCGTGTTCCTGTACGACGGCACGCTGCAAACGACGACGACCACGATCGGGCCGTTCGGGAACAGCGGCGAGGACGACCTCCTCGTCGCGAGACTGCCGAACGGGCGGGATCGCGTCTACGTCCTGGCCGGCACGGGCGCCGCGGCTCGCGAGCTCCTGGTGTTCGACCCCTCGGGCGCGGCGCAGCCCGGCCTGACCGGACTCTCGGGCGGCCCCGCCCGGCTGGCGTTCAACGACGCCGCGGGGTACCTGCTGGTCACGGACGGCGACAAGTACCAGGTCGTCATGATCGACGTGCGAGGCAATGCGCCCATACGGCTCGACGCCACCCACCCGGTGGAGGTGGGCGTGACGTCCATCGCGGCAGGCCCCCGGCGGGTGTACGTCCTGAACGCGCTCAACAACGCGATCGACGTGATCCGCGCCGACCAGCTGCCGAGCGCCCCGCCGGTAGCGGTGACGATCGATCCGGCCAAGCTCTCCGCCTACCGCCGAGGCGTGCTGGCCGCCTTCGTGGATCTGTTCGCGGGCTTGCTCCAGTACCTGAAGGACTGCCTCTGCGACCACTTCCTGGTGAACTGCCCCGAGGACGACCCGCAGATGAAGCTGTGGCTCGGGGCCATCAAGATCCGCGAAGGCAAGGTTTTCCACGTGTGCAACTTCTCGCAGCGGCGGTACGTGAAGAGCTTCCCGACGTATGGCTATTGGCTGTCGCTCATCCCGATCCTGCCGATGCTCAAGGAGGTGGTGCGCCAGGCGTGCTGCGCGATCCTGCCGATGCACTTCGGCGCCGAGAAGGCGCCGACGCCGCCGCCGACGACCGGCCCCGCGACGGATGCCGGCGGGGGTGGCTTCCTCACGGTGGGCCCCGGCTTCAAGCCGTCCTACGCGATGAACGCGCGCCTCCACCTGGACCGGTCCGATCTGCGGGACCGGCTCCGCGTGAAGGGCGGCCAGATCCGCACCGCGACCGTACTGGTCAGCAAGCTCGTGAGCGGCGTGTTCACCTCCCCGCCCGCTCCCGAGACGTCGCCTGCGCTCTCCGGGCATAGCATCCTCGGGCGCAACCCGGGCGACGTGAAGCGGGAGCTCGCCGACCGAAAGATCGAGGTGGTCGCGGAAGAGCCGCTGGACCCGCGCGACGCCCGCCTGATCCGCGAGATCACGCTCGCGCCCACACGCGTTCCAGCCAGTGGGCGCGTGGTGCTGTACACGGATCCGCAGGACCAGACCGTCCGCGGGTACCGCGTCGTCACCGAGCCCACCGTGCCCGAGGTCAGCAAGCAGGTGAAGCGCATCCTGGGTGCGGTGACGAAGCTGCGGGGCGACCAGGAGCGACAGCTCGAGCGGCGCGATCTACGCATCTCGGAGCTGGACACCGCTCTCGAGGAGCGCACCGCCGGGGAGGCGGCCGTCAAGGCGGAGCTCGAGCGCGTCAGCCGCGAGATGTCGGAGCGCGTCGAGTCGCTCGAGCGCGAGCTCAAGAAATCCACCACACGCCTGCGTGACATGGCGGCGATCGAGCAGCGGCTCGAGCGCCTCGAGCGCAACCGCTGAGCGCCACCGGCATGGCACGGCTCGTCGAGCCCACGGCCCCGCCACGTCCGGCGCTCTACGTGTTCGGCTGGCCGTCTCACCTCGGCGGCGCCGACACCCGGCTGGTCCACACGCTCCCGCTCTGGTCCGAGATCGCCGATGTGACCGTCGTCCCGAACGATCGTTGCAGGCTCTCCGAGCAGCCGTGGCGCAAATGGCTCGCAAGCCGCGGCGCGGTGGCACGTCCGTGGAGCGAGTTGCCGGCGCGGCTCACGGGCTTCGGCCTCGCGATGTCGAACCAGCGGTTCTTCGTCGATCGCCTCGCGCACCAGGCGAAGGAGCGCGGCCTGCATGTCATCTGGTCGAGTGAGATGATGTGGCACCACGCGGGCGAGCTCGAGGCCGTGCGCGACGCGGTGGTCGACACCGTGCTCTACACCTCGGAGACGAACCGCGCGGCCCTCGAGCCCGGTTATCTCGCGCTGGGGCGCATGCCCGCCGCGGTCGTGGTGGAGAACTACGTCGACCCTGACGCCTTCCCCTTCCGCACGCGCGCCGCGGGGAAAGCGTTCACGATCGGGAGGCTCTCGCGCGCAGACCCGCTCAAGTACCCCGAGGACTTTCCTACCTTCTACGAGCTCCTCGGGCTGCGCCGGCCGCGGTACCGGGTGATGGCGTGGGACGCCCGTCTGGCTCACAAATACCGATGGCACCCCTTCGGTCCCGAGTGGGAACTCCTCGCCGCGAACGCGCAGCCTGCGGCTGAGTTCCTGGCTTCGCTCGACGCCTTCGTGTATCCGCTCGGCCACGACTTCCGCGAGTCCTGGGGGCGGGCGGTCGTGGAGGCGATGTTGACGGGGCTCCCGGTGGTGGTGCCAGCCGGTCGCCATCATTTCACCACGTATCTCCGGAATGGCGAGACCGGCTTCCTGTGCCGCGACCACGCCGACTTCGCCGCCGCCTGCGCCGGGCTCGAGGCGGAGCCAGACCTCCGCGCGAAGATCGGGCACGCGGCGCACCGGTTCGCCCGCGACGTCCTCTGCGATCGCGCGGCGCACCTGAGGCGCTGGCGCGAGGTGCTGGGTGCGTGACCTGGCGTTCTGGTCGATCGGGGACGGCCCTTACGCGGCCATGCTCCAGACGCTCGTGCGCTCGTACCGCGAAGTCGGCATGGAGGACGATTTCCACGCGTTCTCCGACCGCGACATCGACGGCGCGGTGACGCACCGCGTCCGCGCGTTCGACAAGCAGCATTACCTCTTCAAGCTGCGATTCCTCGCGGACGAGGTGGCGCGGTTGCCGTACCGCCATTTCGTCTTCCTCGATGCCGACAACTACTTCGTGCGGCGCCCTCGGCCGCTGCTGCCTTTGCTGCAGAAGGCGCCCCTGCACGCGTTCCTCGAGAGCGACTGCACGGAGCCACGCAACACCCGTTCCGACTGGTGGGGTTGCCCACTGCCGCGGTTCATCGAGCTGATGCGGTCTCGCGGCGTGACGGCCCGCCGGGTCTACAACGTGAACGCGGGTTTCTGGATCGTTCACCGCGACGCGATCGAGACCGTCTGCCGGCTGATGCTGGAGTTCTGGGAGCACGCCCGCGCGGCAGGCTTCTTTTTCACGGAGGAGGCGCCGCTGGCGTACGCCGTCCACATGTTGTGCGCGGACCCCGAGCGCCACCTGATGCGTCGCCACTTCGACGTCTGGTCGTGCGACTGGACCGGCACTTTCCAGGATCGAGTTCCGGACGGCCGCCCCTGGATGTTCCGCGACTACTTCACGAATGACGAGCACCGTGTCGATCCCGCAATCGTTCATGCGATGCGCAGCAAGAGCGCTCTTACTGCCGCCGGTTGGCGACTTGCCGCGGATCGAGGCTTGGGCGGCGACCGGAAGCGAGTCGGGGAGCGTCGGGGTTGATCCGAGCCCCTCGCGAGCGTGCGCGATGTCCTCGGCGCGCCAGCGGTGGGACCGCTCTCAAGGCAGCGCGAGGTCATGGATCACCACCCGGGATCCCCGCGCGTCGACCGCGACGGGCTCGAGGCTCGGCTCCTGATTCTTCCCTCTCAACGCGACCTGCGCGGGCGCGGCAAGCGCCGGTTTCCCGAGACGCGTTCGGTCGAGTCTGTTCGCGGTGCTCACGATCGCCCGCCAAGGTCCGGCGCGGCGCTTCTCGCGCACGTAGGATCCGGCCGGAGTGTGTGACGGGTTGAGCACGAGCGCGGCAGACAGGTCGGTCGCCAGGACGCCGGCGCTCTTCAGCCGTTCCTCCCAGATGTAGCGGACGGGCGCGCCGGCCTGGACTTGCCGGCGCACCGCGTTCACCTCCGCACCGAGGAGCACGACGGCACCTGCGACGCGGCGGCCGTCCTTCAGCGCGGCGGCGAGGCGGGTCACGCAGTCCGAGCTCGGGTCGTCGAGCTCCTCCGAGGTCAGGAACGTCTGCGCCGGAAGCGCGCGCAAGACCCCGCCCTCGAGGACCTCCGCGCGCCAGGGAAGTCCGCTGCGCCCGGCGCCGCCCGCGCCGACGCCCCGAGGCGTCCTCCCGTTCGGCTCTCCGCGCTCCGCCGCGAGCACCTCGTAGAGGACGGCGGCATTCCCGGCGATCCGGCTCAGCGGAGCCGCGCGCGGCGCCCGCCCGACGAACGTCCAACCGGGACATACGATGATCGCTGGCTCGAACCCCGCCGCTGCCTCGACAGCTCGAAGCGCGAGCGCGTTCCGCTCGTCGGGACGGGCCCGCAGCGCCCGCGCGATCGCGTCGCCATCCGGCAGCTCACGGGCGGATTGCGTTCGTTTCGACACGTCCACGTGTAGCTCGATCAGGGCGATCCTCACGGTCCCCTCCTTCCGGGTTGGGGCGACGGGGAGTGCCAGAGCCGGGCCACGGGCAGCGCGAGGGGTTGCCGCCGTTCACGCCGCGCCCTTCGACTTCGCGCCGCCTGTGGCGGCGCTACGCTCAGGGCGAACGGGTAACCGAGACGAACGGGTCCTCGCTTGCTCTGCATGCGGCGCGCGGCCACTTCGACCGTCGCGCGGACACCCGGTTGACGCGGCCGCGCCCCTCACCCTGCCGCGCCGCTTGCGGCGGCGCGACGCTCAGGCCGAACGGGGTTGCGTAGCGGCCGAGCCTCGCGAGCGGTCGTGCTCGCGGCAACGGCCGCGGTCCCGCTGCGTAGCCATATTTCGTCGCACCGATTTCCTTCATGTGAGTTCCGGGCGCTGACGCGCCGGGAAGCGCGCGCCGTTCCGGCGCGGCAAGGAGGGCAGTCATGGCAAATGAGAGCGCCACCGGCGGCGGCAAGAACGAGTCGCCAAGGAAGGGGCAGGCGCAGCAGGAGGCGAAGGCGAGTGAGCAGCAGGCGCGATCGGCAGGCGGGTCGTCGCAGCAGCAACCAGGAGAACGCGGAGGGCGGGAGCGCTCCGGCGGCCTCTCCCGGCGCGAGCAGCTCGAACCCGGCCCGCTCGCGCCGTATGGCTTCGGGACGAGCCCGTTCTCGCTCATGCGCCGGATGATGGATGACCTCGACCGCCTGTTCGAGGAGGTCGGCTCCGGGCTGGGCGAGCCCAGGATGGGCAGGCGTGAGCTGCAGCGGCCGTCGGCACGTCGCGAGGCGTTCTGGGCCCCGAGCGTGGACGTGTTCGAGCGCGAGGGGAACCTCGTCGTGCGGGCCGATCTGCCAGGGCTCGCCAAGGACGACGTCCGCGTGGAGCTCCAGGACAATGCTCTCGTCATCGAGGGCGAGCGCCGTCAGGAGCGCGAGTTCGAGGCGTCCGGGACGTACCGGGCCGAGCGCACCTACGGGTCGTTCCGCCGCGCCATTCCGCTGCCGGAGGGCATCGACGCGGACACGGCCGAGGCCCACTTCGAGAACGGCGTGCTCGAGGTGTCGCTCCGCATGCCCGAGGAGAGGGCTCGCGGGAGGCGCATCGAGATCCAGGAGCGGAAGCAGGAGAGCACGCACTGACGTTTCGCGTCGTCGGCTCCACGAAGGACTTGTCGAGCTCCTCCGCGGTAGGCGTCCGCCTCGACCGCCCTTCGGGTCGCGGCGGATGCCGGCAGGTATCCGGCCCCAGCAGACTCACGTACCGTGTCGCCCGTGAAGATCTTCGTCGACGCCGATGCCTGCCCTTCAGCGGTGAAGGAGATCGTCATCCGGGCGGCGGAGCGCCTGGCGGTGAGCGCGATCTTCGTCGCCAACAAGGACATCCGGTTGCCGCCCTCGCGGCACGTCTCGACCGTCCGGGTGGCGATGGGCCTCGACGTCGCGGACGGATACATCGCGAAGTCGGCGCAGGCCGGCGACCTCGCCATCACCGCCGACATCCCGCTCGCGGCTGCGCTCGTCGCGCGCGGCGCGGTGGTGCTCGACCTGCGCGGCACCGTCTACACGGAGGAGAACGTCGGGGAGGCGCTCGCGCTGCGCAACTTCCACCACGAGCTGCGCGAGGGCGGCGTCGCGACGGGCGGCCCGAGCGGATTCGGGGCCAAGCAGGCGCGCGAGTTTGCCGGGGCCTTCGATCGCGAGCTCTCGAAGGCGATGCGGCGGAGAACGGGAGAAGGACGGCCGTGAGCCTCCGGCCATGAAGGGCCTTACGGGCGGAAACAGCAGCGCGTCTCTCCTTGCCCGTCCCCCCCCTCATTTTTCGCGGCTCAGCACGAGATCGAACGTCGCCTCCACCATTCCCCGTTCGACGTAGTGCTGGGTCACGAGCGTCCGGTATCCGGGGTGCGCTACGCGCACGTGGATGTGGGGGGGCCGGCGCTCGTACGGACCCGGCACCTCGCTCTCGAACCGGTAGTGGCCGTCCGTATCGGCGATCACCGTCGCGCGGTGGTCGTCGTCGTAGCCGCGCGGCCCCGCGAGCCAGAGCTCGACGCGAGCCCCCGGGATCGCGCGGCAGTCCGCCGACGACCGCACCGTCCCGCGGAGCACGTAGCCCTTGCCGACCGTCGATCGGACCGGAGCGTTCGGCTCATAGAACGGTCCGAGCATGTCTCCGGGCGTAGCGGGACACGCCGGGGCCGCCGCCGACGCCACCGGAGCGACGAGGGTCGCGATCAGACCTGTGAGCAATGCGGCGAACGCAGCCAGGAATCGACGCACGGGACCTCCTCGTCTCCGTTCATATCGCCGGAGGACCCGCCGTTCACGCGGCGCCGCCGTTTCATCATCGACCCGCGCCGACGAACGCCCGCAACCTCATGAACCATTCGAGCTTGCTCTCGAAGCTCGGGTACGCCGCATTGCGGCCGCTCGGGTTGGGGAGCACGAACACCCGCGCGCCGGCGATCGAGGCACGCCTCGGCCCGGGCCCCACCTCGCGGCTCCCGGGGAGGACGATCCGCGCGAGCGTCACGCCGACCAGCGCGACCACCGCAGGCCGGATCGCCTCGAGCTTCTCCAGCAGGTCGCGAACGCCGGCCGCGTACTCACGCGGCGTCAGCTCCGCCGCGGTGCGCGTCGGCTTCGGACATACGTTCGTGAGCCCGAGCCGGTGCTCGAGGACCCGCGCGTCGTCTTCGGGCCGGAGCAGGTCCGGGGTGAAGCCCGACGAATGAAGGAGCCGCCAGAACGGGTTTCCCGGGCTCGCGAAGTGGTGTCCCGCCAGCCCCGACGCGAGCGACGGGTTGATGCCGACGAACACGACGTCCAGGCCGGGCGCGAGGACGTCCCGCAGCGCTCGAGGACGCGCTACAGCACCACCTGCCAACCCACGAACCTCGGCGGACCCAGGATCGTGCCCGCGGTCGAGCGGCCCTGCCGGTGCGCCTTCTGGAAAGCCTCGGACTCGGTCCACGCCCGGAACGCGGCCTCGTCGCGCCAGACGGTGTGCGACGCGTAGAGCCGGGCGGCCTCCTCCTCCGGCCCCTTCAGGAGATGGAACGCCTCGAAGCCGGGGACGTCCTTCAAGTACGTCTCGCGCTCGCGCCAGCCCCTCTCGAACTCCTCGCATCGATCGGGTGCCACGCGGAACTGGTTCATGGCGATGTACATGCCGGGGACTTATCCGGCGCCGCGACGCGGCGCATGCGACGCCCCGCGATGGCAGCGCGACCCGCGCCTTCCTCTCCCCCTCGGGGGAGAGGCGCCCCCCTCGACCTGCACCGCTCGTGTACCGCACTGTAGGTGCAAGACGCAGAACCGCGCAGCGTGGTGCTTGACCATCGGCGCCGCGCTTGGTTTCTCACCGCCATGGACACGCACGATCCAGCGTTCACGAGGCACCTGGGCGGTGAGCCGCCTCCCGACGACGCACCGCCCCGAGAAGAGCCCCGTCGGCCGCGACGGGGGATCTTTCCCACCGGGGCCCTCGTCGTCGCGCTCGCGGGAGCGCTCCTCGGCGCGGCCTTCGCCGCGCTGAGCACGACCGATTTCATGCAGCACCTCGATCGCCAGGTGCACGCGATCCATTGCTCGTTCCTGCCCGGGGCCGCCAAGGAGATCGCCGAGAGCGGCTGCAGGACCGTGATGATGAGCCCGTACAGCTCGTTCTTCCGCGAGTTCCTGTGGGGCGGGGTTCCCGTGAGCCTCTGGGCGCTCGCCGTGTTCGCCTTCCTCGCCTACCGAGCGGGCCTGATGCTGTGGCGCGGCCGCACGTCCTGTGGCGAGACGAAGGTGCTGCTCGTCGCGGCGGGCCTGCCGGTCCTCGCGTCCGTCGTCTTCGGCGCGCTCGCCGTGCTCAAGCTGGATGCCGTCTGCAAGGTCTGCATCGGCATCTACACCGCGAGCGCGATCGGCTTCGTGGCCGCGTTCCTCGCGCACCGCACGCAGGGCGCGCCGGGCTCATTCTCGCAGGCGCGGTTCGGACCTGCGCTGCTGGAAGGCGTCGGCCTCGTCGCCGCGTTGACGCTGGCCTACGTCGTCCTCGTGCCGCAGCCGGATGCCAGGACCTCGATGCGCGGGTGTGGCTCGCTCGTTCGCGCCGAGGACGCCGCCGGCGTGATGATCCCTCTCTCGCCGCATCCCGGGGGCGCTTCCTCGATCGAGGTGCTCGATCCGCTCTGCCCCTCGTGCAAGGCCTTCGACGCGCGGCTCGCGGCGAGCTCCCTCGGGGAACGTTTGGATCTGAAGGGGGTGCTGTTTCCGCTCGACTCGACCTGCAACTGGATGGTGACCGAGACGATCCACCCGGGCGCCTGCGCCGTGAGCGAGGCCGTCCTCTGCGCCGCGGGTCTTCGCCCGGGAGCGAGGAACGCCGCCGCCGCGGGTTCCGTCCTTCAGTGGGCCTTCGCTCACCAGGCGGAGCTCCGCGCGCTCGCCGCCAGGGACGAAGGGGCGCTGCGCGCCCAGATCGAGCGGGAGTTCCCCGGCGTCAAGGATTGCCTCGGCAGCGCGGTCGTGAAGAGCAAGCTCACGAAGAGCCTGCGGTGGGCGGTCGCGAACGCGATCCCCGTGCTGACGCCTCAGCTGTTCGTCGGCGACAGCCGCATGTGCGACGAGGACACGGATCTCGGCCTCGAGTACACGCTGACCCGCATGCTCTCGCCCGAGGCCGAGCGGGAGCGCGCGAGGAGGCGCGCCGCCGAGCCGCCGCGCGCTCCGCCTCCTCCACGACCCGCGGTCGTCGAGGACCTCCAGGCAGCGGTCGCCGCGAAGCCGCTCGTGGAGGTGACGGCGAAGCCGGGCACGCCCGCTCCGCCGTCCGCGCCCGCTGTCGCGCCGCAGGCTCCGGTGGAAGCCGCGGCGGTCGAGACCCCCTCCCCCAGCCCTGCCGACGAAAAGGTGCAGAGATGAACGACACCTCCAAGCGCTGGATCCTGCTCCTCGCGGCGCTCGCGCTCCCGCTGTCCCTGGTCGTCACGTCGGCCGCAGCAGCCCAGTCGCGGCTCGGGGCGAGCAAGGCCGCGACCCGCGACGTCGCGACCGCGAGCGTGGCGAACGACGCGTACTGCACGCCGGAGCTGAAGGCGATCGTGCGCCGCGTCGCGGGCGCGTGTGGCCTGCTCGAGGGCGGCGGTGGCGGCCGGGGTTGCCAGCCGCTTCAAGCCAAGAAGGTCGCCGCGCTGTCCGGCAGCGACTTCAACGCGATGTTCAAGCCCCTCATGAGCCGCGCGCACATCGTCCAGTTCGACGCCACGAAGGCGGAGCTCGATCCCGCCGCGCGCGCGCTCGTCGAGAAGGCCTGGAGCGATCAGCGCGGCGCCAGCTTCTTCTTCATCGTCTCGCGCGCGAGCCCGGACGGCGACGAGCAGTACAACGAGGCGCTCAGCCGAGACCGCGCGAAGTCGGTCCTCGACTACCTCGATCAGAAGTTCCACGACGACGACCTCAAGAAGGAGGCGGGCCTGCTCTGGCTCGGCGAGGAGTTCGCGCAGCTGCCGGACGAGTTCTGCAACTGGAACCGCTCCCGCTCGGGCTCGTGCAGCCGCGCGGACATCAACCGCAGCGCCTTCGTCGCCTGGATCGACTGTGCGATCTGATCGGCGCGCCCTCGCGGCCGCCGTCACCCTCCTCGGCCTCGCGCTCGCGAGCGGCTGTCGGGATCCGCAGCCCTCGGCCGCCGAGGCCGTGCCGGAGCGATTCGCGGGCGTTCGAAAGCAGGCCGCGTCCTCGGCGAGCGCACAGAGCGCGTTCTGCGAGAAGAGCTATCCGGCCGGCGGCGAGGGCGCCCGCCGGTACGCGGCTCCACCGCAACGCCCGGTGCCCGGCGCGGAGGGTGGAGGCAGCTCCGCCGAGGCGAGCGGGACCGGCTGGACCTGGGTCAACCTCTGGGCCACCTGGTGCGCTCCCTGCGTGGAGGAGATGGAGCTGCTCGGGCGCTGGCGCGACGGCTTCTCGCGAGACGGGATGCAGGTCCGCTTCGAGTTCGTCAGCATCGACGAGGCGGATCGCGAGAAGGAGCTCGGCGCCTGGCGCTCGAAGGGTTTGCCCGGTGCGCTGCGCTGGCTTCGCTCCGAGCCGGACCTCGGTCCGGTGCTCGACTCGCTCGGAGTCGAGCGGGACGCCATGATCCCCATCCACGCGCTCGTGGACGCCTCGGGCTGGCTCCGCTGCGTCCGGGTCGGCGCGGTTCACGAGCAGGACTACGCTGCGGTGAAGGGGTTCCTCGCGCGCTAGCCGACGGCGCGCCTGCGGGGGGCCACCCGTCCGGACCGCGTCCGGACCGTCGAGTCGCTGTAGGTCCTGCCGCGAGCTGCGCGGTGAGCTCGTGCCGAGCTCGCGCCATTCACGCTTGAGGCTGCCATGACGATTCGAGCGCTTTCCGTCTCGTTGATAGCCGTTCCTTTGTTGGTCGCTGCCGCGGGTCCGTCCGGGAAGGCGGTGCTGAAGAACGCCGAAGGCAAGGAGGTTGGAACGGCCACGTTCACGCCGACCCAAGGGGGCGTGAAGGTTCAGGTTCAGGTCGCCACTCTCCCCCCTGGCAAGCACGGCTTTCACATCCACGCCGTGGCGAAGTGCGAGCCGCCCGAGTTCAAGTCGGCGGGCGGGCACTTCAACCCCTCCGCGAAGAAGCACGGCCTCCACAATCCCGAGGGCGCCCATGCGGGCGACCTGCCGAACCTCACGGTGGGAAAGAACGGCAAGGGCAAGGCCACCGCCACGGCGAAGGGCGCGACCTTGGGCGAAGGCGAGGGCTCGCTGTTCGGGCCAGACGGCACGGCCCTGGTCATCCACGCGGATCCCGACGACGAGAAGACCGACCCCGCGGGTAACTCGGGCGCGCGCATCGCCTGTGGGATCATCGAGAAGAAGTGACCGGCCGCTGCTCGGCATCCCGCCGCTCACCCAGACCGTCGTGGGCCTCAGGATGGCGCTGCCGCGCGATGCCAAGCCCGGCCGGATGGTCCTACGACCCTGAAAGAGGTGTGGCGCCTTGGCGCGCGCTCGATCCACGGCGTCGCCCTAGGATGATCAACGGCGATGCCGAATACGAATGCGATCGTCTCGACGGTCACTCGCCTCGACCCCCCACTCGATCGCGCGCCCGCCGAGATGCTGCGGACCGAGAGCGGCATCTTTGTGGAGCTCGAGGAAGGCGCCCGCCGCCTACGCCTCGATCCTGCGAATCCGCGCTCGGCGGGCTTCGCGCAAGCGCTCGATGCGTCGAGCAAGCAGAAGCGCCTCGTCTACCTGGAAGTAGATCCGGCAACGTCGTCGATCACGCGGGTTCTCATCCCGTACGTGACACGCGTCGTCGACGTGCGTGCAGGCGACGACGGCCTCGACGTCGACATCGAGCGGTCGCATGCGCGCCACGTGCTGCCGCGCGGCGTCGCCGACTTCGACGAGCTGGAGAGACGGCTGCGCGAGTCGCAGGCCGCCGGCGCGGTCGTCATCCTGACGGAGGATGACGCGCACCACATCATCGACATTCGTGGTTTCCCGCCCGGAGCGGGCACCCCGCCGCCGCCGCTCGGGCGCTAGCGTCCACGCGATTCGCCGACATTCTCGCCACAGGAGGAGGTTGCGATGCCGAATCCGGATGCGATCGTCTCGGCCGTTCTCCGCCTCGAACCGCCGTTTGAGCGCGCGCGCGCCGCCGAGATGCTGCGGGCCGAGCGCGGCATCTCGGTGGAGCTCGAGGACGGCCGCCGCGTACAGCTCGATCCCGCGAATCCGCGCTCACCCGGCTTCGCGCAAGTGCTCGATGCGCTGGGCCAGCGAAAGCTGCCGGTCTACCTGGAGGTGGATCCCGCCACGTCCTTCGTCACGCGCGTCCTCATCCCGAGAGTGACGCGCGTCGTCGATGTGCACGCGCGCGAGGACGGCCTCGACGTCGAGCTCGAGCGGTCGCACGCGCGTCACGTGCTGCGACGCGGCGTCCCCGAGTTCGACGCGATGGAGAAGCGGCTGCGCGACTCGCTCAACACCGGCGGCGTCGTCGTCGTGACCGGGGATGACGCGCACCAGCTCATCGACGTTCGCGGATTCAGACCTGGCCCGAACACGCCGCTGCCTCCGCTGCCCCCGTTCCCGAGGCCGAAGCTGCCGAGGCGGCCCTGGCCCCTGCGATGGTTGAGAGGCCTCTGGCAATGGCGCATGTGGCCGTGGTGGTGGTTCTGGCGGCGCTGCATGTCCGCCGCTCGAGCGCAACGGGTGTTCGACGTCATGGCCGCCACCTCTTGCGATCCTCTCACCGTTCCACCGCCGTGCATTCCCTTTCGGTATCCCGACGATGGCTGCTGGGGTCGCGCTCACGAGATGTGCAGACTCATGATCCAGATGGGCGTGTCGCCGAAGAAGGTCTGGATCCAGCGTGCTCCGCCCGGCTACCTGCACGTGAATACGAAGAACAACCCGAGCTGCTTCGTCGAATGGACCTGGCATGTTGCACCGACGGTCTGCGTGTGGCCCGGGTGGTGGTTCTGGCCGAGCGAGAAGGTGATCGATCCGTCGATGTTCACGACGCCTGTGTCGAAGGGGACGTGGAAAGCGGCACAGAACAATCCGGGCGCGACGCTGACCGATACCGACTGGTCGATCTTCTACCTGTGGGGCAGCATGACCGACCCGACGTTTGCCGAGACGAACCAGGTGCTGGCCGATTATCGGCTGCAGCTCCAGCTGCGGTCGCTGGGGCCGGCAGGACCGCCGCCATACGCAAATTGCCCGTGACCGAACCGCCGTGCCGACACGCCAGGAAGCACTGCTCGAGGCGAGCTCCGCCGCGATTTCCCGGACCGCATGGCCCGAGCTCCGGCTCTCTCACGGTGCGAGCCCCGCATTCGACGCGTACTGCGTCGTCGACTGGAGCGCGGCTTCCGTGCCGGCGATGGGCGCGGACAGCGTCTGGTGGGCGCTGCTCCGCTGGGGGGACGCCGAGCCTTCGCTCGAGACAGGCAACTGCCCCACGCGGCTCTCGCTCGCGACGGAGCTCACGGCGCGACTGCGCGGACCGCTCGCCGGCCAACGCGTCCTCGTCGGCTTCGACTTCCCGCTCGGCTACCCCCGCGGCTTCGCGAAGGCGCTGGGACACCGGGGCCCGCCGGAGAAGGCCTGGAGTGCCGTCTGGACGACGCTGCGCGAGGCGGTGCGCGACGACGCGGAGAACGCGAACAACCGGTTCGAGGTGGCCGCGGCGCTCAACTCGCGGGTGTCGGGGGGCTTCGGCCCGTTCTTCGGTCGACCGAAGAGCGTGCCGCCGCACGTCGCCGCTCACCTGTCCGCCCGGCAGCAAGGCTCCTTCGAGTTCCCGCTCCGGACGCTGGGCGGGGCGACGCTCGAGCGAACCCGCCTCGCCGACCGGTGTGGAAAGGCCGCCTCGACGGGGTGGTTCGTCTTCGGCGGCGCGAACTCGGTCGGAGGGCAGGCGCTCGTGGGAATCCCGCACGTCGCCCGCCTGCGCGAGGCGCTCCCCGACGCACGCGTGTGGCCCTTCGAGACGGGCGCGAGGCTCCCGCCCCGCGGCGACGCAGGGATCGTGCTCGCCGAGGTCTACCCGTCGCTCTTCCATGTCCGGCAGCACGGCGGCGAGGTGCACGATCGCCTCCAGGTGATCACGACCGTGCTCGAGTTCGCGCGGCTCGACGCGGACGGCCTGCTCGAGAAGCTGTTCGCGGCCCCCGGGACGGACGCGGTCGTGCTGCACGAGGAGGGGTGGATCCTCGGAGTGCCGTGAGGTGACAACCCCACGCGCGCCCTTCGACTTCGCCTGCCCTGAGCGCAGGGCCGGCGCAGCCGGACCGGAGTCGAAGGGCTCGACGGCGAACGAGTGTTTCCGAATCGCGATGGGTCGTCTAGACGGTCTGCAGATAGCTGTGCACCATCCCGACGCTGCCGGAGCCCTCGCCGACGGCCGCGGCGACGCGCTTGCTCGACCCGGCGCGCACGTCCCCGGCGGCGAACACGCCTGGGACGCTCGTCTCGAGGAGAAACGGGGGCCGATCGATCTTCCAGCCGCCCTGCGCGTGTTCCGTGCGGGCGAGGTCGGGGCCCGTCAGCACGAACCCCTTCTCGTCGAGCTCGACCCATCCCGAGACCATCTCGGTCCGCGGCTTGGCGCCGATGAAGACGAACATCGCCGCCTCGTCGAGCTCGCGTTCGGTCCCGCTGTCCGCATCGCGGATCACGACCTTCCTGAGATGTCCGTTCCCACGAACCCCCGCGACGTCCACTCGCGTCAGGACCTCGATGTTGGGCGTCGCCGCGATCCGGTCCATCAAGTAGTGCGACATGGACTTCCTGAGTGAGCCGCCGCGGGCGAGCAACGTGACCCGGTGCGCGTAGCGCGAGAAGAAGAGCGCGCCCTGTCCGGCCGAGTTCCCCGCGCCGACGATGCACACGTCCTGCCCGCGATAGGTCGCCGCCTCCGTCATCGCCGCGCCGTAATACACGCCGACGCCGAGGAGGGGCTCGATGCCGGGCACCTCGAGCGTTCGCCAGGACACGCCGGTCGCGAGGACGACCGCGTAACAGGAGAGCTCGGACCCATCGGCGAGCCGGAGGATGCGGTAGGGATCTTCGCGGCGCAGGCTCACCACTTCCTGCGCGAGAAGCTCGGCGCCGAACCGCCGCGCCTGGGTGCTGGCGCGGCGCGCGAGGTCGGCTCCGGAGATGCCCGCCGGGAACCCGAGGTAGTTCTCGATGAGGGAGCTCGTGCCGGCCTGGCCGCCGGGAGCGTTGAGCTCGACGAGGACGGTGCGCAGGCCCTCGGAGGATCCGTAGAGCGCGGCGGCCAGACCGGCCGGGCCCCCGCCGACGACCGCCAGGTCGTAGAAGGGCAGGCGCCCCCGGGTCTGCATCCCGATCCGCTCGGCGAGCTCGCGGTTCCCGGGCGCGGCGACGTGGCTGCCGTCGGGAAAGAGGATGACCGGCAGCCGGTTCGAGTCACCGAAGGAGCGGATCAGCTCTCGCGTGGACGGATCCCGGTCGAGGTCGATCCACAGATAGGGGATCTGGTTGCTCGACAGGAAGTCCTTCACCGCGTAGCTCCGCGGCGACGACCGGTCCCCGGCGACGCGGATGCCGTCGTAGGGAAGACGTACGTGCGCCGTCCAGTCCGACAGGAGGTCGTCGAGGACCGGGTAGAGCCGCTCCCCGGGCGGAGTCCAGGGCTTCAATAGGTAATAGTCGAGGCCCAGGTCGTTGATGCCGGTGATCGCGGCCTGCGTGTCGGAATAGGCGGTGAGGAGGACCCGGCGCGAGTCCGGATACAGCTTCAGCACCTCGCGCAGCAGCTCCGTCCCCGACATCTCGGGCATCCGCTCGTCGACGAGGAAGAGGGCGACGGCAGTCCCGCGCTGCTTCAGCTGCCGGACGGCGTCGAGCGCCTCCCGGCCCGACCTGGCCTTCAGGATGCGGTAGTCGCTCCCGTAGCGGTGGCGCAGGTCGCGGTCGATCGCGCCGAGCACCTCGGGGTCGTCGTCCACACAGACGATTGCCGGTTTGGTCATGATCCGGTCTCTCCGGTTTGCGCCGCGGGGGGAGGCTCGATCGGCAGCTTCACCGTGAAGCGGGTGGAACCGGGCCGAGACGCCACGCGGATCTCTCCCCGATGCTTGTGGGTCACGATGGAGAAGCTCGTGGAGAGGCCCAGGCCTGTCCCCTTCCCGGGCGCCTTGGTCGTGAAGAACGGGTCGAAGATCCTGGGCGCGATGTCCGCGGGGATGCCCGGCCCGTTGTCCTCGATCTCGACGACGGCCCAGCCGTTCTCGCGGCGCGTCCGGATGTTGATCTCGCCCTTGCCGCCCATGGCGTCGGCGGCGTTGTCGAGCAGGTTGGTCCAGACCTGGTTCAGCTCGCTGCCGTAGGCCAGCACCTTCGGCACGTCCGCGCCGTACTCGCGGTGAACGCTGATGCCGGCCTTCAACTTGCTCCGCAGGATCACGAGCGTGTTGTCCAAACCCTCGCGCAGGTCCACCGTCTGCGCCGGCGCCTGCCCGAGGTACGAGTAGCTCTTCAAGGCGCCCACGATCTCGGAGATTCGCGCCGAGCCCTGGCCGATCTCGCGCAGGAGGCTGTAAGCGGCGAACAGCCGAGCCGCCCACTCCACGGCGACGAAAAGTGCGTCGCCCTGGAGCACCGCGGCGAGCCGGGAGAGCGCGGGAGGATCGAGCCCCTGGTCGGCGAGCGAAGCCGCGAGAAGCCAGGGTTCGGGAGCGCCCTGCTCCTCGAGCCAGCTCTCCACGGCGGCCTCGCGGTCCGCGCGCCCGAGCGCGTCCAGATCGCTCGGCGCCCCGGCCCGCTCGCGCGCCTGCTGCTGAAGCGACCGGAGGGCCTCTTGCGCCGCAGCCGTCACCTGGAGCGTGCGCAGGCGGAGGCTGCATTCTTCGAGGCGGCTCGAGACTTCGCGGAGCTGTTCGGCGGCGCGCTGGGTCGCGGCCGCGGGGTTGTTGAGCTCGTGGGCGACGCCCGCCGCGAGCGTACCGAGCGTCGCGAGCTTCTCCGACTGGCGAAGCATCAGCTCCTGGTTGAGGTAGGCGAGCTCGAGGTGCCGGAGCTTGCGCCGATCCGTCACGAAGGAGTGCAGCACGACGAACGCCGTCGAGGAGACGGCGACGATGTTGAGCACGAAGAAGGCGAGCACGAGCCTCCGCGGGAGCTCGTTGGCGACGACGAGCTGCGGTTGCAGCGAGGCGGAGGCGACCACCGCCGCCACGAACGCCGCGAACCACCAGAGGGACTCCCGGGCGCCGCCGAACAGGAGCGCCACCAGCAGCGGAAGGAACGACCAGAGGATCACCAGGCCCGAGCCGACGATCCCGCCGAGCGCGAGCTGAAGCGCGATGGGAAGCACGAAGAGCAATGCCTGCTGGGTCCACCGGAACTGCTCGTAGCGGCGCAGGCGGAACAGGACGAGGAGGTCCAGCAGCGTGAGGACCGAGTACGCGACCGGGAACGCGGCGGCTACACGTGCCCCGTACGCCCAGTACAGGGCGCCCCAGAGCACGCCCGCGGGCACCACCAGGATGAAGGCGATGACGAGCTGGACCTTGCGGTGCCGGGTCTCCTCGTCGTCGCTGGCCACACCCAGGCGCCGCTCGATCCAACCGAACATTCAATTCGCTCTCTTCTCCTCCTCTCCTACGGAGACGGCCCGTCGGTTGCCCGACTCCGAGCTCGTGGTCCCGCCGGCACGCCTGGCTCGGAGACCGGGCGAGGGAGCGCCCACGACGACGGCGCGTTGCGCCCCCCCCGTTCGTCCCTGAGCCCTTCGACTCCGGTCCGGCTGCGCCGGCCCTGCGCTCAGGGCAGGCGGAGTCGAAGGACCGCATGCAGCCGCTATCGCCCGATCGCCGCGTCCCCCGGCAAGAGACCCCGAGCCGTCGTCCAGATGCGGAGGAAACGAGCGGTCGGGCTCCGGGGATCGCTCGCGAGGATCGCTCCGGCGTCCTTCTCGAGATCGAAGTCCGGGGGAAGGATCAGGGTCACGGCGGTCGTTCCGTACGTGAGGCCGAGCCGCCGCGGGTTCGCCGAGGATGGTGCGCCCAGGGTGGCCGGCAGCTCCGGCACGAGCTCCGTTGCGAGGGTCTGCGCGAGCTGGCGCATCGCCTCGGGCGAGAGGCGCCCCGCTTGCTCAGGCGCCTCCACGCGGCGACTCAGGAACCTCGCGACCCGGAAGCTGCCGTCCGGCTCGATGGTGGCGACGGTGCCTGCCTCGCCCGCGAAGCCGTGCTGGCCGTCCCTGAGCACGAGCGGCGAGGTGAGCTGAGCTGAGGTCATCGTCTTGCCCGAGGGAGCTCCGCCCGCCACGACGCCGCAGGATGCCACCAGGACAGCGGTGACCAGCCCGCGTGCCACCGGCGTGGACCGCGCAGCGCACCTCGCGCGTTGGCTCGGGATCGCCGGCACATTTGAGCTCGCGACTCGAAGTGTCACCCGCGGAGTCGATGACCGGCAAGCCTTTCCCGGGGCGCCGCCGACGGGTGCGGGCAAGGTGACCCGGTGCGGGCGGCTGGGCGCGCGCTCGCTCGGGGCCTTGGCGTCCCGCACGCCGAGTGATAGCTGTCGCACGCACCATGAGTGTAGAGCGTCCAGCGCTGGTCCGATCGAAGGAGGTCCCATGTCCGGCTGTCCCTGCGGTGCGCCCCGATCCACGTGCTTGATCGTACCGTCGAAGGTCCTGCGCAAGCTCGGCGACCTCGATGGCGCCCTCGCATCCGAACGGCTCCGCGGCCAGCGGAGCGCCTTCAGGGAGATGGGGTTCGCTCCGCTGGGAGTCCCGGCCGGCGAGAAGCGCCGGACGATCTACGACGCCGGTCACGGCCGTCGCTTGCCCGGCAAGCTCGTCCGCGGGGAAGGTGATGCGCCGCTCGGCGATGCTTCCGGCAACGCCGCGTACGACGGCTCCGGCGACACGTTCGACTTCTACTCGCAGATCCTGAAGCGCAACTCCATCGACGCCCGCGGCATGCGGCTCGACTCCACCGTCCACTACGGCGACCGGTTCAACAACGCGTTCTGGAACGGCCGGCAGATGGTGTACGGCGACGGGGACGGAAAGCTCTTCACCGGCTTCGCGAACGCGATCGACGTGGTCGCGCACGAGCTGACGCACGGCGTGACGCAGTACGTGGTCCCCGGGGGCGGGCTCGCCTACGAGGGCCAGAGCGGCGCGCTCAACGAGTCG
>WNGA01001013.1_pt1 | contig 43380 bp, 40 predicted proteins | sample 5400061 | NCBI WGS metagenome assembly WNGA01 (sample SAMN13153366, study PRJNA577476) | soil metagenome | isolation source: 100 cm soil or saprolite under grassland replicate 2 | place: USA:California | collected 2016-06-15 | reverse complement strand
CCGTGCACCAGCGCGACCACCGTTTGGCCGTTGTCGGCCTGGTTGCGCTCGTGGACCACGATGAAGTCGCCGTCCTTGATGTGTTCGTCGATCATCGATTGACCGCGTACCTTCAACACGTAGCTCCGGCCCCGGCGGGGGATCAGCTCGTCGGGCACCGCGATCGTGTCCGTGCCGCTGACCGCCTCGATCGGTGCGCCGGCGGCGACCAGGCCGTGCAACGGCAGATCGGTGGCCCCGGTCTGGCCGCGCGGCGGCACGACCTCGATGCCGCGACTCTCGTTGTGAGCCCGGCGGATGTACCCCTTGCGCTCGAGGTTGGTGAGATGCTCGTGGACCGTGGCGAGGGAGCGGAACGAGAACCGTTCCGCGATTTCCTCGAAGCTCGGTGCGTAACCCTGCGCGCTGATCTGGGCGGAGATAAAGTCCAGGATTTCGCGCTGACGGCGTGTGAGCGGCACAATGTCTCCCGAAGGGAAACCGAAGCCAAATCTACCCGAAAATCGACCGAACGCAAGCATGCCGGAAACCAAGCTTGACGCCATTCTCACAGCCACACGCGACCGCGTCGCGAGCCTGCGGGGGCAGGCGCGGGAGCTGGAGCGCCGGGCCGCGGCCGCGCCCGCGCCGCGCCCGTTCGCGCGTGCCTTGGCCGGCCGCGACGTCGGCGTGATCGCCGAGGTCAAGCGCCGCTCGCCGTCGGCGGGCGCGATCCGGGAGGACCTCGATCCGGTAACGCACGCGCAGGCGTACACCCACGGCGGGGCCGTGGCGATCTCGGTCCTGACCGACGAGCTGCACTTCGGTGGCTCGCTCGAGGATCTGGCCCGGGTAGCGAGCGCCGTACCGGTGCCGGTGCTGCGCAAGGATTTCATCCTAGACGAGCTGCAGCTGTACGAGGCGCGCGCAGCGGGGGCGAGTGCCGTGCTGTTGATCGTACGGGCGCTCACCCCCGATGGACTGCGGGCCCTGGCGCGCGCCGCGCGCGACCAGGGGCTGGGAGTCCTGGTCGAGGTGCATTCGGCAGGCGAGCTCGAGCTGGCGCTCGGTGTGGACCCGACCGCCGTCGGCGTGAACAGCCGCGACCTCGCCACCTTCGCGGTGGATCTGGGTCGCGCCGAGCGGCTGGTGGCGCTGGTCCCAGGCGCAGTGCCCGTGATCGCCGAGAGCGGGATCGCGACTCGCGCGGATGTGGAACGGATGGCCACGGCCGGGGCGGATCTCGTGCTGGTGGGCACGTCGGTGGCGCGAACCGTTGATCCGGAGGCGGCGGTGCGGGGGCTGACGGGCGTGCGGAGACAGGGGAGGGGGCGGTAATGCGATTGCGGATTGCGGATTGCGGATTGCGGAATCGACGGGGCCAGGTCGTGGAACGCGGTCGGGTTCGCTGCACGAGGTCCGCCGTGCCAATCCGCAATCCGAAATCCACAATCCGCAATGGGGGCATTCCGTGACCGACCTCCGCGTCCCGACGCCCGGCCGCTTCGGCCCCTACGGCGGTCGCTACGTCCCCGAGACCCTCATGGCGGCCTTGGAGGAGCTCGACCGTGTGCACGAGGCAGCGAAGCGCGATCCGAGCTTTGGGGCGGAGCTCGACGCATTGCTCAAGGACTACGTGGGGCGGCCCACGCCGCTGACCGAAGCGCCGCGTCTCGGGGCACAGGTGGGCAGCGGGGTCGTGGTCGCCCTCAAGCGCGAAGACCTGAACCACACGGGGGCCCACAAGATCAACAACACGCTCGGGCAGGCCCTGCTCGCCCGCCGGATGGGAAAGCGCCGCATCATCGCCGAAACGGGGGCGGGGCAGCACGGGGTGGCCACGGCTACGGTGTGCGCGCGGTTCGGGCTCGAGTGCGTCGTCTACATGGGCGAAGAGGACATGCGGCGCCAGCGCTTGAACGTGTACCGCATGGAGCTGATGGGAGCGCGCGTGGTGCCCGTGACGTCGGGCACGCGAACGCTCAAGGACGCCACAAACGAAGCGCTGCGCGACTGGGTCACGAACGTCACCACCACGCACTACATCATCGGCTCCGTGGTGGGTCCCGATCCGTTCCCGCGCATCGTGCGCGATTTCCAGTCGGTCATCGGCCACGAGGCGCGGGCCCAGGCGCTGGAGCGCTGGGGCAAGCTGCCGAGCAGCGTGGTCGCGTGCGTGGGCGGCGGCTCGAACGCGATGGGCATCTTTTCGGCATTTCTCGACGACCGTGACGTGGCCCTCGTCGGAGTGGAAGCGGCCGGGGAGGGGCTCGAGAGCGGTCGCCACGCGGCTTCGCTGGGGCGCGGGCGGCCCGGGGTGTTTCACGGCAGCCTGAGCTACCTGCTTCAGAACGCCGACGGCCAGGTCCAGCCAGCGCACAGCGTGTCGGCGGGCCTCGACTACCCGGGGGTCGGGCCCGAACACGCTTACCTGAAGGACAGCGGGCGGGTATTGTATGATGCAGTGACCGACCAGCAGGCGCTCGAGGCGTTCGCCTCCCTGTCCCGACTCGAGGGGATCCTGCCGGCGCTGGAGAGCGCCCACGCCGTCGCCTGGGTGCTGGCGCACCGCGGGGAGTGGCGCGCGGGCGACGTCGTCTTGCTGAACCTGAGCGGCCGCGGCGACAAGGACGTCGCCATGGTCGCGGAACTCACGGGAGCCGCCACCTGACCAACGCGCCCGTACCCGAGCTGGCGTTGCCGCCGCAGCAGATCGAAGAGCTGCTGCAGGTCCTGTCGAAGGGAATCCGGGCCACCCAGCTCTACCTGCCGAACAATCCCGTGTATCAGCGCGCCGTCGACAACATCCGGGCGGCGTTTCGCCAGATCTGGCAGGCGACCGACGATCTGGTGTTCGACGTCGGCGAGACCGATCTGCGCTGGGAAGACACCGTCGTCTACAACCAGGAGCAGCGCACCGAGAGCATCGCCTGGACGCTCTACAAGGACGGCGTCCGCTCGCTTGCGTTCAAGCCGGGCGTCGAGGAGGCGGAGATCGTGGGCTTCCTGGGCGTGTTGCAGCGGGCACGCAGCCTCCAGGCCGATGCCGCCGACGACCTGCTGACCCTGCTCTGGGCGCAGGACTTCCAGTTCGTCAGCTACACGTTCCGGGAGCTCGTCAGCGAGAACGCGGTGCCGATCGAGGCGGGCGACACCATCACGTCGGCGCCGCCGACCGACGTCCGCCACGCGGTGGAGCAAGAGGCGCCGCCCAAGCGCGAGGGTTTGGTGTCGATCGACGACTTCGACACCACGCTCTACTTTCTGGAAGACAGCGAGGTCGCGTACCTCAAGAAGGACGTCGAGCGGGAGTACTCGCAGGACCTGCGGCGCAACGTGCTCTCGATGCTGTTCGATCTGCTCGAGCTACAGACCTACGGCACCGTCCGGGCCGAGCTCATCTCCATCGTCGAAAACTTCATCCCCTACCTGCTCGGCGCCGCCGACTTCCGCTCGGTTGCCCTCATTCTGCGCGAGACCCGTGCCATCCTGCAGCGAGCCCGGGAGCTGATCCCCGAGCACCGCGCGACGCTCGAGGGCCTGCCGGCCCGCCTGTCGCAGCACGACGCGCTGTCGCAGCTCCTGCAGTCGCTCGATGAAGCGGCACTCCATCCCACCGAGGACGAGCTGTCCGAGCTGTTCCAGGAGCTCCGCCCCGAGGCGCTCTCGACGCTGATGGTATGGGTCGCCAAGCTCCACGACGACCGCGTGCGGGACCTGGTGCAGGCCGCCGCCGCCCGGCTGGCCCAGGCGAACGCGGCCGAGGTGCTCAAGGCCCTCGCCAGCGAGGACGGCGCCGCCCAGCTCGAGATGGTGAAGCTCGCGGGGCGCCTGAAGCTCCCGGGGGCGCCGGAAGGCATGGAGCGGCTGCTCGAGTCGGAGGACCGCGGGCTCAAGCTCGCCGTGGTCGAGGCGCTCACGGCGATCTCGAGCCCCTCGGCCATGCGACTGCTGGAGCAAGCGATCGACGATGCCGACCGCGACGTGCGCATCGCCGCCGTCCGGTTTCTCGGTTCCCGCGGCTACCGCAACGCCGCGGCGCGCATCCAATCGATGGTCACGGGCTCCAAGCTCCGGAACGCCGATCTGACCGAGAAAATGGCGTTCTTCGAAGCGTTCGGGGCGCTCGTGGGCGCCAAGGGGATCCCGGCCCTCGAGAAAATGCTCGCCGCCAAGGGGCTGCTCGCCAGGAAGGAAGACCCCGAGACCCGCGCCTGCGCCGCGATGGCGCTCGGCAAGGTCCGCACGCCGGAAGCGCGGGCGGTGCTCGAGCGCGCCGCCCAGGATAAGGAGCCGCTGGTGCGCAACGCGGTCACCCGGGCGCTGCGCGAGGTCGGCACATGACCGCCGACACCCCCCCCCGCGGCTCGATCGCCGAGACCGTCCAGACCACGGACGGATTCCTGCGCCACGCGGGGCGGGACTTTCTGGTCGTGCTCTATACCGCGGTCCGGTCCCTCAAGCTCTATCCGCTCGAGAACGCCCAGGTGCAGAAGGCGCTGGACGACCTCACGGCCACGACGAAACACCTGCTGGACGTGGAGAAGGAGATCGAGCTGCGGCTGCAGGGCGAGTTCATCTTCGTCAATTCCACGCGCCTCCGGCTCGATCTCGACAACTACGCGTCGTTCTCCCACATCCTCGGCGTGCTGCGGCAAAGCGGCATCGGCGCCGTCCGGATCGACGAGGGCGTGGAGCGCAAGCAGCTGCAGATCTTCGTCGCGCTGCTGCTGTCGTACGCGGCGAAAGAGGTCACCGCGACGAAGGTCTTCGAGCTCTCGCAGAAGCTGTCGGACGCCGGCGTGACCCACATCGGCGTCGAGCCCCCCCTCGAGACCGACGAGGACGCCGAGGACGAGGAGCGGCAGAAGGAGGCGGCGAAGCGCACGTACGCGCGCTCGGTGGCCGTGACGAAGGAAGTCATCAACTCGATCCGCATGGGCCGGACGGCCAACGTGAAGAAGGTGAAGCGGGCCGTGCAGGCGATCGTGGATCAAGTGCTGAACAACGAGGCCTCGCTGATGGGCCTCACCACACTGCGGGACTACGACGAGTACACCTTCACGCATTCCGTCAACGTCTGCATCTTCTCGGTGGCCCTGGGCCGCAAGCTCGGCCTCACCAAGCTGCAGCTCTACGACCTGGGCATGGCCGCCTTGTTCCACGACGTGGGCAAGTCGCGCGTGCCGCTCGAGGTGTTGAACAAACAGGGCGGCTTGATCGACGAAGAGTGGCGCATCATGCAGGCGCACCCGTGGCTCGGCGTGCTCACGCTGTTCGGGCTGCGCGGCTACGGCGAGATCCCCTATCGGGGTATGATCGTCGCCTACGAGCACCACATGAAGACCGACCTCACCGGCTATCCCAAATCGTTGCGGCCCCGCGAGCTGTCCATCTATTCGAAAATCGTCGCCGTGGCCGACGGGTTCGACGCCGCCACGAGCCGGCGCGCCTACCAGACGGTGCCGATCCAGCCGGATCAGGTGCTCAAGGAAATGTGGGAGAACCCACGGCGCGGCTACGATCCCGTCGTCGTGAAGGCCTTCATCAACCTGATCGGGATCTACCCGGTGGGAACGTGCGTCATCCTCGATACGTATGAGGTGGCGCTCGTGCACAATGCCAATCCCGACGTCACCCACGTGCATCGACCGGTGGTCCGCATCGTGACCACGCCCGAGGGCGGGGTGCAGCACCCCGGATTTCTCGCCGATCTCGCGCAGCGCGATGCCGAAGGCAATCATCCCCGCTCGATCGTGAAGGTCACCGACCCCATCAAGTACGGCATCAACGTCAGCGACTACTTTGTCTGAGCACCCGATCGCCGCGCGCTGGCGGGCCATCCGGGGACATGCAGGGGCGCGGCGCGCCGCGCTCATTCCGTACCTGACCGCGGGGTTCCCGACGCCCGACCTGTCGCTCGAAGCCCTGCGGCGCGTCGCCGCGGCGGGTGCGGACTTCGTGGAAGTGGGGGTCCCGTTCTCGGATCCCCTGGCGGACGGGCCCACCATCCAGCGCTCGACCCAGACCGCGCTGGACCAGGGGATGACGGTGCCGCGCGTGCTCGACCAGATCCGCCGCGCCGCGCTCGAAATTCCCGTGGTGGTCATGACGTATTTGAATCCGCTGATGGCCTTCGGGCTCGAGCGCTTCATGCGCGAGGCGGCCGCCGCCGGCGTATCGGGGCTCCTGCTGACCGACTTTCCCGCCGGCGCCGATCCCGACCTCGAGGCGATGGTGAAGGCCAGCCCGCTCGCGTTGATCCGGCTGGTCGCCCCCACCACGACGCCCGATCGTCTGGCGCGCGCGGTGCAGGGCGCGAGCGGATTCCTGTATCTCATCTCCCGCCTCGGCGTCACCGGGGTGCGCGATCAGGTGCCGGCGGACCTCGCCGGGCACGTCGCACGGGTGCGGTCGGCGAGCGCGCTCCCCCTCGCGGTGGGGTTCGGGATCAGCACGCCCGCGCAGGCGCGCGCCACGGCACGGCTCGCGGACGGCGTCGTGGTCGGCAGCGCGATCGTGGATGCGTTGGCCGCGGGCGGCGTCGGCGCCGCCGAGCGTCTGGTCCGCCAGCTCGCCGCCGCCATCCGGGAGGGGAACGCGTGACCGCGAACCGCCTGGTCACGATCTACAGTCGGGCGCTGGCCATCGGCGGGCCGATCGTCCTGGGCGCGGCCCTCAGCGTGGACCCGCGCTGGATCGGGCAGCCGCTCGAGGTGTTGGGACTGCTCGTCGCGGCCCTGGTGCTGCGCGGCGGGCAGGTCCCGCTGAGCAAGTATTCGTATCTCACCCAAACCGGACTCGTGGCCCTGACGGGGAGTCTCGTGGTGGGCGCGCCTGCGACCGCGCTCGCGCTGGCGGGCGGCGTGCTCGGCGCGGACTGGTTGTGGCAGAAGAAGATGTTCCGCGCGGCGCTCGTGAACGTGGGCCGCGAGGTGATCGCGCTGCTCGGGGGCTACGGCGTCTACGCCGGCGCGCTGCGACTCTCGAACGTGACGGCGCCCGGATTACACGTGGACCTCATACCCGCGCTGTTTTTCTTCTGCCTGGCGTATTTCGTCATCGGCCGGCTGCTGTTCTACTTCGCCTTGATCATCCGCGGCAAGCTCGAACAGGACGAGCGCCTCCTCATCCTGCGCTACGAGTGCATCGGCTACGGCGCGACGGTGATCGCCACCGGGATCGTCGTGGGCGCGGTGACCTACTGGCCGCCGCTCGCGTGGGTGTTCGTGGCGGCCGCCCTCGGCTTCCTGGGACTGTTCTTCAAGTACATCCTGGAAGAAGCGATCGCCGCCGAGGAGCTGAACAAGATCCATGCGATGGAAGCCGTGATCACGAGCAACATCAGCCTCGAGGACTCGTTCGCCCGGATCGAGCGGCTGGCGCATCGCCTGGTGGACTGGGGCGACTTTCGCATCTACCGGCGTCAGGAGGGCGCGCTACGCCTCGCTTATCGCGGGCAAGCCGGGCGCCCCGATCGCGGCGAGCCGACCCCCGATACCGCCGCGGTGCGCGAGCACGTCACCCAAACCGGCGAGGCCGTCGTCATCCACGACGTGACCCGCGACAAGCGCATCGCCGACGCGCCGCTCCTGGTGCAGAGTCTGGTCATGGTGCCGCTCAAGTTCGGCGATCACGTGATCGGGACCCTCGAGCTCGAGCACCACAAGCGCAAGGTGTACCGGGCAAAGGACGTGATCACGATCACCACGTTCGCGAACCAGCTCGCCACCGCGATCCACATCACCGAGCTGCGCCGGCCGCTGGTCGAAACCGTGGAACGGCTCACGCAGCAGCTCGCTACACTGGCGCGCGCGACCGAGTCGATGCGCGAGGCCGCCGCCGCGGTGGCCCAGTCCACCGGCCTGATCCGCCAGGGCGTGCTGGCGGAAGAAGGCGAAGTCTCCGGAGGGCTCGAAGCCACCGAGAGCCTGGCGCGGGTGTCGCGGCGCGTGTCGGAAGACGGCACCGAGGCGGCGCAGGCGTCGAGCACCGCGAGCGAGGTCGCCAACAAGAATCGCCACCAGATCCGGGACGCGATCGACCGACTCGTGGCCCTCAAGGCGTTCGTGGGCGAGGCCTCGAGCAAGGTCCAAGGGCTCGGGCAGGTGAGCCGGCGCATCACCGGGTTCATCGCGTCGATCCGCGAGCTCGCCGATATGACCAACCTGCTGGCATTGAACGCCGCCATCGAGGCCGCGCGGGCGGGCAAACACGGCAAGGGGTTCGCGGTCGTGGCCGAGGAGGTGCGCCGGCTGGCGGAGCAGAGCGCGAGCGCCGCCCTCGAAGCGGGCGAGCTGGTGCAGGACATCCACCGGCAGGTAGGCGAGGTCGTCGAACAGATGCGTCGCGGGCAAGTCAACGTGGGGGGCGTCGAGGAGCTCTCCTCCGCGGCGCTCCAGGCGTTGGACGCGATCGTCGCGGCGACGGCCGAGGCGACGTCGCACGCGCAGCGGATCGCCGCCGCCGCGGGCGACCAGGACAAGGCGTTCGGCAAGCTGCGCCAGCGCATCCACGCCGTGGCCGAAATCGCGGGGAAGAACCGTGCCGAGGCGGACGACGTCGCGACGCGCGCCGACGAAGCGGCGCGGGGGCTCACCGATCTCGAGCGCGCGACCCGAGAGCTCGAGGAGGTGGCGGCGATGCTGCGGGAGCTGACCCGCGGCTTTGCCAGCATCGCGTAGCCCGCTTACCATTCCCGCGTGGCCAAGGGGGAGGCGGAGCGCGTGTACGTGGCGCTGGGCTCGAACGTCGGGGATCGCGCCGCGCATCTCGCGTATGCGCGGGCGCGGCTCGCGGCCGTGCCGCGCACGCGCCTGCTCCAGGAGTCCCGCGTCGAGGAGACCGCCCCCCTCGGACCGGTGCCGCAGGGGGCGTATCTCAACCAGATGGTCCTGCTCGAGACCACGCTCGAGCCCGCCGAGCTGCTCGTCCACCTGCACGCGATCGAATCGGAGCGCGGCCGCGAGCGCCGGCCGGGGGTTCGCTGGGGACCGCGCACCCTGGACCTGGACATCGTACGCTTCGGCGATCGGGTGATGCGTGAGCCGAACCTCGTAATCCCGCACCCCGAGCTGCCGAACCGCCCCTTCTGGCAGCGCGAGCTGGCGGAGCTCGACGCCGCTCGTTCGCCGCGCCCGACTCCCGATGCCTGACGAGACGAAGCCCGTCACGACCCACGCGCTCCTCGCCATGAAGGAACGCGCCGAGCGCATCGTCGTGCTCACCTGCTACGACGCCCTGTTTGCGCGCCTGCTCGACGCGTCGGGAGTGGACGTCCTGCTCGTCGGGGACTCGGTGAACGAGGTGCTCGCCGGGGCGGAGACGACGCTCTCCGCGACGCTCGAGCAGATGATCTATCACACCAAGAGCGTGCGGCGCGGCGCCGGCCGGGCGCTGGTGGTGTGCGACATGCCGTTCCTCACGTATCAGGTCTCGCCGCAAGAGGCGATCCGGAACTGCGGACGCGTCATGCAGGAGACCGGCTGCCAGGCCGTGAAGCTCGAGGGCGGCACGCCGATGGCGCAGACGGTGCGCGCGCTGGTGGACGTCGGCATCCCCGTGATGGGCCACCTGGGTCTCACCCCCCAGTCGGTGCACGCGTTGGGCGGCTACCGGGTACAGGGACGCGACGAGAAGACCGCCCAACGGCTGCAGGCGGATGCCAAGGCGCTGGAGGCGGCGGGCGCGTTCTCCATCGTGCTGGAGCTCGTCCCTGCGCCTGTCGCGTCCCAGATCACGAAGTCCCTCGCGATCCCCACCATCGGAATCGGCGCCGGGCCCGCCTGCGACGGCCAGGTGCTGGTGCTCCCCGATATGCTGGGGTTGAACGACCGGTTCAGCGCCAAGTTCGTGAAGCGCTATGCGGCGCTCGCGGAGGACGTGCGGGAGGCCGTCAAGCTGTATGCGGCCGAGGTCCGCGAGGGTCGGTATCCCGGCCCGGAGCATTCGTTTCCAAAGTGAATGATTGGACGCGGCGGGACGTGCTCGCGATGCTGGGGGCGGCCGCGGTGACCCCGCTCGCCCGTTCCGGGTGGGGCGGACTGGCGCGCGACCCGGCCGGCCCGGGATTCCGCATTCGCACCATCACCGCGGGCACGAACCTGCAGAGCCTCGCGGACTCCCGAGCCATCGACGCCGCGCTGGCCACTCTCAAACGGGCGAAGCGGGCCGTCACGGAGGCCGGCTACGAAGTGCAAACCGTCCGCATCGCGACCCAGCCTTTGCTCGAGGACGCCGGAGGTCGCGCGCGCGCGGGCGCCTTGACCGCTCTCCAGGCGCTCGACCGCGCCGTGGTCGCCGAGTCCGCGCTCTTGAGCATCGGGCCCGTTCTCGCCTCTGACGGTGATGACCCCGATTTCGCCGCGTGGGCCGCGGAGCTCGCCCGTACGACGCACAACGTCAGTTTCACCGTGCGGGTCGCGTCGCCCGAACGCGGCACGTCGCCGCGCGGGGTCACGGCCGCCGGCGACGCGATGGTGGCGATCGCGCACGCCACCCCGGGCGGCATCGGGAATTTCCGGTTCGCCGCCGCCGCCAACGTGCCCGCCGGGACGCCGTTCTTTCCCGTCGCGTACCACAGTGGGTCGGACGCCATGGCCATCGGTCTCGAATTGCCTCCGTTGCTGTCCGCCGGACTCGCCGGGGCCGACACGCTGGGGGAGGCCAAGCAACATCTCACGGAGTTGCTCGAGTCGCGGCTCGGGCCGCTGGAGCGCCTGGTGCGGGATATCGCCCGCCGCGAACGGCGGGGGTACACCGGCATCGACGTCTCTCCCGCGCCGGGCAAGGACGCGAGCATCGGGGAGACCATCGAGGCGCTCACCGGGGTCCCGTTCGGTGCGCCCTCGACGCTCGCCGGGTGCGCGGCGATCACGGACGTGCTCAAGAGCCTCCGGGTCAAGACGTGCGGGTATTCCGGGCTCATGCTCCCCGTCCTGGAAGATCCCGTGCTGGCGCGACGCGCGTCGGAAGGGCGGTACAGCGTCCGAGATCTGCTCCTGTATTCCAGCGTGTGCGGCACGGGGCTCGACGTCGTGCCGCTGCCGGGCGACAGTCGGGCCGACCGGTTGGCGGCCCTGATCGCGGATGTGGCGGCCCTCTCCACCAAGCTTGGCAAGCCCCTCTCCGCGCGGTTGTTTCCGGTTCCGGACAAGGCGGCGGGTGAGATCGCGCATTTCAGCGATCCCTATCTCACCGACTCGGTCGTGCTCAAGGCGGAGTAGCGCCGCGCCCGCCATGCACGAGCTCACGAGCCCGAAGGAGATGCGCGCCTGGTCGCGCGCCGAGCGCGCCCGGGGCCGCCGCGTTGGGCTCGTGCCTACGATGGGATTCCTGCACGAGGGGCACCTGCAGCTGGTCGACCGGGCGAAACAGCGTGCCGACCGTGTGGTGATGAGCATCTTCGTGAACCCCCTGCAGTTCGGCCCCACGGAGGACCTGGCGCAATACCCGCGCGACCTGGAGCGCGACCGCCGACTCGCCGCCGAGCGCGGCGTCGATTGTCTCTTCGTCCCGGAGGCGTCGGCGATGTACCCCACGGAGCCGCTGGTGCGGGTGGCGCCAGGGCCGATGGCCGACGCGCTCGAGGGCGCCGCGCGGCCGGGACACTTCGCCGGCGTGCTGATCGTGGTCGCGAAGCTGTTCCACATCGTGGAGCCCGACATCGCGGTGTTCGGGCGGAAGGACTTCCAGCAGGCGATGCTGGTCCGGCGCATGGTCGAGGATTTGAGCTCCGGGCTCGAGATCGACGTCGCACCCACGGTGCGCGAGCTCGATGGCCTCGCGCTGTCGTCGCGCAACACCTATCTGCAAGGCGACGAGCGCCGCGCCGCGCTCGCCCTGTCGCGTGCGCTGCGCGCGGTGGAGCAGGCGTGGCGGGGCGGCGAGGCCGACCCCGGCCCGCTCGCGCGCCGGGGCCTCGAGGTCCTGCGGGCGCCGGGGGTGGCGCCCGAATACCTGGCCCTCGTGGACGACCAGATGCGTCCCGTGGCCCGGGTCGACGCGCGCACCGTGGTCCTCGTGGCGGCGAAGGTCGGGAAGACGCGGCTCATCGACAACGTGGTGCTCGGCGAGGGCGTGGCGAGTGACATCGCGGTGCGGGCGTGACGGGGCCCGCGGCCCAAGGGTGACGTTACCTCCCTGGGCCGTGGTTACTCCCGAGCGCCGTGCGCACGTCGAGCGTGTGGCGGCGCTCCTCGCCTCGTGGGCGACGGCCATGCCCGCACCCGAGGGCGAGCGCGCGCGCTGGCTCAGGGCGGCCTGGCTGCACGACGCGCTGCGCGACGCCCCCGCGGCAAACGAGCTCGCGCATGGCCCGCTCGCGGCCGGGCGCGCCGCGCATGACGGCGAGACCGACCAGGGAGTGCTCGACGCGGTGCGCTACCACTCGCTCGGGTTTGCGCAATGGGATGACGTCGGCAAGATGCTCTATCTGGCGGATTATCTCGAGCCCGGGCGACCGTTCGACCAGGAGCTCCGGCGCTCGCTCGCAGCACGTGTCCCCGCGGAGCGCGACGCGATCCTGAAACAGGTCGCCGCTCGCCGCATCGCGCGGGTGATCGACGGCCGCTGGCCCCTCCTCCGGGAGACGGTGGACTTCTGGAACGCGCTCGTCGGATACTGATCGCCTGCGCTACGGCGCTCGCCGCCTGCCGCGGAGATCGCGCGGGCAACACCGCGCTCCCGGTGCCCGGGGGAGGGGGCGCGGCTCCGCGCGTAATGGTGGAAGTCCTGAACGCGAGCGGCACGCCGGGGCTTGCGAAAGTCGGAACGCGCGTGCTGCGGCGCGCCGGCATCGACGTGCTCGCCTATGGCAACGCGCCTGAAACGGTGGCAACGCTCGATTCGACCCGCATCGTGGTGCGCCGGGGAACCGAACAGGTGGGGCGACGGGTGCGTCGGGCGCTGGGCCTGGGCAAGGTCGTGGTGCAACTGGACAGCGCCCGGCTACTCGACGCGAGCGTGCTCCTCGGCGCGGACTTTGCTCCGCGCCTCGAGTTCCACCCGTAGCTGCCCGCACGCGGCGCTGATATCGAGCCCGCGGCTGCGGCGCAGCACCGCCTCCACCCCCTTCCGCCGGAGCCGCCGCTCGAACGCGAGCATCTGCGCCCGCGGGCTCGGCGAGAGGTCCGGTGCGCCGCCCGGGTGGAGCGGCAGCAGGTTCACGAGCGCGCCCAACGGCCGCGCGAGCTGCGCCAGCTGATCCGCCTGCTCGAGCGCGTCGTTCTTTCCCTCTATGAGCACGTACTCGAGCGTCACACGGCGACGGAATCGAGCCAGCGCCGCGACGACCGCCGGCAGAGTGTACTTCTTCTCTATGGGCATCAGCTCGTGCCGCAGCTCCGGTGTCGGCGCATGCAGCGAGAGGGCGAGCCGAAACTGCTCCGACCGTTGCGCGAGCTTCGCGAGGTTCGGCAGGATGCCGACCGTCGAGACGGTAATGTGCCGCGCCCCGATGCCGAGTCCTTCCGCATGGTTGAGAATCGTGAGCGCGCCGTCCACCGCGTCCCAGTTGAGCAGCGGCTCGCCCATGCCCATGAAAACGACGTTGGTCGGTTTCAGCGCGGCGTCGAGCAGCATCACCTCGCGCACCTGACACGCGATCTCCGCTACCGACAGGTTCCGGCGAAAGCCCATCCGCCCCGTCGCGCAGAACACGCAGCCCAACGCACAGCCCACCTGGGACGAGATGCAGAGCGTGCGCCGCTTCCCCTCGGGGATGAGCACCGACTCGACGGCCTCGGCGTCCCCCAGGTCCCAGAGGTACTTCTCCGTGCCGTCGCGCGATACCTGACGCGCCGACAGCAGCAACCGGTGCATGGGAAGCGTCTCATCCAGGGCCCGCCGCAGCGCTGCAGGTAGCTCGGTCGCGTCGTTCCACGAGCCTACCGGCCGCTCCCATAAGCGGGGGAACACTTGCCGGACGCGGTACGCCGGCTCGCCGCGCTGCGCGAGCCGCTGGGCAAGCGCCGCGCGAGCTGCGTCGGGGGCGAGGTTCAGCAAATCGACCATGTAAGTGCCGCTCGGGAAATGCGTTGCATACCGCCCATAACTTAACTATCTTCAATCGTTTAGGACACTTGGATCATTGTGCGCCTGTCCGAGCTTTTGACCCCCGCTCGCATCCTGGTCCCCCTGCACGCGACCGACAAGGAGGGGGTGCTCCGGGAACTGGTGGACGTGGCCGCCGTTGGCAACGGGGGACCCTCCGAGGAAGTTCTGGGAGCCATTCTCGAGCGGGAAAAACAGTTCCCCACCGGCATCGGCTACGGAGTCGCCGTCCCGCACGGGAAAACACCGGCGCTCTCCGCCCTGGTCGTCGTGGCCGGGACGACGCCCGCACCGGTGCCGTACGAAACGATCGATGGCGAGCCGGTCCGTTTGTTCTTTCTGCTGGCCGGCCCGGAATCGTGCGCCGGGGCCCATGTAAAGGCGCTGAGCCGGATCTCGCGGCTCGTGCGCCGGGAACCGGTGCGGGACCGACTCTTGAGCGCCCGCACGCCCGAGGAATTCTACCGCGTGCTGTGCGAGGCGGAGGTACCATAGACAGCCTCAGTTCCACATCCAGACGTACGCACCGCTGCGGCGAGCTGCGCCTGCAGCACGTCGGGCAACGGGTGCGGCTGGGTGGCTGGGTGCACCGTCGCCGGGATCTGGGCGGCATCGTGTTCATCGACCTCCGCGACCGAGCGGGGATCGTTCAGGTCGCCGCCGGCCCGACCGCCCCGGAGGACGTGCGGCGCGTGGCGGGCGTACTCACGAACGAGACCGTCGTCGAGGTCGAGGGCCAGGTGACGGCTCGCCCCGCCAACATGAAGAACACCGAGCTCGCGACCGGCGAGGTGGAAGTTCAAGCGACGAAACTCGCGGTGGTGGGCCCGGCCGCGACGCCCGCAATTCCGGTGGCACGCGGGAAGGGCGAAGAGCTACCCGGCGAGGAGCTCCGGCTCAAGCACCGCCACCTGGATCTGCGCCGTCCCGAGATGCAGGGCAACCTCATGCTCCGCCACCGGCTGCTGCAGCGGGCGCGCCGTACCCTGTCCGATCTGGAGTTTCTCGAGATCGAGACCCCGGTGCTCACGAAGCCGACCCCGGAGGGTGCGCGCGACTACCTCGTGCCGTCGCGCGTGCACCCAGGGGAGTTTTACGCCTTGCCGCAGTCGCCCCAGATCTACAAGCAGCTGCTCATGGTGTCGGGCTTCGACCGCTACTTCCAGCTGGCGCGCTGCTTTCGGGACGAGGACCTGCGCAACGACCGGCAACCCGAGTTCACGCAGATCGACCTCGAGGCGTCGTTCGTGGGGATGGAAGACGTGCTCGGCTACGTGGAGGCCGTGCTGGTCGCCCTGTGGGACGAGGCGGGCCACAGGATCGCTCGGCCGTTCCCGCATATCACCTGGCGCGAGGCGATGGAGCGCTACGGTACGGACAAGCCCGACCTGCGCTACGAGGTCCCGATCGCGGACTGGACGGCGCAGGTGAAGCCCCTCGCCGTGCCGTTCTTTCAAACGGCGCTGAAAGACGGCGCGCGGGTACGGGGGCTCGCGGTCAAAGGCGGTGGCGGGCTCACGCGCAAAGACGTGGACCAGCTCGCCGAGGCCGCGAAGCAGCTCGGGGGCTCGGGCCTCGCGTGGGTGAAGCGACAGGGGGAGCAGATCTCGGGATCGGTCGGCAAGCACTTCACCGCCGCGTCGCTCGGGCAGCTGGGCGTCGGCGACGGTGACGCCGCTCTAATGGCGGTCGGGCCCGACCGGGTGACCTCGCCCGTGCTGGACCGCGTGCGCCAGGAGGTGATCCGTCGGCTCGCAGTCAAGCCCAAGGCGGCGCACGCGTTCTGCTGGGTCGTGGACTTCCCGCTATTCGAGCCCGACCCGGAGACGGGGAAGCCGGTGTTCGCACATCACCCGTTCACGTCGCCGCACCCGGAGGATGTGGCGCGGCTCGACACGGATCCGTTCAGCTGCCGCGCGCTGCACTACGATGCCGTCTACAACGGCAACGAGCTGGGCTCCGGATCGATCCGGATCACCGACCCGGCGGTGCAACGCCGCGTCTTCGGGCACCTCGGCATGTCGCCGCAAGACGCCGAGGCCCGGTTCGGGTTCTTGCTGAGCGGGCTGCAGGCGGGCGCGCCGCCGCACGGCGGATTCGCCGTGGGCTTCGACCGCGTGGTCATGCTGCTCGCCGGAGCGGGGAGCCTGCGGGACGTGATCGCCTTTCCCAAGACGACCACCGCGCGCGCCCTGTTCGAGGGGGCGCCCGCGCCGGCCGGCCCGGCGGAGCTGGCGGCGCTCCACATCGAGGTCAAGCCATGAGCGATGAGATCACTCACCGGCTCTCGGCCGAGGGCGTGGATCCGCTCGCGCTCGCGGGCGTGAACGACGGCAATCTGGTCGCGCTCGCGCAGCGGCTCGGCGTGCGCGTGTCGTTGCGCGGCGACACACTGACGCTGCACGGCTCGCTCCCGGCGGTCGAGCGTGCCGTGCCGGTGGCCCAGGCGCTCGTCGACCTCGCGCGCATGGGGGGGAGCGACCCCCTGCACGTGGCCGACGTGGACCGGCTCGTGAGCCAGGAAGGGCAGGGGCCGTCCGGCCCCGTCGCGGAGGGCGAGGTCAGGATCATCCTGCCCGGCCTGCGCCGGGTCATCCAGGCGAAGACGGCCGGGCAGCGGGAGTACCTCCGGGCAATCGCGCAGCACGACATCGTGATCGGGATCGGCCCGGCCGGCACCGGGAAGACGTACCTGGCGGTGGCCGCGGCCGTGGACGCGCTGGCGCGCAAACGGGTGCGGCGCATCGTGCTCGCACGCCCGGCAGTGGAGGCCGGAGAGAACCTCGGCTTCCTCCCCGGCGATCTGCACGAGAAGGTCGATCCCTACTTGCGACCGCTGTACGACGCGCTGGAGGACATGATGCCCCGCGACCGCGTGCAAAAGGCGATCGACAGCCGCACCATCGAGATCGCACCGCTCGCCTACATGCGGGGTCGCACGCTCTCCGACGCCTTCGTGATTCTCGACGAGGCCCAGAACGCGACCGGGATGCAGATGAAGATGTTCCTGACGCGTCTGGGGGTGAACTCGCGGGCGGTGATCACGGGCGACAAGACGCAGATCGACCTGGCCAACCGGGAGGATTCCGGTCTGCTCCAGGTGGAGCGGATCCTGCCCGGGATCGAAGGGATCGGGTTCTGCTACCTGGGGGACGGGGACGTCGTGCGTCACCGTCTGGTGCGCGACATCATCCGGGCGTACGCCGAGGACGCACAGGGTTGACATGAGGCTGCCAACGAAGGAGCAGTTGCGCTATCACGGCAGCCGCTGGGTGTGGGTCGTGGGCCTGGGACTGCTCGCGTACGTCGTGTTCCCGTCGAGCGCGACGAACGTGGCGCCGCTGCTCGAGCCCGGCGCGGTGGCGGATCGCGACGTGATCGCCCCGTTTACGTTCCCCGTCAACAAGTCGGATCAGGAGCTCGCGCGCGAGGCGGAGGAGCTCGCGAGCACCGTGAAGCCCATCTACCAGTATCAGGAGCGGGCCCTCGACAGCGCGAAGATCGCCATGCGCGCCTTCTTCTCGAGCGTGGAGACCGCGGCGGACCAGGGCGGCGGTGCGACGGCGATACTGCAGGTGGCCAAGGCCCACGGGTTCGCGCTCGGAGCCCCGGAGGCCGCGTACCTGACCAAGGGCGGGAAGCGGCACGCCCTGGAGAAGGCGCTGAGCGAGCTGTTCGACCGCTCGCTGGCGCTGGGCGTCACCGGGCCGGGCGTCCTGCAGGTCGAGCAGGCGCCGGACCTGATCGTGCGCCGCCGCGCGGGCGAGCAGTCGGTGTCACGCGACCAGGTGCTCACGTACGCGCAATACCTCGCGCGGGCCCGCGCCATCCATCCCGACAGGGGCTCGAGCGTCGGCGACCAGCTCTATGTCCGGCTTGCCGGTCACTTCTTCCGGCCGACCCTCATCCCCAACACGCTCGAGACCGAGCGGCGGCGTGACGAGCTGCGCCGCAGCGTGGATCCGAGCAAGTACATCGTGCGCGCCGGGGACCGCATTGTGGGCGCGCACGAAGTGGTGACGAACGAGGCCCATGAGAAGCTCGTGGCCCTGCATTCGGACCTGGTGCGCCGGGGCGCGGCGACCAGCCGCTCGCCCGGTGGCGTGTTCGGCCCCGTGCTCCGGGATTCGCTCATCCTCGCCATCTTCTGGGTGCTGATGGTGTTCTACCGCCGCGAGACGTATCGCGAGCGACGGCAAGTGGCGTTGATCGGCGGGTTGTTCGCGCTCGTGCTGCTGCAGGCGGCGGCGGTGGCGCGCTTCGCCCCGCGCCACGCTGAGATCATCATCCTGCCGTTCATGGCCATGCTGCTGACGGTCCTGTTCAACGGGCGTGTCTCGATGATCGCCGCCATGATCCTCGCGGTCGTGATCGGCCTGCAGCCGGTGTTCCACGATCTCCCCGCACTGTTCCTGTGTGTCGTGGGCGGCGTGACGGCGGCCCTCACCGTGCGGGTGCTGCGGCGCCGGAGCAACTTCTACGCGCCGGTGCTGATCATCGCGCTCGGCTACCTGGCGGCCGCCCTGGCGCTCGGGCTGACGGGCAGCTGGAGCGTGGGTGAGATCGCGCTGCGCGGCGTGTGGGGCGCGGCTAACGGCCTCGTGTCGGCCGGGCTGACGTTCTTCCTGTTGCCGGTCGCCGAGTCGATCACCGGGATCACGACGGACCTCACCCTGCTCGAGCTCTCCGACCCCAGCCGGCCGCTGTTGCGGCGGCTCTCGCTCGAGGCCCCGGGCACCTACGCTCACTCCGTCGCCATGGCCAACCTCGTGGAAGCGGCGTGCAACCGGATCGGGGCCGACGGCCTGCTCGGTCGCGTGGGGTGCTACTACCACGACATCGGGAAGATCAAGAACCCGCAATACTTCGTCGAGAACCAGACGCGCGGCAACAACCCGCACGACCGGCTCAAAGCACACCAGTCGGCGCAGATCATCAAGGCGCACGTGACGGATGGGCTCGTCCTGGCCGTGGAGGCGAGGCTTCCCGAGGCGGTAGCGGCCTTCATTCCGGAGCACCACGGCACGACCGAGATCACGTACTTCCTGGATCGCGCGAAGAAGAGCGGCGACGGGGGGACCCCGCGCCCGGGCGACTACGTCTACCCCGGTCCCAAGCCCCACTCCGCCGAGACGGCCATCACGATGCTCGCGGATTCGGTCGAGGCGGCGCTGCGCGTGCTCGAGGACCTGACGCCGCAGAAAATCGACCAGGTGATCAACCACATCGTGCGCACCAAGCTGAACGCCGGCCAGCTCGACGAGGCGCCGATGACGCTGCGGCAGATCGACCAGGTGAAGCAGGAGTTCGTGCGAATTATCAGCGGCATGTACCACAACCGGATCGACTACCCGGAGTCCAGTGGCGGCATCACGGCGACGTGGCAGCCTGCGGCCAAGGCTTGAGCGCGCAGTCGGGCGGGTCCTGGCCTGGGAAGGCGCCCGCGCGCGGGTGGAGCTCACGCTGCTCGACGCCGCCGCCATGCGTCGCCTCAACCGCCGTGCCACGGGCCAGCGCGGTTTGACCGACGTACTGGCGTTCGCGCTGCCACAACCCGACGGCGCCCTCCTCGGGGACGTGTACATCTGTCCCGCGGCGGCGCACCGCTGGGTGAAGAACGGGGGCCGAGGGAAGGGGGAAGGAGGAAGGGTGGAGGAGGAGCTGCTCCGGCTTGCGGTGCACGGCACCCTGCACGTCCTGGGCTACGGCCACCCCGACGGGCCGGGCCGAACTCGGTCTGCAATGTGGCGCCGCCAGGAGCACTATGTTCGCCGCCTGCTCGGGGGCGGGGGGGGGGAGGAACGGTGACGCTCACGGCCGCGGCGTTGACCCTCGGGGGCGCCCTCCTGGCCGGGGCCGCGGCATTGTGGGCCGGCCTCCTGGCGCTCGGCGAGGAGGCCGCCGTGGGCGAGGCGCTCCATACGCTGGGCGACGCGCCGCCCACCACCGTCGGCGCACGGGTGCCATTGCACCGCGCGCTGCACGTAACTCGCCTCGCCCTGCTCGTCGTCGGGGCGGTCGCGGCGGGTCACGCGCTCGGCTGGTGGGACCGGCCCTGGGCGGAGGCGCTGAGCAGCTGGGCGGTGGCGGTAGCGTTTCTCTTCATCATCGGCGACGCGTTGCCGCGCAGCCTGGCCCGGGTCGCGCCCGAGCTCGCGGCGAGCGCCCTCCCGCTCGCGCGCCGCACCCTCGCGCCGTTCGGCCTGCTCCTCTGGCTGCTGGCGTGGGTCGACAAGGGTCTGCACGGCCTCGTCGCGACCCGGCGGCCGCTCGAGCCCGATCTCGGCGCCGCGCAGCGCGACATGCTGCTCGGCGTGTTCACGCTGGCCGACACGCGCGTGGATGAGGTCATGACGCCCCGGCTCGACATGGTTGCCGTCGATGTAGCGGCGGCCGGCGAAGACGTGATCGAGGCGTTCCGACAGAGCGAGCACTCGCGCCTCCCCGTCTACGACGGGACCCCGGACAACATCGCCGGCGTCGTCTTCGCGAAAGACCTCGTACCGTTCGCCATGGGTCTCGCCGGGGAAGACGCAGCCGCCGCAGCACGCTGGCAAGATCTGGTGCGGCCCGCCGCCTTCGTACCGGAAACGAAGACCCTCGACAGCCAGCTGCGCGACTTCCAGCGCGGCCCCGCGCATCTGGCGATCGTCGTGGACGAGTTCGGCGGCACGTCGGGGCTCATCACACTCGAGGACATCCTCGAGGAGATCGTCGGCGAGATCCACGACGAGCACGACGTGGGCGAAGCGCCGTCGATCCGCCAGGACGGCGACCGCTACTGGGTGGACGGACGCGTCACGCTCGACGATCTCTCGCAGGCGCTCGGGCGCCCGTTCGAGCACCCGGAAGTCTCGACCGTGGGCGGGCTCGTCTACTCGGTGCTCGGGCGCGTGCCCCGCGCGGGTGACGAGCTGACGCTCGACGGCTATCAGGTCGTCGTGGAGCGGGTGGACCGACGCCGGGTGACCAGCGTGCTGCTCCAGAGGCAACGGTGACGCTGCCGGCCCTGCTGCTCGTGAGTGGGCTGCTCCTCGCGGCCGCGTCCGCGGCCGTCGGCGTCGCCGCGGCGGCCGTGAGCCAGCTCGAGCTGACCCGCTGGGTGTCGTACAAGCTCCGCGGTGCGGGCGGCGCAGCCGGCGTGCTCGAGAACCCGGGGCGAGTGCTCGCGACCGCGAACGCCCTGACCACCGTCGGCATCATCTGCGCAGCCGCGGCGATCCCCGCGCTCCTGGCCCGCACGACGCCGACCGTGCTCGGCGTCTTTACCATCGCGCTCGGCATCCCGCTGCTCGTGAGCGCCGCGTACCTCGTCCCGCGCGTGGTGGGCCGGCGCTGGGCGGAGCCGATCGTGGCGCACGCGGCACCGCGACTCGAGAAGCTCGGCCGCGCGTTCGCGCCCTTCGTCCCCTGGCGCGACCCCTCGACGCGCACCACGCTCGCGGCCGTGCTCACGAACGCCGACACCGAGGCGCTCGCGTCCGCGGACGAGATGGCGGTCGTGTCGGGTGTGCTGGCCTTCGCGGACCGGCCGGTGCGGGAGCTGATGACGCCCCGCACGTCGATCGTGGCGATTCCCGAGGGCCTGCTCGCGGCGGAGGCGGCGCACGTGTGCCTCCAATCGGGCTACAGCCGGTATCCGGTGTACCGGGGGTCGCTCGACGAGGTCATCGGCGTGACGCATGCCTTCGATCTCCTGCGGCTGCCGCCCGACGCCCCCGTCCCATTCCTCCCGGCGCTCGTCGTGCCGGGCACCACGCGGGCGGCGGACCTCATGCTGGAAATGCAGCGCGGCCAGAGCCATCTCGCCGTCGTCCTGGATGAGTTCGGCGGGACGGCGGGCCTGGTCACGTTCGAGGATCTGCTCCGCGACCTGGTGTCGGAGATCTTCGAGCCGGGCGCCCCGCCCCTCACCGACGAGCCGCCCGTGCGGATCGTCGAACTGGAGGGAAGCGCCCCGGCGAGCCGGCTCGAGGAAGCGCTCGGCGTCACGCTGGAAACGCGTGGGGTCCAGACCGTGGCAGGGCTGCTCGTGCAGGCGCTGGGACGCATTCCCCGAGCGGGTGAGCGCTTCGCGCTGCACGGGCTCGAGTTCGACATTCTCGCCGCCACCGCCACCCGCGTGGAGCGCGTCGCCGTGCGGCCGGGGCCGGTGCGTACCGTACCGCTCGAGCGCGCCGAAGAGCGGATCTGACGCATGAGCCTTGCGTGACGACGGAGCGGATTCTCGAGGGGCTCGCCCGGCGTGAGCCTGCCGCATTGGCCCGCGCCATCACCTTGGTCGAGAACCAGCGCGACGGGTTCGAGCGGGTGTTGTCGCACGCACACGGGCTGCTCGGACGCGGGCGTTCGCGGCGGGTGGGCATCACCGGCCCCCCAGGCGCCGGCAAGAGCACGCTCACCGAGGCGCTGATCCAGCGGTTCCGCGTCCAGCGCCTCTCCGTCGGCGTGGTGGCCGTCGATCCGACGAGCCCGTTCACGGGCGGCGCGCTGCTCGGCGACCGGATCCGGATGGAATCCGTCAGCCTCGATCCCGGCGTGTTCATCCGCTCGATGGCGACGCGAGGGGCGCAGGGCGGGCTCGCCACCACGACGGAGGAAGTCGCCGATCTGCTCGAGGCGTTCGGCTTCGAGCGCGTCCTGGTGGAGACGGTGGGCGTCGGGCAGACGGAGCTCGACATCGCGCGCACCGCCGAGACGACCGTGCTCGTGCTCGGGCCCGAATCGGGCGATGGGATTCAGGCGCTCAAGGCCGGGGTCATGGAGATCGCCGACATTTACGTGGTGAACAAGAGCGACCGCCCGGGCGCGGACAAGTTCCGACAAGAGGTCGAGGTGATGCTCGGTATCCGGCGGGGCAATGCGTTCCGCCACATCACTCCGCACCACCGGCCGGACGGGCGGACGGGCGGACGGGCGGACCGTGCGATCCTCCCGTCCGCCCGTTCGACCGTCCAACCGTCCGACCCCTGGGAACCTCCCGTGCTCGCAACCGTGGCCACGACGGGCGTCGGCGTGGACGAGCTCGCGGCTGCTCTGGATCGCCATTACGCCTATCTTCAAGCGAGCGGGACGCTCGCCGAGCGGCGGCGGCAGCGCCTGGCGGCGCGGACGCGCGCCGTCCTGGAACGCAAGCTGCGGCGCTGGCTCCTGGAAGCGACGCGCGTCGAGGAGCTGCTAGCGCTGCGGCTGGACGAGGTAGCGGACGGCCGGCGGAGCCCGTACGACGTGGCGGCAGAGATCCTCGATCAGGTGAAGGCCGGGGGGAGGGGGGGCACGACCCGATGAGCGGCAGCCAGAAAAAGACCGTCTATACGCCGGACGACCTGGCCGGCTTCGACCCGCGCAGCCGGTTGGGAGCGCCGGGGGGCTACCCCTTCACCCGCGGCATCCACCCGACGATGTACCGTGGGAAGCTGTGGACGATGCGGCAGTTCGCGGGGTTCGGGAGCGCGGAAGATACGAACCGGCGCTACAAGTTCCTGCTGGAGCACGGGCAAACCGGTCTGTCCGTGGCGTTCGACTTCCCCACGCTGATGGGGTACGACGCCGACCACCCGCGCGCCGAAGGCGAGGTGGGCAAATGCGGCGTCGCGATCTCGTCGCTCGCCGACATGGAAGACCTGTTCCGCGGGATCCCACTCGATCAAGTCTCGACGTCGATGACCATCAACGGGCCGGCGGCGATGCTGTTCTGCTTCTACGTCGCCGCCGCGGAGAAACAGGGCGTGGCGAGCACCGCGCTGCGCGGCACGGTGCAGAACGACATCCTCAAGGAGTACATGGCGCAGCACGCCTGGGTGTATCCCGTCGAGCCCGCCCTCAAGATCATCGTGGACATGTTCGAGTGGTGTGCCACGCACACGCCGCTGTGGAACACGATTTCGATCTCCGGCTACCACATCCGCGAGGCGGGCGCCACCGCGGCGCAGGAGCTCGCGTTCACCTTGGCCAACGGGTTCACCTATGTGGAGCGGGGCATCGCCCACGGCCTGGACGTGGACGCGTTCGCGCCGCGCCTCTCGTTCTTCTGGGACATCCACAACGATTTCTTCGAGGAGATCGCGAAGCTCCGGGCCGCCCGTCGCATCTGGGCCCGCCACATGCAGGAGCGCTACGGCGCGAAGAACCCGCGCTCCGCGATGATGCGGTTCCACTCCCAGACCGCGGGGGTCACGCTCACCGCGCAGCAGCCGATGAACAACGTGGTCCGGGTGGCCTACCAGGCGCTGGCGGCGGTGCTCGGAGGCACGCAGTCGCTCCACACCAACTCGCTGGACGAAACGCTCGCGCTCCCCACCGAGGAAGCGGTCCGCCTGGCGCTCCGGACTCAGCAGATCATCGCGCACGAGACGGGGGTGGCGGACGTGATCGACCCGTTCGGCGGATCCTACTACGTGGAGTCGCTCACGGATCAGCTCGAGCGCGAAGCGGAGGGCCTGTTCGCGGAGATCCAGTCGGTGGGCGGCGTGGTGAAGGGAATCGAAACCGGCTGGTTCCAGCGGCAGATCGCGCGCTCCGCGGAGGAGTTCCAGCGCGACGTCGAGGCCGGCGGTCGCATCCTGGTCGGCGTGAACGACTACCTGAGCGAGGACGACCACCCGGTCGAGATCCTCAAGGTGTCGGGTGACGCCGAGGAGGGTCAGCGACGCCGGCTCGCGCGCCTGCGGGCCGAGCGCGACAACGCGCTCGTCGCCGAGCGGCTCGAGGGGTTGCGCCGCGCGGCCCTGGCCGACCGCAACGTGATCGGCCCCATGCTGGACTGCGCCCGCGCCTACTGCACCCTGTACGAGATCCGGCACGCGCTCGAGAGCGTCTACGGCGCCTACCGCGAGCCGGTATTCTTCTAGGCCATGACCGCACTGCCGATTTCCGCGAACGAAAGCGCGGTGCGCGCCGCCGTCGAGCGGTTGTCGCACGTCCAGCCCGGCGCGTATCAGGTCGTGTCGTGCTACTTGAAACTGGAGCCCCGGGACAAGACCCGCGGCAAGTATCTGATCAAAATCAAGAACCGCATCCGCGAGGCGCTCGCCGCCCTGGAGCGCCAGGACTTCGAGCGCGCCCTCCGGGCCCAGGTGGCGGCGGACCTCGAGCGCGTGCAGGGCTACTTCGCGGAGCCGACGCGGCTGCCACCGGCGCGCGGGATCGCGCTGTTTGCGTGCGGCGCGCTCGAGCTGTTCGAGGCGCTGCCGCTTCCCCACGTCCACCGCTCGCGGCTCGCCGTTGCACCCGTGCCTCTGGTGCGAGAGCTCGTGGCGCTCGAGGAGGAATTCGGCACCATCCTCGTCGCCGCGTGCGACCGCACCAGCGCGCGCTTCTTCGAGGTGACGGCCTATGACGTCGAGGAGCTGCCCAGCCTGACCGCGGAGGCGACGCGACCGGGGAAGTTCCACGGCGAGCGGCAGGCGAAGCGGGGAAACATGCTGGCGGGCGGCTTCGGCGAGCACAACTATCACATGCGCATCCGGCAGGAGCGACAGCGACACTACGCGCAGGTGGCGGACCGGATCTTCCAGGTCCACACTCAGCGCCCGCTCGCCGGGCTCGTGGTCGCCGGCATCGGCGTGGACGCGGCGGCCCTGCTGCCGCACCTGCACACGTATCTCCACGACCTCGTGCTCGGCGTGGTGCGCTTGAACCCCAAGCACGTCACTGCGGCCGAGGTGCGCGAAGCGGCGCTCTCCCTGCGCGAGGAGCGCGAGCGCGCCTGGGAGCGCGCGCACGCGGAGGCCGTGCGTGAGGGGCTGGGCACCGGCTGGGCGGTGAACGGCATCGAGCCGACGCTCAAGGCGCTCGAGCGCGGCCAGGTGCGCACGCTGCTCGCCGACGGGCAGGACGACGATCGCCGCATCGACGATGCCATCGAGGAGGCCCTTGCCCAGCGCGTCCAGGTCGACGTCGTGTACGACGAACGGGCGCGTCGCGTCGTGGACGGGCTCGCCGGCCTGGTGCGGTTCCGCCGCTGATGCCCGGCGCGAAGCGCCCCATCCGGGTGCTGGTCGCCAAGCCCGGCCTGGACGGGCACGACCGCGGCGCGAAGGTCGTGGCCGCGGCCCTGCGCGATGCCGGAATGGAGGTCATCTACACGGGGCTGCACCAGACCCCCGAAATGATCGCCCAGGCGGCGATCCAGGAGGACGTGGACGTGGTGGGCCTGTCGATCCTTTCCGGCGCCCACCTGACCTTGTTCCCGCGCGTGAAGCAGCTGCTGGTCGAAGCCGGACGCGACGACGTCCTGGTGACGGGCGGCGGGATCATCCCTCCGGAAGACATCGTCACGCTGCACCAGCACGGCATCGGGCGGTTGTTCGGACCGGGCACTCCCACAGCGGACCTGGTGAAATACATCGAAGCGTGGGCGGCCGAGCATGTCTCGGCGTGACCCCGTCCCCGTCCCTCGTCCCTCGTCGGCCTCGAGCCGTTTGAAGACCCTCACCACCGAATACCGCGAGCTCACAGCGCGCCTCGAGCAGGGCGGCGGGCCCGACAAGGTGCGCCGCCAGCACGACCAGGGGAAGCTGACTGCCCGGGAGCGCATCGCAGCCCTGCTCGACCAGAGCGCGACCTGGTTCGAGATCGGCCTGCTGGTCGCGTTCGACCAGTACGACGGGCAGGCGCCAGGGGCTGGCGTGGTTACGGGTGTGGGGCGGATCGCCGGCCGGCCGGTCGTGGTGGTGGCGAACGACGCCACGGTGAAAGCGGGCTCCTGGTGGCCGGAGACGATCAAGAAGATGCTCCGCGCCCAGGAGATCGCGATGCGCCAGCGCCTCCCGATCGTGTACCTCGTGGACTCCGCCGGCGTGAATCTCCCCTACCAGGGCGGCGTCTTCCCCGGCCAGTACGGCGCGGCGCGGATCTTCTACTACAACTCGATCATGCGACACTACCTCCGCGTACCGCAGATCGCCGCAGTCATGGGACCGTGCATCGCGGGCGGGGCGTACCTGCCCGCCCTGTCGGACGTGATCTTCATGGTCGAAGGCACGTCGTTCATGGGGCTGGGGGGCCCGAACCTCGTGAAGGGCGCGACGGGACAGACCGTCGACGCGGAATCCCTGGGGGGCGCGGCGACGCACACCGCGGTGAGCGCAGTGGCGCACTATCGCGCGAAGGACGATCGTGAGTGCCTGGCCCGCATCCGGGAATACGTGGCGCGCCTGCCGCGGACGCTCCGGCCTGCCGCGCCGGGCGGCAAGCCCCAACGCAGTCCCAAAGAGCTGTACGACCTGCTGCCAGCGGACCACCGCATGAGCTACGACGTCCGCGCTGTGCTCGAGTGCGTGCTCGACGCGGGAAAGCTGGACGAGTTCCAGCCCGATCTCGCGCCCGAGATGATCTGCGCGCACGGCGCCATCGAAGGCCGCACCGTCGCGCTGATCGCCAACTCGCGCGGCGTCATCAAAAGCCGCAAGGGCGGCGGAGAGCCGGCATCCCCGAAGATCGGGGGCATCATCTACACCGAAAGTGCCGAGAAGGTGGCCTACTTCATCGAGAACGCCGACCGCGAGCGGATCCCCCTCCTGTTCGTCCAGGACGTGTCGGGGTTCATGGTCGGCACCGAAGCCGAGCATTCGGGGATCATCCGCGCCGGCGCGCGTTTCGTCGAAGCGATGGCGACGGCGACGGTGCCCAAGCTCGTGCTCACCGTGAACCATGCCTCGGGCGCGGGCTACTACGCGATGGCGGGGCAGGGCTTCGACCCCGACTTCATCGTCTCGTGGCCGACCGGTCGGATGGGCGTGATGGAAGGTGAGTCGGCGATCCAGGCGGTGTTCGGGAGCGACGCGGCGAAGCCCGAAAACGCCCCCGCCGTCGACGCGATGCGCGCGGACTACGAGCATCAGCTCGACGCCAGATTCGCCGCCGCCCGCGGCTTTGTGGACGCGATCGTCCTCCCGGAAGAGACGCGCGATACGCTCGCGTTTCTCCTCGAGGCGACCGGCGAATTCACCGGCCCCCACGTCGGGGCCTTCGTGCTGCCGAGTCAACCATGAGATCCTGCTGCATCCCGCTGTTGCTCGTCGCGGTCTGGGCCGGCTGCGGCCGCTCCGCCCCACCGCCGGCCACGCGACCGACGCCGACCTCCGCCACGGCCCCCACCGCGCCACCGCCGGCGTCCCAACCCCCGCCCACCGCCACGGGCGTCGCGAGCCGGCTCCCCATTCTGCCGCCGGCACGCGCGTTGCTCGTCGGCCTCATGCCCCTCCACAGCGCCGGCGTCGACGAGTTCCGCGCCAGGCACCCAACCTACGACGGGCGCGGCGTCCTGATCGGCATTCTCGACACGGGCGTGGACCCGGGCGTGGACGGCCTGATCGTCACCAGCACCGGCGCGCCCAAGATGCTCGACGTGCGGGATTTCTCCGGGGAGGGAGTGGTGCGGCTTACGCCCGTCACGCCGACTGGGAACGGCACCGTTTCGATCGCCGGCCGGGCGCTCTCCGGCGCCGGTCGGATCGGGCGGCTCACGACCGCGACCACGTGGTATACGGGCGTGCTGGCGGAGCGCCCGCTCGGGAAGGTGCCGGGCGCCGATCTGAACGGTGACGGGACCAACAGCGATGCCTTTCCCGTAATCGTGGTGAAGGCGACGGACGGCTGGGTCGCGTTCATCGACACGAACCTGGACGGCTCGTTCGAGGACGAGATGCCGGTGCATGACTACCGCCAGGGCCGTGAGACGATCGCGCTCGGCACGAAACCGATCACGCTGGCCGCCAACTTCGGCGAAGCGAGCGGTGTGCCGACGCTCGCCTTCGTGCTCGACAACAACGCGCACGGCACGCATGTCGCGGGCATCGCCGCGGGGCACAACTTGTTCAACGTCGCGGGCTTCGACGGCGTCGCACCGGGCGCGCAGCTGCTCGGACTGAAGATCGCCAACGACGCCCGGGGCGGTATCTCGATGACCGGCAGCATCCAGCACGCGATGGACTACGCGGCACGCTTCGCGGAGCAGCGGAACCTGCCGCTCGTGCTCAACCTCAGCTGGGGAATCGGCAACGAGCCCGGCGAGCGCGCCGTCATCGACTCGATCGTCAACGCGTTTGTCATCGCCCATCCGGGCGTTGTGTTGACGATCAGCGCCGGGAACGACGGGCCCGGCCTCTCCACCGTGGGTCTGCCCGGGTCGGCCGACCTCGCGGTCTCCGTGGGCGCGGCGCTGCCGGGCATCTACGTCCCGCTCGAGGAGGATGGGGCGCCGCCGGTGGCGGGGGACTTCGTCGGCTCGTTCAGCGGGCGTGGCGGACGGTTCGGGAAGCCCGACCTGCTCGCGCCGGGGTGGGCCTTCTCGACCGTCCCCTCGTTCGATACCGGAAACGAGATCAAGGCCGGCACCAGCATGTCCGCCCCCTACGTGGCCGGTCTCGCGGCGTGCCTCATGTCGGCGCTGGCGCAGGAGGGGCGGCGACCAGACGGCGCCGAGGTGAGCGCCGCGCTCCGGGTCGCCGCCGCCGGCCTTGCCGGCGCGAGCGTACTCGACCAGGGAGCCGGCGTGCCGCAACTCGAGCGGGCATACCGTTGGCTGCTCGCCGGACATCAGGGCTCCGGCTACATCGTGCGCGCGACCACCGGCGGCGGGTCGGCTGCCTTCCGGCGCGAGGGCCTGGCGGGGCCGGGTGACACGGTCGAAACGTTCCGCGCGCGACACGTCACGGGAGTCCGGGTCGCACAGTTCTCGTTGAAGAGCGACGCGCCGTGGCTGACCGCCCCCGCGACGCTGCCGGCGGGATCCCGCGAGACCGAGATTCCGCTGACCTACTCCGCCCCCGCGCTCGCCACGCCGGGCGTATACGTAGGAACGGTGACGGCCTGGAATCCCGGCGATGCCCTCGCGGGTCCGCTGTTCCGACTCGTCAACGTCGTGGCCGTCCCGTACGACCTCAGGGACAAGCCCTTGTCCGACGAGCGGCGCACCGTCGGCCCCGGCCAGGTGCGCCGGTACTTTCTCCGCGTGGCACAGCCGGGTGCCACTCTCGTCGCCAGCGTCACGCTCGCCGACTCCGGGCACCAGACCGCCAAGGCGATCCTGTACGAGCCCAACGGCGCGCCATTTCGAGAGCTGGCGCGCGATTCGATCGTCCCGATCGGCGGATCCCAGGCGGGCACGGCCCGGTTCGCCGTCCGGGCAGAAGATGCCGTGGCGGGCGTGTACGAGCTGGACGTCGTCGCGCCGCCCCGGTCCGGGGCCGTCGCGACCGTCCGCGCGCAGCTCGCACCACTCACGCTCGCGGATCGTGAGGCGACGAACCCGGGCCAGGGGATCGTCAGCGGGCGTGTCACGCAGACGCTGCTCGGCGCAGAGCGCGCTCTGGAGGTCGCGGGCCATGGCGCGACGTCCGAGAGCCTCACCGTGTCGGTGCCCGACTGGGCGGCGACCGCCGTCGTCGAGGTGGAGGTACCGCGCGAGCGGTGGCGCGAGTTCACTGACTTCGGCGTGACCGAATTCGATTCCACGGGGCAGCAGGTTTCCCAGGGGCCGCTCGAGTACGCGTTGGGGCGGCAAGCCTTCGTGGTACCGGCGGCGTTGCAGGGCCATCCGCTCACCGTCGAGCTGTATCCGGGCTTTGCACGCGACAGGGGCGTGCACTCGTGGCGGGCGACGGTGCGGGTGCGCTTCCTGCTGCCGGAGCCGCGCCCGCTCGGCGACGGCCGAGACATCACTGTGCTCCCGGGCGGACGCGCCCCACTCCCCGCCCAGCGGACGCGGGAGCTGACCTTGCCCGAGGGCTTCGCGCCGCTCGTCGAGCTGAGAGTGAGCTCATCGGTCGGAGCCCCCGACGCGGCCCGACGGGTAGTCGTCAATCCGTGAAGCCGCAGGCCGCCACGGTGCGCATCGCCGCGGGGCAGGGGTTCTGGGGCGACTGGCTCGAGGCGCCGTATCGCCAGGTGACCGGCGGACCGATCGACTACCTCATGATGGACTACCTGGCGGAAGTCACGATGTCCATCTTGCAGAAGCAGAAGTCGCGCGATCCGTCGCTCGGGTACGCGAAGGACTTCATCCCGCTGCTGGAGCGCATCCTACCGATCGTCGCCGAGCGGCGGATCAAGATCACCGCCAACGCCGGCGGCGTGAACCCCCGGGGCTGCGCGCAGGCGGTGGCCGACACCGCACGGCGCCTGCGGCTCGGCGGCAAGCTCCGGATCGGCGTAGTGACGGGGGACGATCTGCTGGGGCGCCTGGACGGGCTGCTGGCCCGCGGGCACGAGCTCAGGAACCTCGACACCGGCCGACCCCTGTCCGGCGTGCGCGACCGGGTCGTCTCGGCGAACGCCTATCTCGGCGCCGGGCCCGTCGTGGAGGCGTTACGCGGTGGCGCGGACATCGTCGTGACGGGACGCGTCACCGACACCGGGCTCACCCTCGCGCCCATGATTCACGCCTTCGGATGGCGGCCCGACGCCTGGGATCTACTCGCCGCCGGGACGGTCGCAGGACATACGATCGAATGCGGCGCGCAGTCGAGCGGGGGCAATTGCCTCGTGGACTGGGAACGCATCCCCGACCTCGCGAATGTCGGCTACCCGATCGTGGATGCGGCTCCGGACGGGACCTTCGAGATCTTCAAGCATCCCGGCAGCGGCGGGCGGATCAGTGTGGCGGGCGTGACCGAGCAGCTCGTCTACGAGATGGGAAATCCGGCTGAGTACATCACCCCCGACTGCATCGCGGATTTCACCTCGATCCGGCTCGAGCAGACGGGGAAAGATCGGGTTCGGGTGTCCGGTGTCAGGGGAAGACGCGCCACCGACAAGCTCAAAGTGTCGATCGGCTATTTCTACGGCTACAAGGCCGTGGGCACGCTCGTTTACGCATGGCCGGAGGCCTACAAGAAGGCCCAGGCCGCGGATCGGATTCTCCGGCAGCGGCTCGCCGATCTCGGTCTCAAGTTCGAATCGGTGCTGACGGAGCTCGTGGGCGCCGATGCGACTCATGGCCCCCTGGCGCGCGCGAGCGCGCCGCTCGACCAGCTGCCGGAAGTGCAGCTGCGGATCGGCGTCCGCTCACCCGAGAAGGCCCCCGTGGAGCGGTTCACGCGCGAGCTCGCGCCGTTGATCCTGAACGGACCGCCCAGCGTCACCGGGTTCGCGGGCGGACGGCCGAAGCCCGAGGAGATCGTGGCGTACTGGCCCGCGCTGCTCGACAAGCGCATGGTGGAGCCGTGCGTCGAGGTCGTGGAGGTATGAAACGGCAGGCGAAGAAGCGACGAGTACCGCTCGTGGAACTGGCGCACGCCCGCTCGGGCGACAAGGGGGACACGGCGAACGTGGGCTTGATTGCCCTGAAGCCCGAGTACTATCCCCTCCTGGTAAAGCACGTGACGGCCGCGCGCGTCGCCCGGCACTTCAAGGGCATGATCTCCGGCCCGGTCGAGCGCTACGAGCTGCCCAACCTGCACGCCCTGAACTTCCTGCTGCACGGCGCGCTCGACGGCGGCGGCACCATCTCGCTCAAGACCGACGCTCAGGGAAAGGTGTTTTCGACCGCTCTCCTACGTCTCGAGCTGGAGCTCCCCAGGTGAGCGACCGCGTGCTCGCCGCGCTCGAGGGCGGGGTCCTCACGGCGACGCTCAACCGGCCGGAGAAGAAGAACGCGATCGACACCCCCATGATCGACGCCCTGCTCACCCTGCTGGAGCAGGCCGATCTCGACGGCGCCGTGCGCGTGGTGGCGGTGCGGGGCGCCGGGGGCGACTTCTGCGCCGGCATGGACCTGAACGAGCTCCTCGGGTCCGCCGACCACAGCGTCGAGGACAACCGCCGGGCCGCGCTGCACTTCGCCGAGATCTTCCTCCGCATGCGACGCATCCCCAAGCCGATCGTGGCCGTCGTGCACGGCCGGGCGCTCGCGGGGGGGTGCGGGTTGGCCACCGCGTGCGACCTCGTGCTCGCCACCGAATCCGCCAAGTTCGGCTATCCCGAAGTGCAACGGGGCTTCGTGCCGGCCATCGTCATGACCCTGCTCAAGCGCACGGCGGGCGAGAAGGTCGCGTTCGATCTCGCGGCGACGGGGCGGATCCTCGGCGCCTCGGAGGCGGCGGGGCTGGGACTTGTGTCGCGGGTGTACGAAGACTCCGACTTCGAGGACCAGGTCAGCGAGGTGCTGCGCGCCCTGGCCGCGGCGAGCCCCTCGGCGCTGGCGTTCACCAAACAGCAGTTCTACCAGCTCGATGGCCTACGATTCGAAGATGGCATCCGGCTCGGGGCGGACGTGAACGCGGTCAGCCGCACGACGCCCGATTTCCGGGCGGCTCTGCAAGCCTTTCTGAAGAAGTAGGGGCGCAGCATGCTGCGCCCCTCCCGTCTGTTCGCAGTCAAAGCGTGGCTCGGCGGCATCGGGTTGGCAGCCGGCCTGATCGGGATCGCGATCGAGAGGCGCTGGCTCGTGTGGATGGCCGTCGGACTCTTGAGCGGTGCGTTCCTTCTACGGTTCGGCGAGAGGACATCGCCCCCGCCATGAGCTCGCTGCGCGAACCGGGCGCCATCCTGCTGCTGTCGTGCTACGAGCTCGGCCATTATGATTCAACCGAAGGTTCATTCGACTCGAGGAATCAAATGGCTGGCTTAAACGTTCCGATGTACGACCCCCGCCTCGTCCAGCCGATGCGCGAGGAGCTCACCCGCGTCGGATTCCAGGAGCTCCGTACGCCCCGAGAGGTGGACGAGGTGCTGGGGACCACGAAGGACACGACGCTCGTCGTCGTGAACTCGGTATGCGGATGTGCGGCCCGGAACGCGCGGCCCGCGGCGACGCTCGCGCTCCAGCATGCGCGCCGGCCCGCGCGGTTGCTCACGGTCTTCGCGGGACAGGACGCCGACGCGACCGGGCGCGCCCGGAGCTACTTCACGGGCTACCCGCCCTCATCGCCACAGATGGCCCTGTTCAAGGAAGGGAAGCTGGTGTACATGCTCGAGCGGAAGAACATCGAGGGACGGCCGGCCCAAGACATCGCGGCGGATCTCACGACGGCGTTCGACCGGTACTGCCGCTAGCGCGGGAGGTTCGTGGAGGTGGTGGAGGAGTGTGGAGGGTCGTGGAGGGCCGCCCCAACCTCCACCAGCCTCCACCAACCTCCACAACCTCCACCGTCCTCCTTTAGAGCACCCGCTCCCGCCGCACCCGCACGTCCACCACGTTCTGCACCCAGGACCAGAGCGAATCCTGCCGCTCCATCGGCACGCCATCCGCCATGTGGCGCCGCCACCCCTTCATGACCTCCGAGTCCTGAGTCCAGAGACGCACGCGCTTGCGCGGGACGCGGCGCTCCCACAACTGGGCAATAGGCGGGTCGGCGTACAACAAGCGCACGGTCACATTGCGCGACAGGAATTCGAGCGCGCTCAAGTCCACGCGTTTGTAGCGATCATCGAGGGACATGCGGCCGGCGCCCGGGAAGTCCGGCTCGCCGTCGGAGAACAGCACGACGTTGAGCGGCGACAGGACCAGGTTGTTGCGCCTCACGTGCAAGGCGGCGCGCTGGAAGAACGCGTTGAAGTCGGTGATCGGGTCTTCTTGGGGGAACCACGCCCTCAGGTCCGCCGCGATCTGCGCGGGCGATTTGCCGGAGAGATCCTGGATCGGGTGGAACACCTTGGCCTGGCCCGGACGCTCGCCGCCGAGCTCCCCGACGAAGATCGCCGTATTCCGCTGCAGCCCCCCGACGCCGTTCAAGTGCGCGTAGATGTAGAGCGACGCGAACTCGATCGATCCGTTGAAACTGGGGTTGTGACGGAACGAGCCGCTGATGTCCAGGCCGATCACGAGCGTCGACCGGGGCGGCCCAGCCTGCTCCGACGGCGAGCACGCCACGACGCCGAGCGCCAGCGTGAGTGCCGCGACGCGACGCCTCATGACGCACCTCCCTCGACCGTGTGGGTCTTGCCGGTCGCGAAGATCGGCGTGCTGTGGAGCACCTGGTCCAGCGACCGGAACGGCAGATTGAAGTGCGGCTTGCCCATGATGACGACGACCAAGAAGTTGAACCCGCTGGCGACCAGCTGCAGCACCGGCAAGGTCAGCAGCTCCATGAGGTGCTGCGCCTCCTTCTTGAACCACTCGTGCTCGGCCTTGAGCGCGTTGATCGGCCCGCGCCAGAACTCCGCGTCCACGGTCGCGCCCGCTCGCACGGCGCCCAGGCCTTCCATCGCCTTCCGGCCCAGGATGGCGAGGAGCGCCGGCGTGCCGAACCGGCCGAACAGGAACCACGTCATGCCGCGTACGCCCACCCACCCCAGGAGCGCCAATCCCAGCGTCCCGACCACCCCCAGCTGGATCCCCTGCTGGGCCAGCCACGGCGTGATCGCGTCGATCAGCTCGCGGTACAGGAACAGCACCTCGAACAGGGCGACCGTGATCTCGACCAGCACCATCGCGACGATCTGCCCGACCGCCCGCGTTTTGATCGCATCGTTCAACACCTGGATGCACGCGAAGCTGCCGCCGATGATGATGAACAGAAAGAACCATAGGATCACCACGAGGGCGAGGGCATTCACCTGGTAGCCCGTGAGGTCGGCGAGCAGCTCGCTCATCGTCGGACGCAGCGTGAAGGTAAAGATCGTGGCCTCGATGGCGGACCAGAACAGGAGCAGCACAAACGCGATCCACGGCACCCCCGGCTGGCGCGAGCTCGAATCGAGCATCGCGAAGGGCGACAGGACCAGGTTCTTCATGGTTCTCCACAACAGCCCGACGCCAAGCCGGAGCAGACCCCAGATCCAGCCGACGAACACCAGGAGGAAGCGCGCCAGGCCGAACCAGTAGAACCACGCCATGCGCACTGCATCCCACCAGGACATGAGCAGCGCGGCCAGAAAGCGTCCGCGACCGGAACGGAACGGAATCGTGTAGAGCGAGACCATCGTGCCCCAGACGCCCGCGACGAGGACCGTCGCCGGGAAGAACAGTAGCAGGGCTTTGCCGAACGCCTCCCAGAAGGTGGTCCCGGTCACCGCCACCCGGAACACCACCGCCTGCCAGTCGATGATCCAGGACAGGCCGCCCCAGACCCAACCCCAAACGGTCTGGAGGATCCAGCTCCACTGCTCAGTCTGGGCGGTGCCTACTGGGCCTTGCATGTCTGTGCCCCCTCACTGGACGCGGGATGGAAGGGCGGCCGCCGAGGAGCGACGCCGCCCTGGGTGGAGCCGCGGCGACGCCGCGGCCGGCGCGCATTAATAGTGCGGCGCCCAGCCCTGTCAAGCGGGGCACGTGATCCACATCACTAAAGGAGGCTGGGGGAGGTTGGTGGAAGTCGGGGGAGGACGGTGGAGGTTGGCCCCGTCTGCGGCGCAGCCTCCACAAACCTCCACCAACTTCCCCCAACCTCCCACCGACCTCCCCCCCGTAAGGGGGGGAAAATTGTATACTGGAGCCCATGCCGGACGAATCCCCCAAGCGTCTGATCGTCGTCGGTGACCGCGTGCTCATCGCTCCCGAAGAGGGGGAGGAGCGCACCAACGTCGGTCTCTACCTCCCGCCGACCGCGGTGGAGAGCCGGCAGGTCCAGGGCGGCCGGGTCATCGCGACCGGGCCGGGCACGCCTATGACCGAGCCGGCGAGCATGGACGATGAGCCCTGGAAGATCCGCGGCCCCGACGTCAAGTACCTGCCGATGCAGGCGCGGGTTGGGGACTACGCCCTGTTCTTCCGCAAGGCTGCCGTTGAGATCACGTTCGAGGGAACGAAATATCTGGTCGTCCCGCAGGCGGCAATCCTCGTGCTGGTGCGGGAGCGAACTGGCGAGGACCTGGAGTAAGACGAATGGCCGACTTGGGATGGGCCCGCAGCCGCGGCGACCGTGCGGAAAAGGGAGGCCTGCGGCGAGGGGCCTGGTATCGCATCGTCGAAGAGCCAGGCCAGCCTTGGGTGGTGCTGGACGTGCACCAGGTGGAAGTACGCGTGCCTAAAGACAACGTGGAGATCCGCAAGGACCGGCCAAAGTCGTGGAGCGTCGTGCACGAACCCCATCTCGTCTGCCCCGGCTGTCACAAGCGCCAGTACGTGTCGGGGCAGCCCAAGGAAGTGAAGTGCCACGAGTGCGGCAACAGCTTCGCCGTGGACTGGCAGGATCGGGCGTAATTCAGCCACGCCTCGCGTTGATTGGGCTCCGGTGCAGGCACCGGAGCCCGTTTTCTTTGCGCGATGGCGACCTTCACGGGCGGGCTGGCGCGGGCGCGCGAGTTGCTGGCCGAGCGGTTCGGCCACGCCGCGTTTCGGGTCCACCAACTCAAAGTGCTCGGGCCTCTGCTCGCCGGCCGAAGCGTCCTGGCGGTGCTGCCCACCGGGGCAGGGAAGTCGTTGTGCTACCAGCTCCCGGCGCTCTTGGCCCGGGATCTTACGCTCGTCATCTCGCCGTTGATCTCGCTGATGCAGGACCAGGTCGCGGCGCTGCAGCGGCGCGGAATCCCGGCGGCCTATCTGAACAGCCTGCTCTCGCCGGGTGAGCGCCGGGCGATCCTCGAAACCGCCCTGTCCGGAAGCCTCGCCCTCCTCTACTGCGCCCCCGAGCGGCTCGGCTCGCTGGTGCGACAGCTGGCGCGCGCAGGTCGGGGGGTGTCGCTCCTCGCCGTCGACGAAGCTCACTGCATCGTCGAGTGGGGCAACGAGTTCCGCCCTGTCTACCGGCGGCTCGACCGCTACCGCTACCTGCTCGGCGATCCCGTCACCATCGCCCTCACCGGAAGCGCCACGCCGGAGACTCGCGCCGAAATCCTCCGCGTCCTCCGGGTCCCGGAGGCAGAAGTGGTCGTCACGTCGTTCGATCGACCGAATCTCGTGTTTCGCGTCGAGCGTGTACGGGACGACCGCGAACGGTTCGCCCGCATGCGGGAGTTGATCCGCGGGGTGCACGGGCCGGTGATCGTGTACACGCCGACGCGCCGCCTCACCGAGCTCGTCACCCGCGCGCTGTTGCGCATGGGTGTACGGGCGGCGCCCTACCACGCGGGCCTCACCGCGGGCACGCGGCGCCGAGTGTTGCGCGCGTTTCTCGCCGACCGCGCCCCGGTGGTGGTCGCGACGAGCGCCTTCGGCATGGGGATCGACAAGCCGGACGTGCGCCGGGTGCTGCATTGGGGGCCGCCGCGCACCGTCGAAGCCTATTACCAGGAGGCGGGACGCGCCGGCCGGGATGGCCGCCGCTCCGAGTGCGTGATGGTGTGGCACCCCTCCGACTTCGAGTGGGGCGAAGCCGCAGCGGGCATGCGACGCTACGTGGAGGCGCGGGCGTGCCGCCGTGGCACGCTGCTCGCGTATTTCGGGGAGCCAGGCGCAGCCTGCAGTGGCTGCGACGTGTGCGGGCTAGACAGTTGGCGCCCCTCACCTTAGGCGGGCTCGCCCCTACCCATCCGTGGAGTTGCGGTGCAGGGGTCGCCGAATACCTTAGCCCGAGTACCTTAAGCGAGAGCCGGCGGTTCTCGCTTTGTTTTTCCCCTCTCTTAAGGACGCTCGTATGCCCGGCCGCAATTTCCTGTTCGTCCCCGGCCCGACCAATGTGCCCGAGCGAATCCTGCGCGCCATGGACCGCGCGATGGAGGACCACCGCTCCTCGGCGTTCCCCGAGCTCGCCACGGGGCTGCTCCGCGATCTCCCCAAAGTGTTCAAGACGACTACGGGGCAGGCGTTCATCTTCCCCGCAACGGGCACGGGTGGATGGGAGGCGGCGCTCGTGAACACGCGGTCGCCGGGCGACCGGATCCTCGCCCCGCGCTACGGGCACTTCAGCCACCTGTGGATCGACCTCGCCCAGCGTCACGGCCTGCGCGTGGACATCATCGATGTGGAGTGGGGAGAGGGCGCGCCGTCCGACCGCATCGGGGAGATCCTGTCGCAGGACAAGCAGCACGAGATCAAGGGGATCCTCATCGTACACAATGAGACGGCCACCGGTGTGACGAGCGACGTCGGGGCCGTCCGCAACGCAATCGACGCGGCCCAGCATCCCGCCCTGCTGTACGTCGACGGGGTCAGCTCCGTCGGCTCGATCGACTTCCGGATGGACGAGTGGAAGGTGGACCTGGCGATCACCGGGTCGCAAAAGGGATTGATGCTGCCGGCCGGGCTCGGGCTCGTGTGCGCCAGCACCAAGGCGCTCGCCGCCCGCGAGCACGCCAAGTGCCCGCGCGCCTTCTTCGACTTCGGGGACATGATCAAGGCCAACGCCACGGGATACTTCCCGTACACACCCTCCATCCCGATGCTGTACGGCTTGCGCGAGTCGCTCGACATCATGTCCGAAGAGGGACTCGACAACATCTTCGCGCGCCATCAACGGCTCGCGGACGGCGTGCGCGCCGCCGTACGGGCGTGGGGGGGGGGCCTCAAGCTGTGTGCGAAGGCGCCGAAGTGGTACTCGAACACCGTGAGCGCGATCATGGTGCCCGAGGGCACCAACGCCGCCGACGTGATCGACGTGGCGTTCCGGCGCTACAACCTGGCGCTCGGGGCCGGCCTCGCCCGGATGGCGGGGAAGCTGTTCCGGATCGGTCACCTCGGTGACCTGAACGAGCTCATGCTGCTCGGTGCGATCGCCGGCGCGGAGATGGCGATGCGCGACGTCGGCATGCAGGTGACGCCCGGTGCCGGCGTGGCCGCTGCCGCCGAGCACTACCGCAGTAGCGCCGCCCCCCTCGCGCCGCCCGCCACGGCGGGGCAGGCGCCCGCCGCACAGCAGGCGCCCGGCGCGAAGCCGTCGCCCCCCTCGCCCCCCCCGCGGGCTGCCGTCAGGGCATGAGCCTCACCCGCTACGAGCCGGCGCACCCGCGGCTCCAGCGCAGCGAGCTCGCGGTCCCCGGCTCGCAGCCGACCCTGTTCCAGAAAGCGCTCGACGGCGAGGCGGACTACGTCTTTCTCGATCTCGAAGACGCCGTCGCGCCCGCCGACAAGGAGCAGGCCCGCAAACACGTAGTCGCCGGACTGCTCCAGCACGACTGGAAGGCCCGTAACAAGACGGTTTCGGTGCGCATCAACGGGATCGACACGCACTACATGTATCGCGACGTCGTGGACGTGGTGGAGCAGGCCGGACACAAGCTGGATGTCGTGCTGGTCCCGAAAGTCGGCGTGCCGGCGGACGTCTATCTCGTAGACGCGCTGCTCACGCAGATCGAGGCCGCCCGGCGCATCCCGCATCGCATCGGGATAGAGGTGCTGATCGAGACGGCCCTGGGGATGGCGAACGTCGAGGCGATCGCCCAGGCCAGCAGCCGCCTCGAGGCGATGCACTTCGGCGTCGCCGACTTCGCCGCGAGCGTGCACGCCCGCACCGTGAGTATCGGGGGCCTGAATCCCGACTACCCCGGCGACCAATGGCACGGCGCGCTGGTCCGCATGGTCACCGCGTGTCGCGCCTATGGGTTGCGCGCGATCGACGGCCCGTATGGCGACTTCAAGGACCCGGACGGGTTTCGCGCAGCGGCCCGCCGCGCGGCGGCGCTCGGCTACGAAGGCAAATGGGCCATTCATCCGTCGCAAGTTCCGCTCGCCAACGAGGTGTTCACACCCCCGCCCGCGGAAGTGGAGCGCGCGCGCCGCATCCTGCTCGCGCTCGACGAGGCGGCGCGCGCCGGCCGCGGTGCCGCCCAGCTGGACGGTCGCATGATCGACGCCGCGTCGGCCCGGATGGCCCAGAACATCGTCGCGATCGCCGCTGCCATCGCCGCCCGCGCCGCAGGCCCGCCGGCGCTGGCCACGACGCGAGCGTAACCGTGGACATCCACGAGTACCAGGCTAAGGAGCTGCTCTCGGGCTTCGGCGTCCCCGTTCCCAAGGGCGGCGTGGCGTACAGTGCCGAGCAGGCGGTCTATCGGGCGAGCGAAGTGGGCGGCACCCGTTGGGTCGTGAAGGCGCAGATCCATTCCGGGGCTCGCGGCAAGGCGGGCGGGGTGAAGCTGTGCACGACCGACGCGGACGTCCGCCAGGCCGCGAGAGATCTGCTGGGCAAGACGCTCGTGACGATCCAGACCGGCCCCGAGGGTCTCCCGGTACACCGCCTGCTGGTCGAGCAGGCGCTGCCGATCGAGCGGGAGCTGTACGTCGGCCTGGTGCTCGACCGCAAGCGTGAGCGGATCGTAGTGGTGGCGCACCCGCACGGCGGCATGGAGATCGAAGAGATCGTGCAGCGGGAGCCGGCGGCGATCTTGCGCGAGGAAGTGGAGCCCGCCGTCGGGATGCAAGGGTTCCAGGCGCGGGAGCTGGCGTTCGGGCTGGGTCTCGCGCCCCCCCAGGTGAGCCAGGCCGTGACGGCGATCCTCGGCGCCTACCGCGCTTTCCGGGAGCTCGACGCCACGATGGTCGAGATCAACCCGCTCGTCGTCACCCAGCACGGCCAGGTGCTCGCGCTCGACGTGAAGATGAGCTTCGACGACAACGCGATGTTCCGGCGGCCCAACGTCGCCGAGCTGCGCGACTACGCCCAGGAAGACCCCCGCGAAGCGGACGCCGCCGAGCACGGGCTCAACTACGTGGCGCTGGACGGGGACATCGGCTGCATCATCAACGGGGCCGGGCTCGCCATGGCCACCATGGACATGATCAAACACGCCGGCGGTGAGCCCGCGAACTTCCTGGACATCGGGGGCGGGGCAAGCCCCGATCGCGTCGCGGCCGCATTCCGCCTCGTACTCTCCGACAAGAAGGTCCGCGCCATCCTCGTGAATGTGTTCGCGGGGATCAACCGCTGCGACTGGGTGGCGCAGGGCGTCGTCCAGGCGGTGCGCGAGGTGCAGGTGCCGGTTCCCTTGGTCGTCCGGCTCGCGGGCACGAACGTGGAGGAGGGCCGCCGCATCCTCACCGACAGCGGCCTGCCGATTCTCACGGCCGACACGCTCTCGCAAGCCGCGGCGCGGGTCGTGGCGGCGCGGCAGGGCGCCGAGACAACGGAGCCCGCATGAGCATCCTGCTCGACGAGAAGACCCCCGTCATCGTCCAGGGCTTCACGGGCGACAAGGGTACCTTCCACGCCAGGGAGATGATCGCCTACGGCACCAACGTCGTGGGCGGTGTCACGCCGGGGAAGGGCGGCACCCAGCATCTGGGGCGCCCGGTCTTCAATACGGTGAAGGAAGCGGTAGCGAACACGGGCGCCGCGGCGAGCCTGATTCTCGTCCCTGCGCCGTTCTGCGCCGACGCCATCATGGAGGCGGCGGACGCATGTATCCGGCTGGTCGTAACCATCACCGACGGCGTTCCCGCGCAGGATATGATGCGGGTGAAGCGCTACCTGTGGCGCTACGCCAAGGAGCGCCGCACCACCCTTATCGGCCCGAACTGCGCCGGCATCATCAGCGCGGGCCGGGCGATGATGGGCATCATGCCGGGTCACATCTACGCCCGTGGGACTGTCGGCGTGGTCACCCGCTCGGGCACGCTCGGCTACGAGGCCGCGTCGCAGATGAAGGCGCTCGGCGTGGGGATGACGAGCAGCGTGGGCATCGGCGGCGATCCGATCAACGGCAGCTCGTTCGTCGACATCCTGGCGTTGTTCGAGCAGGACCCGGAGACCGAGGCGGTGATGATGATCGGTGAGATCGGCGGTCCCCAGGAAGCGGATGCCGCCCTGTTCGTGAAGGAGCAGATGACGAAGCCGGTGATCGGCTACGTGGCGGGCCTGACCGCGCCAAAGGGCCGCCGTATGGGGCACGCCGGGGCAATCATCTCGGCGTTCGGGGACACGGCGGCGGAAAAGGCGGAGATCATGCGGTCGGCCGGGCTGATCGTGGCGCCGAGCCCCGCCGAGCTCGGGACCACGGTGGTCCGCGCGCTCCGCCAGCAGCCGTCGCGGCCGGTGATGGTGCAGGGGTGAGCGGGGGGCGGTCGGCCCGCCCCGTGGTGGTGGTCACGCGGCGGCTCCCCAGCCCGGTGGAGGAGCAGGTGAGCCGGGAATTCGACGCGCGGTTGAACCCGGACGACCGCGCGTTGAGCGCGGCGGAGCTCGCCGACGCGCTGCGACGCGCGGATGCGCTCCTCCCGACCGTCACGGACCGGCTCTCCGCAGAGGTGCTCGCCGTCGAGCCGCTGCGCGCCCGGATCATCGCCAACTACGGCGTCGGCTTCAACCACATCGATACGACCAGCGCGAAGGCGCGAGGGCTCGTGGTCACCAACACGCCGGACGTGCTCACCGACGACACAGCAGACGACGCCCTGATGCTGCTCCTCATGGTGGCGCGCCGGGCCGGAGAAGGGGAGCGCCACCTGCGCTCCGGGGCCTGGACCGGGTGGCGGCCGACCCATATGCTCGGCACCCGCGTCAGCGGCAAGACACTGGGCCTCATCGGGCTTGGGCGGATCGGCCGGGCGGTAGCCCACCGCGGCCGCCACGGCTTCGGCATGCGGGTGATTTT
>WNGA01004124.1_pt1 | contig 43390 bp, 43 predicted proteins | sample 5400061 | NCBI WGS metagenome assembly WNGA01 (sample SAMN13153366, study PRJNA577476) | soil metagenome | isolation source: 100 cm soil or saprolite under grassland replicate 2 | place: USA:California | collected 2016-06-15 | reverse complement strand
GCGCCGCTCGACAAAGTTTGTTTGCTCGGCTGCGGCATCACCACCGGCATCGGCGCGGTTTTGAATACGGCAAAAGTCAGAGCCGGCTCGACTGCAGCTGTGTTCGGCCTCGGCGGCATTGGCCTCAGCGTCATTCAGGGCCTGGTTATGGCCAAAGCCGAACGGATAATCGCTATCGATACCAATCATGCGAAGTTTGAAATCGCGAAAAATTTGGGCGCCACCGACTTCATCGTGCCGCAGCAAAACAGCCGGCCGGTACAAGAAGTCATCATCGAGATGACCGACGGCGGCGTCGACTATTCGTTCGAATGCATCGGCAACGTCAATACCATGCGGGCGGCGCTCGAGTGTTGTCACAAAGGTTGGGGTGAGTCGATCATTATTGGCGTCGCCGGCGGCGGCGAAGAGATTAGCACGCGCCCGTTTCAGCTGGTCACCGGACGGGTTTGGCGCGGTACGGCTTTTGGCGGCGTCAAGGGTCGCTCGCAGCTTCCGGGCTATGTCGGGAAATATTTGAGTGGTCAGATCAAAGTCGAGCCCATGATCACGCACACGCTGCCGCTGGAACGAATCAACGAAGCGTTTGATCTCATGCATGAAGGCAAAAGTATCCGCACGGTAATCAAGTTTTAATCCGTTCGCCCTAATCCGGCCTACCAATTCTGGTATGACCGATTCGCTTGAGCGCCAGATATAGAATGGCAAATTAGGCGCTCATTTATCGGAAATACAGCCGAAATTTGGCGCAAAACGGCTTGCAGTTTCGGGAATTTCTTTCTATAAGAAACCCCTAGTGGGTTTTTCCGGTCTTCACTGAAAATTCCGCCCGACAGATTCTCGAGAAAGGAACAGCGATGGACAAGAAGATCAAATTTCGCGTTAACGGCAAGAAGGTCGAGGTTGACGTTCCAACTAATCGGCTTTTGATCGACTGCTTGCGCTACGATCTCGGACTTACCGGCACGAAAGAAGGCTGCAGCGTCGGCGTTTGCGGCGCCTGCACCGTGTTGATGGACGGTGACATGATCAGCTCGTGTCTGACCCTGACGGTCATGGTTGAAGGGCGAGACATCACCACTGTCGAAGGATTGGCGAAAAACGGCGAGCTCAACCCCGTGCAGAAGAGCTTTATTCAGTACGGCGGCTTCCAGTGCGGCATTTGCACGCCGGGTCAGGTGGTCGCAGCGACGGCCCTACTCAATGAAAATCCGAAGCCCAATGAAGAGGAAATCAAAGACTGGATGATGGGCAATCTGTGCCGCTGCACCGGTTACTACAAGATCATCGAATCGATCGAGAAGGCGCACCAATTCGCCAAATAAGGACACCGCCATGATACCGTTTGAATACCGCACTCCGAAAAACCTCAAGGAAGTACATTCGACGCTGAAAGAGTACGGCGGCGACGCCAAGATCATCGCTGGCGGAACCGCGTTGGTGATCATGATGAAACAGCGCCTCGTACGACCGAGCTGCCTGGTTAGCCTGCGATACGTGCGCGGTCTCAATGGCATCGAAGTCAGTGACGGCGGCTTACGTATCGGCGGTCTCGCCACGCACCGCGAGGTCGAAAGCTCGCCGCTGCTGCGCCGCCGTTTGCCGATGCTGGCGGAGACCTATCACCACGTAGCGACGCTCCGTGTGCGTAACATGGCGACCGTCGGCGGCGGCTTGGCCCATGCCGATCCGAACCAGGATCCGCCTCCGAGCTTGATTGCCCTGGGCGCGACGGTGAAAGCCGCATCAGCCAACGGCAGCCGCGTGATTCCGCTGGATGAATTCTTCAAAGATTATTACGAAACCGTACTCAATCCGGACGAAATCATCACGGAAGTCTTCGTCCCCAAGGTCTCTCCCAATACCGGCGCAGCATACATTAAATTCTTGCCCCGTACTGCGGACGATTATGCCACAGTTTCGGCTGCCGCCGTGTTGACGCTCGATAAGACGAAAAAGAATATTGCCGATGTTCGCATTGCCCTTGGCAGCGTCGGCGTCACGCCGATTCGCGCCACCGCGGCTGAAGCCGTCCTGCGCGGCCAGCCGCTTAAAGCGGACGCCTTCGCCGAAGCCGGCGAAAAGGCCAAAGAAGCGGTGGATCCGGTCAGCGATTTCCGTGGGTCCGCGGCTTATAAAAAAGACATGGCCGCGGTATTCGTCCGGCGCGCCCTGGAAAAGGCTTTGGCCGATATCCGCCAGCAGGCGAAACTCAAACCCGCGCCGAAGCCGGCTAAGAAGAGGGTCGTCAAGAAGAAGAAAGGTAGAAGAAGGTGAAGTTTAGCCAGACTGCACAGATTCCAGTAGCCCGTGAACCGCTTTGGAACTTTTTGATGGATGTCCCCAAGGTGGCTAAGTCGCTACCGGGGGTTGAATCGGTAAACAAGATCGATGATACGACATACGAAGGCGCCCTAACTGTCCGGGTCGGGCCTATCAAGCTCAATCTACAAGGCAAGATCATCCTTGAAGAGCAAAATAAAAATGATTGGCGAGCAGCCTTGCGCGCGGAAGCCAAGGACCGCATGGCGGCCGGCGCCGTCAACGGCAAAACCAGTATGACACTGAAGGAGCTTAGCGCCGATCAGACCGAGTTGGTGGTCGAAACCGATGTGAATATCTTGGGCAAGATCGGTGAATTTGGCCAGCCGATCATTCGCAAGAAAGCCGATGCCATGCTCAAGGAATTCGTCGAGAACATCAAAAAGCAGTTAACTGGAAAGTAGCTTTGAAGGCGGCTCGCCGGAACTTTCCTCGTCTTCTTCGTCAACCGTTTCTTTTTCAACGATTCGGCCGAGGACCTGATTGTAGCAGTCTTCGGCCAATTTCTTGCGACCCGCCGAGCTATCTTCGTACTGGAAGCACTCGATCTTCGGTTGTATAGTGACCAGCACTTCGACGCTGCGTAACGCCAACAGCTTCCAAAAATGCGATACGAAGTCCATATCGCCGTACCAATAAATTAAATCCTTATTGGCGGCGGTAACCGGCTCGTCGTCGATATTCTTGTAGGTGACGGTCGTTGGAACGATGATCGAGCGGCTGCGCAGCGGTGCTGCCAAGGGCACGGTTTGGAAAGGCAACAGCTTCTCACCGTTGGTCGAGGTGCCTTCCGGAAATAAGAGGATGTTCGTTTCCTGCTTGAGCTTTCGCGTCATTTCTTCGACGAGCGAGCCCACTTCTTCTTTCCTTTGCCGATTAATAAAGATCGTACCGCAGAGAATGTTCCACTGGCCAACGATAGGCCAGCTTTTTACCTCTCGTTTGGAGACGAACAGGATCGGGAAGATACTGCCCAGCACAATCCCGTCGACGTAACTGACATGGTTGGCAATTATGACGTAACCGCCCCGTTCCATCTGGCCCTCGTCACCTGCCACAATGACTTTGATGTTGAGAATCAGTCGGAGCAATAAGGTAAAATTGCGATTTAGCCGACTGATGATCTTCCAGCGATTGGGAAGCACCAGAATGGAGATCCAAAGATGAACCGTCGCCACCAGGCCGAAGAAGAACGCCCAGAGCGAAAGAAAGGCGGTTAACTTAAGCAGGCGCATCACTCACCGTAACATCCGTAAGGCCGAGGCGTTTGAGATAGGCGTCCTTTAGCGTACCGAAATCCAGCAATAAGAAAAAATCGGCGGTACCGAATTCGGCGTCTAGCGCAGGCGGGCCGCAAACCAGTGCGCCAATGCGCAAATAGCCCTTGATCAGACTCGGCAATTTTTGGAACAGGGCTTGTTCGTCGGAGATCGACACATCGTCGGTTAAACCGTTGAACGTGCATGGGTCGACAGGGAACACGCGATAAGCATCCGGCGCGTAGTACTTGCTCTTGAGCATGGAATACATCGCACTGACTTCGCCGACCGCTGTTGTATATAAACTGCCGCAACCGAATAGATATCTGACCTGATGCTTTTTCACCTGCTCGGCTATGGCGTCCCACATAAGCGGGATGAGCGCTCGATCGCGGAAATCTTTACGCGCGCAGGAGCGGCCAAGCTCCATCAATTCGCCGTCGAGCAATTTAATTTGGGACAGGTCAAATTCTTTCTCGGAATAAAAGCCGATATGTTGGCGCGCTTGAGACCCGCGCATCAAGCGATAGGTGCCGACGACGTCGCCGCTCTTAAGATCACGAACGAGTAGGTGATCACAAAAGGGATCGAATTCATCGATGTCCAAGCCCTGGGCATAGGAAGTCCGTAGCCCTTTGTTGAGCTCGAGATTGAAGACTTGAAAACGGAGTCTTTGCGCTTGCTCGATCTCGTGTTGCTGTGTCGCGATCTTCACTTCGAAATCAGCCATACAGCTAGAAAGCTAACACACAGACGATCGATTGAAAACCAACCGATTGCCAACTCCGCAGTCGCATATCCGTTGTCGTGAACGACAAGGGAACGAATGCGTCGCGCCAACCAGCGGTATAAGTTAACCTAAGCCGGTGTGATGGAAATCTTCACGCGCCGCGCTTAGCGGTGCTGCCATTTCGGTTGCCGTTTTTCGAGAAACGCGGCGACTCCTTCGGCGACGTCTTGGGTCTGCAGCAGGTCGCGGCAATAAATTTCCTCGGAACGCTTTAGCGCTTGGTTGAAATCCTGGAGCGACAATTGCCGCAAGCCCTTGAGAGTCAGCCGCAGGACTGCGCCGCTTTTGCCGAGCAGCTCGTCCAAAAGCGCTTTTAGGCCGTCGTCAAATTCAGCCGCGCCAAACACGCGATTGATCAAACCCATCGCTTGCGCCTCGCGCGCTGAAAATCGGCGGCCGGTGAGAATCATTTCGGCGGCGCGGTGATAGCCGATCAAGGAAGAAAATCGCGCGAGAGCAACGGGTGGGTAGCATCCAACGAAAATCTCCGGTGTACCAAACGAACTCTCCTCAGAAGCGACAATCAAATCACACGAGCTCGCGATCTCACAGCCGCCGCCAAGACAGACACCGCGAACCGCCGCGATCGTTACCTGCGGTAGGGCTAAGAGCTTGCGAATGACACCGTGGACGACATCGAGCATTTCCGGCACCTTTTCGATCGTATGATCTCGAATGTCGACGCCGGCGGAAAACGCTCGCTCACCCGCTCCTAGGAGCACGACGATATCGACTCCGGGCTCGATCGCACAGTTTGCGAGCGCATGGTCCAGTTCGCGCAGCAGCGCGACATCCAAAACGTTCAACGGCGGACGATCCCAGGTAATTCTTACAACCCGTTCCTTTTTCTCGACCAGCACTCCCATTTCAGCCCCTGATTTGGTTTAGCCGGCAACGCGACAACTGAATAGTTACAGGCAAAGGTTGACCTTTTTCATAAACCACTCCCCCCTCACTTACAAGCAACCCGGCAAAAGATAAGTTTGACAAAGAAAATCGCAGCACCTAAACTGTCACAAGCCCGGAAGGAGGATTTTAACTATGCTATCACGATTCTTGGTGATCGGTCTGATCTGCGCCGCCACATTCGGCGCCAAGCCGTCTTTCGCGGCGCCGGACGAGTATGACGATAGCCAATCGAATCCGTTCAGAATTGCCGCATACTTGATGTATCCCGTTGGTTGGCTGGCGGAATGGATCGTGTTTCGGCCTTTCCACTTTATGGTGAGCGCGACAGAACCCCAGGAAGCCTTTTTTGGTCACCGTCCGCACCCGCCGGTGTTGGCAGAACCTCAGCCATGGCATGACTACGGGCCAGCCAAAAGAACTCCCCTTAAACAAACCACAACGGAGTCCCAAGCGCCGGCTCCGTTGGCGCCTCCGGAAACGGTCAAGGTCGTTGAGGTGCCGGTAGAAAAGATCGTTGTCAAAGAGGTTCCAAGAGTTGTCGAAGTGGAGAAGATCATTTTTCCGGCAGTAGCCTTTCGCTTTGACTCCGCCGACCTCACCGAGCTCGGCAAGGGTCAGGTCTATTTGGCCGCACAGCGACTCAAAGAGAAGGCCGATTTGACCGTTGTCATCGAAGGCCACACGGATACGGTAGGCAACGACGACTACAATCAAAGATTAGGACGGCGCCGCGCAGAAACCATCATGAGCGAGCTTTCGGCCCAAGGAATCGAGCGCAGTCGTATGTCCGCCGCAAGCCTCGGCGAGAGCAAACCTTTAATTGACCAGGAGACCCAGTGGGCGCGAGCAGTCAATCGCCGAGTCGAGTTCCAGGTGAAGGGAGCCCGCTGAAAAAAAACCGACTTTCGCAAAAAAGAGCCCAGCTTGATCGGTAGGCTGGGCTTTTTTTTGGCTCTTGAGCTCGACAGAATCACGAGCACCCCCATTTAATTTTTTAAAATGAGCTACAACCCTCACGATCGCTATTACAAAAAGGCCAAGCAGGACGGCTACCGCTCGCGCGCTGCTTACAAATTGCTCGAACTGCAGCAACGTTATTACCTGGTGCACCAAGGCGATAACGTGGTCGATCTCGGCGCGGCGCCCGGCGGTTGGCTGCAAGTCGCGGCTAAAATTATCGGCCAAAACGGCAAAGTCATCGGCGTCGACCTGCAACCGATCAAGGCTTTTAACGAGCGCAATATTATCATCCTCGAGGGTGACATCACGAGCGCTGAGATCCAACGAAAAATCAAACAACTTATCGATGGACCGGCTGACTGTGTACTTTCCGATTTGGCGCCCAAGTTGAGCGGTATCCGTGATGCCGACATGGCACGTTGCTCGGCGCTTAATCACACGGCCTTGAGAGTCGCGGTCGAATTACTGCGGCCGGGCGGCGCATTTCTGATGAAAAGTTTTATCAGCAACGACCTGCATAGCTGCACCGCTGAACTGAGGGAATATTTTTCCACCGTGCAGCGAACCAAACCCGAGGCGACGCGCCAGGGCTCCTCGGAGTTTTACTTCTACGCCAAAGGGTTCTCTTCGAACACCAACGGTCGTACGTAAACTGACGCGGCTCGTCTCCTCCCATGTCTGAATTCAGAAAAGATCCGGTCACAGGTCGCTGGGTCATTATCGCTTCGGAAAGAGAAAAAAGGCCGCGCCAGCATGGCGATGGAAACCATGGGGCGCGACCCGAGCTCTGCCCATTCTGCGCTGGGAACGAAGCCATGACCCCGCCGGAAGTGTGGGCCCGGCGGGAAATGAACACACGCCCTGACTCGCCGGGTTGGTTCGTGCGCGTCGTTCCCAACAAGTATCCCGCTCTTGAAAATCGTGGCACCTGGACCGGTCGCAATGACGGCATCTACAAATGGTGGAATGGTCTCGGCGTCCACGAGGTCATCATCGAGAGTCCCAATCATTTGGTGAACATGGGCAACCTCGACGAACCACAATTCGCTGATATTCTGCGCACCTATCGCGATCGGATGCGCGATCTACAACGAGATAGCCGTTGGGGTTATTTGCTCCTCTACAAGAACCAGGGCGACCGTGCCGGCGCGACCCTGGAACACGTTCACTCGCAGCTGATCGCGCTACCAGAAGTGCCGAAGCAAGCCGTCGACGAGCTTAGCGGCGCGAAAATGCACTACGAATTGACCGGGCGTTGCATCTATTGCGAGACGATCCAGTGGGAATTGGACTATGGCGAGCGACTGGTCTCGGCGTCGGAGAGCTTCGTTGCGCTTTGCCCATTTGCATCGCGCTTCGCTTATGAAATATGGATTTTGCCTAGGAATCACTCGACAGATTTCGTGGAAAGCCCAGAACCGGACATCCTTGCGCTTGCCTACGGTCTGCGAGACATCATCACGAGGCTAAACCGCGCCCTTGACAATCCGCCGTTCAATTATTTTATTCACTCGATACCCGTGCATGAGACCGTGAGCGCACACTTCCACTGGCACATTGAGATATTGCCGCAGCTTGCCAGAGCCGCAGGCTTCGAGTGGGGCACGGGTTCGCACATGAATTCGGTGGCGCCCGAAGATGCTGCGCGCTTATTGCGCGATGCGACGGTTTAGACTTTCCGCCGGTTGACTTTCCCGCGCCTGTCTTTGCTGGTAAAGCAACGCCGTGGCCGCCGCAGCGCAAACCGCTCCGGAAATTGCGATGGCCCGCGGCGTACCGACGACATGCGCGACGCTGCCGATGAATAGAGTGCCAAAGGACCATAGCCCTTTATCCATGAAATACAAGCTCAGCATGCGTCCCAACAAATCTGGGGGCGTTTCCATCTGGACGACGGTATTGGCCACCGCGCGAATGGCGATGTTGCTGGCGCCGACAAGCATTAAGAACAAAATCGATAATGGCAGCGACCGGGAAAACGAAAACAAAATCAGCGAGATGGAGAATGCATAGACGCTCATGGCCACGAAATGCATGCGGCGACGCAACCGACCAAATGAAGCGATGCCCAGGCCAGCGACAACGGCACCGATGCCGGGAGCCGCAAGCAACAAACCGAACGTCGACGGCCCCGCGTGCAGGATGTCCGTGGCGAACACCGGGAGAAAACGCGAATACGGCGTACCGACGAGAGCCACGCCGTAGGTTAGCAAGATGATCGAAAACAAGCGCCGTTGGCCGCGCAAGAAGTGGTACCCTTCACTGACTTCGTGCCAAAATGGCGCTTGATCTTTTGTCTTAGCTTTGACCTGGGGAAACTCCATGACGACCAACGTTGCTATAATGGTGAGAAAACTGAGGGCGTTGAAGAATAAACAACCGGCGACGCCGATGATAGTGATCAGTACGCCCCCCAACGATGGGCCAATGATCTTTGCGAGATTCGCCATCGAAGAATTCAGAGCGATGGCATTCATTAGATCCTCGCGCGGTACCAAATTGTTGATCAACGAGTGGCGCGCGGTTTGATTGATGGTATTGACCGTACCGAGGAACAACACCAACACGAGGACATGCCAGAATTTGATCCAACTGAAATAGACCAGCGCCCAAAAGACGAAGGCCTGAACCATCGCTAGTATTTGGGTCGATATCAGCAGCCGGCGCCGCTCGACGCGGTCAACAAAGGCGCCACCGACAGCACCCAAAAGCAGCCGGGGCAACGCTTGACAGAAACCGACCACGCCGAGCAAAAACGGCGACCCGGTCATGGTCCACACCAACCAGCTTTGCGCCATCGCTTGAATGAAATCGCCGACGTGGGAAAGACTGGTGCCGAAAAAAAACAGACGGTAGTTACGGTGCTTGAGCGAGCTGAGCGTTCGCGCCAGATGCATCGACCCTCGTTCGAAGAGGGCCATTATTCTACCGTTACGCTCTTCGCGAGATTACGCGGCTGATCTACATCGGTACCGCGGTGGACCGCGATATAGTAGGCCAATAGCTGCAGCGGAATCGTCATCACGATCGGCGTAAGGTAATGCGAAGCTTTCGGCAGCGTCAAGAACCGGTAAGCAGCGATTTCGCTCGCGGTCTTGGCGTCGTCGGTTAGCACGACAACCTTGCCGCCGCGCGACTCGACCTCTTTAAGGTTGCTCATCGTTTTTTGAAAGTAACGATCGCGCGGCGCCAACACGACGACCGGCATTTTTTCGTCGATCAATGCGATCGGACCATGTTTCATCTCGCCGGCCGGATAGCCTTCCGCATGGATATAGGAAATTTCTTTCAGCTTGAGCGCGCCCTCGAGGGCAATCGGATAATTGATGCCGCGGCCGAGATAAAGGAAATCCTGGCTGTGCATGAGCTCACGCGCTAGTTCCTTGACCTGGCCTTCAACCTCTAACGCTTGCTCGACCCATTTGGGCAAATACATCAGATCGCGCAGCAATTTTTTTGCGTCCATGGGCTTGAGCTTGCCATTGAGCCGCCCCAACGCCACTGCCAAGAGATACAGCGCCGTCAATTGGGTGCTGAACGCCTTGGTGCTCGCCACGCTGATCTCCGGTCCGGCATGGGTATACAGGACACCGTCCGATTTCCGCGGGATCGAGGAGTCAATGACGTTGCAGATCGATAGAATCTTCGCCTTTTTGGCGTGGGCGATTTCGGTAGCTGCCAGAGTATCGGCGGTTTCACCGGATTGGCTGACCATCAGCAACACCGACTTGGGATCCATCAGTGGAGAGCGGTAGCGGAACTCGGAGCCATAATCGACCTCGGCGGGTATGCCGGCGATCTCTTCGAGCATGAACTTGCCGACCAGACAGGCATGCCACGCGGTGCCACAGGCAACTAAGTGGAAGCGCTTAGTATTTTTCACTTGGCTTGCTGTCAACTTAATGTCCTCAAGCGACACCTGCCCGTCTTTGAGCGAGATGCGTCCGCGAAAAGTATCCGCCACCGCGCGCGGCTGATCATGGATCTCCTTGAGCATGAAATGAGGAAAGCCGCCTTTACGCGCCGCCACCGCGTCCCAAGTGATTTCCTTCACGGGTCGCTGAATGGCTTTGCCTTTACCGTCGAACAAGCGATAGGAGCCCAGCGTGACTTCGCCGATTTCGCCGTCTTCGAGAAAGGTGACTCTGCGCGTGTAATCCAGTAGCGCCGGAATATCGGAAGCGATAAAGGTCTCCCCCTCGCCCGAGCCGATCACGATTGGCGTCGAGTTTTTCGCTACGATCAGTCGCTTCGGATCGCGGCGGTTGAGAAACAAAAGTGCGTAAGAACCGTGAATTTCCCGTAGTGTTCTGCGCACTGCCTCGAGAAAATCGACGCCGCGCTCGACTTTTTCAGCAACCAAATGAGCCACGATCTCCGTGTCAGTCTCCGAGCTAAAATGAGTTCCCCGTTTGCCGAGCGCCTCTTTGAGCTCCAAGTAATTTTCGATGATGCCGTTGTGGACCACGACCACATCGCCCGCGCGGTGCGGATGCGCGTTGGTTTCAGACGGTCGCCCATGAGTTGCCCAGCGCGTGTGGCCGATACCAATCGATCCGCTCATCGGCTGCCGGTTGAGCATCGTTTCCAGATTGTTCAACTTGCCTTCGCAACGGCGAATCGTCACTTGGCCGTCGTTCAACACGGCAATACCCGCGGAGTCGTAGCCCCGGTACTCAAGCTTTCTCAGACTGTCTAGAATCAGCGGGGCTGCTTCCCGTTGGCCGATATATCCGACAATGCCGCACATTACTTCTTGCTTCCCTTCATCTTCTTGCGCTTCTGTTCCGTCCAGCCTTCGCGCACGCGCTCATCCCGTTGATTATAAACCAGTGCGCCCGCCGGAACATCGTGTCGCACCGTGCTGGCGGTAGCCACATAGACGTCGTCGCCGAGAGAAACCGGCGCGATCAGCGTGGTATCGCTGCCCACCTGCACACGATCGCCGATGGTCGTGTTGTATTTATGGAACCCGTCATAGTTGCAGGTAATCGTGCCGGCGCCGATGTTAGCCTCGCTGCCGATGGTCACGTCGCCGAGATACGTCAAATGGTTTGCCTTAGTGCCTTGGCCGATTTTTGCTTCCTTAGTCTCAACGAAATTGCCGATGTGAACGTTCGGACCCAGATTCGATCCCGGACGCAGATGGGCAAAGGGCCCGATGATCGCGCCATTCGCGACGCGACAACCGGTCATGACAACCGAGAATCGCAAATGTACCTCATCGCCAATTTGAGCATCCGTGAGAAAGGCGCTGCCGTCGATCTGGCAACGTTCGCCGACCACAGTTTTGCCGCGAAGCTGCGTATTAGGTCCGATCACGGTGTCTTTGCCAATGGTTACGCCGTCCTCGATATAAGTCGTATCCGGATCCTTGAACGTCACTCCCGCCAACATCCATTTCTTGTTGATGCTCTGGCGCAGGTCTTTTTCCATAAAGGCGAGCTCCTCTCGGGTATTGACCCCCAGCATTTCGCGGACATCGTCGACCCTCACCGTTTCGATATCTGCTCGCTGAGCGAGACCGATGGCTACGATATCCGGTAAGTAATATTCGCCCTGCTGATTGTGATTTTTGACTTCACTCAACGCCGCAAAGGCAAACGACGCCGACACGACGTAAACGCCGGCGTTGACTTCCCTTATTCCTCGCTGCGCCGGCGTGGCGTCTTTTTCTTCGACTATACCGGTCGCATTGCCGTGGTCATCACGCAGGATTCTGCCATAGCCTTTCGGTTCGTCCAGAAAAGCCGTGAGCAGTGTCACCGCCGCATTTCGGCTGCGATGGTGCGCAACCAACATGAGCAGCGTCTGCTCTCGAATGAACGGCACGTCGCCGCTCAGAATAATGACCTCTCCCTTGAATCCCTTAAACGCTTCTTTCGCGCACAACACGGCGTGGCCGGTGCCGCGTTGCTGCTCTTGAAGGATCCAGGCGACATCGTTTCCTGCGTAAGCACTTCGAACCGCCTCGGCTCCATGGCCGATCACGATCGCCACCGCGTTCGGATTCAGGCGCTGTGCGGTTCGCAAGACATGAAGAAATAACGGTCTACCTCCCAATGGATGTAGCACCTTCGGGAGATTGGATTTCATCCGGGTACCCTGCCCGGCAGCTAAAACAACGACCCCTAATTCCTGCATGTCGCTACCTAATGCGCTAAAGATAGAATTATAAAGGAACTCTGGGAACAATTAAACACGGCTATGAACCTTCCGGGCGCGCCTCGAGCCACTTCGATGTTCGTCGCGTGGCGCGTGCGTCTTTTCATATCGTTTTGAGCGCGCCGGTGACTCCGATTTTTTTTTAGAGTTAAACAAAAAAATTCTTGTCAGAGCAGAAGAATTCGATTACAAAAAGCAATCATCGCAAAAAATCGCTATAATCAATTGACACCGTTGCCGGACGCACGCTCGACAGCTCTGGAGGATTCATGAAATCCTGTGGCCACGCGATTCGGAAGGTTCTGCGAGTGGAAGAGAGCTCACGGATCGCAGCGGCTCGCGTCGCTGCTAAAATCCACAGTAAGGGAAACATCTGGTGAATCGTTCAGAAACACTGCCACTCGAGAACGAGCCTGAAGAAAACTGGTGGGACTATTGTCCTATTTGCAATACGAAACTGATCAATCAGAAATGTAAATACGTCTGCCCCAATCCCAATTGCAACTTTTTCATGAGCTGCAGTGAATTCGACCGCTGAGCTATTCTTTGGGCTTAGAGGACTGGCCATGTCCATTTCATTGCGCTAAGAGATAGACAGCATGTCGAAAACCGCCGGTATCGTCATCATCGGCAACGAGGTCCTGTCGGGAAAAACACAGGATATCAACTCCCATTTTCTCTGCGCCGAACTCCGTCAGCTGGGCGTTGAAGTGCAGAAGATTTCGACGATTCAAGATGAAATAGAGCTCATCGGTCACGAAGTCGCGGCGTTTTCCAAACGGTTCGACTACGTGTTCACGACCGGCGGCGTCGGGCCGACCCACGACGATGTCACTATCGACGGCATCGCCTATGGCTTGGGCCTAAACGTTGTCCGTCATCCGGACATCGAACGGCGCATGCGCCAGCGGCTCGGCGGCGAGGTGAACGAAGCTCGGTTGCGCATGGCCAATGTTCCCGAGGGCGCCACCCTCTTAGCGACCGAAGCGTTATTCGCGCCGGTCGTGAATATTCACAATGTCTACATTTTTCCCGGCATTCCGAAGATTCTCCAAGAACGTTTTCACGCGATAAAAGAGCGGTTTCGCGAGGCGCCCTATTATCTCAAGAACGTTTACGTGCGATATGGCGAAGGCGTGATTGCCGCCATGCTCAATGACCTTCTCGTAAAATTTCCCGAACTCATGCTGGGTTCTTATCCGGTTCTCGATTTGCAGGATTACAAGGTCAAGGTCACGCTCGAGTCGAAGGATCTCAACTACCTCGATCACGCGCTGCAGGCTTTGGTCGCATCTCTGCCGAAAGATGCGGTTCATCGCATCGACTAAAAAATAGCTCATGGTGGACTATTCGTCCTGGGGAGTCTTGCCGTCCTACAAGAAGGCACCGCTCCCGCCGCTGCCGAGCATGCTCGGCGCATTGGGCCCGGGGGTCATCTTCATGGCTCTGGCGCAGGGTAGCGGCGAGCTTATCTGGTGGCCGTATATCATCGCCAAATACGGTCTAAGCTTTTTGTTCCTTCTGTTGCCGGCTTGCTTGCTGCAATTCCCCGTCACCTACGAGATTGGCCGTTACACGGTGCTCACCGGCGAAAGCATCTTTCAGGGTTTTATCCGGTTGCAGCGCCACTTCGCTTTTTTTCTATGGATCTTACTCACGCTCTCGTTTCTCTGGTTCGGCGCTTTTGCCGCAGCGGGCGGCACCTCATTGGCGGCTTTGACAGATTTTCCTAGAGGTTGGAGCGCGCGGGGCCAGACGCTTTTTTGGGGCTATTCGTCGATGGTCGTCTTTCTCTCGGCCATTCTTCTCAGCAAAGTAATCTACCAACTGGTGGAAACATTTATGTGGGGCGTGGCGCTACTCACGCTCGTAGGTTTGATTTGGGCCAGCGCCAACCCTGAAGCTCTGCACGCGCTCCCGGCTTTCGTCAAAGGCTTGTTTGTTCCCGACCTGTCGATGCCTCGGCCTTGGGACCCGGCGGACGCGACGAAATTGCTCACGGCGATCACCTTCGCAGGCTTGGGCGGATTCTGGACCCTCTTCTATTCTTATTGGGTGCGCGACAAGGGCGCCGGCATGGCCCACTACATGGGCCGGCTTACCGGGCCGATCACTGGGAAGGCCGAGGCGATTGCCGCGTCGGGCTTCACCCCCGGCAACGACGAGGGCCTAGCTCATGTCCGCCGTTGGTGCCGTTATTTGTTTTGGGATATCAGCATCGGGATCGGAGGTAACTTGCTGACCACTCTGATGACCTGTTTGCTCGCCTACGCGCTGCTCTTTCCCAAGGGTCTGCTCCCGCAGGGCTATGAGCTGGCGGTTGTACAAAGTCGATTCTTTGAAGTGAGCTGGGGCGTTATTGGTAAATTTCTTTTTTTGATCGTCGCCGCGGCGTTTCTATCCGACACTTGGCTCGCTACCGTCGATGCCGTGAGCCGGATTCACACGGACTGTCTCTATGCCTTCTTTCCTAAGACTCAATCCACTCCAGCGCGCAGCTGGTATCTCATTTTTTTATTTCTACTGACGGTCATCACCGCGGCCACCATGGGCGCCGCTGAACCAGGCCCACTGATCCTGCTCTCTGCGGTCATCGGCTTCGTTGGCACGGTGCTATTCTCCGGGGCGCTGATTTTTCTCAATTACGTTTATCTGCCGTGCCATCTTCCGGCCATAGCGCGGCCGGGACGGCTCAATCTGGTCCTGCTATGTGCGTCTTGTCTCGCCTACCTAGTCCTCGCCATCGCTTATCTTTTGACGATCACCAACGTGATTCGGTAGCGATGGCCCTGCGCATATTCGTTGCGCATGATTCACTGAGCAAAATCAGGCGCTTGACCACGTCACAACTAAGAATTGTCAGATAAAGACTTTGACGAAAATCAGAAGAATTCCAACTCGGAACCGATTTCCCAACCTAAAAAAATACCGAAGGTCACACTGGCGACGCCGGCGACGACGCGAATCCAGCGATTCATGACCGTGAAACGCTGCGCGGTGAGGATAAACGGCAGACTGATAATACCACTGAGCAAAAGCATTCCACCCACTGAGCCTAAACCAAAGATGACGATATAAACCAACCCACCGAAGGGTGATTCGATCGTCGAAAGCACCAGTAACATCAACGCCGCGCTGCCGGCTAATCCATGCACCATGCCGACGATGAACGGCCGACGCATCGCTTTGAACGGATGAGAATGGGCATGATCTTGGCCTGGATTCTCGTGCACGTGAAAGTGCGTATGAGTTTCCGGATTGTGGCTGTGAGTGTGTAGATGAACTCGTTCCGGACCGAAACACTTTCGAAGCACGTTTAAACCCAGGATAACCAGCATCACCGCGACCAGAAGCTCGAGCCCCGAGCCCAGTCGGGGAGGAATGGTCACACGCAGGCCGATAACGATCAAACCCACGATGAACAATGTCGTCGTGTGGCCTAATCCCCAGAAAGCGCCGATCAACGACGCCCACTTAAAGTTTCTGTGCTCGCTGACAATCGTCGAAACTGCGATCAGATGATCCGGATCGAGTGCATGCTGAATACCCAGCAGCAACCCCAATCCAAAAGCCGCCAAGAGTGAAGTGTCCATGTTTGATTTTAGATCTTCGACTTTGGATTTGAGAGTCAATCAAGAAATGGCAACCCACAATTCCAAATTTCATTGGTCGTCCCCTTTACGAAGGGTCGAGTCGTTGCCCGGTTTGGGTGCCGATCCAAACTTCGCCGCCCTCAAAGACTTCTTTTTTCCAAATCGGCACCGTCTTTTTGATCTCTTCGATAGCATAACGGCATGCGGCGAACGCGGCGTCGCGATGCGCTGACGATACGGCAATGATGACGCTCGCCTCGCCGATCTTGACCGGGCCCATCCGGTGCACGATCGCCATACGGCAGATCGGCCATTGTTTCTTGGCGTCCTCGCCGATCCGTGCCAGCTCCTTTTCCGCCATCTCCGGATAGGCTTCATAATCGAGGCCGATGACCTTGCGGCCTTCGTTGTTATTGCGCGTGGTACCGACGAACGTAGCAATCGCGCCGGCCTCTGGGTCAGTGACGAAAAGGACTAGTTCATTAAGATCGATCGGTTGATTTGTCACGTGAAACATTCTTGGATCAACCTCCACTCACCGGCGGAACAAATACGACTTCGTCTTTGTCTTTCAGTTTGTGATCGACACCGACGTAATCCTGATTGACCGCGTACAAGAGACGAATACCCGCCACATTCAGTTTGGGATATTCCTTTTGCAGCTGGCGCCAAAGATCGGCGACGGTGCTGCCCTCCGCGACCTCCTTTAAAACCTCCGAAGCGCCCGCGCGCTCGCGCAAAATAGCGAAAAATTTTACGCGGACTTTCATTGCCCCTGGAGCTGGGAAACCATGTGCCGGATTTCACGTAGGATGAGCTTTTCCATGGCTAGCATGACAGCGGCCTTCGACCCCGGGAGCGAGATCAGTACTTTGCCGCGCGCGCTGCCGGCTGCGGCCCGGCTCATAATTGCCGCGGAGCCGATGTCGAGGTAACTCAAGTAGCGAAAAATCTCTCCGAAGCCGTCGAGCTTCTTTTCCAATAAGCGGCTGACTACCTCATAGGTTCCGTCGCGCGGCGCGATGCCAGTGCCACCGTTGACAATCACCGCATCGACATCGTTCCTTGCGAGCACCTCGTTGAGCAGGGTTTCGATCTCTACCGGCTCGTCTTTGACGATTCGGTACCCAATCGTCTCATGCTTGTCATCATCCAAGAAATTCCTGATCGTCTGCCCGCTCGTGTCGGTCGTTTCATCGCGCGTGTCGCTAACCGTTATAACGAAAACCCGAATACTCTCCTTGCCCTTTTCCTTGTGCTCTTGAACCGACATCGTTAAGCCTCCTGAAAAATTTCAGGGGAAATCATAGCAACCCCTATCGTGAATTCAAAGACGGGTCAAATCCGGTCAAATTCAGAGCCTTGACCAATTCGCCGACTCGGGTAGGTAGTTGCCGGCGTCGTTTTGGCTGATATGATGACGATTTGATGTTACCGCCCTTCTCGCTCTATATCCACATCCCGTACTGCGTCAGCAAGTGCCCCTATTGTGACTTCAATTCCCATGTGGTGCAGGAAATCCCCGAACGAGACTATACCGACGCTCTGCTGCGGGAGCTTGAACATTACGGAAACTTGAATGATTGGCGGGGTCGAACCGTACAGAGCATTTTCTTCGGCGGCGGCACTCCGTCGACGTTCAAGCCCGCCAGCATCGGCAAGCTTTTGGCGTGGGTTGCGGCCACGTTTCCGATTGATGTCGATTGCGAAATCACGCTTGAAGCCAACCCGGGCACGGTCGATAGCGACAAATTCTTCGGCTACCGCGATGCCGGCGTGAATCGCATCAGCGTCGGCGTGCAATCGTTTCAACCAAAAATTCTCAAATTTTTGGGACGCGTTCATTTAGCCGACGAGGCCCGCAAAGCTTTGCAAGTCGTACGTCACGCGGGTTTCGACAACTTTAGTTTTGACCTGATTTATGCAAACCCTGACCAAACCTTGGCAGAACTTGAAGCGGACCTCGATGAAGCATTAGAATTTAACCCACCACACCTATCGGCGTACAATTTGACCTTTGAAGAGGGGACTCCGTTTCACCATGAGTACCGTTCCGGTCGGATGAAATCACTCAGCGAAGACGAAGAGGTTGCCATGGCGGAACTGATCGAAGAAAGACTTCTGACGGCCGGATTGCCACGGTATGAAATCTCGAATTACGCACAACCGGGCCGGCGCTCGCGCCACAACGTGAATTATTGGCGGTATGGTGATTATTTAGGCCTCGGCGCTGGAGCCCACAGCTATAGGACGACGGGCTCCAAGGAATTCTTCGGCCGGCGATGGAGCAATGAAAAGAACCCCGGCCGCTACATGACCCAAGTCAATCAGGCGAATCGCGCTGTCGTCGAGCGCGAGGAAATTGATTTCGACAAAGCTGCAGGCGAATTCATGTTTCTCGGGTTAAGAATGACCGAAGGGATCTCGATAAACGCCTTCCGCGCACGATTTGATAAAACCACTCGCGAAATCTTCCCGCAAATCTGTGACTGGATCGATGGAGAACTCTTGGAGGAGAAACGCGGTTTTCTCCGGTTCACGCGCAAAGGCCTGCTTGTCGCTAATTCGATGTTTGTTCAATTCATGTAGTATTCGTTGTTTTGAAATTCCGGTGGGGAGCAATAGTCGTGGTATCAACTACTGATTTAGCCAAAATTCGGATCGATCACATCGGCAGCCTGGTTCGCCCGGCAAAGTTGAAAGATGCTTTCGCCCGCTACGACCGCGGGCAAGCGGCGCCAGAAGAGCTTGCGAGAGCTCAAGACGATGCCATTCGCGACGTGATTCAGAAACAAGAAGCATACGGTCTGCCGATCATCACGGACGGCGAATTTCGCCGTCACAGCTTTCAAGAGAGTTTTTCCGAGTGTGTAGCCGGCTTTGATGTTCCAAAGAACGTTTCTCTTTATTACGAGAGGCGTGATCTTAACCAGAATCCTTTGGAACGAGCCGAACAAAATTTCGAGGAAGCCGGACCGGCGATCGTCACCCGCCGTGCCGCCGTTGAGCGATTAAATCTAGTCCGCAATCTGCCCCTCGAGGAATTTCGTTATGCTCAGAGCGTCGCCAAAGTTCCCGCCAAGGTCACCGTGCTCGGTCCGGATCGAATCGCCCAACGTTTCAAATGGGAAGGATCGATGAACGTTTACAAGGATCTCGATGATTTTGTCGATCACGTGGTCCGGATCGAACGGCAGATGATTACGGAGCTTGTGAGAGCGGGATGCAAATACATTCAAATCGATGCTCCTGGCTATACCGCTTACGTCGATAAGGTTTCGCTGAAGCGAATGCGCTCCCGCGGCGAAGATCCGGAGAAAAATCTTCGCCGATCCATAGACGCCGATAACGCGCTCATTGAAGGTTTTCCCAGCGTCACGTTTGGCATCCATATCTGCCGCGGCAATGCTCGAACCATCGATCCAAAGACGGGTAGACTTGTGCCTCAGTGGCACCGAGAAGGCTCCTACGACGCCATCGCCGAACGGTTATTTAACAGTCTCAAACACCAGCGCCTGCTCTTGGAGTACGACAGTGATCGCGCCGGCGGATTCGAACCTTTGCGTCTCGTGCCGCAAAGTAAAATCGTCGTGCTAGGCTTAATTTCGACCAAAAGCTCAGACATGGAGACCGTCGATGATTTGAAACGGCGCATCGATCACGCGAGCCAATACTTGCCGGTAGAACAGCTTGCGCTCAGCCCGCAATGCGGCTTTGGCGGTATCGACTCTAAGGTGCTCAGCGAAGACGAGATGTGGCAAAAATTGGATTGCGCAGTAGAAACAGCTGCGGAGGTTTGGCGCTGAGGCAACGGACGAAATACGTGGCGGCCGAGACACCACTAAATACGGAATTGCGTCCCCCATGGCATGTTATCGTCAACTCGGGTCTTGTCCTACAGGGAAATCAGTAAATATCCTAACGAAGAAATAATAGAAAGGCGGGGAACTCAAGTTTCAAAGGTCTGTGGCCTTTTAAAAAGTTATAATCACGCCATCAATGAGACAACCCTCCAGTCATCTGACTCGCCGTATCCAACCAATCAAGTTCGGTCGTTACACCCAAGAAGAATCGGCGAAAAGTGTCGTCGACGAGCCGTCTCGCGTCCTTGCCCCGAGAGGCGTTAACCATCTCTAGTGCTCCTTTGAAGGCTTCCAACCGCAGAGGATCATCGCAGACCCGATCGAATTCTCCGAGCAGCTTGTCCAGCGCCTTGTCGAGAATTTCCATGCTTCCCCGGTTGCGAACATAGCCGCATGCGGCGACGAATCCGAGCAGAAACGGGTCCCCGTTCGTCATCAAGAATCGCTGGGTGGAGTTTGACTTATAAACCTGCACCATCCTCGCGTGGACCTCGCCATTGATGCGCTTCAATGTTCGCATGATGTCAGAGATGTCACCGATGTTATCGAGGTAAGGCTGGTTCTCGTCGAGAAATCGTTCGGTTTCCACAGCGGCGGTCACATGGGAGTTATGTGTAATAAACGCCTGAGTCGCCAACACGATATCGGACGCCAGGAACTTGTCCTTCGGCCTCGTTTCCCCCGGCATCCGGCCGATATCCTCCCAAATGGGAATACCTTCGCTCTTTAAATGTTCAATCAGCGGTTTTTTCATGATTTCCAGTTGTACTCGCAAACTCATCCGTCGTTGGCTCGAGTTGAATGTCACCATGTAGTGAAGCAGCCCCGCGAGGCTGATCGCATAAAAGATCTCGTAACGAATCGTGCGCCGCAGAAGGTTTCCAGTGGCAATCTCTGGGTCGCCCAAGCGTTTCACGGACTCAGCGAAGAAGTGCCATGCCTCTTCGGGAATCACGCCGTCTTGCACGAGATGTTCGCGGCGCCAGACCAATAATATAGCGATGAGAAAGCAATAGAGCCGCTGCAGGCCGTCGATGATCGAGAACCGAATATTGTCCGCATCGAGGGAGCGCACTCCGCCGGCCCAGCTCAGCGCCGCTACTTTGCTCTCAGGCATCGCCGCGCCTTCGACAAAATCCCGAATGAGCCGGCGGTAGATCGGATCGGTCAGATGATCGAAGGGCGGTCGCTGGAAAAAGTTATCTTCGACAGACAGCCGTTGGATATAGATCCCGAGTGGCTCGCGCACATGTCCGATCTTGCCCTGCGTTTTGGGGTCCTCGATTTCGGACCCGATAATCGTTATCGGGCCGGGGCAACCAGTCCATTCGCGCCTTGGCTTTCGTTTTGATCTGCCATTGCATCTCCTCTCTTGACCCAGCAGCTTGCTGAGTGTTTGGGGAAGTTTATAAATCTCGCTCACCCGGGATAACTGACACTTTTGCAGATTCCTGGGACAGAAGTCTTTAGATGCACCGGCTTACAACGCACGAAGCCAACGCACTGCGCCTACCCAAATCTTCTTGAGTGCGTTAAGCGCCGCCTGTCGCGTCGGACTATCGGACAGCCGATGGAAAAGTTTTTCGATGCAAACTTTCGAAGGGAAGTCGGGGTGCTTCGGGCCCTATTCATCGATTCCGCTAAGAACCTCTTAAACGCCGGGCCAACGGGAAACCAAATTGAAGGTGGATTTTAAATGATCGTCGTGGGGAAGGGCTGAATTAGACCGTTGTCGAACGACACCTTTGGCGAATTAATCCACCTTTGGCGACAATATATACATCCTGTCGAGAAAATACACAATAACAAAAAACTGCCGCCTGTGGCAGCTTCCGTGCGTGGTTAAGGGGGGAAGGATACGGGACCATCGTAAAGGAGCACGGCGATCGAGGCTACGCCCCGCCCGTCGACTCGATGCCAGCTGCTTCGGCTTCATCCAAATACTTTTCAGTCGCAGGGTTTGCTCGAAGTGAGTTCGTTAACCATCCGGCTGCAGCCGACTCAACCATTCTTCATGCACGTCAACCCAAATGAAATCTCGATCCTGGCAAGTCGACAGCTCGCTCAGGTCGAACCTCACCGTGTAGAGCGGCTGATGGACGCCGCGGTGGTCTCTAATGTTTTCCAAGACGCCGTGCACCATTCCGACGACGCCGCGTTTGCCTCGGATATACCGGGGCGTCCGTGGGTTGCCTGTGGGATTTTCAGGTGCAACGACGACGGGATCGCCGATTTTAAATTTGTTGTTCATCGATTTCAAAATTTCACTCAATCGGGCCGCACCCGCGGCACTTCGGGTTCCGGGTGGGCGATTTCTCTTTCTTTGAGCTGGAACGGACTCAAAGCTTCGGCCGCACCGATCAGACTATCGACGGTGACGAGCTTAGCCAACTCTTCTTCCGACATCCCTTCTGTACCAGCGGGACATTTCGGCAAGACGAAGTAGCGTACGTCGGAAGTGCTGTCGTAAACTTGAACTTCTTTGCTCGCGGGAATCTCCAGCCCGAACATTTCCTGCATGCACGCGCGCGGATTCTGCACGATCTTGGTTCGGTAGCTTTCGTGCTTATACCACCACGGCGTGTCGCCGAGAATGTCGTACGGATAACAGGAACATAGCGTGCACACGACAACATTGTGCACAGAGTCCGTATTCTCCACGACCACGAGCTTGCCGACTTTCTGAGCGCTTCTCTCCCCGTCGTTAACAGCGCTTGCTTGAATGTCGCATCGGTCCACGCCTTGGCGACAATCACGCCGCCCGTCCACGGCCGCTCCTCGTGGAGCTGCTTCCAACGCTGCTCCAACTCCCCCCGGGTAGACCAGCCGCGATGGATCAGCGCCTGGACAAATACCTCGAGCAATTCCTGGTAATCTTTCAAGTCTTGCTCCACATTCACCATGCGTTCCTCGAGGGTGCCGTGGTGCTCCTTCTTTTTGATTTTGAAAAAGTCATCGTAGTCGCCGCGTTCCTTGCGATTGTCTTCGGTTACCATGTCCATCGCTTCAACCGCGCGCGCGGGCGCCACTCGGGCCTTCAACAAATCAGCGAACGTCACCACGCCGCGCCGGAGTAAATAGAAAATGCGCGGTTCAAAGCGCTTAGCCCGGTAGTACTCCAAATCTTCTTCGACGGCCCTAATATGTGCATCGAAGTCATGCATGTGCCCTTCGAACGGTTTGTGCGAATGTCCATGTTTTCCGGACATAAATTGCCTCCACACGACCGACCCGCTAAAGCCTGTCAGTGCGTATTGAAAATTTCTTGGTATTGAGCCAACTTTTCTTTGGTTGCTTCTGTCTCGGCTGCCGTCGGTTTCGTCGGATCCGCCGCCGGCGGCAAACAACCGCATTTCATCAAGCAGGCCATCAGCAACAACCGCGCCTTCGTCGCCGTAAGGTTACTACCCGCAATCGCCAGCGGATCGCGCGTCGGATCGACGAATCCGCCGGCGTTCCCTCGGCCAACTTTCACCACTGGCATGCCGCTGAACGTGGCGCGCTTCAGCGCGGCGTCGACGGAATTGCTCATAGCGCCAAACGGCGCCGAGCCCTCGGCGACAAATCCAGCCAACGGCGAGTCGCGCAGATTTTTTTCAATCCGGGCGAGAATGTCGACCTCGCTACTCGCATCGCCCGAAGTGTCCTCGGGCAAGTAGCGCGCATGCTTGGTAATCGTCACTTTAGGAATCGCCGCGGGCAACAAATTCCCCGCGCCATCTTTAATCGCAACTGTAACGCAACCAACCTTTGAACCTTGAACCCTGGAACCTTGAACCGCGCTCGGCAGACGGCTTATGTTCACCGCGGAAGCGTGCGTATGCCGCTTGACCGGCTTGAACGAAAATTGCGGCGGTCCGGGATGGCCCATTCTGCCGATGATGCCGCCATGACCGCCAGTAGCGACGTAGCCGCCGGGCCGCGCGTCGGATTTCTGCACGTCGCGCGAGGTGAAAATCTGCTCATCGAGGATCGCCACCGCGCCGATACAATCGCGCCCGTTCTCGTCCGCCCAAATGCGCGACGTAATGTAATCGACTGAGTCGACGATGTTACGATCGCCGTCGTTGGCGATGGCGCCATGAGGCCGCTGGGAAGAATTTCCACAGATCGGTGCTGTCGCATCGATCAACAGATTGAGCCAGTAAGTTGTCTCTTCGACGAACGGACTGCCTTCGAGCCAAATCGCGCCTAGATATTTGCCGCTTGCGAGCGCCCGTTGCACGATATTGGTCACGCGTGCCAGCGCCGCCATCGGCGGTTCTTTGCGCAAATAACCGGGCCGGTAGGGAAAGAAATCTACGCCGCGAATCTCCGGCGCAATATCACCCTCGCCCACATCGGTTCGCTCGCCGGCGCTACGGCCCGTTGCGTAACCGCCGGACGGCAACGCACGGAAAAAGTCAAAGTCGGCCTTTCCCGTGAGCAGGCAACCGACGCCATCGTCGGAAATCCCTAAGCGGTCGATCTCTTCAAACAGTCTCGAGCCGTCCGGAAAGAAAGGCACACGGCACAGTTCCGCCGGCACATTTTTTTCCGTGCCGTCCATCTCCCACGCCTGCCCGTTGATTTGGCGAGCCATGTAGGGCAGCGGGTAAAGACCGTCATCCGGTTTGAGAGTCACTTCATAAACCGGTTTATCACTTGGACTTGTGCGCTCTTTATGAAAAATACCGGTCGAATCTAAATAGCCATCCGGCGGTCCGTAAAGTTGCGCGGCGTCTCGCTCGAGTGGATGCGCGCTGAACTGCTCGATGTAAACTGTGACAGGCGCGGCTAAACGCTGCGCGCGCAGAACGTCGAATCGCATCCGTGAGCCGTCGGCGTTCGTGCGTAACAGCAATCCGTATTTCTCTCTCGCCTTATTGCTCGTGACCAGCGGCTCGCTGTTTTGAATTGTCGCGGTCGGTCCGGAAAAGACCGCAATCTTTGGCCTACTTGGGATCGAATTTTCGGCCACGGGGTCCTCCCTGCAAAATGACTACGAAAAATGATGATACTCGGCGCAAGTCGCTATTTAAGCGTATAAGGAATCTGCTTCGGACCGTAGCCCTGCCAATATTTATTGGAAACAGGATCGTAACGGCCCTGCAGAAAACCGCCGGCCCTCTCGGCTCGGACGATGATCGCGACGGTTCGTTCGTCACCGCTTTCCTCGGCGTGAATCTCATACGGCGGAACCAGATCGATCCTGCCGGCGCCGACCTTCACGTTGACCGATTTGCGCACTTCGGCGTAATCAGGTTTTGACCGGTCATCGACGCGCTCGTAGCGCTCGATTGACTCGGTCCCGTCGAGCACACCATAGAGCGTCCAGTTATGCGCGTGATCGTGAATCTGCGTGCGCGTGTGCGGCGCTTTGATGAGACCATTGATGACAAACTTGTAATCGGCATCCTCGTAGAAGAGCAAGTTTTCCGCGCGCTCGCCGCCTTGCGAACAGTCAGGCCAGCTCCGTGACTGCTCTTTCACCGACGGGTCGGCGAGCAATTCCTGCAACAGCGGTGTCATTTTCTCCCAGCGTGTTGCGGGGTCCTTTTCTTCGGCGTGGAGCTCACGAGCGGATGCGATGAATTTTTGCAGAGCGGACATGGAATCCTCCTTACGGCTCAATGGCGCCTTTATGGTGATTGTAAGAATTATTAGTCCGCGGCGGTGTGATTCGTCAAGGTGCCCTGCCGAATTACAACTAGATTCCCGAAAATGAAAAGGCTCCGGCAGAGAAGAGCTACCGAAGCCTTTCGAATGATCGAATCTAAAACTATGTTCCGTGCGCCCAGGACGAGAGATATTTCTGCTGTTCGTTGGTCAAGCTATCGATGCGAATGCCCATCGAGGATAGTTTCAGTTTCGCTACCCAGTTCTCGACATCGCTCGGAACGTCGTAGACTTTCGGCGTGAGTTTTGTCTGATTTTTCACGGCCCACTCCGACGCAAGAGCCTGCGTCGCAAAGCTCATATCCATGACAGAAGCCGGATGACCTTCGGCCGCGGCGAGATTGACAAGGCGACCTTCACCGAGCAGATAAATTCTCTTTCCGCCAGGAAGCACGTAGGCGTCGACGAAATTACGCACGTTCTTCTCCACTTTGGTGGAGAGCTTCTTCAGCGCCTTAAGATCGATTTCGATGTCGAAGTGGCCGGAGTTACAAATCACCGCGCCATCTTTCATGGCTTTGAGATGATCTTCGGCAATGACGTGCATATCGCCGGTAAGCGTGATGAAGAGATCGCCGACTCGCGCCGCTTCTCTCATCGTCATCACTTCCAAACCGTCCATGGAGGCTTCCAAAGCCCTCACGGCGTCGATTTCGGTGACGATAACTTTCGCGCCCATACCTCGCGCTCGGGATGCAACCCCCTTGCCGCACCAGCCGTAGCCCGCGACCACGACCTTCTTGCCTGCGATCAGCATGTCGGTTGCGCGAATCACGCCGTCGATCGTCGATTGACCGGTGCCGTATCGGTTATCAAACAAATGTTTGGTCGCCGCGTCGTTGACCGCGATGACCGGTATCTTGAGCGCGCCATCTCTTTCCAGCGCGCGCAAGCGAATCACGCCTGTGGTGGTCTCTTCCATGCTGGCGACCATATTTGACGCCAGGTGGGCATAGTCCGTGTGCAACATCGATACCAGGTCTGCGCCATCGTCCATGGTGATTACCGGCTTATGCTCGAGCGCGGATCTCAGGTGGCTGTAGTAGCTTTTGTTGTCCTCGCCCTTGATCGCGAAAACGGGGAATTTGTCGTGCTTGACCAGAGACGCCGCCACATCGTCTTGGGTCGAGAGAGGATTCGACGCGCAGAGTAAAACGTCCGCGCCGCCGGCTTTGAGAGCCTGCACCAGATTGGCCGTTTCAGCAGTCACATGCAGGCAAGCCGAGAAGCGCATCCCGCGCAGCGGTTTTTCCTTCTGGAACCGTTCCTTTACTCGCTTTAGAACCGGCATATCCTGACTGGCCCAGCGAATCCGTTTGCGCCCGCCGTCAGCCAGACGCAGATCTTTGACGTCGTATTTTTTCCCCGCCATCTTAACCGCTTCCTCCGCTTTTTTGAATCAGACCCGACCCGCGGCCTTTTTGAGATCCGCCGCCCGGTCGGTTTTTTCCCAGGTAAACAGACCGTCTTCCGGCGCGCGGCCGAAGTGGCCATAGGCGGCTGTCGGACGATAGATCGGTCGTTTGAGATCGAGAGTTTGAATAATGCCCTTGGGACTGAGATCAAAATTATCTTGAACGAGCTTGGCGATTTTCCCTTCCGAAATAACGCCTGTGCCAAACGTATCGACGAGCACCGAAACCGGTTGCGCCACGCCGATAACGTAGGCGAGTTGCACTTCACAGCGCTGCGCCAACTCCGCGGCTACGATATTTTTCGCCACGTAACGCGCCATGTAGGCGGCGCTGCGATCGACCTTGGACGGATCTTTGCCGGAAAAAGCGCCGCCACCGTGGCGTCCCATGCCGCCGTAAGTGTCAACGATGATTTTCCGTCCCGTGAGACCGCAATCGCCTTGCGGTCCGCCGACCACGAAGCGTCCGGTCGGGTTGACGTGGAAGATGGTGTCCTTGTCGAGATATTCGGCGGGGATTACGGCTTTAATGACGCCCTCGATGATAGTTTCTTTGAGTTTGCCGTATTCGACTTCGGGACTATGCTGCGTGGAAATCACGACGTTTTTGACTTTCACCGGCTTGCCGTCGCGGTATTCCACGGTCACCTGTGATTTACTGTCGGGCCGGAGAAAATAAGCTTCGCCGCCTTTACGAACCTTGGCAAGGTAGTGAACCAAGCCGTGCGCCATCTGGATCGGGAACGGCATCAGTTCAGGCGTTTCATCGCATGCGTAGCCGAACATCATGCCTTGATCGCCGGCGCCCTGCTCTTTGTGCAAACCCTCACCTTCTGTCACGCCCTGCGAGATATCCGGCGATTGCTGCTCGATCGCCGTAAGAATCGCGCACGTATGCCCGTCAAATCCCATCGCGGAATCGGTATAGCCGATCTCGCGCACGACTTCGCGCACGATGTCGACGTAACTTACTTTCGCCATACTGGTGATCTCGCCGGCGACGACGACCATCCCGGTTTTAGCGAGGCTTTCGCAGGCCACCCGGCTGTTGGGATCTCCCGCCAAATGGGCGTCCAAAATCGCGTCTGAAACCTGGTCACAAAGTTTGTCCGGATGACCTTCGGAAACGGATTCAGAAGTAAATAAGAAATCTTTGCCAGCCATGGGAATAACCTCCAGCGCTCTCAAATCAAAATTTTAATCTACCTTGTATAGCGAATACGAGGGGGGGATTCAACCTTACTCGTTTTCGTTGAAGCGGCTGTCAAACAACTTTTCAATGGCCTTAACTGCACGTTCGGCGTCTTCTCCATTCGCTTCTACTTGAACATTGCTACCGTGAGTTGCAGCCAAGGTGAGCACGCCCATGATGCTTCGCCCGTCGGCGCATTGACCGTCCTTGGAGAGAGTTACCTGTGCGGAAAATCTGTTGACGGTTTGCACGAGCAACGCGGCCGCGCGCGCATGCAATCCCAGCTTGTTGGTGATTTCCAGTTTTTTAACGACTCTACTCATAGATTATTTATCGATATCCCGATGCTTGATATGGATAGGAAATTTCTCCGCGCCGAATCGCTTTTGCAACTCCTCAACCAAAACCACCGAGCGATGTCGGCCACCGGTACAGCCGAGCGCCAGAGTGAGGCTGCTCTTGCCTTCGCGCTCATAGAGAGGCAAGGCAAACTCGAGAAGAGCATAAAGACGATCGAGAAACACGCGCGTTTCCAAGTTTCCGAGAACATATTCTTTGACTTCGGATTCGAGGCCGCTGCGTGCCCGCAGTTCATTGACAAAATAAGGATTGGGCAAAAACCGCACATCCAGAATCATGTCGGCATCATGGGGAATGCCAAATTTGTATCCGAAAGATGTAAAAAACAATGCCATTCGGCGGGTCTGCGGAGCTTGGCAAAAGTGTTGCTCGATCTCGCGTTTGAGCTGGTGCACGTTAAAGTCGCTCGTGTCGATCACTTTGTCGGCTAGGGCGCGTATGGATTCCAAGGCTTTCCTCTCGCGCGATATGCCGTCTTGGATCGAACCTTGCCCGGCCAACGGGTGCGGCCGGCGGGTTTCACTGAACCGCCTGAGCAAGACGTCATCTGAGGCGTCGAAAAAGACCACCTGAACATGATGGTTCGCGCCGCGCATATCGGCGAGAACCTGCGGCAATGCTTGCAAGAACTGCCCGCCTCGGAGATCTACGCCGAGCGCGATGCGCCTTATTTCTTCTTGGTAGCCCTGGCAGAGGTCGATGAATTTTGGAATGAGCAGTGCGGGTAGATTATCGACGCAAAAAAACCCGTTGTCTTCGAGAGCGCGAATCGCAAAGCTTCTCCCCGACCCGGAGAGGCCAGTAATAATGATGATGTCCAACCCGACGGTCATAGTTGCTCAAAACTTTTCGTCCTCTTCAGCGATGACATTAAAAAGTTCCTGACTGGTCTGACCTTCCATAAGGCGGCGCCGAAAAGCTTCATCTTTAAGCAGCCGGGAAATCCGCGCTAGGGCCTTCAAGTGATCCGCAGCGGCATTCTCAGGCGCGATCAGCACGAAAAATAGATGCGTTGGTCCGCCGTCCAGAGAAGCGAAATCCACTCCCTGCGGACTGCGCGCGAAAACTCCCAAGACCCGTTCAACACCGGGAAGCTTGCCGTGCGGAATCGCGACGCCTTCACCGATCGCCGTCGTGCTGATTTTTTCGCGCTCTAAGAGCACGGTGAGGACTGTTTGCTTGTTTAAGTGGCGATGATACGAGACCAGCCAATTGGCCATTTCCTCAAGCGCTGCGTTCTTTTCGCGACTGGCCAGAGCCGGGATAATCGTTTGGACCGTGAGGAAATCAGTGATTTTCACGCCTGTGACCTTCTTCGAGCGAGCTTGGTTTTTTCTTTTTGTTTTTTTATTTGGCGCTGAATTTTATCGATCGCCAAGTCAATAGCCGCGTATAGATCTTGATGTTGTTCCTTTCCATGAATCATCGTCCCATGCGTGTGCAGCTCGACTTCCGCTATTTGGCATTCTTTCGATTCTACGGCGAGAATGACACGGGCGTCCAAGGGATGCGAAAAATATTTGCCGATTCGGTGGATCTTCTGTTCAACGTACAGTTTCAGGGCCGCGGTTGGCTGCGTATGCCGAAAGGTCACCGAAACTTTGATATCGCTCATCGAGTCGAATTAATTCCTGCAGTTATCGGCGCAGGAATGGTTGCCGGCGTTTCGAAGAGGGGAGTATGCCCATCGCCTCGCGATATTTTGCCACGGTGCGCCGCGCGATATCGATGGAGTCGCTCGACAACATGGATGCGATATGCTGATCGCTGTATGGCCTGCGCGGATCTTCGGCGGCGATGATGCCGCGGATCTTCTCTTTGACACTTTCGCTGGCGACATCTTCGCCGTTGCCAGTTTTAAGACCGCTTTGAAAAAAGTATTTGAGCTCGAACAGCCCTTGCGGTGTATGAACATATTTATTGGCCGTAGCGCGGCTGACGGTGGACTCATGCATATGAATGTCTTCGGCGACGTCGCGCAGGACCATCGGCTTGAGTTGCTTCACCCCATGTTCGAGGAATTCCTGTTGAAACTTGAAAATGCTCTGGGTAACGCGAAATAGGGTTTGTTGACGCTGCTGGATGCTCTTAATCAACCAGGTGGCCGCGCGCACCTTTTCTTGTAAGTATTGCCGCGCCTGCTCTTCTTCCGCGCCCTCCTGGCCGGCCATGCGCCGATAGAGTGAACTCACCCGCAGCCGCGGCACGCCGTCGTCATTCAAATAAATCAGGTACTCATCCCCGACCTTTTCGACGAAGACATCGGGCAACACCGTGCGAACCTCATCCTGCTCAAAGCCGCGCGAAGGCTTGGGCTCGAGGGACGCGATCACATGCGCCGCGTCGGCAATCTCATCGATGGTGACTCCCAAGTCTTTGACCAATTTTTCATAGCGTTTAGACTCGAGGAAACTTAGATGATTAGCGACAATGCGCGCTGCCAAGCTATTCCTCAGTTGCAGGTTCTCGAGCTGGATCAACAAACATTCGCGCAGATCACGCGCCGCAACCCCGACGGGATCAAAAAACTGTATGCGCTTGAGAATGGCTTCGGTATCTTCAGGTGTGCTGCCCGTGGCGTTACAAATTTCCTCGATAGTGACGGCCAAGTAACCGTTTTCATCCAGGTTCTGAATCATATACTGGCCGATCGCCGATTCCTGCTCGGTGATCTTGGAAAGTCGTAGTTGCCAGATGAGGTGATCTTCCAGCGTGGCCTTTTTCGTCAGGCTGTTCTCCCACGACGGTGGTGAGTCGCTATCTTCAGAGGTCGCTTCGGCGGTCAGAGAACCGTGGATCGAGTTGGAATGGGTATCGAGATACTCCTGCCAGTCCAACGTGCCGATTTTATCGACGGCAGAGATCTCGCGGTTAATCACCAGCTCCGATGTATCGCCGGTAGGGCTAGCCTGGATTTCGGCTCTCGGTTGCTCGCTGCTCTCGGTTTCCTCCGTCGGTCCCTCTTCCAGTGCGGGATTTTCCTGCAACTCCTTGAGCACCATTTCTTCCAACTCAAGCCGAGAAAGTTGCAGCAGTTTGATCGCTTGCTGCAGCTGCGGGGTCATGACCAGCTGTTGCGCGAGCTTTTGAACCTGTCTAATTTCTAGAGCCATATTTAGAACTTAAAGCCTTCTCCCAAATAGAATTTGCGCGCTTTAGCGCTCGCGGCGATGGTTTCTGGCGTACCCTCTTCGAGAATCGCGCCTTCATTGACGATATAAGCCCGATCGCAGATGCCTAGGGTCTCGCGCACGTTGTGATCGGTAATGAGAATGCCGATGCCACTGCTGATCAACCGGCGAATGATCTTTTGGATCTCCGCCACGGCGATCGGGTCGATTCCAGTAAAAGGTTCGTCTAATAACAAGAAAAACGGCGAAAGGACTAGTGCGCGCGCAATCTCCACCCGGCGCCGCTCACCGCCGGAGAGTGTAAAGGCCTTGTGCGTTGCCAAATGGCTGACGCCGAGCATTTTCATCAAAGCGTCAGCTCGTTCTTGTTGGTCTGCGGTACTGAGATCGAGAGTTTGCAAGATCGCCCTCAGATTGTCTTCCACCGTAAGGCGACGAAAGACGGACGATTCTTGAGGCAAATAACTGATGCCGGCGCGCGCCCGTTGATAAATCGGCGCGCCGGTCAAATCGTCGTCATTCAGAAAAACGCGCCCTTCGTCCGGCTGTACCAAGCCAACCATCATATGAAACGTCGTGGTTTTACCTGCGCCGTTGGGACCAAGCAAGCCAATGACTTCGCCACCTTTCACTTCCAAATTAACGCCGTCGACGACGCGCCGCCCGCCATAGGATTTTGCGACCGACACCGCCTTGAGGACGCTCATCTCTACTTGGCATCCCCCTGCTCCCGGCTCTTCAACTCCTCAGGGAATATCGTCGCTCGCACTCTATTCTTATCATCGCCTTCGACAATCGACTTGTCTTGTTCAACAAAATAAATGACCTTGACGCCGCTGACTTGACTGTTGCCTTGGCGCATCACCGGGCTCCCAGTGAGGGTTACAGTCTTAGCCTTGTCATCGAAAACAGCTTTTTCACCCGTTGCGACGCGATTGCCTTGCGTCGCATTAACTTTCCCCTCGGCGATGATCTGTTTCATCTGCTTCATTTCCGGATCGTAGTATGCGGTGAGTGTTTCACTGCGCATCGTCATATCGGCCTGCACAGTCACGACGCGCCCCTTGTAGGTAATGGTATTTTGCTTCTGATCGACTTCCATCCAATCTGCGGTGATGAAGACCGGGTCTTTCTTGTTGAATTCAAAAGCGGTGGAGCTTTTCTTCGTGTCATCCTTCTTTGTGCCATCATCCGCCTTCTTGATATCACCCTTCTTGGCGTCATTCTTCGCCGGCGCTGCTGCCATAGCGTAACTGAACAATAGTATGAAGAATAAAATAGTGAAATGGAGCATCGCGCGCCGCATGTTATCCCCCGACCCGCTGGTCCGGACTAGGCTTATTCTTTTTCTTCGCCAACTTCTCGGGCTCAATCTTTGTCTTCACGCGATGCACCAAGCGAATCTTCCTGTCCTCCAACTCGATCTCCATGCTCGAGCCTTCCAATTCTATCCCTTCTCCCACGACGGTGGTGCGGTTCGGCAAGATGACCTGATCCTTCGCCGGCAAATAATTGGCTTCCTCTGACTTGAGCACGTACCCTTGAAACGAAACTTGGATGTCGCCACGGAGTTCCATTCTCTCAAGTTCCTTTTCATTGATGTAAAGGTGCGCTTCGTCGCCAGTGGTTTCCACAACCTCGCCCTTTTTGTCGTAGTAATAGAACCTTGGCTTTTTTATAATGGCTTCCTTCTGCTCCTTGAAATAACTTGCCTCGTCGCCGAAGAGCTCCCAAATCTTCCGGCCATTTTCGATTTTCGCTCTATGAAATTCTTTCATGTGAAGTGCTGACTCCGGCAGGTAGTCTAAGGCTTTGAGAGGATTTTTCTTGATTTCTTTCTGTACCCGTTGAACGAACTCCGTCGCTTTGTAGCCGACACCCCCAAGGGACAGTAATATCGCTAACAGTAAAATGGTCCGTCTAGCTTTGCGCATGGTTATTCTGTAATTTTAAATGCAAAAGTATCATTCTTTAGGAGCACTGTAAAGTATTCGGCACGAAAATTGCTTTGTAATCCTAAGAAGCTTCGGGAGCTGTTTGGAGTTACGTAACTCAATTCGTCAGAATTCACCACTTACCTTGCGTTTTTAGCAGCAGTTCCGCTACCTCTCTAACCGCTCCCTGACCACCCCCGGCGGCTGTTACAAAATCGACAGTCGAAATCAATTCGGGCCAGCCATCAGCCACAGAAACTGCCAGCCCGGCCAATTTAAGAACCGGTCGATCGACGATATCGTCACCCACATAGGCAATTTGATCGTCGTTAAGACCGCTGCTGCGTTTGATCTCATTATAGGCGTCGAGCTTGTTTTGTACCCCCTGGCGCACGAGCTTAACGTTCAACTCCTTCGCACGGAAAATCACGCTCCTCGAAGAACGCGCCGTGACAAACCCAACGTCGATCCCCGCCCGTTGGAGCAAGGAAATTCCCTGCCCGTCTCGTACGTGGAATTGCTTCGTCTCGACACCGCGGTCGTCGATGATGATCCGTCCGTCGGTCAGGACGCCATCGACATCAAGGAGGAGCAGCCTTATTTTTTTGGCTTTCTTACGAACTGCAACAGGGATTTTCACGGCGCAGACTACAGGCCCGCTTTGACCAGATCATGGAGGTGAACTATGCCGCGAGGTTTTTTGCTGTCGCCATCAAGAACAAAGAGGGACGTAATCGAAAACCGTTCCATCACGGCGACGGCTTCCGTAGCCAAAGTGTCGGCCGGTATGGTTTTGGGATTGCTTGTCATGATGTCTCTGGCTTGAAGAGCCAAGATATCGCCCATGCTATGCAGTCCGCGACGCAAGTCGCCATCGGTGATAACTCCAACTAGCTTGCCTTTTGAATCGATCACACCTGTGACGCCCAGGCGCTTTGAAGTTATCTCGAACAGGGCCTCCCTGACAGAGGTTTCATCCTGCACCAACGGCAATTGCTCGCCGCGGCACATCAGATCTTCCACGCGGAGCAGCAAGCGGCGGCCCAAGGTGCCGCCGGGATGGCGAACGGCGTAATCTGCTTCGTTGAAGCCTTTCTCTTCGAGCAATACCACCGCCAAGGCATCGCCCATTGCCAAAGCCGCCGTAGTACTGGTCGTTGGTGCCAACCCCAGCGGACAGGCCTCGTCTTTGACTCCGACATTCAGGACAATGTCACCTGCTTTGGCAAGCGTCGATTCTGGATTGCCGGTCATTACGATCAGCTTAAGACCATGAAACTTGAAATGAGGCAGCACCTTGAGGATCTCGTCGGTTTCACCGCTGTTGGAAAGAGCGAGAATCACATCTCCCGGCATTATCATTCCGAGATCGCCGTGCACGCCGTCACCCGCGTGAATGAAAAATGACGGGGTACCGGTGCTGGCCAACGTGGCCGCGATCTTACGACAGATCAATCCCGATTTGCCGACTCCGGTCACAACAACCTTGCCGCGACAGCCTCGCAGCAGTTCGACGGCTCGAACGAAACTTTCGTCGAGGCGATCGACCATCGAGAGAATCCCATTGGACTCGACTCGCAGCACCTCTGCTGCGCGTTTAAGAAGCTCTGCTGATTTCACTCTGTTAATTTCTCTTGGTTAAACTATCGATGGCTTTGACGGTCTGGAGCAATCTTTCGAAGTCTTTTAAGTCCAGGGAATTGGGGCCGTCGCTCAAGGCATGATCGGGATCTTGATGAACTTCCATGAACAGCGCGTCTACACCTGCCGCCACTCCTGCGCGAGCCAGCGCGGGAATATACTTGCGTTCACCACCGGACGCATTGCCGAGGCCGCCGGGTAATTGCAAACTATGCGTCGCGTCGAATACGACCGGATATCCCAGGTCGCGCATGACCACCAGCGAGCGCATATCGGATATTAGATTATTGTAACCGAAAGACACACCCCGCTCAGTAAGAAGAATTTGCTCGTTGCCGGTGGAACGAATTTTCTCGATGACGTTACGCATATCCCAGGGCGCAAGAAATTGTCCTTTTTTTACGTTGACAATTTTCCCGGAGTTAGCCACCGCAATAACGAAATCTGTTTGTCGGCAGAGAAAGGCAGGAATTTGTAAAATGTCCGCAACCTCTTTGACCGGCCCAACCTGATCGATTTCGTGAACGTCCGTGAGGACTGGCACACCGACTCTCTTTTTGACTTCGGCAAGAATCTCCAATCCTTTTTCTAATCCTGGCCCACGAAACGACTGCACAGAAGAGCGGTTGGCTTTGTCATAAGAAGATTTGAAAATATAAGGAACGCCGACCCGATCGGCCTTTTCTTTGAGGGCGGTCGCATGCCCTAGCGCCGACTCTTTGCTTTCGATGACGCAAGGTCCGGCGATCACGACGACCGGCAAATCGCCACCTATCTGAAGGTTTCCTATGCTGATCCGCTTGGTGGACATTGATAGGCAACCGGGTCGATCTTTAGGTCCGAACGATTTTCATGCGCGGTAGTTCCGGCACGGCTTCTCGGTTTTCTATCGCGGCTTCGATGAAACCGCGGAACAGAGGATGGCTCGCCATCGGCCGCGATTTAAATTCCGGGTGAAACTGACAGCCGAGAAACCATGGATGGTCTTTGAGCTCGATGATCTCGACCAGGTTGCCATCGGGGGACAAGCCGCTCAAGGCCATCCCCTTGGCGGAAAAATCCGCACGATAACTGTTGTTGAATTCGTAGCGGTGGCGGTGGCGTTCGGCAATCTTTTCTCTGCCGTACAATTTGGCCGCCAGAGTCTCATTCTGGAGAAGGCACGGATAACTTCCCAGGCGCATGGTTCCGCCTTTACTGTCGATCGCTTTCTGCTCGGCCATTAGATGAATGACCGGATGCGGCGTTTGCAAATCAAACTCGCTGGAGTTGGCGCTCTGCAGTCCGCAAACATTGCGAGCAAACTCCACGACCGCCATTTGCATGCCGAGACAGATACCAAAGAAGGGAATCCGATTCTCGCGCGCATAGCGGATTGCCGCGATCTTGCCCTCGCTGCCGCGGTCGCCGAAACCGCCGGGAATGAGGATCCCGTCGGCTTGCTTCAGTAGTGGGTCCGTTCCTTCCTGCTCGATCTTCTCGGCTTCGATGCAATTGAGCTCAACACGAACCTCGTTGGCGATTCCACCATGCACCAGAGCCTCCAACAAGCTCTTGTAGGATTCCTTGAGGCTCATGTACTTGCCGACGACCGCGATCCGCACCGAATCTTTCGGGTTCTTCAGAACCTGAACCACCCTCTGCCAATTTTCCAGATGGGGCGAGCCAGTCCAGATATTGAGTTTCTCGACGACCCGCTCATCGAGACCCTCTTCGTGAAAAACCAACGGCACTTCGTAAATCCACTCAACGTCTTTGGCGGTGATGACGGCGTTTTCCGCAACGTTGCAGAAATGAGCGATCTTCGTCTTGATTTTTCTGTCCAGAAAACGGTCGGTGCGACAAAGCAAGATGTCCGGTTGGATGCCCAATCCGGTCAGTTCTTTTACGCTATGCTGCGTCGGCTTCGTCTTTAGCTCACCGCCGCCGGTGATGTAGGGAACCAACGTCAGGTGAATGTACAGAACGTTTTCACGGCCCCAATCCCACGCTATTTGCCGCACCGCTTCGAGAAACGGTAATCCTTCGATGTCGCCGACGGTACCGCCCACTTCGCCGATGGCGATGTCGTAACCCTCTGCCGCCGCCAAGATACGCTGCTTAATCTCGTCCGTAATATGGGGGATGACCTGAACCGTTCCGCCTAGATAATCGCCGCGTCGTTCCTTGGCAATGACGGTTTCGTAAATCTGGCCTGTCGTACAGTTGTTTTTCCGTCCCATCGGGGTCGAGACGTAGCGCTCGTAATGTCCCAGATCCAAATCGGTTTCGGCGCCGTCATCCGTAACGAAAACCTCGCCGTGCTGAAAGGGGCTCATCGTGCCGGGGTCGACGTTGATATAGGGATCCATCTTCAGCATCGTCACTTTGAGGCCGCGGCTTTCCAATAGCGCGCCGATGGACGCCGCTGCCAGCCCTTTGCCCAAAGAGGACACGACTCCGCCGGTAACGAAAATGAATTTGTTTTTCGCGCTCGCCATAAGTCCCTTTCAGTTTAGCTGCGCCTTTAAGTAGCGCTCCGCTTTTTTCAGATCAGCGGGAGTATCGACTTCGACTCCACTCTCGTCAACTTCCGCAACGTAAATCCGATAACCATTTTCCAACGCCCGCAGCTGCTCCAAACTTTCGATCTGTTCTAAGGCGGTCGGCCGGAGACGCGCAAACTTCAATAGAAAATCGCGTCGATATACATACAGCCCTAAATGGCGATAGCCCCACACGCGCCGATCGGCTCGCATCTTCTTGTGGTATGGATCGATGACGCTGTTCCGAACATAAGGAATCGGCGAGCGGGAAAAATACAACGCAAAGCCGGCGCGATCGGTGAGAACTTTGACGATATTCGCATTACGCCATTCCTCTTCTTCGTAGATCGCCGTGCATACCGTTCCCATCGGAATTGTCCGGTCCCGCCTGAGCGGCCGAATCGCTCGCACGATTGTATCGGCGCGAATGAATGGCAGGTCGCCTTGCACGTTAACCAGCCAATCCGCGCGGATCTTGCGCGCCACCTCGGCCAATCGATCCGTGCCGCTGGCGTGGTGTTTCGAAGTCATCATCACCTCGCCGCCGAAGCTTCTCACGGCCTGTTCGACGCGCCGGTCGTCGGTTGCCACCACGACTCGATCCAGTTCCCGCGCCTTCGAAGCGCTCTCGTATACATGCTGGATCATCGGTTTGCCGCCAATGTCAGCCAATGGCTTTCCCGGAAGACGGGTCGAACCGTAACGCGCCGGGATAATCGCCACAACGCTCATCGGTTGACTAGATCAGGATTGCAAGAACCAGACAGCTGCAAGTCGCGCGCTCGCCTCAAAAACAAAAAACCGCAATGGCTTTCGCGGAAAGCGCATCACGGAATTTCAATATACGCGGAGCCTTAAGCAGTGTCAACGAGAATCATTTACAGCAGCAACGAAGCAGCGAAATCGTCCGCTGAGCAACCGACGCTCAAGGCCGAAAAAATGTCCGACGTTCACCGCCGTGGCCGCTGATGGATGAGGTTCACGAGGTCCGGAATGACCAATCGGCTGTCGTATCGTCCTGTGCCTCCTCCGACGCCGTGACAATGCAGTCGCGCCCTAATTCCTTGGCTCGGTAAAGCGCTTTATCGGCAGTTTGTATCAGGGATTGATTCGTACGGCCGTGGATGGGGTAATAAGCGATTCCCATCGATACCGTTACGCCATCGATGGTTTGCCCATCTTGACGCACGACTACCCGTCGTAGGTCTTGCCGCAGCTGCTCCAAACGTTGGCGCGCATTGTCGACGGAGATTTCGGGTAATATGATCACGAACTCTTCTCCTCCGTAGCGGCACACGATATCGCTGCCGCGAAATCTAGATTTTAAGAGATTACTCCAGTCCCGTAGCACTGCATCCCCGGCGCTGTGGCCATAGTTATCGTTGAGATGTTTGAAATGGTCGATGTCGAGCATCGCCACCACCACGGGTTTTCCGGAGCGCTCGGCACGGCTCAACTCGCGATCCAACGAGTCCTCCATGTACCGGCGATTAAACAACCCCGTTTGCGGGTCGCGAATACTCTGGTTCCTGAGGGTATCCCTCAAGCGCAAATTCGCCAGTATTAGAGACAGCTGCTCGGTCGCCGCCTTCGCCGAGTTGGCAATAATACTTTTCGCGTTCTTATTCTCATTGGCATATCGAATATGCAATAAACCCATGACCTCACTATGCGCGACCATGGGTATGCACAGATAGGCTCCCGGCGCGCAATTGGCGCCTTCGATATGCTTGCAAATCAGATCGGATGTCTCAGATTCCATGCCATGGGGCTTGTTGCGACGTAGCGCCCAACAATCTTCGGGATCAAATGTCTTTTCGTACTCGAGAGCCGGCTCACCCCAACGGCCTACGTATTCAAGCATATTGCGCGATGGGGTGACCATATAAAGCGCCCCGCTGGTGTCCTGCAAGAGATGTAGGATCCGCCGCGTGACGACCTCGTAAGCTTCCTCGAGGGTGCGACACGACTCCAGGAGTTCAACCATCTCGCCGACCAGTCTCATCTCTTGATTTCGGCGTTCCAACTCCAGAACCGAGCGCTGAAGCTCGTCATGCGCGTGTTGGAGTTCTTTCTCAATCAACTTGCGCTGGGCGTTTTCCGCCTCGATTTCTTTCGTGCGTTCAGCCACGCGCTGCTCCAAGCCGGCGTTCAAAGCCTGAATTTCTTCGGTTCGTTCAGCCACCCGCCGCTCCAGGGTGATGTTGAGCGCGCGAATTTCCCCTTCCGCCCGTCTGCGCTCGGTCACGTCCACCACTGAGGCCAGCACTTGCATGCCGCGCCGCGTATGGATTGGATTCAAACCGATTTCAACGGGGATCTCGCTGCCGTCCCTCTTCAATGCGAAAAGTTCTCGGCCATCGCCCATCATGCGCGCCTTCGCGTCGTTGAAAAACTCTTCACGCTGGCGCGGATGGGACCCGCGAAAGCGATGCGGTATCAAAAATTCGACGGACTTGCCAAGCAGTTCCTCCCGCCGATAGCCGAACAGCTGCTCGACATGCGTGTTGACCAGCGTGATCATGCCGTTTTTGTCGATCATGAGCATGCCGTTAGGAGCCGATTCGACGACCAAGCGCATCTGCTCTTCGGCAAATTTCTGCTCGCTATTATCCACATACATGGCGCGCGTGCCGACAATCTCACCTGCGTCGTTCGCCATCGGGTCGCCGCGTAGCAGCACGGGAATGGTCCGGCCGTCGCTAACGAGAAGCTCGCGATCACCGGAAACGATTTTGCCCTTCATCGCGTCTCGATAGCCGTTTGCGCCGAGTAATTTTATACGCGATTCCGGCGAGTGAAAATCGGCTAGCGAACGACCGATAACATCCTTCCGCTCGTATTTTAAAGTCTTCAAAAACAACTCGTTGCAGTCAGAAATAATCGGCGTTCCTCCTACGTCGCGGGTTGTCACATACATCGCCGGCGCCGCCTCGAACAGCTCACGATAGTGCTTTTCCGCCTGTTGCATTTGCCCCAAGGCCCGATCTCGCATCATCAAGTAGATGATCAGCGCGGCGGTAATCAACACTCCAATCGCCATGATTCCCAAAATGTCCCAACCGGTTTCGAGACCCAGTTGACCGGGTACTGGGCGCACGAAAAATAGCAATTGGCGGCCGCCGAGCTCGATCACAGCAGCATGATTCGGGCCGGATTGAAGCCGCGCCAGCCTTTGTGCGCTGACCGCCGGCAAAGTTTCATTGGGCGGGGTCGACCAAGGAACCGAAGAGGCGAGAAATAGCGGCTCATCTTCGTCGGTGAGGTCGAACACAAATATTTCGCGCTGCCGTAAGACGCCCGCCGCCAGAATGGCCTTAACCCATTCCGCAATAGGGACCTCAACGCGAACGAAACCGCGCAAATGCTCGCGCCGTTCGGCCAAAGAGCCGTCGGTCATTTGATTCATGTATACCGGATGATAGACAAAGACCCGGCGTTGATCATTTTTTTCGGGCGGCCACGGGCTGGAGAGCATAGCAGTTACACGGTCGGTGTCGCGCGCGGAATTGAGAACAGCCAAAACACCGGGAGCCGAGGCGAGATCAAGTCCTGCGTCCGGCTGACTGCCGACGCGAGGCTCGGTGAACAATATCGGAAAATATTCCGAGCGAGTGCCAGGCGGCAAACGTTCGCCGAGGGCGTTCCACTCAAAAATGGCAAAATCGGCAATTCCTTCTTGACGCGCTCTCTCCTCGAATTTTTTTCGCTCCTCCAGTTTGACCCGCGGCACCCATTGGTATGAATGCCGAGTCTTGTCATTTTCCGCAAGGCGGCCGACGAACCTGCGAAAATCTTCGCGGCTTACGCGCTCGGACGCCACTAATAAACCTTCAATCGCTTGCAGCCGTTCAAAGGTCCGCTCGACGCTCCTTTCGAATTGACGCGCATACTCTTGCGTATCCTGACGCAGCCGATCAGCCACTGTGAGCGTTTTGTTCTGCCAGACCACGTAGGAAACAATAAAGGAAATACCTAACCAGACGGTCGTGATCGGAAACACAATCGGTTCAAAAATGTTCCGTTTACGCCAAGTCAAAACCGCGACAACCAACAACGGCGTGAGGGTCAGTATCCCGGCATAATTGCTCACCCATGACGTGATCCACAGCGATACGATATCGTTCCATGAAATAAAGCCGCCGACCTTTAGGCTCAGCAAGCCGATGGATGGCGAAATTACCGAAGTGATCGCCGTCAGAACGATGAAGCGGAGAATGTCGCGCGCCGTGCTTGGCGGATGGGTCGGCTCTGGAGCGGCCACCCGCTGGACGCAGAGATGCGGCACGAACTTTCGAAGCAACAGGGTCGCCGCCAGCATTTGACAAGTGACGCCGGTGGCCACAGCGGACGCGGTCGCTGACGCGTACGGACCAGATAATAGATCGTAGTTTACTATTAGCGAGCCGATCCATACGCCAATAGCGCTGCGGTATCCGAAGACGAGTCCGGCCGCGACGGCGATCGCCGCTGGAGGCCATAACGGGGTTGAGCTTTCCGGCGCAAAGTTAGTGTGGGGGACAATCTGCGCGCTGACGACGTAAAGACCGACAACCGCCAGCCACTCGATGACCACCCGCGCTAGCGGTCTATTGACAAAGATTTTCATTCAAATTGAAAAATCGGCATCCTTACCCGGCTCTTTACTCTGGTGGCTTCTTTTGTCAGGATTTTTCTTCGATATGTTCGGCACACCAAGCGGCAAAAAATCGACGCTCAACGGAGATTCTGGGCTGTTGCAGCTAGCCCGGCGTACGTTAACGATTGGATAAATCGCCGATCGGCGTAATCAGCGGAAAGCCTACAAGCCGATCGTATTTGCAATGTAATTATCCGCCGAATTTGTGACTTGTCAATTAAGTATGTACGTGCTCTGCCCAGCACAATAACATCCGCGCCTCGATCGGCGGACAGAGTCGATAATGGTTCCGCGACCCTTGACGGATTACCGCTATCGCATGTTAGGAAGGATTATAGCGCGTTGGCTGACATTTGACGATCCGACGGTTCAAATAGACCGTAATCTGCCCGAGAATCATCATGACCGACCTAACATCACTCAGCGCCGGATTTGCCACCATCGGTCAAGGGGCGGGGCCAATGATGGTGACGTGGAACGCCGGCTTGTTTGCCAAGCATGGGTTGGCTATCGAAAGACCACGGATCATGGGCGGGGCAAAGGGGGTCGTTCGAGGCTTGATATCTGGCGAAATTCAGTTCGGCAACATGGCCGCGCCGGCGCCACTCAGAGCCAACCTCAAAGGTGAGGCCGACCTGGTCTTTTTGACGGGCGGTATCAACCAGCAATTCATCATGGGCCGGCCGGGCATCCATAGCCGACAGGAATTGGGCGGCAAGAAGATCGGTTTTGTCGGCGACGGCGGACTCAACGATGCGCTAGTGAAATTTGTCATTGCGAAACTGCACGCGGCCGGTATCCAAGGATTGCGCGAAGAAATCATCCCAGGCGGCGGTAACACGGACCTTGAAGCTTTGTTGCGCGGTCGCTGCGATGCGATCGTCAGCACGCCCCCGGAGTGTATTGATGCACAGAGAAAAGGTTGTTCGTACTTGATCGATTTCGCCGAATACGGATTGAACTATGCGCTCGGCGGTATCGCCGCCCGGCGCGATTACGTTGAGCAGAATCCGGAGATCACGCGGAGGTTTATCA
>WNGA01002692.1_pt1 | contig 43488 bp, 36 predicted proteins | sample 5400061 | NCBI WGS metagenome assembly WNGA01 (sample SAMN13153366, study PRJNA577476) | soil metagenome | isolation source: 100 cm soil or saprolite under grassland replicate 2 | place: USA:California | collected 2016-06-15 | reverse complement strand
TTCCCCCGAGAGAAGCTGCAATATCACACGGGCTTTGAATTCTGGTTTAAAACTACGATGTTTTTGCATCGGTGGAATCCCCTTTCTGGACTGTATCTGGTTTGAAAATTACTGTCCAGTTTTTGGGGTCCACTACAGAATATTCGCTTGCCGGCCTGGGCTTTTTTAGCAAAATCGCAGAGTGTACTTGCGCGCGATTGTCATCCATCTTGGCAATCAGAATGGATATGGTTTGCTCTTTGTAAAAGTTCAGCCCGCCAGACTTGCGCACGCCCCGGAAACCAGTCAGCGCAATGCCCAAAATCTGGTTAGGGCGTTCACCTTTTGAAACTCCAGTGGCGACGCCCGCCCCTAACTCAATCACGTCTGCAACAAAGTCGGTCGCTGAACGCTGGGTGTTCAGTTTGCTGGTAAAGTCTTCATAGTTACTATCAATAACCGCTAAAGCGTCCTCGATCGCATCGTCTCTTACTCTTTTTGCTTCGTTGGGGGCAGTCTCTAAATTTTCCTGGAAACTCTCCTGCGCTGTTGCCAGGTATGCGTTCACGTTCCTAGCGAAGTTATTTTTATTTTCGAAAAATTTCGAGGGCCGGTCAGGACAGCCCGTCGAAAAAGGAACCAGGAAAAGGAAAAGGCATAACTGAATCTGTCGCATTTTATTCTCCTCACGCGTTATAACCGACGGCTCAGTCTCATTACCGAGGTTTCCGCGACACGCGCTGAAATTGATTGACGAGGGCGCCGAAACCTCTCACCAAACCGCCCGATGACCTGGGGAAGTCGCCCTTTAACAGTCTCTTCGATTCATTCTTCTGTTATCTCAATTTGATATGCCGGATGGCAGCCGAGTATTACACTACGATGCAAAAAATGCCCCCTCTAAGGGCGACGCGATTGCTCGCCGCCGCCGCCGCCACTCACTAGATCGGTCATGCCGCTTGAGACGCTTGTAGCTTGCAGGTAAGTACCGGCTACCGCCGCGGTGGGATGAGGTTGACGAGAATCACTGCAGATTCTCAGTGATACATGAATGCGGTGTCCAGGCAAAAAAACATAACATCAGGTTCACAGTTCGTAAAGCAGTGTGCTCAAACGATGCGGCGAAGCGCTCTCTATCCAATTCCACACGAAATTATTTCCCAGAGTCGCCAGCGCAGGCCCATTGATGCAACTTTCACGCAGTATCAGTTTGTTCCGCCAGCTAAATCCGTCCGCGCTTTCAAGCACGTTCAATCGCCGATCTCCGACGCCTTGCCAGGCGAGATAACAACGTCCGCCATGGACGTGTAAAGCTGGTTTGGAGGCAGTGGCTTCATTCAGCGTCACCTTGCCGGAAAAGCTGGCGCCGTCGGCGCTGCGCAGAAGGTTGATCTGATTGTCGCCGGCGCCGCGCCAACCCAGCAGCAGTTGGGCGCCCAGGGCCGCCAGGGCAGGGCCTGAATGAGTCGTTTCGGAAGAGATCGTGAGCTTATCCTGCCAGTTGAGACCATCGTTGCTGCGCATTACATTCAGAGAATCGTCGCCTATGTTGCGCCACGCGACATAAAGTTGATCGTTGAACACGGTCAGCGCCGGAGCGGATTGAGATGTTTCCCCCAGCGTAACTTTGTTGGTCCAAGCCGAACCATCGTCCGATTGCATCACACTGATCCGGTTATTGCCCGCTCCGACCCAGGCTGTAACGTAGCGATTGCGAAACACAGTCAGGGCCGGCGTGGTGGGAGAGATTTCCCCCGGAGTCGCCTTCACACCGAAGTTCGCCCCGTCCCTTGAACTCATGAAGTTCAATTCCAAACTGCTGGCGCTTACCCAGCCTAGCAAGAGGCCGCCGCCGAGTGTCGCCGCTGCCGGTCCGAACTGACTGGATTCATTCAATGTCGATTTCCGGCGCAGTTTGATGTCGAGCGCCCTGGCGGCGCGGGAGATGATCTTTGCCATCGCCCGTTCTTTATCAGGATCTGCCACAGTCTCGCCGGCGAAATGCAGACCCACCGCGGCGTGGCTGATCTGTTCCAGCCAGATCGAACCGGAATCCCCGCCCAGACTCAGTTCCTGAAATTGGCCGGGGATGGGGACGATGGTGAATTCGTTTGTGGTGACCCCTTCCACCATTCCAACCGTGGTGGATGTCGTAAGGCCGGACTTGGTGACGCGCATGCCGAGGACGGGATCAACGACTCCTTTGATTCCGCCCGGGAAATCAACGATCGAAGTCGAGATTTGGCGGGTCGTGTCGATCGTCGCGACGGCGCAGTCCAGATTGCGGTTGCTGCGCATGACGGCGCCGATTCTGTCAGGCAGCCCGGTCGTACCTGGTTGATTGATCCGATCGTTTTGCGCGCCGTTCGTACGATTGGCTACAAAGATGTGATAGTTCGATAAGGCCATGGGGCGATTCTCCCGATCAAAAACGATCGCGCCAAGCGTGCCAATATCTTCCGTGTCCAGATTCACATTTCGCACTTCCACGCCTCCAAGAATCGGATCGAGGCGATCCGTGCGTAGGTGAAGTTCGAAATTGGTTTCGATCACATCCAACGGGTAGCCATCGAGTTCGGCAGGCAGCGCCTTTTCGGGCGCCAATTCAGGCAGTGGTTTTTTCTTACGCACATGGGCGCGGATGGCGACTTCGCCGGTTAACTTCTTTCCCTTCCAACGATAGCCGACATCCACGTTGTAAACGCCTTGGTAAGACATCAGCTTCTTCCGGTTGCGTTTCAATATTTTCAGTAAAACGGTCATCTCTTCCGACCGCAAGGGAGGAAATTGTGCGCCGGGCATGGCGGTTTCGATAGTCGGCCACGCTTCCTTCTGATCTCGCGTCGCAGGTTTCCTCGATCGTTTGCTTGAACGGCTCACGTTTGGCATTCGCTTCATTTCTCCTCAGAAGTTAGCCACATAGTGACGAATTTATTCGTCACGTGATCGTTACGTGACGAATAAATTCGTCACTACGTGGACCGTTTTCATCGTTTCAGGGCGTCGCAGCGCGACATGAAGGCTCCTCAGAAGCTCTGGGGCGCTAGAAGCGTCCCAGAGCAAACTTAGGGTTGACCACCCCTGTGTGCTGATCGGTCAGCATCATCCGCTGACGCGTCAGCGTCCGCCAATAAGGTAGTGATGGCTGAGGACGCCGCCGGATTGGCCTTTCAGTTTGTTATGCATGGGCTGTGTGAAACATTACAAACCGGCGCAAGATATTTTTGATTTCGCGCCTCCGGTCAGCCAGTCAAGCCGTCCGTATGCAGGCTTAGTCCGGCGCCGCCGCAGGGCCTGTTCGGGCCAAGCCCCTCGCGCCCCATCGGACGTGACAAGATATCGAATTTCTTGTCTATGCCCACCTCTACCGCCTCGTCATAATAAAAGTGAAAGTGGGTAGAGAGATCGTTTGGTTGGCTGCCTCCGTTATGTCCCACATGCTGGTCATCTTTTGGGTTGTTCAGGATTTTAATTCTGTACGTGACGCCTTCTTCCGCAGCCATAACTATTTCTGTTTTTTGATCGTCAGGGCCGTAGGTCAGAACGAATTCTTCTCCTGCATCCAGGTCAAGGTTACAGCCGATCGGACTGGCGACAGATCTCTTCAAGACAGTGGTGTCAGGTAGAACGAGCTGTATGTCGATCAGATCATGCGTGTAAAACAGCCCTCGAGAGACGATGATGCGTTGGTTAGGGAAGCCCGGTTTGAGCGTCAGTTTTTTGTTGTGGAATTCTTTTCCTTCAAGGTCAACAAGCCAGCGAAAATCTTGCGGATCGTCCCCGCCAATCAGGCGCCGAAAAGGCCGTTTAAGGTCGCCGAAGAATTGGACGCCATGGGCCATGGCGCTCTTCGGCGCGTCGATTCGAATATTGCCCTCCGACGGCAGATCGCGGGAAATATCCGGTAACGGGATTGGTTCGCCATTCGCGATTACTTTTTCCGCCTTGATTCGGAGCACGTGATCTGGCGCATTTACAACGCCAAATTCGCAGATGTTCTCATTTTTGTTGACGGCTAAAACCAACAAGCCGTCGAAGAGAAGTTTGAAGCTTGGGGAATCAGACACAGTCATGGTTACTCTCCTTCTAGAAATTGGCGTGTCCGCCGACTACGATGAAGGCCGCCCAGACATTCGGACGGTTCTCGGAGGATTGGCGCCGCAACATTTCCAATTGCGCATCTCGCAACGCGCGAGCGGTTGAGCTTCCCTCCTTTTTCCGGTGACGATGGAAGCTGTGCATCAATTCATAGGTCAGTTCGGAATTGACGGCCCACAAACTGGCGACAACCAGGGGCACATCCGCGACGATAAACGCGCGCGCCAGACCGGCCATTCCCTCGCCGCGATAGTTATGTCCGAGCCAGGTCTGGCAAGCCGATAACACCACCAGTTTCGTTCGGGGCAGATACATACGACAGACCTCATCCGCATGGAGGATGCCGTCGGCGGCGGAGGAAGCGCCGGACTGTTCCCGTGCAAGGACGATCCCCGAATATCCCGGCCGCTGTGTGTTGAGCAGGCCGTGGGAAGCGATATGCACCACTTCGGCGTTGTTTGCCTCTCGCCGTAACGCGCTTTCTGTGGCCCCATCCGCCAGCAAGGGAAGGGAATTGGGATAGCATTCCGCCACCGCCGTGGCTTCCTTTTCGGTCGAGGGCAGATCCGGCAATTTCGGATAGCTGTCCCGGTCAAATCGCGGATGGCCAAGGCTGACGCATCGTTCTACCGGAAACATGCTTTTCCTCGCCGCTATATCGGCGCAGGCCAAATAAATAGTCGCGCTCGGTGAATATACAATCGTGAACTTCTCGATCAAATACCGGCCCGACCCGGATTCGATCAATGCGCTGAAGGGCAGGTAATTCAGACTTTCATCCGGCACAATGCAAAGCTCTTTATTCGGATCGAGCGAATCTGCAATCGGGCCGATCAGAATGTCATACAGTTTTTTGGCGGAGTTTTCCGCCCCCTGACCGGACAGTCCTTTAGTTTGAGCCAGGCCATCCAGGAAAAAGACGATTTCGGCGTTCAACTCCTCCAGTGAGATGGGTCTGACGACGTGACGAAACGATTCGCGTGAAACCAGCCAGATATGCAGCGCATCGCTCAGCATCGCGTATTGAACAAGCTGCGCGGTCGGCGGCATCCGCCGTTTGATTTCCTGCAGTGATAAGGGGTCGGAAAGGCCGCGCAGTGAGAGATTACCGGCAGTCGACGAAGTCGTTTTTCTTTCTTTCAACAAGTCCTGCAAGGTGCGGGCGCGGCCACGCTCCGAATAATTGAAAGCCTGCTCCGGATCGTGCTGATAGTCCGCGGCGAACTGAATCGCCAGGTCGTAAATCTCCTGACCGGTATCGAAGAAGCTATTCCTCAAATTTTCCTGGTTTACATTGGCGACGCTCTCTTCAAAGAGTTGCAGCGCCGCTTGCAATTCCCGTTGCGTCGCCGCCGTATCGCGGCGCGCCAAGTAGACCAGAAGCTTACCGCGAAAAATATCCAGGTTGTCATAGACTTTCCGCATTCCGTCGCTCAGCCGGGCGCACTCCTCGTAACAAACCAGCGCCTGATCCCAATCGGCCTGTTTCCGATAAAGATGCCCCAATCGCAGCGTGGCGTGTTCGACAACGTCTCTTCCTTTTGTATTTTCCCCCATCTCCTGCCCGATCATGCGGGCGCGCTTGACATGCGTAATCGCCTCTTTCATATCGCCCAGTTTTCCGTACATTTCTCCGATATAGGCATGAGAGCGGGACTGAAGAACCGGGTTGTTCATCTCGCGCGCGAACTGCAACGCTTCCCGTTCGCATGCGATCGCCGTATAAAGAAGGTTCAACTCATTGAAACTGTCGGAAGCCGCTCCGCAACTGAGCCATCGGTCATTGACCGTTGCGCGGTCAGGCCGGCGCGACGTTAAAATCCGCGCGAGTCTCGATAAAGCCTCTTCAGGATCTCCCATCAAATAAAATTCATAGGCTTGCTGCAGGCGCAACAGGAACTCTCCATTTGGATCAGCCAGGCCTTCCAATAAGCTCAGCGCTTGCGTGCTGCGAGCGAGAGCCTGTGAATATTGTTTTAGCCCAATTTCCAAGGCAGCCAGCCAGTAATATGTTTGCGCCAGCAGCCATCGGTATTGACGAGCCGTTGCAAAATCCACGAGGGGTTCCGCCATTGAGCGGGCATCGCGATAAGAATACGTTTCAACCTGGAGTTGCAGAATCTGGCACTGTGCGAGCCCGGCCTCCCAGGAGTCTCCTGCCCGGTTAAATAATACTTTCGCCTTTTCATACGGGCCTAACGCTTCTGGCTTTTCAGTGCGTTTCAGTTCGGCGGCCTCTTTGAATTGCTGTCGCGCACTCAGCAGCCATCCGCGCTGGCTTGCGTTGACGTTTTGATAGAAAGCGAGCAGGTCGCGTAAAAACAAATCGCCACGTCGCCTCTCCATTTCCGCCGGTTTTGCCAGCAACGCCAGCCTTTGAACCGCCTCGGCGGTCCGCCGCTGCTCGGAAAGCGTGAGAAATTCGTCAAGCAGCCGATGCGTAATAAAATTGCCGGTATTTTCGCGAGCCGAATTAAAGGCCTGCCATAGGGTTTTCTCGTCGCCGGACTGTGCGGCAGCGAGAAATTCCTGAGTTATTTGCTCACGGTTACGCGCCATCTTCTTCTTTTGCTCTTCCAACTCCGCCAGCTTGCGGCGCGCCTCGTTCGCCCACCCGCTGGTTGAATCCAACGCCAAGTACTTTCTCCAAGCCTCCATGGCCTGATTGACCAATCCGATGTGTTGCAGGCACACCGCCTGATTAAATTGCGCTTCGGCGAGCGCGGGATTTTTTTGCAGCGCTTGCGCGAAATGTTCGTTGGCGCGTCCGAAAGTGAGCAGGCTGCCAGCCTCGCCTTGTTCGATCTTGGTTTCGGATCTGGCTTCTTTCTCTTTTTGACTTTTTGCCAGTTCCATCAACGCCGCGCCGAGATCATTGTGAATCAGCGCATTGTCCGGATCGGCCTTGAGCGCCATCCCCAACTGTTTGATAGCCTCGCCCGTGTTTTGCTCAAGTATATACATGTTGCCCAGGGCCTGTTGCGCGCGTGCGCTCGGACGGTTGTTCACTTCACGAAGCAGCGTGCGCGCAGCTTCGTCGCGCAGTGTGAAGTTGGCGGATGGCTCTTCGTCGCCGCGCCGCACTACCCAGGGCGCGTGGTTAAAACCGGAAAGACGTGATTCGATGGGCCGCTCTTGAGCGTAGGCCCTTTTCAAGGCGGCGACCGCCTGATCCACATGCGATGTGAAAAAAAGTCGGCGGGCCATAGGCGCAAGTCCGATTGCAACGAGGACCAGGGCAAGTAGCGGGATCGCCCATCGCCAATCAAACGAACGCATATCAGGCTTTCGTACCAATTTTTTATAGATGCTGGCCACATGACCTGGCGCCTCGTTCGGAATTGGTTCTTTTTCCGCAGCCTCGGTCGAATTCTTAAAGATGTATGCGGCTCGGAGCTTTTCGCGCCGCTCGGAGGAAATCAGAAAATTACGCTCGAACAGGACGGACTCGTAACCCGCCAAATCGCCTCGTACGTAATCGTCAATCAGGTCGTATTCTGCGGCTTCGGCCGCGGCCTGCAACTCGGGGTCTCCCAGCAACCGGATTTCGATCTCTTCTTCCTTCGCTGTGGATAACCGGCCAAGCAGGAAACTTCGGATCGTTTCTTCGTTATAGGTTTCATGGTTCATAAATGGATCACGGCGCCAATGACCCCTTCAACTTGTTATGCAGTTGGATGGGGACCTATTACACAAATCAGCGTTTTATTTGTTCAGGCAGTTCCTGAGGCATTCCTCCAGTTTTTTTCTCATGCGGCAGGTGGTGGTTCTTAGGTTGGACAAAGTAATGCCTAAATCGTCCGCCTGTTGCTGGCGGCGGCGGCTGCGCTCCTTACCAGAATGCCCGAAATATTCGGTCACGAGCCGTTGATCCTTGAAGGGCAGCTCGCCGAGACACTCATCAAAACAACGGGATTCTGCTTCTTTCTCGATGGCCTCGCCACTTTTCCGGCTGGGCTTTTCAACGAAATCTGACGGGAATGGTTCGAATTGTGGCTGTCGGTGATGTTCCAGTCGCAGATATTTAGCAAAGGTGAAGATGCGTCGTTCCGGCTCGGCGCCGTTATTGAGGGACACCTCGTCCATCTTGCTGATCACACGGTCGAGGGTTTCGTCGGCCAGATCCTCAGCGTGCGGGCAGTTGAAATCTCCGTGGCATGTCTTGCGCGAGAAGTATTTGACTAGGCCGCCTCGGATCGTAACGTACCGCGTTGCCGCCAGGTCTCGATTGGGATCAAGCCAGGCGAGAAAATTGTCAAATTTCTTCTGATTACCGTCGTCCATCCTGCAGTCATTGAATTTATTGAGGTTGGCGCGTCACTACTGTGATCATGATCAGGGGCATAATGTACCAAGCTCCTTTGGTCGTGTCCAGATTTTGCCGAGCAGAACACAAAATTGACAAGAGATGCGGTCGCAAGCCTCTTGCCTCCTTGGTCATCCGTTTACAGCCGAGAGCGCCTCGACCATGTGATCGTGGTCAATGAAAATCATCTCCGCCGGATTTTGAAAAGCTACTTCCAATATTATCATCTGACCCGAACCCATTTAGGGCTCTCGAAGGACGCGCCCGAGCCGAGAGCCAAGCAGCCGCCGGATTTGGGAGCGGTGATCGAAATCGCCGAAGTCGGCGGATTGCATCACCGGTACGAGCGACGGGCAGCTTGATGAAGTCGTTGAAAATGCAGAGCAGACGGACTTTTGGCGAACCACAGGCGCTATTGCCGGGTGTTTCCAGATGTGAGTTTTCCCGGCTATTATGAGACCTGCGGCGAGGTCGTCTCCGCTAGCTATTTCGAGCCAGTCGAAGTCTCGGGAGATAACGGCAAGGCAAGTAAGCCATGAAATCGCGCACGACACGAAACATCCAGATCGAGAAGCAGACCCGGCATGTTTTGCGGAAGATCGCCGGCGCGGGGCGTCAGCCGGGTACCAGACCGACAGCAGGCAGGAAGGCGAAGAAGTCGAAGAAAGTAGGAGCGGCGAAATGAAGCGAATCGAAGTGACCGCGTACCACGAAGCCGGACACGCCATATGCTCCCTGTTGCAAGACGTGTCATTTAAGCACGTGACAATCAAACCGAATAAAGCTGATGGCAGCCGGGGCGAGTGCAAGTCATCTCGGCGAGCGCCAGCCAATATCGAATATGACGATTCGCCCCGTATGCGACAATGGATCGAGAGCGAAGTAATTATTTTTGCAGGCGGATACGTTGCACAGCAGTTCTTTGCAAAAAAGAGAATTTTCGGAGGCGCGAAGGGGGACTGGTCTGCCATTTTTGATCTGTTAAGCCTGCACAGCCGCAGTATGGACGAAATCTCGGCTCACCACGCATTACTGACTATCCGCGCGCGAAATCTTCTTTTACAGCCTCTCAGTTGGCGAATGGTCGAAGCTGTCGCCAAGGAGCTGCTGCAACGGCATATATTGAAATTCAAAGAGGCGCGCGACATCGCCATGCAAGCCAGCAATGCGCTTTTGAGTTCGCCCGACGATGCCCAAAGATTGCGGCGTGAGATCGCTGATTATTGTCAACGCTTTCCCATACGCCTCTCCGGTTTCACCTGGTCAATGGCGCCGGCGACCAATGGCGCGGCCAAGCCGATGAAGAAAGAAGCCGCGAAGATAGATGCGAAGAAAGGAGTGGCGAAATGACATCGGCCACCAAAACACTGTTTCCGCTCCTACTAGCGCTCGCCCTACTTGCCGGGTGCAAAGAGGTCGTGGGAAACGACTCTCGATCGCCGGCCGCCGGCGCTGAGAAAACCTCCCCGACGCCGATCGCAGCGGAGAGCCGTAAGACCGGCTACCTCCACACAGACGATGACAGCGCGACATTCATTCAGTGGGCGAAGGCGGAGCGGCAAATCAAAGGACAGATGCAGGTACTCGATGTAAATCGAGACGGAAAAACTGACAGCAGTTCGTACTCGTTCGAGGGAGTCTTTGACGGCGACAACCTCAGCCTGACTTTCCGGGGCAGACACCAGACGTTCCTGGAAGGGATAACGGTTACAGGGACCCTCAAAAGCGATGCTCTAACGCTGGTCTGGCCGCAGAGTAACGGAACGCTCTTGACACAGGAGCTTCGCCCCGCGTCTGTCGCCGAATACAACGACGCCGCGCACATACTTCAGGAACGGGCGAGGGAGATTGTCGCCGCCAGTGAAGAAGCCGCGAGGCGGGCGGCGGCGGCAAGGGTGGAAGCTGCGAGGCTTGCGGCGGAGAGACGCGCTGTTGTGGAGGCTAACAATAAGGTAACCGGCGCCGCTGAAAGTCTGCGCAACGCCATTAGAGAGTTGCCCGGCGCGGACTATTACGCCGATGCGCTTCGATCTTACGGTGAAACTTGGAAGCGAATGAAGGAGGATCATGTCGGGTTGTTGGCTGAAAGCAGAAAGCTGTTGACCGGCCGCCAGCTTGGAATCGTGCAATCGAGGCTCGGAAGGCTGCAATCCCTTTTGGGGAGCATCGAATCGCGCAGAGGAAGTTTTGAGAGCAGGCTTAGCTCGGCGAATGCGAGAATTCGGGATACTGAAGAAGAGATTGCGCGGTCGAATCCGCTCGATCCGAAATCAACAAAGCAGTGGCCGCGAGAGACGCCGCGAAGAGCCGGGGAGCCGCATACGATAAACAGGCGGCGGATTTGTACCTGCAGGCTGAGGCTTTCGTCAAAACACTGAAACCGACAGACCGCGGCAAAAGGCGGAAGTGAGGATGAATAATAAGGCCGCCATTGATACTGAATGAGACGTTGAAAGTCTGGGTAGCGCCAGATTGGATAATTGCGTGTATGGGTAGGGGCAGACACGCAGGTCTGCCCCCACACTGATTTGCACACCGCTCTAAAGCCGGGCTAAGTTCACCTCTTCAGCCTCAATGGATGCTCCATCCACAGCCGCTTCGGCTTGGATGGAGAGGAAATTGAGACCGTATGTGAGTCGAGGATTTATCCTTCGACGAATATACGGTATACTGCTTGTGGCCAGCGACCGCTGCGGAGACTTCGCAGACTGATCGAATTGAATTTGTGAGCAAAGGCACTCCCATCGGGAGAAAACGGTTATCGCTCTAAAGAGTTTATCTCCGGCGCCATGTGTCAATTGGCGCGAAGTCTCGGAACCCCGATAGACGGCTATCGGTTAGTACAGAGACAAGCCCCCACTAACTTCATGGCGAGACTATGCTGACGGCTTCAACCGCATCCACCCCAAAGCTCGCGAGCAATTTGCCGCGCAACCGCACAAAGCGATACGGCGTGGGCGCCCCCGAATAATTGACCACTGCTATATGAGTTCCGGAACTGAGGTCGACCAGATTTAGCTGGCCGGAGCTGATCACATGGCCGGCGGCGTCCAAGAAATCTACGGTTGTCGCCACTTGGGCGGACAGACCCCTGTAGTGGACTTTCAGATTGCCGGTCCCTTCTTCGCCTGCGCCCATATCGAGCGTCAGTGATCCTATGCTCAATGCACTGGTGACCGTGGCCACCGTTCCATTGGGCGGGCCGACTGCGTTAGCCGGATTGGTCGTGAGCGTGGAGCTGGAGACGGCGTCAGCGTAAGGGTCGCCAGGCGTAGGAGTCGGAGTCGGAGTCGGAGTAGGCGTAGGAGTCGGAGTCGGAGTAGGAGTCGGAGTAGGAGTCGGAGTCGGAGTCGGAGTAGGAGTCGGAGTAGGCGTCGGAGTAGGCGTAGGAGTCGGAGTAGGCGTAGGAGTCGGAGTAGGCGTAGGAGTCGGAGTAGGCGTAGGAGTCGGAGTAGGGGTTGCCGCTGTCACGAAGACATAGGTCGAGCCTGCGTCGAAACCGGCGGCGGTATCGTCAAAAAACGCGCCGACCACAACCGTATTGCCGCTGATCGCCACCGCAGTGCCGAAGCCGTCGCCCGCCGCCGCATCGCTGGCGGTGAGCTTTTGTTGCTCGGTCCAGGTCGTCCCGCTCCTATTGAAGACATAGACCGAGCCTGCGTCGGCGCCGGCGGCAGTGTCGTCAAAAGGGGCGCCGACCACGAGCGTATCGTCGCTGATCGCCACTCTGGAGCCGAAAATGTCGCCCGACGCCGCATCGCTGGCCGTGAGCGTCGCCTCGCGCGTCCAGTTCCCCACGGCGGAACACATATGCGGAGCCCACGTCGAAGCTGCCCCCGGGGTTATCGGTAAATGGAGAGGCGATCACGATTAGATCGCCGTCTATCGCCACGCCCGAGCCAAATTGATCGCCGGAGGCCGCGTCGCTGGCGGTGAGTAGCACGTCGCTCCAAACCCCCGCGTTCTTCATAAGGACATAGACCGCGCCTGCGTCGCTTCCTCCCGTGGTGAGGTCGGTGAATGGGGCGCCGAACACGACCGTATTGCCATCGACCGCAACCGCCTGGCCGACGCGGTCAGGGCCGGCGGTGGAGTGGGTGAAGAGCTCCTGATTCCAGCTCGTCCCGCTTCGAACATAGACGTAGACCTGGCCTGCGCCACCAAATGCGGACGGAGCTCCGACCACGAGCATATCGCCGCTTACTCCTACTGCGGCGCCGTAGAGGTCGCCCGCCACCGCCTGGCTGCCAGTGAGCTTCGCCTGCTGGCTCCAACTCGTCCCGCTCCGCACGAAAACATAGGCCGAGCCTGCGTCGATTCCGGCGTTGGTATCGTCATTTGGAGCGCCGATCACGGCCGTGTCGCCGTCAATCGCTACTGCAGCGCCGAAGACGTCGGTCTCCGCCGCGTCACCGGCAGTCAACTTCGCTTGCTGCGCCAACGTCGGGTCAATAGTCAACGGATAGACCGCCTCCTCGTCCGACACTTCCAGCTTCAACTGATCGCCGGCGAGCCTCATCCGCGCCGGCGCCTCTTTCCCGGTCGCGTCAACGGCGCGCAGTTTGTCATAGCGCAGCCTCGCGCCTTTTCCGCTGAGCAGGATCGCCTGACCTTCATCGGCCAACCGAGCCTTCAAATCTCCGCTCAGCCTCAGCCACAGGTTCAACTTCTCTCCGGCTCTCCTCTTTTCCGGAGCTTGCGGGATCGTGAAGCCCTGCTCCAATCCGCCGGCCCGATTGACATACCACTCGCTCAGCCTGAGGCCGTCGCGCGACTGCCGCTCATATTCGATCCGGTCGCCGGCGGTTTTGAGTCCGGCGGCGCTCACAACCTTCTTTCTGGCGCCATAGCCGAAAGCGGTCAACTCCATCCCCATCCGCCATCCGCGCCCCGTCCCGCCAGATCCATTCACCTCCACGCCCTCCGGCTTGAAAGCAATTCGGTAGTTCTGTTTCGCGTTGGCCGCTTCGTAGCCGCCTGATTTCCGCTCCGCGACGCCATAGCGCGCCGCAGTCACGGCGGCGGAAAGCGAATTGTGGAGTCCTGATTGTTCGAGATATTCGATCGCCGGCCTCCCGCGCATCGCGTGCGGCGGAGTGGCGACTATCTTCGACTCCTCGGCGACTGCGCCACGATCGGCCGTTCGGCCCAGGCGGTAGCCGATCAGGGCCAGCGCCGTGAGGATCAGAAAACACAAGATACTAATCTGTCGGTTTTTCATTTTCATAAGTAACCTTCGCTGTATTGATTGTTCGGCGCCGCCGCGCAGACCGCATTGATGGTGGAATCGACTAACAACTTGAGGGATGATTGTGTTCACTAGCGGCGTTGATCATCGTTTCAGCCTCCAGGAGGCGGCGGACAGAAAAATAACAGCCAGGAAAATAAGAGATGCTATTTCTCTGTCGACTCCTCTGAGCGGCCGAAATGACGATCAACGCCCCATAAGCGATGAATTCGTTAAAGTAGATTGCGTCAAAGTCGAATTTGAGGATATTTGACGATTACTCCGCAGTATCAGCAGGGGTGATATATATGAGCGGGGGGCCTGACGGCAGACTCACATCTTTACCTCTTGATGGCCACTTGAATGGCCGCTTGAATGAAAGGACACGTTGAACAGACGGCGCGCGAGCTTGCGCAACGCCACGCCGACGGACATCTCGTTGCGTCTGATCATTCCCAGTATGTAACTGGCTTTGTTGAAACCGATGTAAACCTGGCAGGAAAACCGGGCGCCGGGAATCAGAGTAATTAACCATTGAAGGTAACGCGCTCGGCGCAGCCTGGGGTGATCGCGGCGCGCAGCTTTAAGGCGCTTCAAAGCGGTTGCCCGCTCGCAGCGCTCCAGGGCGAGTCGCGCGGCATCCAATTGCCTAAATCCGAGCAGGGCAGAAATCTCCGGATCCTCCAGACGATTCCCCCAGTAGCGCTCCAGGCAGCTCAGCACATCCTGCAAACAGATCAGCGCCGTCTTGCCTGTCGCAACGTGACTTTCGGAAAGCGACCCGCCGTCTTCGGCAAATTCGTGCTTGATGCATGCCGGGATCGAGAGGTAGTTGGCCTGGAATCGCCGGCAAAGCTCGATAGTGAAAGCGTAATCCGAGGCGGCGTAGTATTCGGTATCGAAAGGGCCGACCGCCTCACAAGCCTCGCGTCTGATCACGGTCGGTTGCAGACACATCAGAAATCCCCAGCGCATATTCTCAAAGATTTGGCCGCAGTAGTGAAACACGTTCTGGTAAGGCGTGCGCTCGACGATCGCCCGTCCCCATTCGCCGATCGGCTGGCGCGATTGATAAACGCGCAGATAATCATCCTGCTCGCCGGGAGGCAGGTCGAGGAGTCGCGAGCCGACCTTACGAGCCATTCTGGGATAATATTCCTCGACCTCCGCGCGGTAATGCTTAACAATACTGCCTTGGCCGAGGTCTTCCCAAAGCTCATTGGTAACGAACTGCTCTCCGGGAAACGCTTCCAGAAAGCTGACGCAGAGTTCCAGATGATGGGGTAGCCACTCATCATCCGAATCAAGAAAGGCTATATAAGAGCCTGCGCTGGCGCTCAGCCCGGCGTTGCGCGCCACAGCCGTTCCCTGATTTTCCTGCCGAATGAGTTTCAATCGCGGGTCGCACCCTTCGATCAGCGCCACGGTGTTGTCTGTCGACCCGTCATCCACGACAATCAATTCCCAATCAGTGAATGTCTGCGCCTGAACGCTCCGGATGGCGCGTCTGATCGTGTCTGCGCGATTGAATGTGGGCATAATTACGGAAACCAACGGCATAATCTTTTATCCTCTCCGTCCGCCTAACTTTCCAGAACCACAGGGACTGTGACCGCCCAGCGCTCTTTTGATCCCGCTCCGCGCTCGGAAGCCGTAATACTTGGCTAAATCGCGAAAGGTCGAAGCGCCCGGCGGCCTCGGGTTCAGCCCTTTTCCACGGAGATCCGCATTCGCGCAATAGACGACCCGCCGGCGCTCAGACGCGGGAGTGCGAAAAGTGATGCTGAAGGAGACTGAAACCTCGTCGCCATTACGCACCCAGTGAGGAGCCACCGTCGGAAAGTGTAATCCCGCTCCCGGCGTCAGTTCGAAGATGGCGGCCTTTTGTTGATACTCCTCTTTGAACACTATCTGCCTGTCAACGTCAGAAAAATATCTCTCGAGAGTGATCTCTGACAGAACCGATCGGTCTCCGCTATTCCAGATGTTAATCTGTTTTTTGCCGCGAATCTGAAGCAGGAAATTGTATTCCGGGTCCATGTGAAAGGGCGTGACGGAGCCTGGAGAGGAGATGAAAATGAATCCCTCCATACGGAACATGCCCGGATCAATAGGTTCGGAAAAGAGCCGAACTTCATCAAGACAGCGATCCAGCAACTGTCTGTATTCCGGATCGAGTTCGACGTTATTTATTACCATCCACGAGCGGCATTCCTCGATCTGCTGGATCGTATCCCGGACCGATAGTCCCGTGCGCGGTCCCTCATATAAGCCAGTAGCAACCGAGATGTCAGCCCCGTTGTATTTGATCTTCTCCTCGGGCAAGCGATTTGCAAGCTCGATCAAACGCTGGAGAGAGAACAAAGGATGACCGGCCAGATGATGCCTGACGAGAAACGGGGAGCGGTTGAAACCGGCGCGAAACGTCTCGCCATCGATATCCAACAGCCTGGGCGGCCCGGGCGTTGGCGCGTCGTCTGTGGCAAGAAGATCACATTTAGCAATCTGTGAGTGTCTTCTTTTGCGGTAGCGACCTGGTGCTTTGTAGGCAACGACTTCCGATTCCACCAGGTCGCTACCGCTCCCTGTACCGTACCGTTCTCCGAATTCGCCAGCGGTATCAGGGCTCGCCGCACTCCAAAGGCTCCGCCGATTTATGCGCGCACTTCATATTCTCGCTTCTATTCATGAACATTCGTGTTTATTCGTGGCTGAGCGGCCACAACCACAAAATCCGTTAGTACCAGCGACTTTCATATGCCATATGCGATATGACATATGTCATATCGCATATGGATCACCGTCCCAGGAGGTCTCGGCGGAAAATCCGCCGGTTGCCCCACTTCAACAAAGGGATCGCCGCGACTACCAGATCCCCCTGACGCTTGCCTGTGCTGATCACCAGGGTTTGAATCGCGCGGCGGTCAGTCCACAGTTGATTGATCATAAAACGATCGGGGTTGGCGCAAGAGTCCATCCACCTGATTTGCGTCCGCTCGTGCAGCAGACGAATATTCTCCAACTCCAGAAGCACGCCGGGCGAGTAGCGCGCATACTCTTCGTCGAATGCGATCTTGAAGGCGAACGATCCGTCCCCGGAGAGAAAATTGACCTTGTATGCGATCGGATGACCGTTAAAACGTAGCGCGAGCATCATCAACTTGCCTCTACGAAAAGCCTCCCTGGCGATCTCCACGAAGTACTTCCGATCGGTCTCGCTGCAAACGAGCGCGCGGCCCCCCTTGCCTTTCCAAGTCTTCGCCTCGAACTCTAGAAACTCCTCGACCCAGGCGTCGACGTCGTCGCCCGGTTCGAGCGTCGTGTATTCGAGCCGGCCCGTCTCCGCAAGGCGCTTCTCCAGCCGCCTAAGCTCTTTTCGTCGGAAGCGCCCCATCGCGGACCGGACATAGTCCTCAGCGTCGGCGGCGGGACGAAATAGCGCGCGCGTGAAAGCCTCCGTGACGTAGGTGAATTTCAGACGCTGGTTCAGGTAATCCAACAGGAGATGATGGAATGGCCCCTCGCCGGTGACGAAGCCAAACTCCATCAGCGAGCAGTTGTGGTCCCCCGCGCCCAGCCAGTCAAAGAACGCGGCGAGCGCCTCACGTCCGTATCCGGCCCTGAGGAGCGGCGCGCATAAATAAATCATCTCCGGCTTCCTCCACAGGCAGAGCGTCTTGAGAGGCAGCCTCTTGGAGATGCTGTCGTAATGATCTTTGAGTTCGAGCGGGAAGAAGCCGCAGAGCAACGGCGGCCCGAGCGGGCGCGCCGGATCGGGAGTCTGAACGAGCGCGAACAATAAGCGCCCGGCGCCGCCGTAGGCCCGGAGCGCGGGCATCAGCATCCACGGCTCGTAAAATACATTCGGCTCGACGGCGGCGGCGGCCAACTCTTCCCAGGCGGCGATGTGCTTCTCCAGAGCGGTCAAATCATCGACGATTACCACCGACATCTTTGAGCCATCAGGTGTGACGTCGACTTCGGACGGGCGCGGTTCCGCTCGCTCCCGCTGGTCCAGGACTGGCGCTCCGATGACCTCCCTCCTGGTTAGCGGTCCTTTGGTCGAGTCGGCACTCTTCGCCCGGCGGGTAAAGATCGTCTTCATTATTTTTCCTCCATTCGTCCGCCGGTTCTATTGCGGGAACGCGTCACGACGGAGCAGTTTGCGATTCAGCAATTTCAACAACGGAATCGCCGCAACCATCCAATCCCCCCAAGTTTTCCCCGCGCCGACCACGACGTCCAGGATCGTCCGCCGCGCCGGCCAGAGCCGGTTGAACATGAAGCTGACTGAATCATTGCACGAATCAACCCATTCTATCTGCGATCGGGCATGGAGCCGGCGGACGTTTTCGATCTCCAGCAGCATGCCAGGCGAGTTCCGCGCGTAGTTTTCGTCGAAGGCGATTCTGAAGGTGAACAAGCCGCGCCCGGTAGGGAAATCGCACTTATACGCTATCGGGCGACCGTCGAGCCGCAGCGCCTGCATCGACAACCGGCCTCGCCGGAACGCCTCCTTCGCGATTGACCTGAAATAACTCTGATCGGATTCATACGAAGCGATGGCCGTGTTCTCCCGACCCTTCCAACCGCCGGCTTCCAGTCGTAGAAACTCTTCGATCCACACGGCGACGTCGTCATCCGGGGTGAGCGCGTCATATTCGAGGCGACCGATCTCCGACAACTGTCTTTCCTGGCGTCTGATCATCTTGCGATGTTTGGCTGACAGGGCGGCGCAAAGATAAGTGTCGGCGTCAATCGTGGGGCGAAACATCGCCCGCAGGAAGTACATTGAGATGTAATGCAGTTTTGCGTGGCGCTCGAAGTAATCTATCAAGAGGTCATTGAACAGCCCTTCACCGGCTATGAATCTGAACTCCATGAGTGAGCAATCGTGACTGCCCGCATTCAGCCAGTCGAAGAACGCGGCGATCACCTGCCGGCCACACCCTTCCCGGACCAGCGGCGTGCATAAATAGCAATACTTGTGCTTCCAAAGACTAAGAGTTTTGAAAGGAAGTTTCCGGCTCAGCCCTTGATAATGGTTTTGCTGTTCCAGCGGGAAGATTCCGCACAGAAGAGGCTCCCCGTCATGGCGCGCCGATTCGTTGGCCAGGACGAGCGCGAATTGTAGACGCCGGCCCGCTCCGAAAGCCCGGATGGCGGGCATCAGCATCCACGGCTCGTAAAAGGCGTTAGGCTCGATCGCGTTGGCGGCCAGATCCTCCCACGCAGGGACATACTTTTCCAGAGCGGTCAAATCATTAATCACCACCACCGACACCCCGGCCCCATCGGCTGTGACGTCGCGGGCGGACGGGCGCGATGCGCCCGGTAGCGGCGGCGCTGGAGCGTCAATAACAGATCTTCCGGTTACCTTTTCATTTGCCATTCGAACTTCCACTATGTCTACTTCGGGGCGCGCCGTTTAGATGGTCGAACAATTCCGCTAGACGGCCGGCGAGCTTGCGCCGGTCGAACCCGGCTACGATCTCCGGATCGGCGACGGGCCCGCGTTCCCCGGCTTCCCATTGCCGATAACGCTCCCGGACGGCGCCGAGGACACCGGCGTCGTCCTTCGGATTGACGACCCACCCGGCGCCAGTCCTTAGCAGAAAATTGGCCAGCGCCCCCTCCGACGTGAGGGCCAGGATGGGACGCCCCGCGCGCAAATATTCATAGGTCTTGCCCGGAATCTGGATGACGAACCTCTCAGCCAGCAACAAGAGCAAATCGGCCTGCCTTATTCGGCGGATCGTTTCCTTGCGACTGCGCGGGCCAAGAATGTTGACGCATTCACTAAGCCCGAGATTGACAGCCATCTCCCTCACCGAGCGCCCTTCGCTGGTTTCACACCAGTCGAACGGCGTGGCGCCTGACGGCGTGGCGCCTGGCTGTCGGTAACTACTCTGCATGGCATTCACGGCCCCGAAGAGACAAATCGCCGATATTACAGGCGTCATCAGCGCGATTTTTTTAGACCATTTCATAATAACCTCTCACTTAGTCTTGCGGTCAGCGCGGTCACGTACTGGCGAATTTGGTGATGACCGTCCGCATTTCAGTATGGTCAGGGTGAAGCCGCTCTCGCGGTAAAGCTCGAAAATCTGTTCGGGCGTCGCGAACTCATACGGGTAACCATTTCATCTCTTCTTCCGTTTCTTCGGCGGCGTGAATCTGTCTGAGCGCCACCGCATAGGCGGCGGTGTAATAGAGGTACCAGAGGTACTGAATCGAGGCGAAAAAGCTGCAAACCATGTACGCGATGAAGGCCGCCTGTATGCTCACGCTCAACCAATACATCTCCCGTTCCCTCTTCGTTCGCATGCCCCTGGTTTGACGTTCGATCCGATGGAGCGAGCGCAATGGAGCTAAGATCAAGATCAAATAGGCGATCAATCCCATCACGCCCAACTCGGCGGCGATCTCCAAGTAGGCGTTGTGAGCCGCCTTTTCTCGGATCGAGTAGATGTGGAAATTTCCCATGCCGACGCCGACGATGGGGCGGCTGATGGCTATCGAGGCGGCCCGCTCCAGCAATTCACGGCGCTCCTGGGCCGAGCCTGTTTGATCCTGTTCGTTGTTGAAAATCGTCACTATACGGGCGCCGTAACCGCCCGGCATGACCGCTAACAAAATTCCGCAGATCAGCGCGACCCCCAGTGTGGTTTTCAGCCGGCGCCAGCGTCCCAGCTTCCACAGCAACACGCCGCTCGACGCAATCAATCCCAGAAATCCCCCGCGCGAGAGAGTGAACAGAACACCGACGGCCAGGACCGCCGCGCAGACCAGATAGAACAGACGCGAGAGTCCCTTGCTGATGAGCGTTAGAGCGACGGCGAAGGGGAGCAAAAGATCGAGCGCCGTCGCCAGGTCGTTCGGATTCTCGAACATCCCTCCGACCAATCCTTCGATACGCACCCCCTTCACGGCGAACTCGCCTTTCATATAACTCCTGATCGCGCCGACGCCGAGCGCCGCGCCGCAGATCACGACTAGTTTCCACATTGAAAAGATTCGTTGGCGCGTGTCAATCAGATTGACCATCAGTATGAAGATGATCACCGTCTTGAGATATATGTCGGTGAGCATGTCCATGCTTTGTTTCGGCGAGGCGGCGATTGGCATGAGGAGCAGCCCCAGAGCCGCGATGACCACGAGCATCGTCATCTCAAGCGTCCAGACTGACAGCTTTTCGCCGGCGGAGATCTTCGATCCGATGTAAATCAGCAGAACGCTGATAGACACAATCTTGACCAGCGGAAAATCACCGAGAGCCGGGAACAGATCGTTGGGGCGCGCATAGAGCATCAGTGTAAAGAGATAAACGCCTGCGAACGCCAGCCAGTGTTTGCCGCGTGTGTCTCCGGCGCCGGATGTGAGCGGAAGACTGATTTCGCCGCCCTGCTCAACGGCGTTCGAACTCGTCGCTCGGCGGTTGAAAAGCGCTCCGGGCCGGCGCTGAGAGCTGAGAACATCTCTCGATCGTGTCGCTCGGTGTTTGAAAAGCGCTCCGGGCCGGGTTTGATCATTGAGATCGGATCGCATCTTCATATCTATCTGCTTTGGCGCCTTTGTGTTCTTCTTCTCGCTTTTCTAAATCAGACCACACAACATTGGTACAAGAGTATCAACCGCAGAGGACGCAGAGGTTCGCAAAGGTAGTTCAGAATTGTCTTCCCTCTGTGTACCTTTGCGTCCTCTGCGGTTGAGTGTCCCGATCATGGTTGGCTTGATTTAGTGGAATTTGCTGGCTGTACTGGCGTCAGCGTCCTTTTCCCATAGAGATGAATGAGAGAAAGCTTCCGAATCCGGCGAGAGACAGGATATTAGTCATCTTCTTCTTGGTGTTGCCGTTCACGATTACGGTGTCACCGGCCTGCAGACCGACGTTTTCCTCCGGCCCGGCCTTTCCTTCGAGAATGCGTTTGACGTTGACCTTAAACGTTTGAGCGCGGCCGTCGCGCAATCGGCGGAGCACAATCACGCCGGATTTGTCGCCCGTGTCGGCGACGCCGCCGGAAGCGGTGAGGGCCTCCAGCACGGTCATCGGCTTATTCATGACCAGGATGCCGGGGTGTATGACGTCGCCGAGCACGCCAATCTTGGCGCTGTTGGCTTCGAGCAACGACACGCTCACCTTCGGGTCAACCAGGTACTCGCCCAGGTCTTTGGTCAGCCGCTTGGTCAGTCGCGGGACGGTCATCCCGGCCACCTCCACGTCGCCGAGCAGCGGGTGATAGACGCTCCCCGTAGGCGAGACCTTCGCCCGCTCGAGCGTGTAATCCGGCTGCCCGGTCACGCGAATCGCGATCTCGTCGGCGGGGCCGAGCCGGTATGTGTCGTAAAACTCCCGGTAGATGCCTTTGAAGAATTGATCATCTTCTGAAGTCTGCCCGGCGGATGACGCCGGAGTTTGCGCGAACACTTGCTGGCGCTGAATCGCGGACGTCGACACGATCAGGGCGACCGTCAGGCCAAAGCGTTCCATGTAATTCATCAATTTTCTATTGTTCATAATTCCTCCGACGAGATCATCGTCAAATCCTGTTAAGTCACAACGCGGTTGAGCACGGCGCCGAGGAGGCGCTCTTCATTGAGTAGAGCGACGGCTTTGGCCATTTGACTGGTAGAGGCGCCGCCCTGTCGTATGACAATCAGTGTCGCGTCCGTGTGACGTTCGAGCAGTCTGGCGTCGGCCGCCGCCAGCAGCGGCGCGGAATCGAACAGGATGAAGTCAAATTCCGGACTCAACGTCCGCATCATCACTTCGAAGGAAGGCGAGGCCAGCAGCTCCGCAGAGTTCTCGACCTGCGAGCAAGTCGGCAAAAGGTTGAACCCGATCGGTTGCAGCCAGACCATCGCCTTGCTGGGCGCCAGGCCTTTCGCGACGGCTTCGGCCAATCCCGTCGCCGAGTCAATTCCTAGCAAGCGCATTGCCGCCGGCCGTAGAAAATCACTCTCGACAACCAGCACGCGCTGTCGCGCGCGAGCGAGCGCCGCGGCCAGATTGAGCGTTACAGTGGTACGGCCGTCGCCGTACTGCGCCGAAGCGATTAACACGCGCTTGAGTTGTCGCGAGGCGGCGGCGGAGAGCAGGGAAATGACAAGCCGGTTATATGGCGCGATGTCATGCGGGTCGAAATCGTTAAATGCGATCAGGCCCGGATCAAGCCGCTTCGGCCTCAGGTCCACTTCATACGCGGGATAGCTCGTCTGACGAACTAGGGCAGCCGCGTCATCTACACGATTGCCGCGATTCCGCTCCCACTCGAAGTACGGCCTCGTATGACGAAATGGGAGGTCGCCGTCATCCTCACGGGCCAGCACGGAGATTATTTCCGAGGCCGGTTCAGGCGCCGCATAATCTCTCGTGACTCCGTTTTCAGTGAATTCTTGCATCGCTTGAGCCTTGGCCGGTTCAGGCGCAGCACACTCTCTCGTGACTCCATCTTCAATGAATTCTTCCATGCTTGAGCCTTTCCATTTCGTGCGCAGGTTTCAAACCATTAGCTATCGGTTCGCCAGAATCTGAAAAATCTGAGCCCGGTCGATAACTATGACGAAGACCGGAATCATCGCGCCGAGGATCAGCGCAAGTCCCAGCCAGCGCAGCCCCCACAACACCCGGCGTCGGCCGCGCTGGGATGGCGTCAATGTCTCGGGGATCACCGCCAACACGGGAGTCCCCAGGTAATACTCAACATCGTGTTCACTGTGGATCAGGAAGAGGCGCGGGATCTCCCACGCCGACGCGATAAGTAGCCCCAACGCCAGCCCGATTCCCAGTCCGATCAGCTTAAGCATCAGGCGATTTGGGGCGACCGGCGCCGGCTGCGCGAGGGGCGCGTCAACCACCTGAAACACCTCTCCCTTCCGGCCGTCATTGCCAAACAGTTTCTGCAGCGAGTCCTGTCTATCCATCAGCCAGTTGTATCGTCCCATCAGGCGATCGTATTCGGCCTTCGCCTCATTGAGGCGGACGTTGGAGGCGATTTCCTTAAGGCCGGCGTCAGGATCCTCTTTGGGCAGTTCTTTCAAGCCCAGTGTTTTGCGGCTCAAATCGCGTCGCGCAACTTCCAGATCGTTTTCGAGGCGCTGCAATTCGCGCCGCATCGTGCGAAGTTCGCGGGCTTCGGGCGCCGCCGAGTTAACAGCCGCGCCGGAGTTCGCTCCGCTGGCCGCTTCAAGCCGCGCGATCTCTTGGTTGATCGTGGCCAATTGAGACCTCGCCTGGATCATCTTGGGATTCTTCTCGGTGGCGGAACTGGCGAGATCTTTGATCTGCCCTTCGACCTCGGCCCTCCGCGCCAGTAGAACGCCGTAAGCGCTGTTCGACGCAACCCTGCTCGCCGGCGCGGCGGAACTGACCAGCTTCTCCTGTTCGGCGATCTGCCGCTTCTGCTCATCTATCTGCCGCATGAGCATGAACTCCTTGTCGCCGAGCGCGCCGATCGAGTCTGTGGCGGCAAATCGCTGTGCGCGGACCGCCGAAGGGGCGTTGTTGAGGCTCCCGCTTCGGAGAAGCGCCTGATCGCGTTGCGGCGCGAGCCCATGTAACTGCGTTTCGATCTCCGCGACCTGGGCGTGGAACCGTTCGAGTTCCGTCGCGGCCTGCCGCCGTATCGCGGCGTTCGTCTCGTCGAAGATCGAAATCAGGTCCGCCACCACGCGCTGGGCGATTACCGAATCGGTGTAACGGTAACTGATCGTCAGTGACTCCGGCCCGTCAGGGTAATAATTGCGCATTTTGATATCGATCTTAACCGCCTTGCGCAATCGCTCAACCGCGGCGCCCGGATTGGGGGCCACTCCGGGAGTCTGAGGGTAAAGGTCGTAGCGACGGACGATCTCCGTCAGATTTCCTTGACTGGTCATTCGCTGCGTCAAAGCGCTGAGCGGGGGGCTTGACAGCGAAGGATCATTATTGCCATTGCCCTGGTTTGAGATGACGATTAACGCGTGAGATTCGTAGACATTGGGAATGCGCCTGATGATCAGAAATATCGCAATTGACACGGAAGCGGCCACCAGGAGAATCAGTAGCTTCTTCCGCCACAGGATTCCCAAATATTCAAACAGGCCTCGTGGTCTCAAGATTGCCATAATTACCTCAACTATTCCTTCAAAGATTCAACTTGATACTTGTCGCCACAGAAAACAGAAGCAGGCCGAATAAGAGCAGGATCAACGGCTCAACCTCAGTCAAGATGAACGAACTCTTGTTACTTTTACTACCGGGCGCGTCGCTGGCTGTTGTTTGCGCGCCTATGTCGGATTAGTCGTCGACTGTTTCCCACGAATAGTTGCGCGCCCCTGCCTTCCAGCCGTGATTCGGTTGTTGCTAAAAACGGTGTTGATGATCAGCAGAATGAAAGTCATAAAACCAATGACCTTCACCAAGTTGCAAATGATATTTGGCTGACTGCATATGGTTCCTCCCTCGCTTCTCAGCGATCTCTATAGTTTTGCGCAGACACACAAATCCCTTGGTTGTATATACCGTAAAGGAAACCTCGTGACGAGGCAGCGTACCGGTTATTCAGCAGACCCAGTCTCTGTGGGAGGGGATTAGGTCATGTCCGATATGACGCGGTTATCTATTTGTTCTTCTGGGCGGCAGAGGTAAGGAAAAGTTCTGGGTGCAGCTCCTTTACCGCTTATCCATTATCAAGTTGACTCGTTTCTACAAACCTTGTTTCTTCCCAATCTTGCTTCTTTCCTAGCAAAACATCGGGAAGGTATTCGATGAGGGAATTGGGTAGCGCTGCGGTTAATAGCGCCACGGCTAAATGTGCTGTTACCGAAAACGGGGATTATTACGTATGGTATTGCTAACACTCGGGCTCCAGGCGATTTCGGCCTATTTCGGTGTGGCTATCTGCAACACTGGGCGTGGCCGAAAGCCACAAAATCAATACTAAATCCACCTGCTCGCGCCAATTGACAATGATAAGTTGTTCATTATTACTTCTCATAAGCATTGCGCTAGTTTCGCCGGGAAATGAAGTTTGCAAGAGATATGCCAAACGCCAGACGCCTATTTTGCCAGGATGTTTGACATCCACACATTTGCATCCCCCAAGTCAACTCGGTTGCTGACCTGATCGACATCGTGTAAGGCAATGTCGAGTCGCCCCGCCCGCCGCCAGAGCCTTCGCCGTCACTTTACCGACGCCGGAACTGGCGCCGGGCGCCAGACAGATTTTCTCATTCATATTTCCGTTTTCCATTTACACTGACACGCGATCCAACGCGGACGCGCCTTTGACCGTCAAAGGGACGTATATTGGTCCTGGGGCTTCGACTTTAGTCATTTTATCTCTGCCTGAAATGACGGGGTCTCGCCTCCGCAAATGAATTACTACAACCGGATTGCGACCCAATCCTCGGCATTTAACATCAGCTGATTCGACACCCAATCAGCCAATCTATCACGATTAAGGACTCAAACACGCAAGGTGAACCAATGATTCGCAAACTCATTACAATCAGCCTATTCCTCTTCTGCTTATCATTCGATAACGGGACAGCGGCGCAAAACTCACGCACCGCCAGGAAGCCCCAGCCCAAGCCCCAGCCCCGGTCGAATCCCAATCAATGGGCCTTGCTGATCGGCGTCAGCGATTATCCAGGCACGATTCAGGACCTGAAATTCCCAGGCGCCGACGCCCGTTCGATCAAGGATCTGTTGATCTCGTCGGCGGGCTTCGCGGAAGATCGCGTCCGGCTGCTCACCGACGATGGCGTCGGAGAAGCCAGGGCGACGAAGCAGAACATCTTCGCCGCCATCGATCAATATCTGGCGCCGCGCGTCCAGCCAGGTCACGAAATCATCATCTTTCTGGCCGGTCACGGCGTCGTGCGCGGAATCGGAGCGGAGGCCAAGAGTTATTACCTGCCGGTCGACATTGACGTCCAGACTAAAGAAGCTCTCGAAAGCACGGCGATCGATATGGAAGATTTGTCCCGCAAGCTCTCGGCGTTGAAGGCTTCGCAATTCACCGTCTTCTACGACGCCTGCCGCGAAGACCCTTTTCCCGGACGCGGCCTGAAAGGAAACACTCTCACCGACGTGACGGCCCGGATCCTGACCCTGACCCCCACCCGGCTGCCGGAGTCCCGGACGGAACCGCCGACTAGCGTGATCTTTTACGCCTGCCAGATCGGCGAACGCGCTTACGAGAACGCTAAACTCCAGCATGGCGTCTTCACCTACTACATCCTGCGCGGACTGCAAGAGCTTGCCGCGCGCCCCGACGGTGGTGTCGACGCCGGCCGGCTGGCCGGATACCTGAGGGAAAACGTCCGCAAATGGACGCGCGAGGAGGCCAAGATCCCCATCGAACAGAATCCGACGATGGTGGCTACGGACGTGCGCGGCCCGGTGTTGATCGCGCGCATCCTGCCCCTTTCCGCAAATGTCCCCGAGGCGCCGCCCATCGCCGGAATACTTCTCAACACGTCTCCCGAAGGCGCGACGATATCGATCAACGGCCAGTTGGCCGGACGCGGGCCGCTTCAAAAGGATCTGGCGCCGAACCAATATACGGTGCGCGCCGAACTGCCCGGGTTCCAACCCTCCGAGACCAGTGTCAACGTGATCGCAGGTTACCGGCAGGAGATCACGATCAACCTGCAAGCCCTTGCCAAGAATTCGAACTATGAAAAGGGCATCCAGTTTGAACGGCAACAGCTCTGGCCGCAGGCCATCGCCTCATACCAACAGGCGCTGCGCGAGGACCCGAATTCGGCGCCAGTGTACGAGCGTCTGGCTCAGGCTTATGTGAAGAACGTACGCTACCAGGAGGCGGTCGATCTGTTGACCGTGGCGATACAGAAGTTCCCGGATAACGCGCTCATCCTGGCCCGCCGATCCCGCGCCCAGAGCGCGATGAGATCAGACGAAAACGATCTGACCGCATCCTCAAGGCCCACAGGCGCGCCCCCACGCGCCTCGCAATCCTTAGCGCCGCAATCCGATGAAAAGTCCGGCGAAGAATCCGGCAAGAAGAGCAAGAAGGACAAGAAGAGTGAGAAGGACAGTAAAAAAAACAAGAAAGACTCCTCTGAAGAGAGCCGGGGCGATGATATCCAGAGAAGGAGCCTCACAGGCTCCGCGCCGGCCGAATCCCGCCAGAACCCCGCAGGATCGAGCGACGCGATCCATGACGCCGAACTCGCTATTCAGAAAGACGACGGTCTCGCCGAAGCTCACCTAGCGCTTGGATTCGCCTTGCTGGCCGAGAGGAAGGATTACGACCGCGCGATGGACGCCTTTGTCCGCGCCTCGACCATCGCGCCGGAAGACGCCGAAGCCTACTTCGGTGTCGGCTACGTCTATCGGTTGAAGCGGCAGTGCGAGCAGGCCGCGCCACAATTTAAAAAAGCGATCGAACTGCGTCCCGATTATTACGAGGCGCAACGCGAACTGGCTTACTGTTATCACACGATGGGCTCCACCGATCAGGCGATCAGACAGTATGAGGTGGCCACGAGCTATCGCGCCGAGACGAAAGATTCCAGCGAGTACGCCGCCAACAACCTGGCGCTCGCCTCGCTTTACAGGAAGAAGGGTGATGAGATCGGCGGCGCGGAAGGCGAGGAATACAGGAAAACCGGCAAAGCTTGCGAAGACGACGCGCGAGAACAGGAGCCGGATCTGAAAGGCGCGGTGAAAAAGCTGGACGCCGCCGGGATCTTACCATTCGTTAAAGCACAGGCGTCGCCTGACATTCGCAAGGTCCTGGATGGGGTCAATCTCCTGAATGACGGCAAGCTCCCGGTAAACATTCCGACAGATGTCCAGATCCCGATAAATAATAAAGTAAAGAGCAAGATCCCGTTCGGCATCAAGATCCCGATCAAAACCAAAGCAGACGACAAGGCGCCGAAAGACGACAAGACGCCGAAAGACGACAAAGCGCCGAGCGGCGCGACGCCAACACCGACACCAAAACCTTCGCCAACACCTACGCCAAAACCTTCGCTCAAATCGATACTTAAGGGCAAGATTAACTAGATTAATTGAAGCGTGTGCAAAATAAAAATGCTTCGGTCGATAAGCAAGGTCAGACTATAGACTTCCTGCTGAATAAAAATCGGGATAAGGCGGCCGCTGTACGCTGTTGTCCTTGTCTTTGCTGTTCGAGCGAACTCAATCGCTCTTCCAGTCGCCGGCATTCTTCAGCAACTCGCTCGCGCCGTTCTTTGAGATCATCGAGCTCGATAATGCCGGATTGATAAGCGTCAATCAGTCGCTGGCTTTCTCGCTTAAGGCCGGCCATTCGTCGTTTGAGCCGCTGCTGTTCTTGTTGCTCCGGCGTTCCATAATCGGATTCCTGGCGCTGATTATATTGATCGATCAAGATCTGTGGATTCCGCAACAATTCGCTCACGGCTTGCCAGACGAGCTCTTCAATCATTTCAGCGCGCGCGTTTTTAGTATGTGATTGAAGATTCGTTGGCGGCGTGGATTGACGGCGGGCTTCTTTTTCCAGGAGTTCGATCACCAGCCGCAAACGGCGCTGATGATCGCGGACAAAGACGGACTGAAGCGCCACCGTCGGCAGGGACTTCTTTTTCGACATTCAGGGGCTCCTTGTCTGAGAAGTTCGTTACGGTGAAGCTGTAATGATGTAACGAGCTTCTCAGACATGATAGGAACTGATGTCTTAAAGAGCCTTTGGCCGCCGACTCGCCCGGATGTGGAAAATCGGCTTGACGAGATCAAATTTCAGGAAATGTCCTTTTGTGACGTGATCAACGAGTCACCGAAACCCTAATACAGCCCGACAGCCACGAAGAGAATGTGATGCCCCCAGACGGCCATTCCCACCGGCAGATTATTCTGCTTGCCGACGGCCTCGAAGAGCGTCGTTAATACCCAAAAGACCAGCCGGCAGTTAACGTTGAACAGACCCCAGTTTTCCGACCAGCCAGCGGCAGAGCATCGCCAGTCCGCCGCCGCCAACCATGTCAACGAAATAATGCTGTCTGGTCGTCAGGGTCGAAATTGAGATGAGCGTGGACCAGACCATCGCCAGCGCGCCCGCCTTTTTCCGCTCATCTCTCAGGCCGAGCGCGGACAGCCACGCCAGAGCGACGTGTAGCGAGGGGAAACAGTTCGCGGCGCTGTCAATCGAATACAAAAAACGGAAAGCATAAGTTGACGCTTCCTCCTTCATCGTCACGCTGCGCGGAAACTCTGTTGGATAAATCAGGAAGATGCAGAAGGCCAGAAGGCTCGCCAGCGAGATCGCATAAAACAGGCGGCTGACGGCCCGCGCGCCGTTGACTCCAAGAAAGCAGCAGTAAAGAAGAAGAAACTGCGACGCATAGACCCATATCGTCCAGTCAATGAAGGGAATCAATCTGTCAGGCAGCCACAGCTCAAACGTCGCCGGGGCGCGCAGTTGAAACCGGCCGGTGAAAGTGTAGAGCGCGCAAAAAGCCGCGTACCAGAGGGCCGCGGCGATCCATTTCCTGCGGCGGTCAATCACAGGCAGTGTGATTTTCATCAGCTTACAAATGGGCATCGGCGAGATCGCTCTTCGGCGCTGCGCGACTGATACTCCCGCAGGGCTTCAGTTCTGCGCCGGATCTCCTGGCCGTATCCGCCGGTGATCAACTTGAAGAACATGCGATTGAGGCAGCGGGAGGCGCGGAAGGAAAAGACGGCGTCCTGAAGGTCAATATGACTGCGCTCGAAGAAGTAATGCCCGGCCAGCCCTATCACTTGCGACAACGGCAATAGGAATAACAGCCAGGGGTTGCGCGCCAGCCATGACGCGATCAGCAGGCCGTAAAAAATGATTACGCCACAGGCGTGCAAAGCGATGTTATAAGGGTTCCGGTGCTTGAGAACAAAGATGTCCCAGTAATCAGTAAAGGGATGATCGTCGATTGTGGCGTTGATCCGGTTGCGACGTTTCAGCCGCTCGACCTTTTCGACGTAGAGCGGCCCGTTGAGGCGCAACACATCTCCCAGCTTCTTCCGTCCGAGCGGTTCCGTCATCTCGCCGTCGCAGACCGCCAGGACGCCGTTGATATAGACCGCTTCAATGATTTGTTCCGAGCCGCGTTTGACCATCCGGGTAGCGCCGTCCAGCGCCTGATCCCTGATCTCGATCTGCTCGCTGATCGGCGCCCGCAAATGATCCGGATTGATCAACAGCAGATCGGCCTTCGCGCCCTCTTTGAGAACGCCGGCATTGAGTCGGAACCAACTGGCCGGTTCGCCGGTCACACGCGAGACGGCCCGCTCCACGGGCATAAAACCGGTGGCCACGGCCTGCTTTAAGAGCGAGATCGCGCCGTCGTAATATCCCAGGCTCTGCACGTGGGCGCCGGCGTCGGTGAATCCGGGCAGAATGAACTCCTCGCTCATCAGCGCCAGCCGCTGCTCCAACCGGTCATTAGCGCCCGTCGCCACCCAGCGCAGGTCGGTGTCGTGCTTTTCCAGCGCCTCGATAAAAAAAACGATCGGCTTTTTGCCCGCCTGCGCGGCGGCTTCGGCGAAGGTCTTCCCCACAAACTCGGTGTCGGGGCATCGCACGATCCGCATCAAATCAAGCCGCTGATGAAAAGTCTTGCGCCGGCCCGACGCCCACTCGCGCCCGAAGCTTTCGAGGAAGGCGGCGTCCTGCCACAGCTCCCGCCTCTCTTCGCGCGAAGAGCAATCATTAAGCATCACTCCCGCAGGGAACTCTTCGAACAGCGGCGTCACCGGCCCGTCGGAATAGACCGTGAACGGCTCGGTCAGCGTCTGAAAACGGATGTTGCATCCCATTAGTCGATTGAGCGCGAACAACAGCGGCGAAAAAACGCGCCAGAGTTTGCGGTCGGCGACCGAATCGAGCGCGGCCAAAACAGTGACGCGCAACGGACGTCGCCTCAACCCATGACTCATTCGCAAAATGTCCACGAGCGAAAGCGACCGCTGCGGGTTGGGCGTGACCTGAAAGACCGCGTCGCGCTCGCGGCAGACGTCCGCCAGCATTTTGTATTCGCGCAGATCGGCATGCTGCGACGGAATGGTCCTGCCGCGCATATCCCCGCTCATCATGTGCCAGGGAACCATATCAATCGAAACGCCGATGAATCCGGCGTCGAGCGACTCTCGCGCCATCAGCCGCATGCGCTCCAGTTCGTTGTCGGTCGCGCGATCCTTGAGGCTCCTCTCCAACCCCATCACGTGAGAGCGCAAGGCGCTATGGCCCAGCAGCGCCGCCACGTTCGGGCCGAGCCTGAGCCGGCGCAGATGGTCCAGATACTCGCGCGGCGTGCGCCACGAAACTGATGACTTCAGCCATTTTCGAATCAAGGCATGCGGGATCGTCTCGACGCGCTGAAATATGTCAGCCAGCGTCTGCGGCTCGCCGACGGCCAGCGACAAACTGCAATTGCCGATCACCACGGTGGTCACGCCGTGACGCGTCGATTCTGACAGTCCGGGGGCGATCTCAAGTTCGAGGTCGTAGTGCGTGTGAATATCGATGAAGCCCGGTGTGACCCACAGGCAGGCGGCGTCACGCGTCTCTGCGGCGGGAAGCGCGAGCCGCGGCCCGATGACCGCAATCACCCCGTCCTTGATCCCAACATCAAACCTCGACGGAGGCGACCCCAGGCCGTCGAAGACCAGGCCGTTTTTGATAATCAGGTCGAGCATGATCTTTTCACGCCGGATTGCGGCGCATCAGCCGTCCGACGCCGAAGCCGAGGAGCAGCCCGGCGATCCCTGCGCCGACGCCCACTTTATATAGCCAGCCTTTGAGCGCTGTGATGACCGGGTTATCGAACAGGTTCGCGCCGATGTGAACGTTCAGGATTTTCCACTTGCCGTTGTCTTTGTAGAGGGTGGCCGTCCAGTGGCTTGTCATCACGCGCGTGGCGCCGTCGGCAAAAGCGTAGGTGTCAGTCGAAGCGCCGTGGACGAAGCCTATGTCTTCACTGACGAATTCCGTCAGGGCGTCCGCCGTCGGATTGAACGTGATACTTTTGAGCGGAGCCTTGTCGCCCGTGAAGAGTCCGTCGAAGTAGGTCTTGAAGTCATTCAGGTTCGTGAAGACCTGCTGGTCGACCGTGGTGATCGAAAACTTGTTGTGGAACAACGGCGCCATCGCATCGATGTTTCTGGAGTTCATCGCCTCGGTCACGGTCTTGAGCATCGCGCGCAACTCGTCGTGGACCTGGTTCCGGTCCTGAGCCCGCGCTCCGATGACGACTGCGGCAAGCGTGACAAAGCTGAAGGTACAACAGAGCGCCGCTCGGGTTGTGCTAGCTTTCATACTCCTCCTGGATTCAATATTTCGAACATTTTCTTGTACTCGACTTTGTCCATTGTGATGTCGGCGCGCAGCGCCGACATCACAATGGACAAAGTCGAGCCTAACCGTTAACCGTTTATCAATTAAACCGCAGCAGCTAAACAGGAAATCAAGCGTTCCCATTCCTGCTTTGGCAAACTAACGAAGTCAGCTTTCCGAGCAGACTTCACTTGAAAAGCCGACTTTATCCATTTTGTAATGACGGCGCGCCGCGCCGTCATTACAAAATGGATAAAGTCGAGTTGTAGTGAGGGGAATCTTGGAGCTAGTGCGATGATTATTCCATCCGAACTGTGATAGTTTATCAAGTGACACAGTCCCGCCATTTATCATGATGCTATCGCTGTAAATTACGAGGCGATGGAGTTGAACTTAAAAACCATCGTGCGATCGCTGAGCCTGCTCAGTCTAGCCTTTATTCCGGCCTCCGGCAGAGTACGAACGCTTTACCGCGCGCTGGCGGACGTCAATTCGCTGTGCGGCGAGAAGCTGTACCAGAATCTCGGATACTGGAAAGACGGTCCCGACAGCCTGGATATGGCCGCCGAGGCGATGGCCGATCTACTGGCGCGCACGGCCTCGCTCTCCGGCGCGGATGAAGCGCTTGATGTCGGGTTCGGTTTCGCAGATCAGGACATTTTCTGGGCCGAGAAGTACCGACCAAGAATCATTTGCGGCGTAAACATTTCGCCTGAACAAGTCCGCCAGGCCTGCGCGCGAATCCTCGAACGGGGACTGATTGACAGGGTGCTATTGGAAGAAGGCGACGCGACGCGGCTGCGTTTCTCTGATTCATCCTTCGACGTGGTGATAGCGATGGAGTCGGCCTTTCACTTCAGCAGCCGCGAGGATTTCTTTCGGGAAGCGTGGCGCGTCCTCAAACCCGGCGGGAGACTGGTCATGACAGACCTCGCCGCCACATCAAAGCCGCTGGGTTTGAGAGACCGCCTGGCGGAGGTCGTCGGCAGGTCGTTCTGGCAAATCCCCAGAGAAAATCTTTACCATGCCGCCCTTTACCAGGAAAAACTCAAGGGCTGCGGTTTCGTCGCAGCGGACGTGCGCTCCATCTGGCGCGACGTCTATCCCCCGTTTGTCGAGTTCGCTCGAATCAGGCTAAAGGATCGGGAATTGGCGGGGAGAATGAATCCGCTGTTTCGCCGGATGCTTATGGGAAGTTTGAAGGCCAGACGAAGACTCAGCCCTGAGGCTATGGATTATGTGCTGGTTTCTGCAGTCAAGCCGGCCCAATCCGGGCTGACAAACACGGAGGTTAATGGTGAATAGATCACTCTTGCAGCGTCACGACAAATCACTGCTCGATGACCAGAAAGGTTATCGGAAGGTCGAGCTGAATTACCGCAAGAATAAAGAGCAGGACAACACGGCGATGATTGACGCGCTGGCCGCCCAGTTCCGTTACCAGGATTGCCATGATCGCTACTGGAATCCGGAAATGTTTTCACTCCTTTACGGCGCCCCGTTATGGGAGCAGGCCGATTCCGGCCAGCGTGTCAAACTGAATCAGCTTTATTGGGTGGCATACTATTCGCAGATCATCTCCGCCGAAATCGCCACGATCTTCTTCAATCAAACGAGCGCCGCCGGCCTCTACTCGATCGAGGATTTCCGCGTCGTCTGCGACACGCTCGATCTGGAATCGGCGCAGGAGCGCGCGCACATCAACGCTTTCAAGAAGATCGGCGAGGATTTCGAGGATGCGGTTTTCGGGGAGCGCATCTTCACCTACCCGATGCGAGGCCCTTACATCGAAACGATGATTCACGCCAAAACGACTCTGGCGAAGGGCCTCTGGCGGAAGCTGCAGCTCAACGCCTACGCGCTGCTGTCTTCAAACAACGCCTTCATCGGGTGCCAGTATTTCGCCGTGCGCGGCGTCAGGACGTTGAACGGCAAGCTGATCCAGCACCAGCTCAGTCAGTTCTATTTCAAGGACCCGGACAAGGAGCATGCGCCGATCCCGTCGAAGGTCAGTTACCATCATTTCCGCGACGAGTCCTTTCATTTCAACAGCTCGACCGTGATTTCGCACGAAGTGTTGAACTCGATGAAGGAGCCGACGCCCTTCGAGAAATGGGTGGCCAACCGGGGACTGCGCGGCTCGCAGATGGATCATTACCACTTCTCGACCGCGATCAACGGCCTCTTCTGGTACGACCCGGCGCTCTTTCCGAAGCTCTACAAAATTCTGCGCTCGCCGGTCTTCGGGATGAGCCACAATCAGGCGCGCCAGATGATGGAGGCATGCTTCGCCGAGGAGAACGACGCCCTGCACGCGAGCGCAAAGAGCCGCCAGATCGCAATAGATTCTTACCGCGAATATCTGGCCGACCTGAAGTACGTCGACCGAACGAACAAAGAGATGGCGATTATGCGCCGCAACTCGGTGGCGCGACACGTGGCGACCAATCGCCACGAATTGCGGCGGTTCTTTCGCCGGATCGAGGCGGAATGAGCGAAGAGAGATCGCTACATCGCGTTAGTTTTTCTCCGGCCGGCCATGACCCGGTCAGCCTGGAGCGCGGTTCGATTCTGTCCGAGCGCCTGAGCGTCGCGAATTCACCTCTGCTGTTCGGCTGTCGCACGGGGATTTGCGGCACGTGCCTGATCGAAGTGGAAGCGCAGGAGAACGGCGAGCTCGCGGCGCCTTCGGCTGACGAGAGAGAACTGCTGGAAATAATTGCCCCGGACAATCCCCGCGCGCGGCTTGCCTGTCAGATAGAGTTGCGCGCCGACATCAGGATCAGATACATCGGCTTGTAATAGGCCGTTCGCTTTCAACCAAACGATGGACTTCAAAGATTTCTGGTACATCGCGGCCGAATCGAGGGAATTGAAGGCGAGGCGCATCCTCAGTCGGCGGATACTCGATGAGTGGATCGCCCTCTTCAGGGATGAGAACGGGAAGGCGGTGGCGCTCGAAGACCGCTGTCTGCACCGCTGCGCGCGGTTGTCGAGGGGGCGAGTCACGATGGGCCGACTGCAATGCGCCTATCACGGCTGGACCTACGACGGCCGGGGGGCGGTCGTGTTTGTGCCTTCCGAGGGGCCTGACGGCCCGAAGTCAACGCATCGCCGCGCCAGGTCGTTTCAGGTCCGCGAGCAGGACGACTACGTTTACGTCCGGCTGGTCGACGAGACGAATAAAACCGAAGCCGCCGCCGTCGAGCCGTTCAAGATACCGTTCTATAAGGCCGACGGCTGGGCGGCGATCCGCCTGCGGAACCGATTTCAGAACAACGTGACCAACTGCGCCGAAAACTTCGTGGACATTCCGCACACGGTCTTCGTCCATCCGAAGATTTTCCGCGTCAGCAGGCAGGAGAAATTCACCGCCAGCGTAAAACGCGCCGGCGGGAGCGTGATCGTCAGCTACCACCACGAGCGGGCCAACCTCGGAATCTTCTCCTGGTTTCTCAATCCCGGCGGCCGAGAGATCACGCACACCGATTCGTTCCACATGCCAAACGTGACCTCGGTGGATTACATTTTTGGGAAGAACCGCCGCTTCATCATCACCTCACAATCAATCCCGGTGACCGGTGAAGAGACGCTTGTCTATACCGACCTGACTTACAACTACGGCGTCTGGAACGCCGTCGCCAAACCTGTCATCCGCCGGCAGGCGCAGATGATTATCAATCAGGATGTCGCAATCCTTGCCGATCAGATGGAGACGATAAAAAAGTACGGCGCCCGCTTCTGCAACACTGAGGCCGATGTCATTCACACGCTGATCGAATCCATCCGCAAAGAGCTGGGTAAAGGCTCCGATCCGAGGCTGCTGCCTGAGAGGGAACACGAAATTGTATTCTGGGTTTGAGATGAGACCTGACTTTATCTCATTTCTCTTACTCGCCGCGCTGACTTTTTCGCTGCCACAGACGCGGTCGCGCGTCCGCCGCCGCAGGCCGGCGGACTGGGTTCTGGACTGGGCCGGGCTGGTGATTCAAGGCGTCGTCGTTCCGGCCTTACAGTCAGTTCTGATTTTCGGATTATTGTCGGGAATCGCTCCGAAGGCTCGGGGTATATTGGGCCTTTCCGCTGTCCCAGGATTCCTGCTCAACTTCGTTCTGGTGGATTATCTCTACTACTGGAATCACCGCTGGCTGCATTGCAGATCGCTGTGGCCTGCGCATGCAGTCCACCACACGCCGGAGCGAATGGATGTTTTCATCACGTCGAGAAATACGCTGTGGACGCCGCTGTTGATCATTTACCTCTGGGTCAACGGACTTATTATTTTCCTGTTGCGCGATCCGGGCGCCTTCATTCTGGGAGCTTCGCTGACTGCCGGCCTCGACCTGTGGCGGCACAGCTCGTTTTCGCCGCGCCCCGGTTCCACGCTCCATCGGGCGCTCAGCCGCTTTCTGATCACGCCGCACGAACATGCCTGGCATCATAGCTGTGACCGCGCCGATTGCAATTTCGGCGCGAATCTTTCGCTCTGGGACAGGCTGCATGGCACGTATCACAGCCCGGCGGTTTCCGCCGAGGCGTTCGGAGTTACATCGACATTGAGTCTGAAACGAAAGCTCTTTTTTCCTTTCGGAGCTTGAGGATCTGCTTATGACATTACTGGGACGGATAATCTCGTTCTACTCCACCTGCGTCCTGAGTCTGTGCGCCGCGACTGTTCTGTGGTTCGGCTGGCGGCCTTCACCCGTCCAGCCTGTTGTTCTGGTGGTCATTCTCTACCTCGCTCCGCCTCTGACTTTTCGCCTTCACCGAATTTTCTTTCCGATCAGAAAAAGCCTGTCGAATCTCTCGGATAGAAAATACTCCCCCTGGTGGGGGGCGCATCAGATACAGGTGATCTACACCGCCATCCCGCAACTTGAAGCGGCGCTGAGGCTCGCGCCAGGACTTTACAGCGCCTGGCTGAGGTTGTGGGGAAGTAGGATCGGGCGTAGCGTCTACTGGACTCCGAACGTGGAAATCACCGACCGCCACGCGTTGGACATCGGCGACCGCGTGGTCTGTGGTCACAAGTGTAAGTTTCTGGGCCACGCCATCAAGCCGAGGGGGCGAGAGATGGCGCTCTATACCCGAACCATCAAAATCGGCTCCGACATCTTCATCGGCGCAGGCAGTCGCATCGGCCCAGGCGCGGTGATCGCCGACGGGACCTTCCTGCCCGTGCTGACCGACGTTCACATCAATCAGGTGGTTGGACCAACGCCATGTTCAGAACAGCCAGTTACATTTTGAGATTGGCGCTCCGCCCAGTGGCGACAAGGTTCATGAACGATCTGCGCCGCCCACAGGAGACGCAGCGCAGACTGCTCAGAAAGCTGATCGCGAGCCTGTCAGCCACGGAGTACGGACGGGCATACAAGATCAGAACCGATGACGACTATGATTCCTTCGCCTCGAAACTACACCCTGTCACTTACGACGATCTGGTTGATTGGATCGGCAGGCAGCAAAATACCGAAGGGAAAGTTCTGGTCTCCGAACCAGTGATTTTTTATGAAAAGACCTCTGGCAGTTCCGGAGCGGCGAAATTTATACCTTATACCAGGTCGCTGAAGGCGTCATTCAACCGAATGTTCCTGATCTGGCTTTCGGACCTGCTCACAAACGGCCCGCAATTTCAGACGGGCAAGGTCTACATGAGCGTCTCTCCCGCTTTCCGGCGAAATCAGGCGACTGCGCGCGGAGTCAGGATAGGCCTGGACGACGATACGGAGTACCTCAATCACTGGGCGGGCCGTATGCTGGAGCCTTTTCTGGCGGCGCCTCCCGCCGTCGCCAGGATTCAAAACCCAGACGATTTCAAACTGGTTCTGGCCGCGTCGCTCATAGCCGAGACGCGGCTGGAGGCGATTTCGATCTGGAACCCCTCGATGTTCGACGTCATTTTGACCTACATCGAGCGGCGACGTGATGTTGTGATCGCCGCCCTGAAACGAGGTTTTATCGTCTGCGAGGGGTTGGAGTTCAGATTCAACCGGCCCGTCGCGTCCCGGCTGGGGTTGCTTGAAGAACGGCCCATTTCCTGGGCGAAGCTGTGGCCTCAATTGAAGCTGATCTCCTGCTGGGCTAGCGCGCACGCCGCCGCCGCGGCCCACAGTCTGGCCGGGAAATTCCCTGGCGCCCTCCTTCAGGGCAAGGGATTGTTGGCGACCGAAGCGCCGTTGACGATGCCCTTGATCGAATCATCGGGATTCGCGCCGCTGCCTTCAGAGGTCTTCTATGAATTTCTCGACGAGCGGGGGCGAATATTTCTGTTACACGAGCTTCAAAAAGATGGGGAGTACGAAGTTATTCTATCGCAGAAAGGCGGCCTGTCCCGTTATCGCCTGGGTGATCGTGTGCGCGTCACTGGTTTCTATATGGGCTCTCCCTGCCTTGAGTTCACCGGCAGAAGCGATGCCGTTTGCGACTTGGTCGGAGAGAAGCTCAATGAAAACTTTGTGCGCGTCTGCCTGGAAAAACTCACTGCTTCGGGATGCTTTCAAACCATTCTGCCGGTAATACCCGAACGCGGATTGAGTCATTACCTGCTCCTGACTGATAACCTGCCGAAAGAAACCACGCAAATCGAAGCTGAATTGGAGAGCGAACTCTGCCAGGCCTATCATTACCGCAATGCCCGGCTGCTGGGACAGCTCGGCCCGGTCAAGGTCAGGGTCGCGCCACGACTGCGGGAGGCATTCTACGGCTATTTTGTGGGCAAGGGAATGAAGTGGGGCGACATCAAGCACTGCAACCTGATCAAGAAACCGGAAGACGCAGCGGGGCTGATCAGCAGGCTGGGGACGCTTGCGGCGCATTCTGACCCGGTATAATGGGGCACTGCGCCAACGCTAACGAACCATGATATAGTTTTCTTGCCGGCAAATAATCTTTATGGACGATCACGGAAATAACTAAATGTGGCGCGAGTTGTTTACTCGCGCCCGTGGCGTGGTTACAAGGCGCGAGTAAACAACTCGCGCCACATCTTTACAACGGCGCCGCGCGTGGCGCCGTCAGCCGCTTGCCGCGGCGCATTCTGAAGCGGTGTAAGGCCTGAAAGAACCCTTTCGCTCAAGCTCGCTCAGAATGACATCGGCTCCCGCAGCCGTTTTGATCAGCGACATGAGCGTCTTGATTTTGTTCGACGTGGCGTCCTCGCAATCCAGTTCGGCGAAAACGCGCGTCTTCTGCGCCTGCGACAGGCGCCCTTTGACCTTCTCGATCTGCGACACGACCATCTGTGGCCCGGCTTGAACCATCGACAGCAACTGCTCAAGCAGATCCGTCAGCCGCTTCAAACTGTCCGCGCCGTGCCGGCGCTCATTGAAGAGCGCCAGTCCGCCGGCGTGATGCCGCCCTTCATCCCTGATCACATTTTCAAATACGGCGGCCAGCCCGTCGTCCAAACAACTTTTTGCCAGCGCGTGATAATGGCTGATGCCCCAGCCTTCCAGGATGACTTGCACAATATACCTGAGCGTCGTCCGGTCTCCGTTTCGCAACACTTCATCGAGCAGCAGGATGAACGGATTGCTCTCGAGCTCTTTGACGGACTCGGCCGACGCAAAGCCGCTGACCCAGTTGAAATGGACCGCTTCATCGGCGGCGAACAGGCTGTAGAGCATGCGCTCCTGCGCGCTTTCCGAAAGCAGGCACATCTTCGACGCGAAGTACATGCCGCATTTCTCGATGTAGTAGGCTTCGGCCAGGACGCTGCGACTGCAGCCGAGCAGGATCGCCCGCTTTTCCGCATCACCCGAATCGCGGTGGATGGTTACCTGATCGAGCTTGAAAAATGATTCGGGCCAGAAAGGTCGCTCCGCCGGCGCCTCTGTTTCGAATTGCTCTTTGATATTTGTGTGAGCTGAGTCTGATAACGAAACGAGTCTTTGCATTCTACGTCCCGCATCAAACTGCGGAGCAGGGCGGCTCTTGAGCGCCGAGGCCAACACGGGATATAACGCGTGACCTTCCGGCAAGTCGGACGCAAGTAGCCGCGTCTCCATATAAAGTCTGTCGGAAGCGATCGAAAGCATAATCATCCTTTCTTCCGGAAAAGCCGCGCCAATCTGAGTAGAATTCGATCTTTGATGAAGGCTTTGGCGGCGTACCTGAACGGCGTCGTTAAAGTCATCCTGGCCAGACAGGCCAGCTCGACTCCGCTGCGCCATTCGGGGTTGGCCTTCTCGAAGAAGGCTATGCGTGGATTTGAAGCCGTCATCTCATTCGAAATTTCCGCCACTCCGCTCTTCAACCTGCACGCCCCGGCAGGGAACCTGATCAACCCCGTCGCCGGGTCGTAGTGTTCGGGGAACAGCTTGAAGTAGAAAGCATCCGCGATAGCCCTCCTGTCGGCGGGAGTATTCATTTCATATCTCGGAAAATGTTCGGCGAAATTGTTCGCCATCATCAAGTAAGTTTTATAGCCCTTGGAAATCAGCAGCCAGTAGAGAATCGTGAAAGGTCGCTTCAGTTTTTCTCTGAACATGTATCGCAGGAACGCTACAGGAAGCGCCTGCTGTCCCCAGTATTGCTTTTCGATCACAGTGTCGCCGCTGAAGACGCCGTAGACGGTCTTGCGGCCGACTGTTACCCGCAGCGAGACCAGAGTCGAAAACCCCTGAAGCTCGCCCCGGTCGCGCAGCAGAATGACCGCGTCCTTTCGGGCCAAATCGGCCTGGAAAGTCTCCTCCGTGACCGCGTCGTAATATTTCCGCATCAGTGTAAACATTCTGGCCCTGTCTTCAGCCCGCAGATCGGCGACGGAAACAATTGAAGTCGTGAGGCGTTGGAGGACTATCTCCGAAACAACCTCGGTGGTTGGCGCGGTCCGCGAAACCGCCGGCTGTGGCATCATCTCGCAACCTCCGGTTCAGGCATGGATTGTGGCGACGCCTCCGGTTGATCCACATGCGCCGTAAGAGGGCAGGGGACTGTCGTTTCTACAGGCAAGCCCCAAGGCAGCGCCGGCTGGCGCTCGACATGTTGGATGAAGCGAATGATCGGCAGATCGGCCTTGATGGGCGTGCGGAAATTGAAGCGTATCGTCTTGAAGATCAGAGTGTCGCCTTTGGCGAAGTATGCGCTCATGGCCCTCGTCAGCATCAAGAGCGCGCGGTTGACGAGTTTGCCGATCAGGCCATCCCTGTGGCGCGTGAGGAAAATCGTCTGGCCCTCTGAACGGCCGTCCGCACTCGGCCGGAGCGCAAAGATAATGTGGAAGTGTAGGAAGTCTGGGCCGATCGTGACGGAGCCAGTGCTGCCGAACCAGTAGGAGAGCGTATAAGTCAGCGCATCTTGGTAGAACCGTCCGAGCAATCGCGTCAGCCACGAAGACGGCGGAATTCGGGTTGCGTTGCGGAAAATAATGCAATTCTCGTTAACCACCTCCGGCTCCAGGTTCAGATGGACCGGCAGGTGATGCACCGAGTTGAAATGCTGCGCGTCGATTGCGTTGATCATCATCACGTTCGGATGACAGGCCTTGACGAAGCTTCTTCCAAGCCGGTAATCACATCTCTGCCCAGCCAGTTCCGGCGCGAACGGTATCGGCTGACGCGGAGTCGCCCCCGCCCAGATCCAGATCAGTCCGTATTGCTCTGTGACCGGCCACGGGCGAATTCGTGGAACGAAATCTGTGAAGGGTAGGCAGGGTATTTCCGTACATCGGCCTTCCGGGCTGTATTTCCAGTAGTGGAAGAGGCAGCGTATGCTGTCGCCTTCGACTTTTCCCTCGGCCAGATGCGCCCCCATGTGCGGACAGTAGGCGTCGAGCGCGACCACACGGCCGTCTTCGCCTCTGTAAACCACCAACTCGCGGCCCAGAAAGTTGAGCGGGGCGGTCCTGCCCCTCTTCAGCTCGGACGAACGCAAAGCCCAATACCAGCCTTCGATTATCTTTTCGGCGCGGTTGAAGGTTTGATTGTCTGTCGGCGAATTCATTGTAAGCCCCTACCTTGGGGCGATCCCTGCGCGATGTGACGCTTGTACAAGTGTCACATCGCGCACCGGCTATCGACATGATGGACACCAGTGGGTAATTTCGAGGGTCTGAGGCGCTTTTGGTGAAGAGCGATCGGGGATTATAACATTCTCCCGGAGCCCCAAACCGCGAAATAGCCGATTGCGCTTGCTCGCGGCCGACAGCTTGCCGAGGATCAACGAGGCGCGCACTTTGCCGCTTCTGATCTCGGAAAACCTCGTTAAGCCTATTATGCAATATATAAAGCGTGAGAGATCGGGAGTTTCTTCGCCTTGTTGAGCTGGACTTATTCGCTGCGGAGCGCAACCGTCGGGTCGACCTTCATCGCCCGTCGGGCTGGACTGAACTGATTGTCCGAACGCTATTAAGTTTACGGCGTGAGGGTCCGCAAAATTTCGGGAACGCGCTTCCGACCGATGCGATGGGCGCGCCAGGCTTCAAATCAAACGCGCCCGAATGCAAATCAGGAGGCGATTTTTCATTCATCGATTGCTTGCTCCGAAGGGACACAAAGTATTCGAACAGTTCGGCGCATGCTGCAGTTCGACTGCCGACCTTAGCGGGAACGGTGAGCCTGAACGGTTGA
>WNGA01003431.1_pt1 | contig 43510 bp, 43 predicted proteins | sample 5400061 | NCBI WGS metagenome assembly WNGA01 (sample SAMN13153366, study PRJNA577476) | soil metagenome | isolation source: 100 cm soil or saprolite under grassland replicate 2 | place: USA:California | collected 2016-06-15 | reverse complement strand
GCAGCGCCTCGTCGGACTCACTCAGGGCGACGGCGACGCGCTCGTACAGCGGCGATGTTTCGGCGGCGTCGACCTCACCGAAGTGTCGGTACACCTGAGCGAGTGTGCGGGCCCTACCCACGGGTACGGCGCTTCCTGCAGTCGGCCCTGGCATCCCGAGGATTCTAGCCATTGCAACGACAACCCCCGACCCTTTACCTGGCACAAGAGCGCCGAGGAGATCCTCGACCTGGAAATGAATTCAGGGGGCGGCCGGCGGGCCAATTGGCCGGCTACTGCGAGGTGCGGGCCACGACGACAAGAGCGATGAACAGCACCGTCAGAACAGCCATGGCAAGGCCGAAGATGCCGCCGCCGCGGGCCATTACGGGCTTGCCGGGATCCATCGGCGCGGGGATGTGCGCGGCCACTCCGGGGGTAGGGCGCGGCGGCGCCAGCTTCAGGATCCGGCGCAGCCGCAGCCGGTTGGCCAGCATGATGATCGGGATCGCGATCAACCCGGGCCCCCACCAGCCGCCGACCAGTGTCCGGTTCATCTGACGCCGGAAGAGGGCCAGGCCGCAGGAGCGGCACATCCAGCCGCGCAGCGTACCGGTCTGGTAGTAGATGACCACGGTGAGGAACGATTGGAACGTGGTGTGCGCGGCTGGCGTACTCCCGCAGAAGCGGCATTCGCCGTCACCCGGCGGCCGCGTGGCGACGCCGCCGTGGTCAGGCGCCGGCGCGCCCTGGGAATGGGGCGCCGACACCGTCAGCTCCCGGCCGGTACGAAGCGGTCGCCGGCGTACTGGCGCAGCGCGTTCTCGATCTGGGCGGCCGGCTCGGCCACGTCGCCGGTGTCGGCGACCTGGTAGCCGTGCAGGCCGTCGAGCTTGGTGTCCGGCTTCACGTCGTACGTCACCGTGTCGGAGGTCCAGACGGTGAGCATGGTCGGCTTGGCGTTCTTGCCGTCGTTGGACTTCTTCTCGATCGCGACCCGGCTGATGTCGGCCCACCGGAACCGGGTGGTCCGCTTGCCCTGGGTCCAGGTGACGCCCTCGGCGTCGATCCGCAGCGCGTACGCCTTCAGGCCGTCGACCAGCATGGCGATGCCGCCGAGCAGCGCGACCGCGCCCATCACGTAGCCGACCCAGTTGCCGAGCCGGAACTCGTAGCCGATCAGCGCCAGCAGTTGCGGCGAGAAGAAGAGCACGACGGCGAGTACGAGCAGGCCGGGCCCGCGCAGCTGAACCTTCCAATGACGGTGTACGTCCACGACAGAGACTCCCGTGTGAGTGATGGGGGGCGCGCGAGAGATTAGCGCTCCCACGTACGCCGCGCGACCCCTCACCGGGCGGTCCGGCGGGCGTTACCGTTTCTTGCCCACCGCGATCAGCGTGGCCGAGTGGGCGGGCCGGTCGGTGAACGGATCGTTGGGGGAGTCCGGGCGCCACTGCGGCGCGAACACCAGGCCGGGCGCGACCAGGTCGAAGCCGGTCAGCATCGTGCGCACCTCGGCGCTGCCCCGCAGCTTCAGGTCGATCCTGCCCCGGGAGACGTTCGCCGCGTCCGCGGTGTGGCCGCGGTCGTCGCCCTCCTGCGTGGCGTGGGAGAACGCCAGGTAGCTGCCCGGCGCGATCGACTCGTGGATCCTGGCGACGATCCCCGCCGGGTCGTCGCGGTCCGGTACGAAATGCATCATCGCCATCATCAGTACGCCGAGCGGCTGACCGAAGTCGAGCATCTGCCGTACCTCCGGGTGTTCGAGGATCGTGTCGATGTCGCGTATGTCGGCCCGCAGCGCGACCGCGTCGGGGTTCCCGGCGAGGATGCTGTTGCCGTGTGCCACGGCGACCGCGTCGACGTCGACGTACACCACCTTGGATCCGGGGGCGGCCTGCTGGGCGACCTCGTGCACGTTGCCGACGGTCGGGATGCCCGACCCGAGGTCGAGGAACTGGCGGATCCCCGCGTCGGTCAGGAACCGTACGACCCGGCGCAGCAGTGACCGGTTCGCCCGGTTGACCGCCGGCAACTCGGGCATCGACTGGTTGATCCGGTCGGCCAGCTCCCGGTCGACCGCGAAGTTGTGCGACCCGCCGAGGTTGTAGTCGTAGATCCGCGCCACGCTGGGCTGGTTGAGATCGATCTCGCTCGTGGTCCAGTCAGGACGACTCATGCCGGTAGTGTCCCGCGCCCGGGTTGCAGCGGCAATCACTTCGCGGTTCCGTACCCGCCGCCGCCGGGAGTCTCGACCACCAGGACGTCGCCCGGCCGTACGTCGACCGAGTCGCAGCCGGCGAGCTCCACGACCGTGCCGTCGGCGCGTTCCACCCGGTTCGTGCCGAGCGCACCGGGCGAGCCACCGGCCATCCCGTACGGCGGCACCCGCCGGTGGCCGGACAACGTGCTCACGGTCATCGCCTCGCGGAACGTCAGCCGCCGTACCGCGCCGTCGCCGCCGTGCCAACGGCCGTCGCCGCCGCTGCCGTGGCGTACCGAGAAGGATTCCAGCAGCACCGGGAACCGCCACTCGAGCACCTCCGGGTCGGTGAGCCGGGAGTTGGTCATGTGGGTCTGCACCACCGCCGCGCCGTCGAACCCGTCGCCCGCCCCGGAGCCGGAGCCGACGGTCTCGTAGTACTGGTGCCGGTCGTTGCCGAACGTCACGTTGTTCATCGTCCCCGACCCCTCCGCCTGTACCCGCAGCGCGGCGTACAACGCGCCGGTGATCGCCTGCGAGGTCTCGACGTTGCCGGCGACGATCGCGGCCGGGTAGACCGGCGCCAGCATGGATCCCTCGGGTATCAGCAGGTGCAGCGGGCGCAGGCACCCGTCGTTGAGCGGGATGTCGTCGGCCACCAGGGTGCGGAAGACGTACAGGGTGGCGGCGGTGACCACGGAGGACGGCGCGTTGAAGTTGGTGTCCAGCTGCGGCGAGGTGCCGGTGAAGTCGATCGTCGCCTCACGTGCGTCGCGGTCCACCCGCACACTTACCGTGATGTGGGCGCCCGAGTCCAGTTCGTAGTCGTACGCGCCGTCGTCGAGGGCGTCGATGACCCGGCGTACCGCCTCCTCGGCGTTGTCCTGCACGTGGCGCATGTACGCCTGCACCACGTCGAGTCCGAAGTGGTCGATCATCCGGCCGACCTCGTCGACGCCCTTCGCGTTGGCGGCGATCTGCGCCCGCAGGTCCGCCAGGTTGGTCGCCGGATTGCGCGACGGGTACCGCGCCCCGCCGAGCAGCTCCAGGGTCTCCGCCTCCCGGAGCCGGCCACCGGACACCAGCAGCCAGTTGTCGAACAACACCCCTTCTTCGTGTACGTCCCGGCTGTTCGCGGGCATCGAGCCGGGCGTGATCCCGCCGATCTCGGCGTGGTGTCCCCGGGACGCGACGTAGAAGAGAATCTCGCGGTCGCCCGCTTCGGCATCGGTGACCGCCGGGTCGGCCCCGAAGACGGGCGTCACCACCGTGACGTCGGGCAGGTGGGTGCCGCCGTGGTAGGGGTCGTTCACGGCGTACACGTCGCCGGGTTTCATGGTTCTGCCGCGGCGGTTGATCACCTCTTTGACGCTGGTGCCCATCGAGCCGAGGTGCACCGGCATGTGCGGTGCGTTGGCGATCAGGTTGCCGTACGGGTCGAACAGGGCACACGAGAAGTCGAGCCGCTCCCGGATGTTGACCGACTGGGCGGTCTGCTCCAGCCGGGCGCCCATCTGCTCCGCGATCGACATGAACAGGTTGTTGAAGATCTCCAGCAGCACCGGGTCGACCCGGGTGGTCGCGCCGGAGTCGTCCGGGCGCGCCACCACCCGTTCCACGAGCAGGTGGCCGTGCCCGGTCGCGGTGGCCCGCCAGCCGTCCTCGACCACGGTGGTGGCGTTGGCCTCCGCCACGATCGCCGGACCGTCGACGGTGGCTCCGGGTGGCAGCCCCTCCCGCTGACGCAGCGGTACGTCACGCCAGGCTCCGTCGACGTACATCCGTACGGTGACGCGCCGGTCGGGGGTGGACGTGGCGCCGAGGTGGGACAGGTCCGGCTGCTCGGTCAGCCCGACCGCCTCCACCGACACCGCCTCGGCGATCAGCGGCCGGTCCATCAGGAACGAGTACGTACGCCGGTGGCCCGCCTCGAACTCCGCCACCATGCCGTCGAGATCCGACAACTCGACCGGTACGGCGGTGTCGGTGCCGTCGTAGCGCAGGTGCACCCGCCTCGTCACCTCGATCCGCTCGCCCGGTACGCCCTCGTCGGACAGCTCGGCGGCGGCCGCGTTCTGCAGCTCGTCCGCCACGTCACGCAACCGGGGCAGCGTGTCGGCGTCCAGCCGGGACTCCACGGACTGCTCCCGCATCGCCGTGGTGTCCGCCAGGCCGATGCCGAGCGCCGACAGCACCCCCGCCATCGGCGGCACCAGCACCGTACGGATGCCGAGCGAGTCGGCCACGGCGCAGGCGTGCTGGCCGCCGGCGCCGCCGAACGTGGTGAGCGCGTACTCGGTGACGTCGTGGCCCTTCTGGACCGAGATCTTCTTGACCGCGTTGGCCATGTTCGCGACCGCGATCCGCAGGAACCCCGCCGCGACCTCCTCAGGCGCGCGCCCGTCGGCGATCCGGTCCGCCAGGCCGGCGAAGTCCTTGCGCACCACGTCGACGTCCAGCGGCTGCTCGCCGTCGGCCCCGAACACGGCCGGGAAGTACGCCGGCTGGATCCGGCCGAGCATCACGTTGGCGTCGGTGACGGTCAACGGGCCGCCGTTGCGGTAGCAGGCCGGCCCCGGGTCGGCGCCCGCCGAGTCCGGGCCCACCCGGTAGCGACCGCCGTCGAAGTGCAGGATCGACCCGCCGCCGGCGGCCACGGTGTGGATGTCCAGCATCGGGGCGCGCAGCCGTACGCCGGCGACCTGGGTGTGGAACACGCGCTCGTACTCGCCGGCGTAGTGGGACACGTCGGTGGACGTACCGCCCATGTCGAAGCCGATCACCTTGTCGAAACCGGCGAGCTGCGACATCCGTACCATCCCGACGATGCCGCCGGCCGGTCCGGAGAGGATCGCGTCCTTGCCCCGGAAGTGCCGTGCCTCCGCCAACCCGCCGTTGGACTGCATGAACATCAGCGGTACGCCCTCCAGCTCCGCCGCGACGTGGCTGACGTACCGCCGCAGCACGGGGGACAGGTACGCGTCGACCACCGTCGTGTCGCCGCGGGGCACCAGCTTCATCAACGGGCTGACCTCCGACGAGCAGGACACCTGGCCGAAGCCGACCGCTTCCGCCAACTCGCCGATCGCCCGTTCGTGCGCCGGGTAGAGGTGGCTGTGCAGGCACACCACGGCGACCGCGTCGATGCCGTCGTCGTGGGCTTCGCGCAGCCGTGGTTCCAGCGTGGCCAGGTCCGGCGGGCGCAGCACGGTACCGTCGGCGAGCAGCCGCTCGTCGACCTCGACGACCCGCTCGTACAACAGCTCCGGCAGCACGATCTGCCGTTCGAAGATCCGCGGCCGGTTCTGGTACGCGATCCGCAGCGCGTCCCCGAAACCCTTGGTGGTCACGAGTACGGTGCGCTCGCCCTTGCGCTCCAGCAGCGCGTTGGTGGCGACCGTGGTGCCCATGCGTACCACTGCGATGTCTTCGGGGTCGACCGGAGTGCCGGGCGCGAGGCGCAGCAGGGCCCGGATGCCCGCCACGGCCGCGTCCCGGTAGCGGGCCGGGTTGTCCGAGAGCAGCTTGTACGGCACCAGCCGGCCGTCCGGCGTACGGGCCACGACGTCGGTGAACGTGCCGCCCCGGTCGACCCAGAACTGCCACCCAGCCACGCGATCGCCTCCAGTGTCCGGACCCCTGACGCGGGATTCCCCTCCTCATCATCGCCGCTAGGTCATCTTTCGGCGCCGGGGCTACCCTGTCGTGCGGGCTCCGGCGCCGGCTCGGTACGTCACGGCCCGCTCGGTGCTTGACGCCGGGGGGCTGGCGGCGCGGTGTGGAACCATCGATGCATGCCGATCGACCAGCACCTGCTTCTGGTGTTCGCCGTGACCACGATCATCGCCATGATCACGCCCGGGCCGGACATGCTGTTCATCCTGGGTTGCGGGATGCGGGGCGGCCCGCGCGCCGGTCTGCTCGCCACGGCCGGGGTAGCGACCAGCGAGGCCGTCCATGTCGCCGTGGCGGCCGCGGGACTGGCCGCCCTGTTCGCGGCGGTGCCGGTCGCCTTCACGGTGATCAGGATCGCCGGAGCGGCGTACCTGATCTACCTCGGCGTACAGCTGATTCGTCACCGCAAGGACGGTCACGCCGACGTGCCGGTCGCCGGCGGGGGGATTTCGGGCCGCCGGGCGTACCTCAACGGCTTGTGGACCAACCTGCTGAACCCGAAGATGGTCACCTTCACGATCGCCTTCCTGCCCCAGTTCATCAACCCGCAGCTGGGTCGGGTCTGGCTGCAGTTCGCGATCCTCGGCGTCATCATGATCGGTATGGAGTTCCTCGTCGACGGCGCGGTCGGCGTGCTGGCGGGTCGGATCGGAGCGTGGCTGCGCCGCCGCAAGGCCGCCCGCCGTCGAGTCGACGTCGCCACCGGAGGCATATTCATCGGGCTGGGAGTGCGACTCGCCGTCGAGCGATGATTCGCGGCGTTCCGCTCCGTACGCCGCGTCAATTCCTGATATTGCGGGCGCATCGGGTGCCGAAAAGATTCGGGACGTTTGCCGTCACTTGCAGGAATTAGAACCGATACGCGAGGTGATGGGAATTCGACATTCAGTAGGGGCGGTGACCCGCGGCTGAATAACCTCGACATATGGGCGGGAATGGCAACGGCCTGCGACCCGTACTGCTCGCGGTGGTACGCGACGCGCAGCAGCTGGACCGGATCGAAGGCGAACTGCAGCGGGGCTTCGGCGGCGACTTCCGGATCCGCGGCGAGCAGTCCGCCGAGGACGGCGTACGGCTTCTCGATTCGTGCCGTGAGCAGGGACAACGGGTGGCTGTCGTACTGGCCGACTGCGACCTGCCGGACGACGCCAGGGCCGAGTTGCTGGGCGCGGCCCGCTCGGCACACGCCGATGCCCGCCGGGCGTTGCTGGTCGACTGGGGCGCCTGGGCCGACCGGGACACGGCCAAGGCGATCCTGTCCGCCATCGCCACCGGCGATATCAACTATTACGTTCTGAAGCCGTGGATCGACCGGGACGAGCTATTTCGCCGTACGGTCGCGGAATTCGTCCAGGAATGGTCCCGGAGCGACATCTCGAATATGCGCGAAGTCGTCGTGGTCGCCGATCGGCATTCGATACGGGGTCAGGAGATCAGCCGACTGCTGAACCGCAACGGCATCCCGTACGCGTTTCGGGAGAAAGGTACGGAACTCGCCGACGCGGTGCTGCGGAAGTCGGGTCAGCATCCCGGCGTCACGGTGTGGCTGCCGGCGCTGGGCGGCAAGGTGCTCGCCGATCCCACCGACGTCGAAGTGGCCGAGGCGTGGGGGATCGCCACCACGCTGGCCGACGAGAACCGGCAGTTCGACGTCCTGGTCGTCGGCGGTGGCCCCGCCGGGTTGGCCACCGCCGTGTACGGGTCGTCGGAGGGCCTTCGTACCCTCGTGGTCGAGAGGGAGTCCATCGGCGGGCAGGCCGGCTCGAGCTCGCTGATCCGCAACTACCTGGGCTTCTCGCGCGGGATCAGCGGGGCGGAGCTGGCACAACGCGGATACCAGCAGGCGTGGGTGTTCGGCGCGCACTTCGTCCTGATGCGACAGGTCGAGCACCTGGAGACCGACGGGGACCGGTTCGTCGCGAAGATCAGCGACATCGGCGAGGTGAGCGCCCGCGCCGTGGTGCTGGCCAACGGGGTGTCGTACCGCCGGCTCGGGGTGCCGGAGCTCGAGGCGCTGACCGGCGCCGGGGTCCACTACGGGGCCAGCGTCTCCGCCGCGCAGGGGCTCGCCGGGATGCACGCGGTCGTCGTCGGCGGCGGCAACTCCGCTGGTCAGGCCGTACTGCACCTGGCGAAGTACGCCGAGGTCGCCCTCGTGGTACGCGGCGCGAAACTCGGCGACGGGATGTCGTCGTACCTGGTGGAGACGATCGACGCGACGCCGGGGATCACCGTGCTGACCGAGACCGAGGTGGTCGGCGGCGGCGGCGACGGCCGGCTGGAACGGGCGGTGCTGCGCTCGCGGGCCACGGGGGCGGAGCAGACGATTCCGGCCGACGGACTGTTCGTGATGATCGGCGCCGCGCCGCACACCGACTGGCTGCCCGAGGCCGTCGGGCGGGACCGGTACGGCTTCGTGCTCGCCGGCTCCGACGCGGCCGCCGACGAGCGCTGGCCGCGGGAGCGCGAACCGTACCCGTACGAGTCCACTCTGCCGGGGGTGTTCGCGGTCGGCGACGTGCGCTGCGGCTCGGTGAAGCGGGTCGCCTCGGCGGTCGGTGAGGGCTCGGTCGTGGTCTCGCAGTTGCACGAGTTCTTCAAGCGACAACGGACCTGAAAGGGGCGTCGATGGCTGACGTGAGCACCCAGGGGGGCGGGCTGGCCGAGCGTGGCGCCCAAGGCGGCGGGCCGGCGGAGGTCGCCCGGGGCGGCGCGGCTCCGCGCACGCCCGTGCTGGCCGGGACGGTGTTGGCGCTGCCCGTGATCGGGCTGGTGTTGTTGCTGGTCAGGCCCTCGATGGACCTGCGCTGGGAGCACCATCCGTCGCACTTCTGGCTGGTGCTCGCGACCGCGGCGCTGAGTGCCGTCCTCGCGTACGCGACCGGTGCGGCGGCGCTGCCACGAGGCGACGCGCGGGTGTTGCTGGTGTCGCTCGCGTTCCTGTCCGCCGCGGGCTTCCTGGCGCTGCACGCGCTCGCCACGCCGGGTGTGCTGCTGGACCATCCGAACACCGGATTCGTGGTGGCGACCCCGATCGGCCTGGCGCTCGGGTCGGTGCTTGCCCTGCTGTCCAGCCTGGACTTCGCGGGGGAGCGGGCGGTGCGTGCCGTACGGCTGGGTCGCCGGGTGCGGCTCGGCCTGCTCGCGCTGATGGCGCTGTGGCTGGTCGCGTCCCTCGCGCAGCTGCCCCCGCTGCACCAGGACCACGTCTCCGAGCAGGCCCGCGGGATCCTCGCCGCCCTCGCCATCCCCGCCATCGGCCTGTACGCCGTGGCCGCCCTGCGATATCTGCGGCTCTGGCGGCGTCACCACTCGATCATGCTGCTCACCATGCTGTCGGCCTTCGTGCTGCTCGCCGAGGCGATGCTGGCCGTCGTATTCGCCCGCAACTGGCAGTTGTCGTGGTGGGAGTGGCACGTCCTGATGCTGACCGCGTTCGCGCTGGTCGCCGTGGGGGCCCGGGTGCAGTGGCGGGAGGAGCGGTTCGCCGACCTGTACCTCAACAACACCGTCGCGGGCACCCGGGAGATGTCGATCCTGTTCGCCGACCTGCAGGGCTTCACCCACTTCTCCGAGAACCACGAGCCGGCCGAGGTCACGGCGATGCTCAACGCGTATTTCCAGGTCGCGGTCCCGTCGGTGGTCAACCGGTACGGTGGCGACGTCGACCGGATCATCGGGGACGCGCTGATGGTCACCTTCAACAAACGGGGCGACCAGCCCGACCACGCCGTACGGGCGGCCGGCGCCGGGCTGGCGCTGCAGCAGGCCACCGCCCAGGTCGCCGCCGCACACCCCGGCTGGCCCCGGTTCCGGGTCGGCATCAACAGCGGAGAGGCGACCGTGTCGCTGCTCGGCACCGAGGGCGGCCGTACCCACACGGTGATCGGCGACATCGTCAACGTCGCGTCCCGGATCGAGGGCAAGGCTCCCGGCGGCGGAGTCGCCATCGGCCCCGGTACGAAGTCCCTGCTCCCCGAGGCGGCCACGCAGTCGCTGGGCCGGCTCGAACTCAAGGGCAAGGCGGAGCCGCTGGAGGTCCACCTGCTGCTCGGCCTCACCCCGGACGCCCCCGCCGCGACCTGAGCCCCGCGACCCGAGCCCCCCGACCCGAGTGCCGTATGCCGCGGTGCGCAACCGCGGTCAGCCGTCGACGGCGGTCGCGAGGCCGGCGGCGGGGTCGAGGTAGATCCGGGCGACCAGCGTGACCCACTGGTAGACCGCGTCCTCCTTGGCCGCGAGCGGGCCGGGGCGGAAGTGCGGACTGGACACCCCCCGCTGCACCGACTCGCAGGCCGCCCAGTCCTCCCGGTTGGTGACGTCCCAGAAGTCGACGGCGTACGAAGGGTCCGCGACGCCGGGCGGGAAGAGCCACTGACACTCCACGTGGGTACGCCCCGGCGCGACCGGCGTCAGCCGGTGCGTCATCACGTAGTCCGGGTGCGCGGAGATCAGCAGGTTCGGAAACAGCCCCAGGTAGCGGACCGTACGTGGGTCGACGCCGGACAGTTGGCGCCCCTGCGAGCGACCGTCCAGCGACATCGTCTCCGCGTGCTCACGCAGCTCCATCTCGCCGCCGACCCAGGCGCCGGGCAGGTCCCAGTTGGCCCCGGACGAGGGCGGCGAGACCTGGCACAGCTCGGGATGGATCTGCGGGCAGTGGTAGCACTCGTGGTAGTTCTCCACCAGGATCTTCCAGTTCGCCGCCACGTCGTACGTGTGCCGCGCACCGACCACGAGCCGCTCCGGGCCGTACGGCGCGACCAGGCCGGCCAGCGCGCCGGCGTACCGGTCGAACCCGGGTGCGGTGCCGGTGGCGTTGACGAACACCCAGCCGTGCCAGACGGTCAGCGGCAGTTCGACCAGGTCCAGCCCCTCGACCGCGCCGTCCATCCCGGGCGTGGCCCGCAGCGTGCCGTCGAGCCGGTAGGCCCATCCGTGGTACGGGCACACCACGGCCCGGTGCCCGGCGGTGCCCCCGATGGGCAGCAACTCGTGGCCCCGGTGCCGGCACACGTTGGCGTACGCCCGGAGCTGGCCGTCCACGGCGGTGAGCAGCACGCCCACGTCGCCGGCCTCGGTGGCCCGTTGGGTGGTCTCCGGTGCCAGCACCTCGCCGGCGCGCCCCAGGCAGGTCCAGCCGGCGGCGAAGACATGGCGGCGTTCCCAGACGTGCACCTCGGGGCTGACGTACGCGGCGGCCGGCAGCATCACGGACTCGCCGTGTTCCTCGAGCGCGGCCAGGATCCCGTCGGGCTCGATCGGTGCGGCGGTCATGCCAGGGATTATCCGCCCCACGCCTACCCGGCCGGCGACCTCGGCGTACCGACAAATTGTCTTGTCTTGACAACGTGAGCTGTCGGTGAAACAGTAGGCGGCATGTTCGATGTGACGGTTATCGAGGACGCGGCCGCGGCCGAGGTGTCGCTGGATCCGATGCGGTCCCGGCTGCTGGCGGAGCTGGCCGAGCCCGGCTCGGCGAGCACGCTCGCCGCCCGGGTCGGGCTGCCCCGGCAGAAGGTGAACTACCACCTCAAGACGCTGGAGCGGCACGGGCTGGTGGAGCTGGTCGAGGAGCGCCGCAAGGGCAACATGACCGAGCGGGTGCTGCGGGCCACCGCGGCGTCGTACGTGATCTCGCCCAACGCCCTCGCGGCGGTGGCTCCCGATCCGTCCCGCTCGCCGGACCGGCTGTCCGCGCGGTGGCTGCTGGCGGTGGCGTCCCGGCTGGTCAGGGACGTGGGCACGCTGCTCACCGGGGCGGCGCAGGCGCGGAAGAAGGTCGCCACGTTCGCGCTCGACGGCGAGGTGCGGTTCGGCTCCGCGGCCGACCGGGCGGCGTTCGCCGACGAGTTGGCGCAGGCGGTGACCGCGCTGGTCGCCAAATACCACGACGAGTCCGCCGAGCGCGGCCGCGAGCACCGACTGGTGGTCGCCATCCACCCGAGCGTGAAGGAGTCCTGAGATGGGATACGAGTTCGAGGGCCCCGACCGGGCCGAGCTCGACGCGACGCCCGAGCAGATCTGGCAGGCGATCGCCACCGGTCCCGGGATCGACTCGTGGTTCATGGGTCGCAACCAGGTCGTACCGGGTGAGCACGGCACGGTGACCATGGACTTCGGCGAGTACGCGCCGGTGCACCAGATCACGGCGTGGGAGCCGCTGAAGCGGTTCGCGTACCGGACGGACACCGACTCCGACGGCCGGTTCATCGCGTACGAGTTCCTGATCGAAGGCCGCGGCCAGGGCAGCACCGTGCTGCGGATGGTCGCCCACGGCTTCCTCCCCGGCGACGACTGGGAAGAGGAGTACGAGGCGATGACCGCCGGCGGGGCGATGTTCTTCCGCACCCTGGTGGAGTACCTGCGGCACTTCGCCGGGCGTACCGCGACTCCGGTGACCGCGCCGGGTCCGATGGTGTCCGACTGGGACGCCGCCTGGGCGGCGCTGCGCCGGGAGATCGGCGGGTCGGCCGAGGGCGACCGGGTGCGGTTCGCTCCCGAGGGACTGCCGGCGGTCGACGGCGTCGTCTACTTCGCCAACTCACAGACGCTGGGCATCCGTACCCCCGATGCCCTGTACCGGTTCGTGCAGGGGCTGCACGGTCCGATGCTCGCGATGCACCACCTGTTCTCCGACGTGGACCCCGACACGACCGGGCAGGCCTGGTCGGCCTGGCTGGGACGGGTGTCCGCCTGACCCGTCGGGCTGCGGCCCGGCCTCCCGAAAGGATTCGCACGATGACACAGACAACCGTGACCCGCACGACCGTTCGCAACCTGCTGGCGTGCGGCGCGATCGGCGCGCCGGTGTTCGTGATCGCCGGCCTGATCCAGGCGTACACGCGCAAGGGTTTCGACCTGAAGGTGCACCCGTTCAGTTTCCTGAGCCTGGGTGATCTGGGCTGGATCCAGATCACGACCTTCGTGCTCACCGGACTGATGTTCATCGCGGGCGCGGTCGGGATGCGGCGGGTGCTGCGTACCGGACCGGGGCGTACCGCCGGGCCGATCCTCTACGCCGGGGTCGGGGTCGGGCAGATCATGGGCGGCGTGTTCCTCGCCGACCCGGCGTACGGGTTCGGGCCGGGCGCGCCACCCGGCCAGCCGGAGGTGCTGAGCTGGCACAGCCAGCTGCACGGCCTCGCCTTCGCCGTCGGAATGCTCTCGCTGGTCGCCGCCCTGGCCGTCTTCACCTGGCGGTACGCCAGCCTCGGCCAACGCGGCTGGGCGATCTACACCGCGGTCTCCGGCCTGTTGTTCCTGGCGCTCGCGGGAACCGGGTTCGCGGTCGGCGACTTCCGGATCATGACCCTGGGCATCGTGGTCGGCTGGGCCTGGCTGTCGGCCCTGCCACTGCACCTGATCAGCGAAGACACCAACCAGTGGGGAGCCGGACGATGAGCACTGTGACCTCCCGTGACGGCACGACGATCGGGTACACCCGTACCGGCGAGGGACCGGCGGTGATCCTGGTCGACGGCGCGCTGTGCTACCGCGCCTTCGGCCCGGCGACCCCGCTGGCCGAGCGCCTGGCAGGAAACTTCACCGTCTACACGTACGACCGGCGGGGGAGGGGCGAGAGTGGCGACACCGAGCCGTACCACTTCGAGCGCGAGGTGGAGGACCTGGAGGCCGTGATCGAGGCGGCCGGCGGCTCGGCGTACGTCTACGGCATCTCCTCCGGGGCGGCGCTCGCCCTGGAGACCGCGGCCCACGGCGCCGGGATCATGAAGCTGGCGCTGTACGAGATCCCCTACATCGTCGACGACACCCAGTCGCCGATGCCCGCGGACTTCGTACCGGGGATGCGCCGGATGATCGCCGAAGGCCGGCCCGGAGATGCTGTCAAGGCCTTCATGAAGCGGGTCGGTACGCCCGGCTTCGCGATCGCCGTGATGCGGCTGCTCCCGGTGTGGTCGAAGCTCAAGTCGGTCGCGCACACCCTGCCGTACGACCTGTCGATGCTGGAGGACAACTCGCAGGGGCGGCCGCTGCCGACTGACCGGTGGGCGACCGCGACGGTGCCGACCCTGGTGCTGGACGGCGGCAAGAGCGCACCCTGGATCCGCAACTCGATGCACTCCCTGGCCCAGGTTCTCCCCGAGGGCCGGTACGACACCATCGCCGGCCAGAACCACATGCTCAAGGCCGACGCGGTCGCACCCGTCCTGATCAGCTACTTCACCGACCGATAGCCGGCACGACGCTGCCGCTAGGGGCGGCGGCGCCAGGCGTACAGGTGTTCGGGGCGGCCGGCGTGGCCGTAGCGGGCGTTGCGGTCGGCGAGGCCCTGGTGGACCAGGTGTTCCAGGTAGCGGCGGGCGGTCACCCGGGCGACCCCGACCACGTCCGCGATCTCGGACGCCGACACCTGACCGGGCTGGCCCCGCAGATGGTCCACGACCGCGTTGAGCGTGGTGGGGCTGAGCCCCTTCGGCAGCGCCGGCCCGCTCGACCCGCGCAGTACGGCGAGCGCCCGGTCCACCTCGACCTGGTCTCCCGCCTCGCCGGGCAGGGCCATCTGCCGCCGGTAGTCGGCGTAGCGCTCCAGCTTGTCGCGCAGCGTGGCGAACGCGAACGGCTTGAGCAGATACTGCACCACCCCCTGGGAGACCGCGGCCCGTACGGTCGCCAGCTCGCGGGCCGAGGTCACGGCGATGACGTCGGCGGCGTGCCCGGCGGCGCGGATCGCGCGGCACACGTCCAGCCCGCTCATGTCGGGCAGGTAGAAGTCGAGCAGCACCAGGTCCACCGGCCGGCTGGCGAGCAGCCGCAGCGCGTCGCCGCCCGAGTACGCCACCCCGGCGACGGTGAAGCCGCGGACCCGCTCCACGTACGCCTGGTGGGCTTCGGCGATCAGCACGTCGTCCTCGACGATCAGCGTACGGATCACGGCACCGGCACCTCGGCCAGCGACAACCGCGCCTCGAAGACGGTGCCGCCGTCGCGCCGGACGGTCAACGAGCCGTTGTGGCGGCGTACCACCTGGTCGACCAGGGCCAGGCCGAGACCGCGACCGTCGCCCTTGCTGCTGGCGCCGCTGCGCAGCAGCTCCGGCAGGTCGGCTGCGTCGAGCCCGGGGCCGGTGTCGCGCACCCGCACCAGCAGTTCACCGGCGTCTTCGCGCGCGGTCACCTCCACCCGGCGGGGCAGCGGCGAGGCGAGCGCCGCGTCGATCGCGTTGTCGATCAGGTTGCCGACCAGGGTCACCAGGTCCCGGGGATCGATCGTGGTGTCGCCGACCGCGGTGTCGCCGGTGACCAGCAGCTCGACGCCGCGTTCCCGGGCCTGCGACGCCTTGCCGAGCAGCAGCGCGGACAGCACCGGCTCGGCGACCGCGCTCATCACCTGGTCGGTCAGCTCCTGGGACAGCCGCAACTCGTCGGTGGCGAGGCGTACGGCGGCCTCGGTGCGGCCCAGCTCGACCAGCGCGACGACGGTGTGCAGCCGGTTCGCCGCCTCGTGGGTCTGCGCCCGCAACGCCTCGGCGAACCCTTTGACCGAGTCGAGTTCCCCGGTCAGCGCGGTCAGCTCCGTACGGTCCCGGAAGGTGGTCACCGTGCCGAGCCGACGGCCCTCCCAGATCGCGGGGCGCTGGTTGACCACCAGGGTGTGCAGCCCTACCAGGTGCAGCTCGTCCACCACGTCCTGACCGCCCTCGGCCACCTCCCGCAGCGACTCCGGCAGGAGCGAAGACACCGGACGGCCCACCGCGTCGGCCGGCAGGTCGAGCAGGCGTACCGCCTCGTCGTTGGCCAGCTGTACGACCCCGTCCCGGTCCAGCACCAGCAGCCCCTCCTTCACCGAGTGCAGTACGGAGTCCCAGTACTCGTACATCCGGGTCATCTCCTGCGGGCCGAGACCGTGGGTCTGGCGCCGCAGTCGCCGGCTCACCGCGAACGCGCCGGCCGCGGCGAGGGCGAACGCCAGCGCGGCCACGGCGAAGATCGCGGGGAGCTGCCGCAGGTAGTCCCGGCCGATCTTCTCCAGCGTGATCCCGACGGAGACCAGCCCGATCACCCGGCCGTCCGCCCGGACCGGCACCACGGCGCGTACCGACGGGCCGAGGGTCCCGGTGTACGTCTCGGTGAACGGCCGCCCGGCCACCGCGGGGGCGATGTGGCCGATGAAGTGGTGGCCGATCCGGGCCGGGTTGGGGTGGGACAGCCGGGTGCGGTCCGGCCGCATCACGACCACGAAATCGGTGCCGGTGTCCCGGCGTACCCCCTCTGCATAGGCCTGGACCCCGGACGTGGCGGAAGGCGGCTCACCTGCCTGCAGCGCCGAGACCACCAGCGGCGAGCGGGCCACCGTCTCGGCGACCGCGAGCGCCTTGGCGCCGGCCGCGGCCTCGGCGTCGCGCCGGGCGTCGAGCAGCGCGGCACCGGCGGCGATCACGCACACCACCAGCACGATCGCCGCCTGCAGCAGCAGTAGCTGCCGGGCCAGGCTGACGTCGCTCCACCGGCGGAGCCGCTGCCACGGGCGTCGCATGGGCACAGTCTGCTCCGCGTTACGCCGGGATCACAGCTTCGTTGCCGCCAGCTCACGACCGTTATGACCGCAACCACGACGCGGCCCGGTGAGATGGGCCACAGTCTGGGACACAGTTCCCAGTTCTCATCCCCCGGAGGACCCGATGGCTCTTTTCTCACGGCGCGACACGAACGCGCCCGGCGCGCCGCCCGGCCGGCGCGACCGCAGCCACTACCTGTACCTGGCGGTGATCGTCGCCGTGGTCGCCGGCGTCCTCGTCGGCCTCGCCGCCCCGGAGGTCGGCAAGAGTCTCAAGCCGCTCGGCACCGGCTTCGTCAACCTGATCAAGATGATGATCAGCCCGATCATCTTCTGCACCATCGTGCTCGGCGTGGGATCGGTACGCCGTGCCGCCAAAGTCGGTCGGGTCGGCGGCCTCGCGCTCGGCTACTTCCTGGTGATGTCCACGGTCGCGCTGGCGATCGGCCTGGTGGTCGGCAACCTGATCGAACCGGGCGCCGGGCTGCACCTCAACGAGGCCGTACGCCACGCCGGCACTGACGCGGCGGCCGACGTACCGGCGCAGACTCCGGTGGACTTCGTACTCGCGATCATCCCGGTCACGCTGCTGTCGGCATTCACCTCGGGCTCGGTGCTGCAGACGCTGGTGGTCGCGCTGCTGGCCGGCTTCGCACTGCAGGCGATGGGTACGGCGGGGGAGCCGATCCTGCGCGGCGTGGAGCACATCCAGCGGCTGGTGTTCCGGATCCTCGCCATGATCATGTGGGTCGCACCGGTGGGCGCGTTCGGCGCCATGGCCGCGGTGGTCGGCGAAACCGGGCTCGACGCCCTGAAGAGCCTCGCGATGATCATGCTCGCCTTCTACGCCACCTGCCTCATCTTCGTGGTGATCGTGCTCGGCGCGCTGCTGCGGCTGGTGACCGGGCTGTCGCTGTTCAGCCTGCTGCGTTACCTGGGACGGGAGTATCTGCTGATCCTCTCCACGTCCTCGTCGGAGTCCGCGCTGCCCCGGCTGATCGCGAAGATGGAGCACCTCGGCGTCTCCCGGCCGGTCGTGGGCGTCACCGTCCCGACGGGCTACTCCTTCAATCTCGACGGTACGGCGATCTACCTGACCATGGCCTCGTTGTTCATCGCCCAGGCCATGGGTACGCCGTTGTCGATCGGCCAGCAGATCTCGCTGCTGCTGTTCATGATCGTGGCCTCGAAGGGCGCCGCCGGAGTGACCGGCGCCGGCCTGGCGACGCTCGCCGGCGGCCTGCAGTCGCACCGGCCGGACCTGGTCGACGGCGTCGGCTTCATCGTCGGCATCGACCGGTTCATGTCCGAGGCGCGGGCGCTCACCAACTTCTCCGGCAACGCGGTCGCCACCGTACTGGTGGGGTCGTGGACGGGTGAGTTGGACCAGCCTCGGGCGCGTGCCGTACTCGGTGGTGAGATCCCGTTCGACGAGGCCGCCCTCGCCGAAGGCCAGGACGGTACGTACGAGCACGAACAGCCGTCGGAGGCAGCCGAGCCGGTCGCGGCAGGCTGACCCCTTCCTGCTGGGAGATCTTGAAGCTTCGGGTGGCGGAATCGCTGCCTGAAGCTTCAAGATCTCCGCGTGCCCTGCTGATCGGCTCGACCGGTTTCGACGGGGTCAGCCGCGGGTCACTGTGGAAGGGCCTGGTCGCCGAGTACGGCAGGTCGACGGCCGGCTACCTCCTGCTCGGCACGGCCGGCCTGCTGGCGTGCATCGCCATCGTCCTGGCCTGCTACCTCGTCGCGATCCGTACGTCCCGGAAGTACACCTCCGTTCCCGGGCCTGACCTGGCGACGCGGTTCGTGCACTCGATGGTGCCGATCGCGCTCGGGTACACGATCGCGCACTACTTCTCCTTCGCGGTGTTCCAGGGTCAGGCCGGCTATCTGCTCGCCGCGGACCCGTTCGGCCTGGGTTGGCATCTCGTCGGCGCCACCCGACCGGCCATCGACTACTCGCTGGTGAGCACCCAGACCATCGGGCTGGTGCAGGTGGGCGCGATCGTCGGCGGCCACATCACCGGCGTCGTCGCGGCCCACGACCGGGCGGTCGCCACGTACCCGACCGAGCAGCAGACCGACGGCCAGGTCGGCCTGCTCCTGGTGATGATCGCGTTCACCATCGCCGGCATCACCCTGGTCGTCGGCGCCTGAGCCATCGTCCCGGGGAAACCGGTCCCGTCAGCGGACGAAGAGGTGCCAACCGAGCCATAGCCACATCGCGAACACCAGCCAGCGGCCGAGCAGGGGGCTCATGAGGGTGGCCACGTACGCGGCGGGACCAGTCTGCGTGTGGCCCGGGCGGCGGGACTGGACTGTCAATGCCACGGCGGTTACCGCCAGAAAGGCGTACCCGGCGAAGATCAGCTCCCGCGTACTCATCGCTGACTCGCCTTCTCGGCAGGCATCGGCCGGAGGCGAGCCAGCCACCAGCCGAGAGCGACCCAGACCAGCAGCGCAACCGAGCGCCCTGGATAACTGTCGGTCACCACGTCGGCGAGCACGCTGAGGGTGGGGTACTCCGACCGAGGCTGCCCGGCGAATGCCCACAACTCCCAGCCGGCCAGAAAGGCCAACCACGCGGTCCAGGCCGTGAACCCCACCCAGCTTGCCGGTACGACGTAGCGGTGATATCGGCACCGCCACGCGAAGATCAGGATCGCAAGGCCAGCGATCGCGGTCGACACCGCGGCCGACCACGTGAACGAGCGGAGTCCTCCGCCGATCCACGAGTAACCAAGCACCACAGCCGCCAGCGCGGCCGTACGCCACCACCGCCGCACCTCGGGCCCGGCTGCCGTCGACGCGCCCACACCGCCAGTGTGCCCCCCGTCGGTTAGGAGTAGGCGAGTAGTCGCCCGGCCCCGCCATCTGCGGCATGTGCGTGCGGGACCGGTGCCGCCGGTAATCGCCGAAGTGCGTCTGCCACGTTCGCGCTGGCCTGCGATGCTTGGCACATGCAGAGCGTGTACGAGGCCGCAGGCGGCAGCGAGGGCCTACTCCGCCTGGCCGAGGCGTGGCACTCCCGAGTGATGGCCGACGAGATAGTCAGCCACGCGTTCAGCCATGGATTCCATCCTCAGCATCACGAGCGACTAGCTGGGTACTGGGCAGAGGCCCTCGGGGGGCCCACCACCTACTCCGACAGCTATGGAGACGAGACGTCGGTCGTGCGGATCCACAGCGGCAACGGCCCACACGAGGAGATGGACCGCCGGGCGATCGCCTGTTTCGACCAGGCCCTGGAAGATGTGGGGCTGACAGCGGCCGAGCCACTCCGGCAGGTGTTGCACGACTACTTTGCCTGGGCCACCACGACGACCATGTCGCGCTACCACGAGTCCGCTGACGATGTCCCGGAGGGCCTGAGCATTCCGCGATGGTCATGGGATCTTGAAGCTCGAGACGGCTACGGCGCGCCTCGAGCTTAAGCGTGTCCGCGTTCAGGTCTGTGGCTGGCGGTGGGGGCTCAATTCACGGGAGGTCGGCTTCGCCGTCCTTGACGCCGGACAGGAAGGCTCGCCACTCGCCGGGGGTGAAGATCAGGGCTGGGCCGTGGGGGTCTTTGGAGTCGCGTACGGCGATCGTGTCGCCGAGGTTCGCCCACTCGACACAGTTGCCGTTGGCGCCGCTCCGGCTGCTCTTCCGCCAGCGGGCGTTGCTTAGGTCGGTCATGTCACCCTCCTCGCAGTGGCTCGGATGAGATCCCTTGAGGCTTTCTCGCTTAGGGACTTGCTCGTCAAGTTTTCATGCGCATCGATGTATCGAGCCACCTCATTTGGCTTGTCGAGATAGAGCGACCCGGTCCAGATCTCGACGTAGATCGTGGTCGGCTCGCTTGGACCACTGCCATTGCGGGCTGGCGGGAAGTCCAAGATCATGAACGGACCGGTCAGGATCCCCTGGTGTACTCCGATGTCGAACGGAATGACACGAACCGAGATGTGCGGCAGTTCGCTGAGCTCGGCCATCGTCTCCAACTGCTGCGCCATCACCTTCGGGCCACCTATCGGCCGGTGCAGGGTCGCCTCGTTGATCACTACGTCGAACCGCGGTGGATTCGGCCGGGCCAGGACGGCCTGGCGGTCGAGTTTCACCTTCACCTTTCGGGCTACGTCGGCCTCCGGTGTGTCGCCGTTGGCCCGCACGATCGTGCTGGTGTAGCTCTCGATCTGAAGCAGTCCGGGCACTAGCTCTGCTTCATAGCCCCGGAGATGTGACGCGGCTTGCTCCAGGCCGACATAGAGGTCGAAGTGGCTCGGGATGACGTCGCCGTACGCGTGCCACCAGCCCTTGGCCTTGGTCTCCTTGGCAAGGCCCATGAGCGCCTCGGTGTTCTTCTTCTCGGCGCCGTAGATCCGGCACATCTGCTCTACGTCGAGGGAGCGCATCGAGGTGTCGCCCTTCTCGATCCGCCAGATCTTGGGGGTGGACCACTCGAGTGCGTCGGCGGCGGCCTTGATGGTCATGCCCGCCTCCTCGCGGAGTTGCCGTAGGTAACGGCCGAGCTGTCGCCGCGGCACCGTCGATCCGACTCCGGCTTCCGTCATCGTGCCATCTCCTCGGGGGATGTCGTAACTACAGACCGAGCGGCCATTTCGTTCGTTTTGTAATGCCGGTGGATGACTATCGCCCGATAGAGCAGAGAAATCAAGAATCCACGATCTGAAACATTGCATCGCGTGTCGTCGGCTCGCTAGCGTCCCTGGCAGTCACCGCCTGGTGACGACCAGTGAGGACTCCCCGGCTCGCTGCTCCCCGCCACGCTCCACCCACGGCGCCCCAACGGGCGCGCCACAGAAGGAGTCGTCATGCCTCGCCCGGATCAGCTCAGCGACCCGGAACCGCAGGTACGGATCGCGATCCCGTACGCCGGAGATCGTGCGGTGGCTCGCAGCATCGCCGACGTACACGTGCCCAACCCGTGGACCGGCCGGTGCCGGTGTTGCGAGGACCCGTACCCCTGTAGGGAGAGAAGCGCGGCGGACCTGGTGCTGTCGGCTGACCCGGCGCGCGACGGCCAGCGGTGGCTGAGTCTCTATGCGCTGGGCTGGCTGACGGTCGCCGGGCTGGTGTTGATCGCGGCAGCGGTCGTCGCGCTGGGACGGTGAGGGGCGACCGATGTCCGAGCCGTACTTCACCGAGCCGTTCCGGGAGTCACCTATGGAACTGCCTCTGGGCCCGCAGTCGAGGCACGCCGTGCTGACAACCGAGGAGATTGCCCGCGCCTGGGTGATCTACGAGCAGCACATCCCGAGCATGCTGGTGCCGCGTCATTGCCTGGCTGAGGGGTGCGGGGGGTGGCCCTGCCGTCCGTATCGCGCCGCGGAGTGCCTGCTCAAGCAGGCCGGTGTCCTTCCCTCATAGGCACCCGGTCAGCCGGCCATGTCCAGTGCCGCCCGGACGACCGAGTCGGCGTCGAGCCCGTGGTGGCGGTAGACGTCCTCGATCGACCCGGACTGGCCGAACCGGGTGACCCCGAGGTGGACGCCCGCGACGTGGTTCACGCCGGCTAGGAACGCGAGCGTGTGCGGGTGCCCGTCGAGCATGGTGACCAGCGGAGCGGCGCGGTCGGCGGGGAACACCTGATCCAGGATCCAGCCGGCACCCTCGGTCAGTCCCTGCCGGGCCCGCAGCGCCTGGAACAGCAGGCCGGGGCTGGTCACGCAGACCACGTCTGCCGGCACGCCCATGGTCTCGAGCCGGTCGGCGAGCGCGGCCGTGGTCTGCTCCATGGGGTCCTCTCGTCAGGCAGCGGCCCGCGGCCCGTACGTCGCGGTGACCGTACGCAGGCACCAGCGCATCCGGGCGCACGCGAGCAGTTGGTCGGCTCCGTAGCACTCCGCCACCTCGCAGGCGCAGCCGTGAGAGCCGCCGAGCCGGGTGAGCGCCCGCGCCACGGCCATCGCGATCGTGACCCGCGAGGGGTGCTGCGACGGCTGCAGCGCCGTGCAGAACAGAGCTTCGGCGAGTTGTTCGTACGTGCCCGGCACCGGCTGCACCGGTCGGGTACGCGGATCGGGAGACATCGTGTCCCCCCCTCGTGCGAAGGGTTACCGGCTGGCCGCTTCGGTCATCAGGCGGCCGAGTGGGTCCAGGGGCTCGTACATCCTGGACGCGGAGGCAGCGGCCGCCTTGACGCTGGCCTCGAGCTTGTGCTTGTCCTTGTGGAACCGGCGTGCGGTGACGGACACGCCGATCGAGGCGAACACCCGGCCGGCGGTGTCGCGTACCGGGGCCGCGATGCAGCACACGTTCTCGGCGTACTCCTCGATGTCGTACGCGAGGCCGGTACGCCGTGCCTCGACCAGCTCCTCCTGCAGTCCGCTGTGGCCACCGATGGTGTTGTCGGTGTAGCGGGTGAACTCCAGGCCGCGCAGGTACGCGGGCCAGCGCAGCGGATGCGTCGCGGCGAGCAGGATCTTGCCGACCGCGAGGGCGTGCGCCGCACCGCGGAACCCGGCGGACACGTCCTGCAGCTCGGTGGCGCCGCGGCGACCGCGTACCAGCGTCACTTCCAGGTCGGACTTGCTCCACACCGCCGAGTACGCCCGGGCGCCCGCGGCGTCACGCAGCTCGGCGAGGGTCGGCTCGAGCCGGTGCGGCAGGGTCCACGAGGCGACGTACCCCTCGAAAAGGTCCGCGATCTTCGGCCCGAGGGTGTAGAGCCCGTGGGAGGCCGGCGACGGTTCGATGAAGCCGAGCGAGGTCAGCGACTGGAGTGCGTAGTACGTCGAGGACAGGCTGTGCCCGAGCTTGCGGGCGATCGACTTGGCGGTGACGCCGCGCGGATCCGTGGCGACGGCCTCGAGCACCAGCATCACGTGCACCGCGGTCATCAGGGTGCGCCGCTGGCCGTGCTCCTCGCAGTTGCCGCGGGCGTTGGGCGAGGTCGGGTCCGGCACGACGTCGAGCACCGCCGCGAGCCGTGGCGCGCCGCCCGCCGGCGAGGGCTTCGGTTCCATGACGTACCTCCGGGTGTCGGGTAGCGGTGACGGCCGGGGGGTCCGCCTCCAGTGACTCACTTCACCACGGACGCCCCGGCTCGTACGTCTCAGCTTGAGACGAGCCGGGGCGTCGTACGCGTCCCGCGGTACCGCGCAAGCCGTCAGGCGGCGTCGCGCTGGTCCTGCGGTAACCGGGCGTTGGCGGGCCGGGCGGCGACCGCGGGGCGGGGGACAGGCGCCGCGCCGCGACGCCTGCCGTCCCGGCTGACCATCTCGACTCCGATCCGGAATCCGACGAGCATCAGCGCGCCGAATACGACCATGACGACGGTGGCGATGACGGGCGACATCTCGTACCTCCCAGATCGGCCCCATCGGGGGGCCCAGTGGCGTGGCCGAAGCGTCACCCGTACCCCGTGGTAACGAAAGGTGACGGAGCGGATATCAGGCCGTCAGCCCACCCCTGCCCGAAGAATCGCCGGGTTCGCCGCCGCCGGAGCGGATAGTTCACCCGAAACCGCCCCAGAAGCTCCGCCGGTACGCGTCTCAAATGGAGTCACCGGCGAGGCAATGTCGCAATCTCCCGCGCTGGTCGGAAGTTCGGCCGGATTTGCGAGGCGAAACGTTGCCGTAACCCTCCGCATGCCCCGGACTAGTGGGCACCACCACGGAATCACGTGCCCGGGAGGGATCCATGTACGCAACGGACGGACAGCGCTACTTCGTCATCGACGGCCATGTCCACCTGTGGGACGGTTCGCCCGCCAACCAGCGCAACGAGTACGGCGCCGGCTGGATCCAGTGCTTCTACGACTACCACACCGGCCTGAGCCCCGAAGCGGAAGTCTGGCCGAAGGAGAAGTTCGAGAAGTACACCGAGGCGGACTTCGTCCACGACCTGTACGAGAAGGGGTACGTGGACGTCGCGATCTCGCTGCCCACGATCCTGTCGGAGTTCTACCGCAACGGCTTCTACCGCAAGGACGACGCGATCGCCCTGCAGCAGAAGCTGGGGGACAAGCTGATCCTCAACGGCGCCTGGGACCCCCGCGACGGCGAAGCCGGCCTCGAGGCGTTCGAGGAAGAGGCGGCGCGGATGGGCTACAAGGGCGTCAAGCTCTACACCGCGGAGTGGCGCAACGGGTCGAAGGGCTACTCGCTCACCGACCCGATGAGCTACCGCTACCTCGAGAAGACCGCCGAGCTCGGCGTCACCAACGTCCACGTCCACAAGGGGCCGACCGTCTGGCCGCTGAACCGGGACGCGTTCGACGTCCACGACATCGACGACGTCGCGACGCAGTTCCCGCAGCTCAACTTCATCGTCGAGCACATCGGGCTGCCGCGGCTGGAGGACTTCTGCTGGATCGCCACCCAGGAGTCCAACGTGTACGCCGGCATGGCCGTCGCGATGCCGTTCATCCACAGCCGGCCGCGCTACTTCGGCCAGATGATGGGCGAACTGCTCTACTGGCTCGGCGAGGACAAGATCTGCTTCGCCAGCGATTACGCGATCTGGGAGCCCAAGTGGCTGATCGACAAGTTCATGGCGTTCCAGATCCCCGAGGACATGCAGGCCGAGTACGGCCAGATCACCGACCTCGCCCGAGCCAAGATCATCGGCCTGAACCTGGCCCGCCTCTACGACATCCCGGTCCCCGACGGAGTCGTCGGCTCCGAGCCGGCCGTCGAGGCCGCCGCCGCTGAGCAGGCCACCGAGGCCCCGCTCGCCGGAGCGCCGTCATGACGCTGCGGGCCGCGGTCTCAGAAGCCCTTTCGCGGGTACGCGACCCGGAAGTCGACAAGCCCATCACGGAGCTGGGGTTCGTCTCCGAGGTCACGTTCTCCGACGACGGGGTGCACGTACGGCTGCGGCTGCCGACGTACTTCTGCGCGCCGAACTTCACGTACCTGATGATGGCCGACGCGAAACAGGCGGTGGAGGCCGTCGCGGGGGCCGGCCGGGCGCACATCGACCTGGAAGGTCACTCCGAGTCCGGCCGGCTCAACCGGGCCTTCGCCGGCGGCCACTCGTTCTCGGAGGCGTTCGGAGACGAGGCGGCCGGCGAACTCGACGAGATCCGCGACCGGTTCCGCCGCAAGACCTTCCTGGTACGCCAGGAGAACCTGTGCCGCGAACTGCGCGGGGCCGACCTGCTGGCGCTCACCGTGGGCGACCTGCCCGCGGGCGCCGAGGCGTACCTCGAGGTCCGGGCGGAGCTGGGGATCAGCTGCGCCCCGGACGCGCCGTTCCTGGTCGCCGCCGACGGCGTACCGGTGCGGCCGGAGCGGCTGCGGCTGCACCGCCGGTCGGCCACCGTGCTGGGCCTGTCGTACGCCAGCAACGGCGCGCTCTGCCAGACCCTGCTCGCGTCCCGCTACGGAGCCAGCTACCAGGAAGGAGTGCCGGCATGAAAGCGGCACGGCTGCACGACTATGCGGAGGGCAAGCTCCGCCTCGACGAGGTGCCGACACCGACGGTCTCCGGCCCGCACGACGTGGTCGTGAAGGTCGGTGGGGCCGGGGTCTGCCGTACCGACCTGCACGTCATCGAGCAGGTGTGGCGGGAGACGCTGAACCCCGAGCTGCCCTACACCATCGGCCACGAGAACGCCGGCTGGGTCGCGGAGGTCGGCCCGGCCGTCTCGACGGTCGGCGTCGGCGACCCGGTCATCCTGCATCCGCTCGTCACCTGCGGGGTCTGTCCGGGTTGCCGACGCGGTGAGGACATGTACTGCGGCAACAGCGCCTTCCCCGGCCTGAACGCCGACGGCGGGTACGCGGAGTACGTCAAGACCAACGAGCGGGCACTCGTGCCGCTGGCCGAGGGGTTGGCGCCGCACGAGGTGGCGCCGTTCGCCGACGCCGGGATCACGGCGTACCGGGCGGTGAAGAAGGCGGCGAAGCTGCTCACCCCGGGCACCCGCTGCGTGGTGGTCGGCGCCGGCGGCCTCGGCCACATCGCGGTGCAGTGCCTCAAGGCGCTGTGCGCCACCGAGGTGGTCGTGGTCGACACCAGCCCGGAGGCGCTCAAGCTCGCCGGAGACATCGGAGCCGACCGGCTGATCGACGCCGCCGAAGACCCCGTGGCAGCGGTACGCGCGCTCAACGACGACGTCGGCGTCGAGGCCGTCATCGACTTCGTCGGCGAGCACGGCACCACCGACCAGGGCCCCGCGATGCTCGCCCAGGGCGGCACGTACTACGTCGTCGGGTACGGCGGCCGGGTCGACCTCGCCGCGCTCCAGGTGATCTTCAGCGAGATCAACGTGGTCGGAAACCTGGTCGGCAACTACACCGAGCTCGCCGAGCTGATGGCGCTCGCGGCCGCCGGAAAGGTGCACCTGCACACCCAGACGTACTCGCTCGACCAGGCCAACGAGGCGCTCGACGACCTGGCGGCCGGGCGGGTACGCGGACGCGCGGTGCTGGTTCCCTGACGTGTTCTCCACAGCTCAACCCGGTTTCGGCACTTCAACCAAGAAGGAGGGACATCCGATGGCACAGACCACAGAGACGCCGGCCCATGTGTACCGGCGCGGGTCGCCCGAAGACCGGCCGGAACGGCCGGGGCGCGGGCCGACAGACTGGCTCGGCGGGTGGCGGACCATGTTCGTCGCGTCCGGGCTGCTCGCAGCGTCGTTCATCGCGCTGCGGGTCTACCAGGGCTATTTCGCCTGGTACAACGAGGCCGGCCTGAACGCGTCCAGCCAGGCGTTCGTCACGTACTGGTTCACCCTGTTCGTGGGCGAGGTGCTGGTCGCCGGCGCGATCACGGTGGGTTGGTGGGGCTGGCTGGTGGTGAAGGGCCAGCGGCTGGTCGACAAGCCGATCACCCGCAGCGAAGAGGTACGCCGGATCGCGGTCTTCTGGGGCCTGATCGGCGCCACCTGCGTGACGTTGTACTTCATGGCCAGCTTCTTCCCGAACCAGGACGGCGTCTGGCACCAGACCGCCGTACGGGACACCGCGCTCACCCCGAGCCACATCGTGATGTTCTTCTGGGCCTTCCCGCTCGGGATCACGATGACGATCGGGACGTACCTGTACGGGCGCTACTGGCTGCCGAAGATCTACGGCGCGGAGAAGGGCTTCCCGTGGTCGTTCTTCCTGCTGATCGCGGCGTCGGTGACCGAGATGATGCAGGTCGCGATGAACGAGTGGGGCCACAGCCTGTGGATCACCGAGGAGGTCTTCTCGGCGCCGTTCCACTGGCCCTTCGTGACGTACGGCTGGCTGGCTGCCGGCATCTTCGCCCTCTGGGCGGAGTCGCTGAGCCGGCTGCTGCAGATCGAGGACGAGTCCGACTCGCCCGCCGAGAAGACGGCAGCGGCGGAACCCGCTACCGCCTGACCTCGAACATCGGCCGCCGGCTCGTGAGAACACGGCTCCGGGCCGGCGGCCGACTCCACCAAACCGGCCGACACCGCCGGTCCAGCACACAACGCACACCGCACCAGGGTCGCTGGTGCACGTACCCCCTATTTGGAGGCTGCGATGACTGCCGCAACTGCCGAGGCACGCGCACCCGACGCAAACGCTCTGCGTGCGCTGCTCAACCGACGCTATACCTTCATCGACCGCAAGTGGGACGCGGTCTTCTGGATCACCGCCATCTTCGTGGTCGCCGCCGCCGTCGACATCACGAAACTGCTGTTCGCCGGTGACTGGGACTTCTGGACCGACTGGAAGGACCGGCAGTGGTGGCCGATCGTGACGCCGTTCGCGGTGATCATCATCCCGTCCGCGCTGCAGTACATCCAGTGGCTGGCGTGGCGGATGCCGACCGGCGGGGTCTACACGGCGCTGGCGCTGTTCTTCGCCTCGTGGACCGGCCGGATCGTGCAGTGGGACTGGTTCGGCGGGTTCCCGATCAACTTCGTCTGGCCGGTCAGCATCATCGCCGCCGGCATCTGGCTGGACTGGGTGCTGCTGAAGACGAAGAGCTTCGTGATGACGTCGCTGATAGGCGGTCTCGGGTTCTCGATCATCATGTGGTTCGCCAACTACCTGACGCTCGCGCCGTTCCTGTCCCCGGTGGACTGGATGGGCCTGCCGGTGACCGTCGCCGACGTCCAGGGCATCGAGTACGTACGGTCGCAGACCCCCGAGTACCTGCGGATGGTGGAGAGCGGCTCGCTGCGTACGTTCCTCGGCGAGACCCAGTACGTGTCGCTGGTCTTCGGCGCCACGCTGGCGATCGCGGGCTACTGGATCGGCCAGTTCATCGGCCGGATGTTGTCGATCTGGCCCATCGGCCGCTTCATCAAGAAGTTCTGAGGGGAGGGGATTGTGATGCGTACATTGCGACGACTGCTTGCCGTAGTGGCTGTTTCGGCCGCGGTCCTCATCCCCGCGGCACCGGCCAGCGCCCACGGCGAGAACTCGCAGGAGTCCTTCCTGCGGATGGGCACGATCGCGTACTGGGACGTGAAGTTCTCCGACACCAACGTCTCGCAGGGTGAGGAGTTCAAGCTCACCGGTACGGCGAAGGTGCTCGAGACCTGGCCGGAGCAGTTGGCCGATCCGAAGCTCGGATTCATCGGTCTCGTGGCACCCGGGCCCGTGGTGCTCATCAAGGAGCGGAAGATCAACGGCGTACCGGCGCCGCACGCGATCGACATCGAGAAGGGCGGCGTCTACCAGTTCGAGATGACCCTGGTGGCACGGCGTCCGGGCCACTGGCACATCCACCCGATCTTCGGCGTACACGGGGCCGGCTCACTGCTCGGCCCGGGTCGGTACATCACGGTGAAGGAGTCGGCCAGCGGGTTCAGCAACAACATCCAGCTCACCAACGGCAAGACCGTCGACCTGGAGAACTTCGGCATCGGCGGCCTGTGGTTCTGGAGCATCGTCTGGCTCGTGATGGGCCTGATCTGGCTGCTCTACTGGATCGTGCCGAAACGTACGGTGACCCGATTGCCGGTGACCAGCCAGATCCCGCTCAACACCGACGGGCAGGAGTACGGCCTGATCACCAAGAAGGATCACCGGGTCATGAACATCCTCATGCTGGTGACGCTGCTGTTGCTGGCCGGCGGCTGGATCTACCAGTCCTCGGCGTACCCGGACAAGATGACGCAACAGGTGCTGCGGTTCGAGCCGCCGGCGGCGGACGCGGATCCGATCTTCGTGACCGCCAAGGTGACCGACGCGCAGTTCCAGCCGAAGGACGACACGCTGACCTTCGACGTCGAGGTGACGAACACGGGTGAGAAGGCCGCGACCCTCGACGCCTTCACCACCACGACGCTCACCTGGGCGGCGGACAAGACGCTCGCGGTGTCGCCGTCGACCACGGTCGCTCCGGGTGAGACGAAGACACTCACCCTCGCGATCAAGGACAAGGTGTGGACCAAGGAACGGCTGATGCCGTTGAACGAGTCCCGGTTGCAGCTGACCGGGGTGCTCAGGTTCGCCGACGAGGCCGCGGCGGAGAACTTCGTGACGATCCAGTCGTTCGTCAGGCCGATCCGCGGGTAACCCAGGGGAGGGTCTCCCGGCGCGTCCCGGCGCCGGGAGACCTCCCTCCACCACACGACAGGACGGAACGTGCCATGGAACCGATCATCTTGGCCCACGGCGGGGGCGGTGGCGGACCGCTCGGCAACATCGTGGGAATCGCCCCGGTGCTGCTCGCCGGGATCCTCTTCCTCTACCTGCTGTTGCTGCTGTCGGCCGACCGCCGGAAGGTCAAGCACCTCGAGGGGGTACGGGACGAGACGCCCAGCGCGGGCCGGTTGATCTTCTCCGGCGAGTACAAGTGGTCGCGGCTGATGCTCGAGGCCGACATCGACGCGCACTTCCAGGCGCTCGAGGAGAAGGAAACGCGCGGCACCCCGGTGGGTAGGTCATGACGGCGAGTCAGAGCCGCTTCGCGATCCCGGAGATCCGGCACGCCGAGCTGGAACGGACCATCACCGCCGGCTCGGTCGCCGGCATCGTGGCCGCCGTACCGGCGATCCTGCTGCTGGTCGTCGCCGGCGGTGGCTACCTCCCGCTGTACGCGATCGCCGGGGTGGTCGACCCGACGCCGCTGACCAGCGCGGTCACCGCGGCGTCGCACGGCCATCCGGTGGAGTTCTTCCAGTACCCGTTCACCGCGGGGCTGGCGATGTGCCTGACCCTCGGCGCCGTTTCCGGCGTGGTCTTCATGGCCGTGGTACGCCGTCGCAAGGTCACCAGCCGACGGCTCCTGCTGCTGTACGGATCGCTGCACGGGCTGGTGTTCGGGCTGGTGGCGTTCTACCTGGGGCTGCTGCCGACCCTCGGGCTGGTGCTCGACGTACGGTGGCCGGCCCCGGATCTGGTGCAGCTGGTCGGCTGGCCCGCGCTGGTCGGGGCGTACGCGCTGCACGGCGTCGTGCTGGGTGCGTGGGCGGCGTGGCGGGTCGGTGATCTGTCGGCGCGCGACGCGTCGGCGTAAATTCCTTGAAACAAGCCAGGGCACACGGGTTCTGGGAGTGGGTCGTCATGTCGGACACGGCCAGGCGTAGGGCCATCGACCGCGACCGGTTCATGGAAGGCGAGGAGCCGGTCGAGGTACGGGACTCGATCCTGACCTCGTGGCGCCGGTCCCTGCTGTTCGGCGTCGGCGTGGACAGTCTCGAGCCGGAGTACCACGACATCGACGACGACAGCCGGCTGCTGCACGCCGCCTCGCCCGTGCTCAAGCGGCTGGAGGGCGTACTCGCGGACACTCCGATGAGCGTGGTGCTGACCGACCCGCGCGCGAACGTACTGGAGCGCCGGGCGGGGGAGCAGTCGCTCAACAAGCACCTCGACGACATCAAGCTGGCCCCGGGCTTCAGCTACGCCGAGCAGTACGTCGGCACCAACGGCATCGGTACGACGATCGAGGAGCGCCACGCGGCCCACGTCTTCGGCTCGGAGCACTTCTCGGGGCGGCTGCAGTCGGTCTCGTGCGCGGGCGCCCCGATCCGCAATCCGCTCAGCGGCCGGCTGGAAGGCGTGATCGACCTGACCTGCTGGAAGGTCGACGCCAACCCGCTGATGATGGCGCTGGTCCAGGAGGCGGCCGGCGAGATCGAACAACGCCTGCTGGAGCAGAGTACGGAGCGCGAGCGGGCGCTGTTGCGGGCGTTCCTCGCGGCCTGCCGGCGAGCCGACCGCGCCATCGTGACGATGAACGACGACCTGGTGATCGCCAACGCCACCGCCAGCCGGCTGCTCAACTCCGACGACCACCTGATCCTGCGGGAACGGGCCGCCGACCTGGTGGGCTCCGGGGAACGGTCGGACGTACAGGTGAGTCTGTCGGGCGGGCGGCTGGCGAAGCTGCACTGCCGTCCGGTGTCGAGTCGCTCCGGCAACGCGGGCGCGGTGGTGGAGATCTCGCTGCAGCCGGAGCAGTCGAGCGTCGCGGCCGGTGGCGACGGCCACCACAAGGTGGTCGGCACGCTGCACGGCCTGACCGGCTCCAGCCCCGCGTTGCTCGACGTGACCCGCCGGGTGGTGGCGTACTGCCGGGCCCGTACGCCGCTGCTGATCTCGGGCGAGCCCGGCGTCGGCAAGTTCACGCTGGCCCAGGCGGCGCACCGGCGCTGGTATCCGGCGTCGCGGCTGTCGGTGCTCGACGCGGCCGACTTCCCGCAGCCCGGCACCGACCGGCACGCCGACCTCGAGGCCGATCTGGTGGCGCCGAACGCCACCGTGGTGATCCGCCACCTCGACCAGCTCGACGCGGCCGCCGCCCGTACGCTCGGCGCGCTGCTGGACGGGGCGGACAGCTCGGTGAACGGTCCGTGGCTGGTGGCGACGATGACCGCCGACGCGGCACTGTCACCGGAGGTGGACGCGCTGCTGTCGTACTTCACGGTGTCGGTGACGGTGCCGCCGCTGCGGCACCGGATCGCCGACGTGCGGGAGCTGGTGCCCGACCTGCTGCGGCAGATCGCCCCCCGCCGTACGGTGACCTGCGCGCCGGAGGTGCTGCAGGCGCTGCTGCGGCTGCCGTGGCAGGGGAACGTCGCCCAGTTGGAGCAGGTGCTGCGCAATGCGTTGGCGCGCCGGCGTACCACCCAGATCCGGCTGCAGGACCTGCCGGAGGAGTGCCACGCGCGCAGCCGCCGGGTGCTCACCCCGTGGGAGACCCTGGAACGGGACGTGATCGCCAAGGCGTTGATCGAGTCCGGCGGGGACAAGGCGAAGGCCGCGTCGGCGCTGGGCATCTCGCGTGCCACCATCTACCGCAAGATCAACGCGTACGGCATCGTGGTCGACGCCGCCGGTCCGCGCTAGCCGCGAGGGTCAGGACGCGGGGCCGCCTGACCGATATCCGACACGCACGTGCGTGATCTAGGCCGTAGATTGCAGCCACGCCGTCGTGCATCAGCATGGGGGACGCCCTCGGGGCGTCAGTGGATTCCGCCGGCCACCTTTGTCGTCGGGCTGGAATCCCTGGGGGGATCATGCGTCGTCCACTCGCCGCGCTGTCGGCGCTCGCCATATCGGCGTCACTCGTACTGTTCGGCTTCGGCGTCCGGTCGGCGGCCGGGTCACCGGACAGCGGCGCCGCCGCGGCCCCCGCGAGCGGTCTGTCCAAGCAGGACCGGGTGCTGCTGGCCACCGCGGTGGCGAATGGCGAGAAGACGGTCACGATGCTGATCGCCGCCAAGCCGGGCGCGAACAAGTCGGTGGCCACGGGGCTGACCAGCCTCGGCGCGACCGTACGCTACCGCGAGGACGACATCAGTTACCTGCGGGCACTCGTACCCACGGGGAAGGCGCAACAGGCGGCGACGCTGAGCGGCGTGCAGTCGGCGAGTGTCGACGAGCTGATCCCGCTGGACGACCCGAGCCCGACGGGCAGCGTCAGTCCAACACCACAGGACCCGCCGGGTGCGTCGACCCCGGCGAACAACCCTTACCTGCCGATCGGTGACACGGGGGCCGCGCAGTTCACCGCCGCGCACCCCACGTACGACGGCCGGGGTGTCAAGGTCGGCATCCTCGACACCGGGGTCGACCTGCACCACCCGGCGCTGGCCACCACCACGACCGGGGCTCGCAAGGTCGTGGACTGGGTGACGTACACCGATCCGTTCAGTGACAACGACCCGACCTGGATCGCGATGTCCACGCAGGTCAGCGGGCCGTCGTTCACGGTGGGCGACACCAGCTACACCGCACCGGGCAGCGCGGCGTACCGGTTCGGGCGGTTCAACGAGCGCGACTCCCGGCTCGGCGGCGAGCTCGGCAAGGACGTGAACCGGGACGGCAACCCGGCCGGCTCCAGCGGCCTGTTCGGCGTGCTCTGGGACGGCGCGGCGACGGTCTGGGTGGACAGCGACCAGGACCTGTCGTTCGCCGACGAGTCGCCGATGCGCGACTACAAGACCGGGTACGACGTCGGCACCTTCGGCAGGGACGACCCGGGCACCGCGATCGAGGAAGCGCTGCCGTTCGTGGTGCAGGTCGACGGCAAGGACAAGGCCGTCAACATCGGCATCGTCTCCGGCGCCCACGGCAGCCACGTGGCCGGCATCGTCGCCGGCAACGGCCTGTTCGGCGGCTCGATGACCGGCGCCGCCCCCGGCGCGCAGCTGGTCTCCGTACGGGTCTGCCTGTTCATCGCCGGCTGCACCGCGCACGCCCTGGTCGAGGGCATGATCTACGCCGCGAAGCAGGCCCACGTGGACGTGATCAACATGTCCATCGGCGGGCTGCCCTCGCTCAACGACGGCAACAACACCCGCGCGGTGCTCTACAACCGGCTGATCGACCAGTACAACGTGCAGATGTTCATCTCGGCCGGCAACAGCGGCCCCGGCATGAACAGCGTCGGCGACCCGTCCGTGGCCGAGAAGGTGGTCAGTGTCGGCGCGTACATCACCGACGCGACCTGGGAGGCGGACTACGGCTCGACCGCGCCGGCCCCCGGCACCGACAACCAGCACCCGTTCAGCTCCCGGGGACCGCGCGAGGACGGCGGCTTCAAGCCGACCCTGATCGCACCCGGCGCCGCGATCTCCAGTACGCCGATGTGGCAGCCGGGCGGTCCGGTGGCCGGCACGTACGCCCTCCCGCCGGGTTACTCGATGTTCAACGGCACGTCGATGGCGTCCCCGCAGGCCGCCGGTGCCGGTGCCCTGCTGGTCGGCGCCGCGAAGGCCGCCGGATTCCAGGCCCAACCTGCCCAGCTACGGCAGGCGCTCACCTCGACCGCCCGGTTCATCAGCGGGTACGGGGCGTACGAGCAGGGCAACGGGCTGATCGACGTCGGGGCCGCGTACGCGCAGCTCAGGACCAACCTCAAGCCGGTGTCGATCAGCTCCCGGGTGCCGGTGCACACCGTGCTGTCGGACTTCCTCGCCACGCCGGGGATCGGCGTCGGCATCCACGACCGGGAAGGCGTCACCGCGGGTGAGGCCTACACCAGGACGTACACGTTCACCCGTACGTCGGGGGGCAGCCAGGCGATCACGTACCAGCTGTCCTGGGTGGGCAACGACGGCACCTTCTCCGCGCCGTCGTCGGTCAGCCTGCCGCTGAACAAGGCGGTGAACGTGCCGGTCGGGGTCGACCCCTCGGCGGGCGACCACTCCGCGATCCTGCGACTCGACGACCCCGCCACCGTGGGGATCGACTACGAGACGATGAACGTGATCGTGGTGCCGCACCTGTTCACGGCGGACAACGGCTACAGCGTGACGATCAGCGGCTCGGTCGCGCGCAACCAGGCCAGGCACTACTTCTTCCGGGTGCCTGCCGGCGTACCGGCGTTGAAGGTCGACCTGGACGACCACACGGCCGCCGGCACCGGGCAGGTGCGGTTCCTGCGCTACCACCCGTACGGCGTGCCGATCGACGACAACTCGTCGTTGTCCTGCTACAGCCCGCCGGTGGCCGGTGGGGGCTGCGCCGGATCGCCGCTCAGCCGTACCACGGCGAACCCGACGGGCGGGGTGTGGGAGGTGACGGTCGAGGCACGGCGTACCTCCGACGTGGGCGTCGCGCCGTTCACCCTCACCGCGTCGATCCTCGGCGCGTCGGTCTCGCCCAACCCGGACGTCATTCCGTCCGCGTCCATCGGCGTGCCGGTGAGCCGGAGCTACACGGTGACGAACCTGTTCGGCGCGTTCACCGGACGGGCCGTCGGCACGACGCTGGGCAGCGCCCGTACCGGCCGGTTCTCGATCAACAACCTGCAACAGCAGCAGTACCCGACGACGGTCACGGCGGGCTCGACGTCGCTGCGCGCCACGATCGGCAACCCGTCGGATCCACGCGCTGACCTCGACCTGTTCGTCTTCAACTGCACCTCCGGCACGTGTGTGCTGGCCGGGCAGAGCGCCGACGGCGACTCGGAGGAGTCGGTCACGGTCAACAACCCGGCGGCCGGGCAGTGGGTGATCCTCATCGACGGCTTCGCGGTGCCCAGCGGCACCACGCAGTACGACTACGTCGACGTGTTCCGCAACCCGGCGTACGGCAGTGTCGCGATCACGGACGCGAACGCGCTGCGGCCGGCCGGCGCCAGCTGGACCGTCCCCGGCACCGTCACCGCGAACGCGGCTCCCACGTCGGGTCGGGTGCTGCTCGGTGCGGTCGAGGTGCGTACCGACGGCAACGTGCTGGTCGGATCGGGGAACGTGATCGTCGAGTCGGTCTCCTGACGGAGGTCGCGGCCGGCCGGGGGTGGAGCGGCCCTGGCCGGCCGCAGGCATCTGCGCAGGGCGCAGGCTGGTCGACCATGTCGCCTCCGGCCCCCGTACGGAGGGCCCGGCTCGGCGGTGACGGGTCACTCAGGTGGGCTGTCGTGCTGACCTTTCCGCGCCGCGCACGCTGTCGAGGACAGTGTGAGCCTGTTGGTCCACGAACCGGGTGAGCAGCTGTTGGGCGTACCCGAACACGAGGGCCCAGGCGAGTATCTGGCCGGGCGTGTCCAGGGCGCTGAGCCCGGGCAGGAACTGGCCGCGGATGAGCAGCAGTCCAAGGACCGCAGTGATGGCGCCGGTCGGCAGCTTGAGGAGGGCGAGCGCCACGGGCAGGGAGTGCGGCTCGGAGGAGCCGCGGATGTTCCGGATCGCAGCCGCCGCGGCGACAGCGGCGGCTATCAGCCCGATGAACTCGACGATGAGCAGGTCGTACGGGTGCACGGTCCGCTGGACGAGTTCGTCGACATCCGGCTGCGCCGCCGGGGCGGCGATCGACTGAGCGGTGGGACAGACGAGCACCGTCGCGCCCGCCCGCTCCGGCTGGAAGCACAGCGGTACGGTCGCCGGACCAAGGACGCCTAGCACCGCGAGGAGGATCGCGAGCACCATAAGGACCAGGGTGGTGGCGATCACCACGTTTCGGAAGCTGCGCACCCGCAGCTGCTCCCGCAGCCCCGCGGAACTCGCCCCCCGGACCACGCTGACGATCTTGCTGCGCTCAACATCGATCAGAGCCTGCTTCTCCTCAACGGTCTTGATCGAACCGCGGTAAGGCGGGAGGTCCGGATCCTTCACGCCGAGTTCCTGCGCCAGGTGCTCGAACTCCCTCCGACGCGGGTCAGGAGCGGCGAGGTGCCGCTGCACCTGATTGAGCAGGGAAGGCATCTGCCCGAGGAGATGGTCGGCGGGAGCGAGCTGGAGGAGATCGGCCTCAGCGGCGTCAAGGTTGCTGATCGCGCGTTCCAGTAGCGGGCCGTTGAAGCCCTTCAGGAACCAGGGCCGGCGGTGCTCGCGCTCGGCCGCTTCGCGAGCCGCCGCCAGATGCTGGTCGATGGCTCTGAACATGTCGGCCGAGGATCCCGGCGACCTGCGATGGTCGTTCAGCCAAGCTGCGAGGGACTCCAGTTCCTTCGCGCGGGTGAGCGTCCCTTCCCGCCAGGCGACCGAGACCGGTCCGCCAACCGAGGAGTGCCGAGCCTTGCCGTTGCGGCGCTGGAGGTTGCTGGTGACCAGGTGCCTGGTGTCGGTCACGGTCATGGTGACTCCCTCAGAGTGCTCTACTGGTAGAGCCTTGACCGAGCGTCGTGATACATCGGTACGCCGGCGCCGTCACCCGCCCCAGGTCCGCGTCAGGTCGTGAGCCACTCAGTGGTGAGCTCGCCGCCGGCGAAGCTGCAGGCGATCCGGATGGGACCCCGCTGTGGTGCCGGGAAGGAGAAACAGCCGACCTCGTCGGCCGTGGTCTCCGCGGCGGTGCCGGCGACGGTCAACAGCCGGACGGTCCCAGGCTCGGGTGGGACGAGCTGACCCTCGATCCCGCTCTCGTTGAGTTCGATCTCGACCCGTAGCGCGCCATGGCCGAAGACAAGCGCACGGGGGGAGCTGGACGCCGGGCCGCGTACGAGGGTGCTCTCGTCCAGGTAGGAGTCGTAGATCAGCTCGGCCAGCTCCAGGTCGGCGTCGAAGCTCCGCCAGGCGTACGCGTCCCGCGCCGCATCGATGATCTGCTGCTCGTCCGGCACCGGTCGCAGAGCCTCGCGCAGATCGCGTACCAGCTCGTCGTCGTCACTCCAGTTCCGTGAGGACATGCCGAGCACCTCCTGTCCGTGCGGTGTCGCCGATCGCCCGAAGGTAGGTCTGGACGGCTCTCGTCTCGCGCAGCTTCTCGAGGGCACGACGACGGGTCGGCCCGATGCTCCCGATCGGAATTTTCAGGACGCGGCCGATCTCGACGTAGGAGTACGGCGGGTCGGCCGCCAACAGCGTCAACAGGTGCCGTTGCTGGGGCGGCAGCTCGGCCAGACCGTCGAGTAACACCTGGCGCCGTTCCGCCGCGAGCAGCGCCTCGTCGATGTCCTCGTCGGCGCCGCTCACCTGGGTCATGCCGAGCGGATCCACCGACACGCTGCGGCTGCTGGTACGCAGGTACCGCAGGCACTCGTGCCGGGTCGTGGTGGCCAGCCACCCGGGCAGCGCGGCCGGCTCGCGGATGTACGCCAGGTGTTCGAGCAGGTGCAGCCATACCAGCTGACTGACGTCGTTCGCGTCGTCCACGGACAGCCGGTACCGCCGGATGACGAGGGCGACCAGGCCCGCGTAGCGCCGGACCAGCTCGTTCCACGCTTCCTCGTCCCCGTCGACACCGGCTCGGACGAGCGCCGTCACGTCGCGGGTTTCAGCCGTCACGGCGTCCCCCTCTCCGTCGAGGTACGCCCGTCCGGCGGCAGGCGCGGATCCGGAGCGGCGGCCGTACGCATCAGCCCAGCCCTTCGAGGATGCGCATCGCCTTTCCGAACTGGTCGATGGGCTTGCCGCGTTCGTCGAGTACGTCGACCGCCTCCGGGGGCGTCATGTGCTGTTCCTGGCAGATCCGAGCGACGGCTCCGGCGATCTGCGGTGCGGCGAACGACGTACCGCTCCAGATCGCCCAGGCGTTCTCGCCGAACACCTCCGGCTCCCGGTCGAACTCCGGAGACTCGTGTCCGGTCACGAACGTGGATCGGATGCCCTCGGCCACCGTGGAGAAGCGGACGTGATCACCGCGGCTGGACCAGGTCGACCCGGTCAGCTCGGCGGTCAGGCCGGCCACCGCCTCGACTCCGGTCAGCGCGGCCGGCCAGTAGGGGGTGTCGTCGCCGTTGTTCCCGGCCGCCGCGACGATCACCACCGCGCCCTTCGACTGCGTCCGAATCCTCTCGACCGCCTGCGCGATGGCGTAAGGCGGCTCGTCGTGGGCGGTAAGGCCGCCCAGCGACAGGTTGAGGATCTGCGCGCCGTCGTCGACGGCGCGCAGCATGGCGTAGGCGATGCCGTCGTCCCTGGCCAGCCCGTCCGTGTCGGCGGCCCGGTAGACCCGGATGTCGGCTCCGGGCGCGACCCGCTGGATGATCCCGGCGACGAACGTGCCGTGCCCGGCCTGGAAGTCGAGGTAGCCGTCCATGCCGGCGGGGAGGATGTCGAGCAGGTCGCGGTTGTCGTCGTCCCTGTCGACGCCGTCGAGCCACCCGTCACTGCGGTTCATGTTCGGGCTCCCGTCGCCGCGGTCCAGGCTCGGGATCCCGGTGTCGATCACCGCAACCCTGGGGGGCGGCTCCTCGCCGTACTCCGGGGCCGACGGGATCCGGTAGTCGGCGAAACCGCCCAGACCGGGCACCGGCTCGGCCCCGCCCATCCCTTTCCCCACCGCGGCCATGGTCGCCAGGTAGTTGGGCCAGCCGCTTCCGCCCCGCATGCCCACCTCGTCGAGCGTCTGCTCCACTCCCCCCAGGGAGGCGGCGAAGCGTCGCACCCGTACGAGCTCGCCGCGCCACTTGTGGTCGTTGAATCCACGATTCCGCAGGACATGCTGGACCGCCCGGCTCACGTACAGATTCGGCGGCATCACGATCTCGCCGCGCGCCACGAGGTAGGGGGACCCGTCCCTTCTCCTCCGGACGTCGAGTTGCGGGAGATCCTTGCGGCCGCACCGGCGGCCCCTGAGGATGCCCAGGATCTCCGTCTCTCGATCGGCAGAGCCGAGCTCGGTGAGCTGTCGTGCCAGAACTTCCTGGAGGCGCGGCGTAAGGTCGCCGTAGGATTCCGGATAGTCGCCCTCGAAGGCGTAGCCCAGGGGCGCGTCATTGAGATTCATGTCCATCCCCGGCCTCTCTGATGACGGCTGCGGCACCACGACGGGGGTCGTGCGCTGTCGTACGCGGAACTGGTCCGTTGTTTGGTACAGAGACACCAGTCGACCTCGTGATACACGCTAGGCGTGTCCACGAGGGCGTGGTGGCAGATCCTCGACGCTTCCACACCGTCGCGGCGGAACTGGTAGGGCAGGCACGGCATGCGGGACATCCCGAGGCTCTGGTTCTCGCGCTGCGGGCGCTGGCCTGGGCCGAGCGTGCGCGGCTGGCCGACGCCGACGCCAAGCGGCTGCTCGACGAGGCTGCCCGGATCGCCCGCCGGCACCGACTGGACCACGCCCTGGCCGACGTCCTGACGAGTCGAGCGGCGGTCAACCAGGAACTGGGCCGGCTGTCAGCCGCGCAACGGGATCTCGATACGGCGGCTGGGCTGGTGACCCCTGATCGCAGGGCCGAGGTGGCGTTTCAGCAGGCCGTGCTGCACCAGAACATCGGCCGGCTCGCCGATGCGGCCGCCAGCTACCGCGACCTTCTCGCGGCTGCGGCCACCCCCGAACGGATCCGAGTCATCGCGGGCAACAACCTCGCGATCATCGACGCGCAGTACGGCCGGCACGCCGAGGCGCTGAAGCGCCTCGACGACGCTGGGCCGCGCGCGCTCGAGGTGGGCCCGGCCCTGGTGGCGATGGTTCTGGAGACCCGCGCCTGGGTGACCGTGAACTCCGGGCGCCTGGTCGAGGGCCTCCGGTTGTTCGAGGCGGCGGGGGACGCACATCGAGCGGCCGACTTGCCGATGGGGGAGCACTACGTCGAGTACGCCGATGCCCTCATGGATCTCCGGCTGATCCCAGAGGCGAGCGTGGCAGCCCGGTCCGCCGCCGAGGTGTTCCGACTCAGCGCGGTGCCGTTGATGGGTGCCGAAGCGGAGCTCCGGGTGGCGCAGCTGGCGATGCTGTCCGGGGATCTGACCGCGGCGGAGGCCGCCTCGACAGCGGCGGCGGAGAGCTTCGGCAGGCAGGGGCGTGGCGTGTGGCGCGCTCGCGCCGTACTCGTGAGGACCGAGGCCAGGCTGCAGGCTGGTGCCGGGACAGCGGCGGACCTGCGCGAGGCACGCCGGGTGTCGCGCGTCCTGGAGTCGTTGGGTACGTGGTCGGCCGCCGTCCAGGCGTACGTCGTCGCCGGCCGCATCGCCGCCAGCCTGGGGCGTACTTCGGACGCCGTCGCCGCCCTGCAGCGGGCGGCCGATCTCGCCCGGGGGAGCCCGGTGCTGGTACGTCTGCGGGGTCACGTTGCGGCAGCGCTGGCGGGCCGGCTGCGCCGCCGCGACGGCGTGGTGCTCGAGCACTGCCGCAGAGGGCTGGACGATCTCGCCCGGCATCGCGCCGCTCTGCCATCGGTGGAGCTGCGTGCCCTGGCCTCCGGACATGGCGCCGAGCTCGGTCAGCTCGGCCTCGAGGTGGTGGTACGCGGCGGTACCCCGCGCCGCGTCTTCGAGTGGCTGGAGCGTACCCGCGCGGCGGCGCTGTTAAGTGTGGAGCCACCAGCCACCGCCGATATGGAGGAAGATCTCGGGTCGCTGCGGGCGGTCCACGCGGAGCTGGAGGCGGTCGCCCAGCAGGCCGATCGGGGCATAGCCGCGCCGCGGTCGCTGGTGGCCCGCCAAGTGATGATCGAGAACCGGATCCGCCGGGCCACGTGGCACCGCCGGGCGCAGAACCACCGCGCGACCGCGGCGACCACCCTCGCCCGGCTGCGGGAACTCCTCGCCGGGCGCGTCATGGTCGAGTACGGGATTCTGCGCGAGCAGCTCGTCGCGGTCGTCGTCGAGCGGCGGCGCAGCCGGGTTGTGGCGCTGGGCTCCACCGACGCCGTCCTCGATCAGGTTCGGGCGTTGCTCTTCGCGCTTCGGCGGCTGACCCAGGAACGGCCGCAGTCGTCGCTGGACGCTGCCCGGCTCAGCGCGGAGCTTCGCGTGCAGCGCCTCAAGGAGCTCCTGATCGGGCCGCTGCGCCTGTCGCCGGACGCGGAGCTCGTGGTGGTGCCCGTCGGACAGCTGCACGGCATTCCCTGGTCGGCACTGGCCGACGGCCCCGTGTCGCTCGCTCCATCGGCCCGCTTCTGGTCACGCAGCCGTGAAGCCGCGGAGCGGGACGACGGCAACGGATCGGCGGTCCTCGTGGCGGGGCCGCACCTGCCGGGCGCGACGACCGAGGTGCACAGGTTGCGCCGGCTCTACCCGCATGCCGTCGTGATGACCCCGCCCGCCAGCACGACGGAGGCGGCGCTGCGGCTGTTGGACGGTGCGGACCTGGTCCATCTCGCCTGTCACGGATGGTTGCGCTCGGACAATCCGATGTTCTCCTCGCTCGTGCTCAGCGACGGGCCGTTGACGGTGCAGGAGTTGGCGGCGCGAGGCGTCGCCCCGCGCCGGCTCGTGCTCGCGTCGTGCCAGTCGGGGACGGAGGTCAGCTACGCCGGTGACGAGGTGCTCGGTTTCGTCAGCGCGCTGCTCGCCCGCGGCACCGCCGGCGTGGTCGCCAGCATCGCAGCGGTGCCCGACGTGGCGGCCGTCGACCTGATGTGTGGCCTGCATGAGCAGCTGATCAAGGGGCGTACGCTGGCCCAGGCCCTGTACGAAGCCCGGCAAGGCCTCAACCGCGACGACCCGGGTGCCTTCGTGAACTGGTGCACGTTCAGCGCCCACGGCGCGGCGTGACAGTACGGCTCGCTGCGGGTGTATCAGCGCCGCGGCCGGCGTCTCTGACTGAGAGTGGAGACCGGAGGACACCAGCCACACGTGCTGCGGCGACATGAGCACCCGGACCAGTCGCAGCGCCGGCACGTTGCCGTGCTCTTCGTAGACGTCTGCGGGTTCACCCACCTGGTCGAGACGGTCGAGCCGGAGATCGTCTACCAGGTGATGCGGCCTCTCATGGACCAGCTCGTGCTGCTGGCGGGGCTGCAACGGGGTGAGATCCAACAGGTGTTGGGCGACGGCTTCATGGCGGTGTTCGGCCTGCGGGTCGAGCGCGGGGACGAAGCGGAGCGGGCGGTACGCGCGGGCATCGCCCTGGTCGCCGCCGGCCGCGCCCTTCCGGCCCGGCTTCCCGTGCACGTCGGCATCGAGTACGGCGAGGTGCTGGTGACGCCGTCGTGGCAGCTGGCGGGCTTCGGGGTGTGGGGTCGCCCGGTCAATCTGGCCAGGCGGCTCTGCGACCTCGCCGGGCCTGACGAGATCCAGATCGGTCCGGCGGCCTTCGCCCGGTCGAGCCTCCGCGTCGGAGTGGCGCGCGCCGCGCGTACCCGGCTCAAGGGCATCACCGGCGTTGTCGTCGCACACCGGCTTGCCGGTGGTGAGCCCGATCGCGAGCCGCCACGTTGGTGATCCACCAGAACCTGCCCTTGCCCGACCGCGGCACCAGCGTTCCACTCACCGGCACCGGCACCGAAGTCACGCCCTCCTGCACCTGGGACTCATGTGACGGCAGCCCGTCCCCTGAGGCCACGCCAGCGATCATCGACTGACAGTGAGGATGTAGGTGAACGCCTCCCGGCGGGGTCTGACCCATCGACTGACTGACTTCGGGTCCTCAACGGGATCTGTCGGCCTGTGCCGGGAGGCGTTCGCCTGCACTCACCGAACGTGGCGTCGTG
>WNGA01001006.1_pt1 | contig 43533 bp, 45 predicted proteins | sample 5400061 | NCBI WGS metagenome assembly WNGA01 (sample SAMN13153366, study PRJNA577476) | soil metagenome | isolation source: 100 cm soil or saprolite under grassland replicate 2 | place: USA:California | collected 2016-06-15 | reverse complement strand
CTGGATGGCTCGCATCGGATGGCGACTCGCGGGCGGAGCTCTGCGGGTCGAGGAACACCCGGCCAGGGCGCCTCGGCCCCACCCGATCTTGTTTCGGCGGATGTTGCCCACCGCGGGGCGGCCAACTTGAACCGGGCGGCTGTGGCTTCGGCGCGGGCCACTTGAGTCTGCGAGTGGTTGCTGCAACAGCCGCCGGCCGCCGGGTGCTCCGCAGATGTTACGATCCTGAGAGTGCGCGGCTAGTGCAACACGGCTTCTAGGATCATCGTCAGCAGGAAGCCGAGGCCCAGACCGGCGGAGGCGGTGCCTTCGTTGCCGTGGCTGTGCGACTCGGGGATGATTTCGTTCGACGTCACGTAGATGAGCGTGCCGCCCGCGAGCGCGAGCGCGAACGGCATCGCCGCCGCCGCCGCGCCCGCTGCGAGCCGCCCCGCCACGGCGGCGATGGGGATCGTGAGGCCGGTGAGCGCCACGATCGCGAACCCGCGCCAGGGCGAGACGCCGCTCTTACGCAGCGGCGCGGACATCACGATCCCCTCGCACACGTTCTGGACGCCGACCGCCACCGCCAAGATGACCCCGACGTGGGTCGCGCCCGGCACCGCGAAGCCGGCCCCAATCGCGAGCCCTTCGGGGATCCGGTGCAGCGACAGTGCGCCGACCACCGCGTAGGCGTTGCGCACCGCCTCGTGATCGTGGGCGTCGTGCCCGGGCGCGTGGCCTAGGTGCTCGTGATGGCCGCCCGCGTGATGGTGCGGGATGAAGCGATCCATCGCCGCGGCGACGCCGATGCCCGCGGCGAACCCGACCGCGACCAGCGCCAACCGCGCCACCTCGACCCCCTCGGGCCCGCGCATGCCGTGGAGCGCCTCGCCCAGCAGGCCGAGCGTCGCCGCCGCCAACATGAGCCCCGCTCCGAGGCCGAGGATGCCGTCGTACGCGCGCCGGGGCAGCTCGCGCACGAACAAGAACGGCAGCGCGCCCAAGCTGGTCGCGAGACCGGAGATCGCAGCCGCAAAAGTGCCGTCGTCCACCGCGGGCCGTTACTTAACACCTTATTCAGGAATCCTGAGCGGGTTCCTGCGACCTCCCGCGACCAGCTCCGGCGGACAAAGCCCAGCGTCCGGAGTTCCCCGTTATGAGACAAGACACTCTTATCTTCCTGTCAGAGTCCCGTCGTGCCCCTTGACATGCCGACCGGTGTGGGTGGAGCTTTGGGTCCAGCGCTCGGGAAGGTGAGGTGGTCGGCGTCGACCGGAAAGAGCGGTTGCCATGAACGAGCCAGTTTCCAGCTTCGTGCCTAGTCGGTACACGTTTTCGAGCGGTTTGATCTTGTTTGCGTGTTGCCTGAATTTGGGCGCCTGCAAGACTCGCATCTTGATCGCGGTCTCTTCTTTGGACAGCGTCGCTCAGTGTTCGGTCTCACGGCAGGACTGCGCCTCTGGATTTGTCTTCTCGCCGGGTGGCGCAATCAACTGCGCCGATCCCGCGGACGTCAACGTGGTTATCCCGTCGCTGACTGCCTGCTTCGCCTCCGACGTCGAGACAGCGGCCAGCGCGTGCTCCAGGTATTGTATGACCACCGCCACGGATCCGAATGACCCGCATACTCCTGACCTGCGACTAGGGCACCTCTACGATCGCGCCGGCGAGCTCTGCACCGCCACCGTCGTCGGTTCGAGACCCGCCCTTCCCGGCGAGTGCGCACTGATTGGGAATGTCGCCTCGAATGGCAAGACAGCGTTTGCGGAGTGTCGACGTGGAGGAAGACCGTGCATCGTCACTGAGACGTCCGGACCAACTACCATCTGCCGCAGCCGGGCACCACTTACCGATGAAGATCGCTCGACTGTTTCGATCCGACAACAACTAGCGCCAGCGATTTTTGTGAAGGCAATTTCATCACGGAAAATGGGATTCAGCTCCAGGAGCCGCGCCTGAACGTCACGGGCGTAACGTTGAATGATACGGTCCGCTGCCCAACTCCCGCCGCTGGTCCCTTGATGGCGTACGGTATTGCGGCGGGCGCTCTCGGAACCGCCGTCCACGGCAATGACATGTTCGCGCTGAACGCTACCGGCGGGTTCGTCACGTTCCTCGGGTCATGTTCAGGCGGATCTTGTAACGTGTCGGAGCTCAGGACCCTGCGGGTGACCTTGAGCGACATTGTGGTTGCAGGAACGCCGGTGAGAAACCTCGAAGCGAGGTTGACCGGGCCAGCGAATATCCGGCTGAGCAACGGCGTACGACGGATCCCGAAGACCAGCCTGGAGTTCGAACTTGTCGGATCTCTTCAAGGAGGAACGGGCCGCGTGTCCGCTTTCCCCGACAACGATGTGATTGTAACCGTGAATCCGCAGACGGCGAGTTTCTTGTTCTCGACGACCTTCAGTGGCTCGCTCGGAGGCTTGGGAGGCGTTCCCGTCACCGTCAGCGCCAGCATCTCTGCAGGAATAAACAATCCTGGCGCGTCCTGCGCCGGCCTCTCCCGGACAGACGCGACTATGGGTTTCGAAGATCTCGGCTGGACGTCCGCGCAGGCACTACTTTCACTTTCGCCCACCTTACACACCCAGGGTTGTTATGGGCTGAACGTTGGCGGGAGCGGATACATGGTCGTGAACAGCGCGCCTTTCTCCACACCTTTGACGGGTGTGACCGCAGCGCTCAAGCTCGACGCGTACGTTCCTCCCGGGCAACCCAACCCGTCCTGGTTCGGTGCAGTCCAGTTGTACGTCAGCTGCCCTTCGGGAGGGATATATAATACCTACCTTGGGCAAGTCGAATTGACTGGCAAACCGACCGGGGCCTTCTCGACGCTCTCATATAGCGTTCCCTCGAATGTACGGTCGACGCTACTCGCGGCGCACAATGACTGTTTCTTCAGCGTCGCGGTGAACGTCAATGCAACACCGACGCCGGTCGTTCTTGATAAGCTGAGGTTCACCCCATAGAGGGTCGTTGAAGGACCGCTTTGACGAGGGTCATCCTACTATCGACGCTAGCGTGCGCCGCCTGCGGGGGAGACCTACCACCACTGGCACTGTCGACCCCGCACGTGCGCTATCACGCGCGTGCGGCCGACGACGTGCCCGTGGAGGCGAGTTGGTGGCTCGAGGAGTTCCGGGTGGACCTTCTCACCTACTTCGGTGTCCTTGACTCCCAGCGCAATTCGGTCGTCGACTATTACCGCTTTCACGATGACGCCGATTTCGCTCGGAACTCGCCTTGTCCTGCGCGATGCACGGAAGGCACAGCGGTGTACTCAACGCGTCCCCTCGATGAATACGAGCTTGTGCACGGGTTTCTTGGCCCGATTGGAAATCCCCCGCCCTATCTGATTGCCGAGGGCACGGCCCCCAGCGTCCAATGTTATCCACAAGACTCGGTCCACGTCGACGAGGTATCGAGCTGGTCAGAGCTAATCAAAGAGGACAAACATAACGCGCAGGTCGCATACGGGCAGATGGTCGTCCAGTACCTGCTCGAGACATATGGTCCCCAGAAGTTCATTCAGTACTACCGCGACGCGCATTTCACGCACGATCCGGGACTGTTCGCCCTAGAGTTCGAGCGCTCGTTCGGAACGACATTCACTTCCACCTGGAATGAGGCCCTGCGAGCGAAAGTACCTCGACCAGTGTGCCCGTGCACGCTAGAGCCCCTACCGCTCGATACGACGTTCGATCCTGAGCATCCCAACTCGATGGTGTACAGGCCACTCGTCATCCCCGACGGAACGTCGTTGTTACTGACGCTCCCGCCCGGGAATGGACCGATGTTGAAGGATTGCGCGAATGGGACTTTGAGTGTGCGCCTCGCGGGCGCTCTCAATGGAACGAACCTGGCGGTCATGAAGGATGTCGAGTCATCCTATTTGTCGTTTGGCGTGTCGGAGGGGGCGACGACCGCCGTTGGGGATTGGATCAGCGACAGTTGTGCTGCTGCCAGCGCGATGTCGATTGGCGCTGGCACGATCGGCTTGACCATCGTCGCAACGGTGAGCGGCGCCTTGTATTTGAATCTGTCCGTCGAGGGATCTCGTCAGATCATGCTGCGGAACGCAAGCACTCCAACGATCGATCCGGTTGTCGAACTCTGTGGCGACTGCGCGAGGAGTGGCTGTGTGACCGTCGGCGCGGTACCGATGATGGTGGCCGGTCCGTCCGTCCTCGTCGTTACGCCCCCCGCTGGCGGATTGCCGGGTACTGATCGTGTCGTGGTCCACCTGTTGTTCGAATGAGGTTCGCATTTCCGGGCGGGCTGGCGCTCGTCAGTATTGTCGTTGCTTCACACCCCGCGGTAGCGGGCGAATGGGGCGGATCGGTCGAACTCGGAATCCATCGGACGTTCACCGATGACTCGATTTTCAAGCACGCCTGGGACGTCGGGCTCGGCGGACATCGACGCTGGCGCGGCCACTATTATCCGGGCGTGTTCTTCGACTATCGTAGCGTCATCGACGCAGCGCCCGCGACCAGTTTCTGGTACGCAGACCTGGGTTTACGCTTCTTTGCCGCCTTCGGGCATTCTTGCGGGCGTATCGACGTCGGCTGGGTCTTTCGGCACATTGCCCTCGATCAAGAGGGGGTGTCGAGCACCGTCGGCGGGCTGCTGCTGGGGGCCGCTGTCGGCGCGGTGATCGTCCAAGCGGATCGGGGAGCGCTGGACCTAATCGCGACATCGCACGTTACGAGCGCATTCTGGTCAGAACGTCTGTGGATCGCCGACATCGGGTTGGCGCTTTCGTGGCGATTCGCGCCGTAGCCTCAGGATGAAAGAGACGTCGCGCTACTGGTATCGCCCAGGCAATGCTCGCGGAGGACGCCAGGATCCAGCTTCGATGAGGACCGACCTATCAGCCCCGGGGTGTGAGCTGGAACGGTAGGACACGATCACAAGGCCGTCGCCCTCGGGCTTGCGCGATCTAGAATCTCGTCCGGATGGCGGTCGCCTATTTGGGGATTGGTTCGAATCTCGGCAACCGGGCCGCGCAGATCGGGCAGGTGCTGGTGGGCCTGTCGGATTCGGGGGTCGCGATCGAGGCCTGTTCGGCGCTGTACGAGACCGACGCGGTGACGCCCGATCCGCAGCCGCGCTACCTCAACGCCGCGGCGCGCGTGGTCACCGCGCTGTCGCCGCGCGCGCTGCTGGGCGTGTGCCTCGAGATCGAGCTTGGCCTCGGACGATCGCGTCCCGCGAACCGCACCCACGCCGCGCGCGAGATCGACGTCGACCTCTTGCTCTACGACGACGCCGTGATCGACGAGCCGCCCGAGCTGGTCGTTCCCCATCCGCGGCTGCTCGAGCGTCCGTTCGTGCGCATCCCGCTCGCCGACGTCGCGCGTCCCGGGCTCGCGCACCCGATCAGCGGCGACCGTCTGGACACCGCGACGCCCGACGCCTCGGTTCGTCGCCTACAGCCCTAGTCGCTTGCGGAAGTCGTCGATGGTCGCGGCGATGCCCTCTTCGAGCGGCACGCGCGGGCCCCAGTTGTCGAGCAGCTTCTGCGCGCGCGAGATGTCGGGCTTGCGGCGGGTCGGATCGTCCTTGGGCAGCGGCGCACGGATGATCTCGGACTTCGACTTGGCGAGCTTCCGGGTCAGCTCGGCCAGCTCGAGCACGGTGCTCTCGCGCGGGTTGCCCAGATTCACGGGGTCGACGCCGTGCGGGCTGGCCATCAGCCGGGTGAACCCTTCGATGAGGTCGGTGGCGTAGCAGAATGACCGCGTCTGCTGTCCCTCGCCGTAGACGGTGAGCGGCTCGTCCCGCAGCGCCTGCACGACGAAGTTCGAGACCACCCGCCCGTCGTTCTCGTGCATGCGCGGGCCATAGGTGTTGAAGATGCGCGCGATTCGCACCTCGACCCCGTACTGCGTCGCGTACGACACCGCGAGCGCCTCCGCGCAGCGCTTGCCCTCGTCGTAGCAGGCGCGCGGCCCGATCGGGTTGACGTTGCCCCAGTAGCTCTCACGCTGCGGGTGTTCGATCGGGTCGCCGTACACCTCCGACGTCGACGCGATGAGGACGCGCGCGCGGACCTCGCGCGCGAGGTCCAGGATGTTGAGCGTACCCTCGACCGCGGTGCGGATCGTGCGCACCGGATTGCGCTGGTAGTGGATCGGCGAAGCCGGGCAGGCCAAGTGGTACACCTCGTCCACCTCGAGCGTGAACGGGTCCGTGACGTCGTGGCGCATCAGCTCGAAGCGGTGATTGTCGAGCAGGTGCTCGACGTTGGTGCGCGCGCCCGTGAAGAAATTATCCAGGCACACAACCTCGTGCCCGTCCTTGAGCAACCGCTCGCAAAGGTGCGACCCCAAGAAGCCAGATCCGCCCGTAACCAGAATTCGCCGTCGTGCCATCGCCGCCCTGTCTACACGGCTTTCCGAGGAAAGCCAAACGTTCCCGAACGATCGCGTGAGGGAGCACGAGCCGCGCTCGTGCGAGCTCATCGCGGGAGGCGAGGAACCCTCCCAGGGTTCCGAACTAGTGTTAGGATCCAACGCCATGTCGGAAGACACCGGTGAGCGGCGGGGGGAGCCGCGGGTTCCCATCGAGATGTGGGTGGAGGAGACGACGGGCTCGGAACGCTACTTCCGGCGCGCCGGCAATCTCTCGCGCGGGGGGCTGCGGCTCGAGCACACCATCCCGCTGCCGGTGGGCACGATCGTCAACCTGACCTTCACGCTGCCCGGCGACAAGACGCCGGTCGCGGTCTCGGGCGAGATCGTCTCGGCGGCCGCGCCCGAAGATCTGCGCATGGGGGTGAAGTTTCTCGATCCGACCCCCGAAGCACGCGAGCGCATCGACGCGTTTCTCTCCAAAGCCGGGGTGTAGATGACGTCTAGATGGGACCCTGGGAGGGTTCCCAAACCCTCCCGCGATGAGCTTCGGCGAGCACAGCTCGGCTTAGGTCGCCTGCGCTCGACGCGATACGATCCTGCTCTTACTTGACGCGCTGGGTCTGAATCGGCTTTACGGGGTTTCCGGCGCGATCTAACGTTTCGCGCATGATGTTTCGCTTGCGGGTCGCGGCCGGCGCCGCGGTTATCGTTGGATCGTTGTTTGCCACCGCGGTCGCCGCCAAGAGCGATCCCAAGCCGCTCGAGCTGGCCAACATCGTCAAGCCGGCCGAGGGCGAGGGCTACTTCGACGACGTGTTCGCGCTCGACGACGGCGGGAAACGCCTGTGCGCGCTGCGCACCGACGGCGCGACCTTCGCCAAGCTCGACATCATCGACCTCGCCACCGCCAAGGTCACGAAGTCGTTCGACCTGCCCGGCAAGACCCTGGTGCCGGACCGCTTGGAGCTTCTCCCCGACGGCAAGGGTGTCGTGCTCATCGCGCGCGACAAGCCGGACGACCTGGCGCCGCTTTACGCGTACCGTTTCGACGCGGACGGCAAACAGCTGGCCAAGATTGGCCCCGCGACCGCGTTCGGCCGGCCGCCCGCCGACGGCACGCCGCGCGCGAAGCTGCTGGTCGGGTTCGATCGCAAGCTCGGGGCGAAGGGCGCCGAGGCGACCTATACGGTGACGCCCTACGATCTCGCGACGCTCGCGCCCGCCGGGAAGCCGCGGACGTGGAAGACCGACGTCGCGGGTGAGACCAAGAATCCGACCGCGCGTCTGATTGGATTCTTCGACGGCTACACCCGCGTGCTGGGAGAGCGGCCGGGCGCTTACAACAAAGCGGAGGACGTCCGCTCGCCGCCCCGGATGCTGGTGATGGACGCACTGTCGGGCAAGGTCGCGAACGAGACCGAGATCGCCAACATCGAAGGATGGGCGGTCACGGGCATCCTCCGACGCGAGCACCCCGGTCGCTCGCTGTTCGTCGAGCTCAATCAGGATGCCTCGGGCGTCGATGTGGTCGATGCGATGGGCAAGAAGCAGCCCGCGGCGCTGGCCGTGCCGTTCCGCATGTACGACCCCAAGTCATTGCGCGTCGAGGAGGGCCCCGCGCCGGGTGCGCTGACGTTCGGGATCGCCGTGGATCCCCTCAACCCCGACGCGATCAAACGTAAGAAGACCGATCTACCGATGCTGGACGTCTATACGGCAGATGTCGGACAAGGGACCGTCACGCTGCGCGGCCGGGTGTTCACACCGCGGCCGGTCACCTGGAAGACCGCCGGGGACAAGCTGGTCGTGCTCAAACGCTTCAAGAGCTTTTCTCGGGGAGGCGATGAGCTGCAGATCTACGACCTTCGCTGAGCTTGCGCTGGCTGTCACCGCGGCAGTGGCGGCCGCGGGGTGCACCGAGGTCCGTGGGCGCAAACAGATCCAAGACGGCAACGAGCTCTACAAACGCGGCCGATACCGCGAAGCGGTCGCCGCTTTCCAGGCCGCCGAGGCGCTGGTGCCGACGATTCCAACCCTGTGGCTCAACAAGGGCTACACCTGCCGGCAGCTGATCGCGCCCGGCGGCAAGGACCCGCAAAGCAAGCAGGCGGCCGCGTGCGCGTTGGCCGCGTTTGCGAAGTTGCACGAGCTCCAGCCCGGCGATCCGCGCGCCGACCAGCTCATCGTCCAGACCTGGTTCGACACCGACGACTTCCCGGCGCTCGAGGCGACGTTCCTCGCCCGCAACCAGACGCGTCCCGACGACATCGACGTCGTGCGGACACTCCAGGAGGTCTACTACAAATGGGGCAAGTGGCAGCAGGCGCTGACCTGGTCCTACCGGGCGGCGGCGCTGCGACCGGGTGACGCCGAGACCCAGTACGGGGTGGGGACGTTCGTGTGGCAGTTGCTTTCGGCGCGCGGCGGCAACGCGGAGATGGCCGGCTACGACCCATGGGCGCGCGAGCGCCCCGAGACCCGCGCCGCCGCGGCGCCGATCCCCTCGAACGCCGTCAGCGACATCACCGGCACAACCCGAATCGAGCTCGCCGACACAGGCATCGGCTATCTCCAGCACGCGCTGGCGCTGCGCGCCCGCTACCCGGAGGCGATGACCTATGTGAGCTTGCTCTACCGCCAGAAGTCGTTCGCGCTGCTGGTGGATCCGATTTCATGGCAGGGTACCGTCGATCTCGCCGACGACTGGCAGAAGAAAGCGCTCGTCGCGCGCGGGGGCAAATCGTAGCGCATGGCGTTCGAGGCGTTCCGGACCCAGGCGCAGTCGAACCCGGTATCGCCGCGGCGAAAGCTCATCTATACGCTTTCGGTCGGGTTCCACGCCGCGCTGATCGCGATCGGCGTCGTGTATTCGTTCTGGCACATCGAGGAGCTGACGCCGCCGCTCTTGAAGGTGACGTTCCTGGCGGCGGCGCCGCCGCCGCCACCGCCGCCGCCGCCCGCGGGCGGCGGCGGTCCGGCGCGTAAGCCCAAGGTCACGGTCAAACCCAAGTCCGTGGTTCAACCCAAGGTGGCGGATATCGTCCAGCCACGCGAGCAGCCCAAGAAGGAGCCGCCACCCGAGGAGAAACCCAAGCCCGACGAAGGTGAGAAGGGAGAGAAGGGCGGGGTCAAGGGTGGCGTCGAGGGCGGCACCGTCGGCGGAACCGTCGGCGGTATACCCGGCGGCAAGGTTGGCGGCGTGCTCGGTGGCACGCCGGGCGGAACAGGCGTCACGCTAGCCAAGTTCTTGCCGCCAAACATCGGCGTCGGGCAGAAGGCCTCCGGTGTCGATCCGCCCTTCCCGCCATCGCTTCGAAAGCAGGGGGCGGTGTTGCGCGTGCTCGCCAAGATTTGCGTCACGACCGCCGGCGCGGTCGACAAGGTGACGATCATGAAAGGCGTCGACCCGCTGCTCGACGACGGCGTCGTATCGACCGTCAAGACGTGGCGGTTTCGCCCTTACATGGCCAACAACCTCCCCATCCCGTTCTGCTTCACCAACATGTTCGAGTTCAGACCCCAGTAGAAACGCCCGACAACGGAGACAAGCACATGGATTTCACGCTGGTAGGCCTGTGGCACGAGATGGGCATGATCGCCCGCGCGGTGGTCGTGGTGCTGGCGGTGATGTCGCTGTACTCGCTCGCCATCACGGGGGAGCGGCTGGTCACGTTCCGGCGCGGCCGCAAGCTGTCGCGACTCTACATCGACGCGCTCGCGCCGCTGGTCGAGGCCACCGGACGGCTGCGCGAGGCGGTCGGGCTCGACAAGAAGTTCGTGGGCAGCCCGGTCGCGAACGTCATCGGAAATGGCCTCACCGAGTACGCGCGCGGGATGGCTCGCCCCGGCGCCGCGGCGGCGGCCCCGTTCGAGGTCGCCGAGGTCGTGAACCGCGCGATGGAGCGCAGCAAGGAGCGCGAGCTCGCCGGCCTCCGTCGGGGCATGCCGGTGCTGGCGACGGTCGCGTCGTCGGCGCCGTTCGTCGGCCTGTTCGGCACCGTCGGCGGCATCATCACCGCGTTCCAGAAGCTCGCCGATCCCACCAAGGGCGGCGGCGGCATCGGCACCGTGTCGGCCGGCATCGCGGAGGCGCTGGTGACCACCGCCGTGGGCCTGGGCGTCGCCATCATCGCGGTGTGGTTCTACAACTACTTCACCGCGCGGCTCGACGACATCACCATCGACATCGACGAGACCGCGTCCGAGCTCGTCGACACCATCCTGCGCGGAAACGCCGCGTGACAGCGGGGTTCGGTCACGCGGGCGCGCACTTGCCGCGCGGCCGCCGGTTCGCGGGCAAGGCCCACCCCAAGGGCCAGGTGCGCGCCGAGATCAACGTGACCCCGCTGGTCGACGTCGTGCTGGTGCTGCTGATCATCTTCATGGTTATCACGCCCATGATCGTCCGCGGCGTCAGCGTCGACCTGCCCATCACCAGCCACCACGACCGCAAGAACGACGACAACAAAGATCTGATCGTCTCGATAAACTCGGCCGGCGACGTCTACGTCAACGCCGACAAGATGCCGATCGAGAGCCTCACCGCGGCGGTGCAGGAAGAACTGCGCCGGCACCCCGAGCACGGCGTGTTTCTCAAGGCCGACCACCGCGTCCGTTACGGCACCGCGCGCGCGACGATGGAGGCGATCCACCGCGCCGGCGTCGAGGACATCCAGATCGGCACCGACGAGCGCAAGCCCGCCGACACGGGGGGGCACTGATGGCGTTTTCGGTCGGCGGCGGCAAGCGCGGCCCGCAGGGGGAGATCAACGTGACCCCTCTCATCGACATCGTGCTGGTGCTGCTGATCATCTTCATGGTGATGACGCCGGTGATGCTCAAGGAGCTGCCGGCCAAGGTGCCGCAGAAGCAGGTCGAGAACATTCCTCAGCCGCCGGGCGAGAACCCGATCGTCGTCGAGGTCGACGCGCACGATGTCGTCACCCTCAACGGCGACGGCGTCGTGCCCGAGACGCTCGGCTCGCGCGTCGGCGAGCGGCTGCTGCACGACCGCCAGAAGGTCGTGTTCTTCAGGATCCACGACGACGCCAACTACGGCCGCGTCGTGAAGGTCATGGACGTCTGCAAGGGCGCCGGCGCCAAGACGCTGGGAATCGTCACCAAGGACTGATTCCGTCAACTGGACGCGGTTCCGTCAACTGACGGTCCCGGCGAACTCTTGCGGCAGACACTGTCGGCCAAGAAACGTACCGGTGGGTAAAGGAACGAGTAAACACGCCGAAATTAACAACTGCGAAATCACCTGATACGATGTCGCGCAATCGGTCGTCCGTCCCGCTCGCTCGAAGTCGTCCTCAACGCTCAAAGGAGCTCCGAATGAAACGATGGCTCGCACGGGAAGCACTCCTCGGCTCCGCCGCTGTGCTCGCTTCCCTGGGCACCGCGTGTAAGCCCGATCAATCCGTCAAGGCCGGCGCGCCGGTGCTGACAGACATGTTCATCATGTCGGGCGGAGGCGGAATCCACATCGTTTCGACCACGACCGACTGCGTGCCTCCGCCCGACGGCGGCTCGTCGGGCGGTATGGATGCCAGCGCGGATGACGACGGGGGCGTCGACGGCGGCAGCGGCGGCGGCGGGAGCACGGGGGTCGTCGCGGGCGGGCCCTGCAATCCCACGTCGGACGCGACCTGCCGCATGGCATCGATCAAGAACTGGTGCGCCTGCAATGGCACGGATCCGATGGAATCGACCAAGGGCGAGTGGAGCTGCGCGCCGTTGGGGCCGCTGGCCAGCGTCGTTGCAATCTTCGATCGGTTGATCGACGTCTCGATGTTCGACCCGGACCCCGCGGTGAGCACCGGCAACTCCGCGCCCAACACCGCGTCGATCGATCTCCCGGCCGGCTCGCCGCCCGCTACGGCCTCAATCAACTACGGATCCGGCGGGTCGACGATCGGCCTGATCTTTCCGCTTTTCGGCAACTACAGCGGACCGAATCTGACGATCACGGGAGACCCGACGCTTCCGTCGAGCACGGCGGTGACGGTCATGCTCAACAAGACCGCGGTCCGCGCCAAGGACGGCAAGACCGCGTTCACCGGTGAGGGCTTGCTTGAAGACGGCACCGTCACGTTCACGACCGGCCCCTTCGCGGCCGAGATCGCGCCGCCGCCCGATCAAGATGACGGCGACGGCGGCACGCTGCCTCCGGCCCCCGACCAGTCGCCGGCGGTCCTCAACTTCACCAACGTCGTCGACCATGACGACATCATGGCCCACGTCACCGTGACGTCGGGGGGGATGCCGCTGGCGTTCGCGCTCAATCCCGACACGGGGACCGGCGCCAGCTTCAACGTCGTGCCCGCGGCCAACTGGCCCGCCAGCGCGACGATCATAATCACGCTCGACGCGACCACACCAGACGTTCTCGACGAGACGCTCGGCGCCGCGGTTACGGCGACGTTCATGACGGGTGCGCCGTAACGTGGTCCGCGCCGACGGTTTTCCCACCCAACGCTTGTCGCAACGAAAGAGAGGCTCGATGAACCGCATTCGTGGTGGTGCAACCACTCTGGGGGCGGCGCTGTTCTTCGCTCTCCTCGTCGCCGCCCAGGTGGCGCGTGCGCAAGAGGTCACCGGTCGCGTGATCGGCAAGGTCACCGACGAGGCGGGCGCTCCGCTCGGCGGCGTCACGGTCATCGCGCAGGGCCCGCAAGGTGAAGATGCGACGCTCACCGACGACAAGGGCGACTACCTTTTCACGACCCTGGTGCCGGGAACCTACGTGCTTCGGTTCTATGTCGCGAACGCGTCCAGTCAGGTCGAGCAGCCGAACGTAGCGGTGATCGCGGATCGCACCGTGCGCGCCAACGCCCGCATCGCGGGCGCCGTCCAGGCGGCGGCGCAGCAGACCTACGTCATCACCGGCAAGGTTCCGAGCATCGACGTCGGCGACACCCGCGTCGGCGCCAACTTCGATCGCGACTACTTCCAGAACATCCCCACCGGCCGGACGTTCGGCGACGCGATCTCTCGCGCTCCCGGTACGTTCGTCGATCCGACCGGCAACGTATCGATCGGCGGCTCCACCGGCCTCGAAAACATCTACGTCATCAATGGCATCAACGTCACCGGCATGGAGATGGGCAACCTCGAGAGCGGCGGCCAAAGCCTCGGGGGCGGCACCAACCTGCCGGTCGAGTTCCTGTCCCAGCTCGACATCAGCAGCGGCGGTTATCAGGCGGAATTCGGTGGCGCGATGGGCGGCGTCATCAACACACTGCTCAAGTCGGGCAGCAACGAGTGGCACGGCAGCGCGTTCACGTACTTCTCGCCCTACTGGCTGTCCGCCAACCCCAACCCGGTCGTGCTGGTGGGCAGCTCGCTCGGCATGATGCGGAAGCCGGACTTCGACACCACCATCGGCGCCGAGGTCGGCGGGCCCATCATCAAGGACAAGCTGTTCTTCTGGGCTGGCTTCGCGCCGCGCTTCAACAACACGCACGTCTTCCGGCTGACGTACGCGCAGGAAGAGGATCCCGCGATGCCGGGACAGGCGGTGTTGGACCCGAATGGCAATCCGGTCGTCCACGAGGTGACCGATTGGCGTGCGCGCGTCAACGAGTCGCGCAAGAGCCTCGCGTACGCCGCGACGATGGACTTCTTGCCGCGCCCCGATCACCGGCTGACGCTGGCGCTGTTCGGCACGCCGAGCTTCAACGAGCAGATGCGCTCGGTGTTCGGTACGGCGCTGGATGCGATCGCGAACCCCGCCTGGATGAAGGAGAACCTCAGCAAGACCAACACCGACGTCTCGCTTCGCTACCTCGGCAAGTTCCTCGACAAGCGGCTCATCCTGGAAGGCAACCTCGGTTACCACCGCGAGGACTTCAACGACCGCTCGCCCGACGCGGCCCGCAACGCGCTCAACCAGCTCGAATACTGGGGCACGAGCCTGTGGGACCTCGAGCATGCGACGGGCTGCCAGCCCACCGCTTCCGGGTTCAATCCCTGTCCGGTCGGCGTCAACAGCAACCCGTATCACACGGGCGGGTTCGGCATGGCCAAGGAGTACACCGGCCAGCGCTGGATCGCGGAGCTCAAGCTGACCCATCTCTTGGATTTGGGCGGTCACCACGAGATCAAGGGCGGCTACCGCCTCGAGAGCGTGGGCTTCGACCAGGATCGCTACTACTCGGGCCCGGCCGGGTCGCGCGCCCTGGTGATCCTGGCCCCTACCGGCAACAACGGCGGCCCGCCAGCGTTCCAGGGCGTCCCGTATTACAGCACCTACAACTTCTTCACGTTGCAGCCCGGCCAGTCGCCCTCGGACTTCGGGCCGGGCGGGAGGCCGTTCACGGATTTCTTGCGGACGCCCATCTACCAGGACAACTTGAAGGCGAGCGTTTCGAGCCTGTCGAACGCGTTCTTCCTACAGGACAACTACAGCCCGGCCAAGCTGCGCAACCTCAGCATCAACGTCGGCGCGCGGCTCGAGATGCAGAGGCTGACCGACACGTACGACGTCAACTTCCTCGACACCAACAATCTCGGCCCGCGCATCGGCGTCGTCTATGACCCGTTCGCGGACGGCCGCTCGAAGATCTCCGCCGCGTACGGTCGCTACTTCGAGGCCATTCCGATGAACATGTCCGCGCGCTACTTCGGCGGCGAAGGCATCCTCACGCGCAACGGCGTGCCGCTCGACACGTGCGCGAACCAGGACGCCTACTCCTGGACCGGCAACGGCGAGTGGGGCAATTGCTCGCGGCCGGCGGTCGGCAGCCCGAACGACCCGGCGCTCTCCGGCACGAACCCATTCAACAACGGCAGCTCGTACCCGGTCCAGCCCGGCATCAAGGGCCAGTACCACAACGAGATTGTCGCCACCCTCGAGCGCGAGCTGATGGAGGACCTCACACTGCGGGTCGACTACGTCCATCGCTGGATCGGCCGCATCATCGAGGACGGCACCACCGACCCGAGCGGCAGCTTCGCGTTCGTGCTCGCGAACCCGGGCGACATCCCAGATTCGGCGCTCGAGAGCGTCCGGAATGAGATCGATCGGCTGGACAAGGAAGACCCGACGGGGATGGACGCGCGCATTCAGTCCGAGCTCGGGGCCGCGCAGGCCAAGCTCGCCAACCTGGAGGGCCTTCAGAAAGCGCCAAAGCCGAAGCGCACTTACGACGGCATCACGCTGTCGCTGTCCAAACGGTTCTCGAAGAACTTCTTCGCGCGCGCGTCGTACACGTACTCGCGGCTGGTGGGTAACTACCAGGGGTTGTTCCAGGCCGAGGGTTTCGGATACTTCGCGCCCAACGGCAGCAACGCGTACGACACGCCCGACCTCTACCTCAACCAGAACGGTTACCTGCCCAACGATCGCCCGCACCAGGGTCGCGTCGACGGCTACTACACGTACCAGGTCGGCAAGGGCACGATCACGTTCGGGCTGTCGTTCGCGGCGCGCTCGGGCGTCCCACGCAATTACATCTCTGCGTGGTACTTCAACCAGCCGCAAAATATGCTGCTGCCGCGCGGGTCGGCCGGCCGGACGCCGGCGGTGTCGCAGTTCGACGCCAAACTCATGTACGGCCGGCCGGTGACCCCGACCATGAAGCTGGACGGTTTCATCGACTTCTTCAACATCTTCAACCAGCAAGCCGTGCTGGCCACCGACGACGTCTATACGTTCGATCCGGCGGCCGCGATCGTGAACGGCACCAAGGCCGACCTTCCGTTCGCGAAGAACATTTTCGGCTCGCCGGTGACGCCGAACCCGAACTATGGCCACGCCTTCGCGTACCAGCTGCCATTCAACGCGCGGCTGGGGCTGCGCCTGACGTTTTAGGACCGCTCGGCCACCGACCGGCCGTGGGTCGGTTGACCGGCGTCGGGACGAGGGTCGACCGGAAACCGGCCGCGGCTAGCGCGCGGCCGCGCGTGCCGCGCGGTTGCGCGTGGCACCGGGTTCGCAATGTGAGCCCGCATGTTCGCGCGGGTCGCTTCGGCGACGGTGATCGGAATCGAGGCGGCGCCCATCCACGTCGAGGTCGACGTAGGGGTGGGGTTGCCCTGCTGCAACATCGTGGGGCTCCCCGACGCCGGGATTCGGGAGGGGAGGGTGCGCATCCGGGGCGCGCTCGAGAACAGCGGCTTCAAGCTGCCGCCGCGGCGGGTGACCGTCAACCTGGCGCCCGCGGACCTGCGCAAGGACGGCGCGGCGTTCGACGTTCCGATCGCGATCGGGATGTTGTGCGCGGGCGGTGTCATCGCTCCCGAGGCCACTGCCGACACGCTGTTCGTCGGTGAGCTGGCTCTCGACGGCACCCTGCGACCGGTGCGAGGCGTGCTACCGATCGCCGCGTGGGCGCGCGCGCGTGGCGTCCGCCGCCTGATCGTTCCGCCCGAGAACGCGGGCGAGGCCCAGGTGGTCGGTGCGGGCGAGGTGCAGGCACCGCGCACGCTGGTCGAGCTGGTGGCCGTGCTTCGCGGGGAAGCGGCCGGTCCGCCCGCGATCGCTTCGCCGCTCACGCCGTCGCGCGTGGCGTGGATTCCCGACCTCGCGGATGTACGCGGACAGGAGGTACCGAGGCGGTCGCTGGAGATCGCGGCGGCCGGCGGCCACAACCTGCTGTTCGTGGGCGCACCCGGGTCCGGCAAGACCATGCTCGCGCAGCGGCTGCCCGGCATCCTGCCGCCGCTCACGTTCGAAGAGGCGCTCGAGACGACGATGGTGTTCTCGATCGCCGGCTTGCTCGGCGGCTCGTCGCTGGTCGGCGCCCGCCCGTTCCGGGCGCCGCACCATACGGCGTCGCCGGCGGGCCTGGTCGGCGGTGGCCCCAACGCGTTTCCGGGCGAGATCTCGCTCGCGCACAACGGGGTGCTGTTCCTCGATGAGCTGCTCGAATACCCGCGCGCCGTGCTGGAGACGCTGCGCCAGCCGCTCGAGGACCGGCGGGTGACGATCGTGCGGGCGCGGCGGCGGGTCACGTATCCGGCCGACTTCATGCTGATCGCGGCGCTCAACCCATGTCCGTGCGGTCACCTCGGCAGCCCGGTGCGGACGTGCACCTGCTCCGCGGCAGCGATCGCAGCCTACCGGTCGCGGCTGTCGGGGCCGCTGCTCGATCGCATCGATCTCCACGTCGAGGTGCCGGTGTTGCCGTACCACGACCTGGCGCACGCGGCGCCAGGTGAGCCGACGGCGGCGGTGCGCGAGCGGGTCGCGGCGGCACGCGATCGCCAGGCCGCGCGCGGGCGGGGCTGGAACGCGCGGCTCACGTCGGCGGCGCTCGGGACGGTCGCCCCGCTCGACGCCGGGGGACACGCGCTGCTCGAAAAGGCGACCACGCGACTCGGGCTCTCCGCACGTGCCGTGATGCGCATCCGGCGAGTCGCACGGACCATCGCCGACCTCGAGGGACGGATCGAGATCCGGACCTCCCATCTCGCCGAGGCCCTGCAATACCGCGTTCTCGATCAAGCCGTGAACTGAACCAACCAAAGGAGCGACCCATGTCCAGCATCAAGGAGAAGATGAAAGCGGTGGCGAGCGCGATCGCCGCCATCGAGAAACAATTCGGCAAAGGCGCGATCATGCCGCTGTCGGGCGGCGAGATCGCGGAGATCGGCACCATCCCTACCGGCTCGGTGGGGCTCGACCTCGCGCTCGGCGTCGGCGGGTTGCCGCGCGGGCGCGTGATCGAGATCTACGGACCCGAGTCGTCGGGCAAGACCACGCTGACGCTGCATGCGATCGCCGAGGCGCAGCGGGCGGGTGGCGTGTGCGCGTTCATCGACGCCGAGCACGCGCTCGACGTCGGCTATGCGCGCAAGCTCGGCGTCCGCATCGAGGACTTGCTGGTGTCGCAGCCGGACCACGGCGAGCAGGCGCTGGAGATCGCCGACAAGCTGGTCGGCAGCGGCGCGATCGATCTCATCGTCATCGACTCGGTGGCGGCGCTGGTTCCCAAGGCGGAGATCGAAGGCGAGATGGGGGATTCGCACATGGGCCTGCAGGCACGGCTCATGAGCCAGGCGCTCCGCAAGCTCACCGCCGCCACGTCGCGCACCTCGACCTCGATCGTGTTCATCAACCAATTGCGCCAGAAGATCGGCGTCGTCTACGGCAACCCCGAAACCACGACCGGCGGCAACGCGCTCAAGTTTTACGCCAGCGTACGCCTCGACATCCGCAAGATCGGCGTGGTCAAGAACGGCGAGGTGATCATGGGGACGAAGACGCGCGTCAAAGTCGTGAAGAACAAGATGGCCCCGCCGTTCCGGGAGGCGGAGTTCGAGATCATCTACGGAACCGGCGTCAATCGCGTCGGCGAGATCGTCGACCTGGGCAGCGAGGCGGGCGTACTGGAGAAGGCCGGCGCCTACTACAGCTTCAAGGGCGACCGCATCGGCCAAGGCCGCGAGAATGCCTGCGCGTGGATGCTCGAGAACCCGAAAGCCGCCCAGGAGATCCGGGACCGGCTGGTTGAACGCCGCAAAGCCGAGAACGCGGCGGCTTCCCGCCCCTCACCCCAAGCCGCCGCTGCGAGCGCGATCGCCGCTTGATCCGCCCCCGCGCCTCTCCCGCCTGCGACGCTGGCGGGAGGGACGCCGGATCATGACGGAACCGTGACGCGGTGACGGATGACCGAGTGGAACAATGAAGTTCCGATGCAGAGCCAAACACGCGAGACCGCGAAGAGACGGGGGCCCCTGGTAGCTCAACCCGAGACCCCCGCCGCTCACGGGCTGCGCAGGGTCGCCATCGCGATAGCTGGGTTCAGCGTCCTGTTGTTCGGCGTGGCGCTCGTCGTCGTCCCGGTTCCCGGCACCAGCATCGTCGTCATTCCTCTCGGCCTGGCGATCTTGGCCCGCGAGTTCCGCTGGGCCCGGAGGCTGCTCGATTGGTCGACCGCTGCCGTCCGGCGGATCTGGGCCTGGGTGCGCGGCCTATTCGGGCGGCATCAGCTTGGTCCAGCAGTATCCGCAAACCGAGGCCACGCGCATCACCGTGTGGTCGCACGCCGGGCACTGCCGGTACTCCGGCTCGGGACCTAGTCTAGGAGATTGTTGCAGTAAGTAGCCGCAGACTCGCGCTTCGCGCGAGAGCGGCTAGCGCGAGCTGACCCACAAGATCGGCAACGGACGCGCGCAGGCCGTCCGCCGCCGTTGCGCGGTTGTCATTCGTGACCTCGCGCGGAAGCCGCGCGAGCCCGAGCTCGATCGCCGCGATGGTCGCACGCAGTCGAGAACGCTTGGGATCGAGACCGGAATCTCGTGAGCTGACGTCATCCCTGTTCTTCGCCCTCTCTTAGTTGGCCAGCCTGGCGAACGCCGTCGCGAGCTCGCTCCAAGCGGTTTCGACGCCGCCCTGGTAGGTGTCCCACTTGCTGTTGCCCGCCGCCTTGAGCTCGGCGAACCTGGCTTCCGCGGCGGCATACTTCTCGCTCAGCTGATCGAGGCGTTGGCGATAGTCGATCTTGGCCCCTGTGCCGGCCGCGTCGGCCTTCGACATGAGCTTGTCCAGCCTCTCGCCCCACTGCCGGAGCTCCCCTTCCATCTTTTCAACGTGCCATTCTACGGTCTCCATCGTGTCCTCCTCATTTGGGGTGCGATGCCGATCGCAGCGTCACCATTCTGGAACCGAACCACTGCCACTGCAGGGCGCAACACATGCCCGCAAACACCGTCAAGAACCCCAGCACGCTCATCGTTGTCCTCGCCCCGGATCGAGCGTGCGCGCGAGGGAGCGCGCGGCGCGATCGCTCGCGTGATTGACGGCCGCGAACATGTCGACGTCGGTATCCTCCACGTCCAGGCGCCGCGGATGCAGGCCGACCTCGATCCGGCAGCGCTTGTGGCCGCCGCTCGCATCGCCGGCCGCCAACGAGAAGCGGACGATGACGGATCCGATTAGATCCGCGAATCGAGCGAGGGCGAGCTCCAATCGACGCTGGACGTGGACGCGCAGAACGTCGGTGACCTCGACCTCGGATTTGGAAATCTGAATCTTCATCGTCGTGCGCTCCCCCATCGCTAACGCGCCGGACGGCGCCGTTGCCATCGTTGCCACGCGACCTCCGAGCGGAACGCGAAGTCGACCGCCAGCAGCACCAGGGTGACGATGTTCCGGGCTCGCATCAGCCTGTCGCCCCACGTCCAAATCGTTCTCACGTTACGCGTCCTCACGTGCGCCGGTGATAGCCGGCAACTGCCATGTAGGCTATTCGGAAGTTTGAGCGTGCGTCGTCGTAAAAAACGACATATGCTTCGGGCGGTCATGGAGTGGCTCAACTACCACCACCTGCTCTACTTCTGGGTCGTCGCCAAGGAGGGCAGCATCGTCCGGGCGAGCGAAGAGCTGCGGCTCGCGCATCCCACGATCAGCGGCCAGATTCACCACCTCGAGGAGGTGCTCGGCGAGAAGCTGCTCACCCGCCGAGGGCGGAACCTGGTCCTCACCGAGTCCGGCCGGGTCGCCTTCCGCTACGCCGACGAGATCTTTTCACTGGGGCGCGAGTTCGTCGACACGCTCAAGGGACGGGCGAGCGGAAAGCCGTTGCGCCTGGTCGTCGGGATCGCGGACGTGCTTCCCCCGTCCCTCGTGCGACGATTCCTGGAGCCCGCGTACCGGCTCGGCGTGCCGGTCCAGATCGTCTGCCGGGCGGACAAGTCCGTGCAGGAGTTCCTCGCCGAGCTCGCGCTACACAGCGTCGACGTCGTGATCGCCGACGGCCCCGCCGGATCCGGCACCCCGGTGCGCGCGTTCAGCCATCCGCTGGGCGAATGTGGGACGACGTTCTTCGCCGCCCCGAAGCTGGCGGTGAAGATCCGGCGCAAGTTTCCCCGCACGCTCGACGCGGCCCCGTTCCTCCTTCCCGGTGCGCCCTCGACGGTCCGACGCGCGCTCCAGCACTGGTTCGATGCCGAGGACATCCGACCACGCGTCGTCGCCGAGCTGGACGACAGCGCGCTCGCGAAGGAGTTCGGCGAAGAGGGCCTCGGCGTATTCGCGGCGCCGACGGTGATCGAAGCCGAGGTCCTGCGCCGTTATCGGGTTCGCGTCGTCGGCCGCTCGGAGACAGTTCGCCAGCAGTTCTACGCCATATCGGTGGAGCGCAAGATTAAGCACCCGGCGGTGGTCGCGATTTGCGAAGGCGCGCGTCAGGACATCTTTCCTGAATCCCGTTCATCACGGGTGCCGCGATCGCCCGCCCCCTGAGCCTGGGCCCCGCTCGGCGACATATCGGTATTTTCGACAGAAACGGCTCGAACTTCCTATTAGCCTACGTTCCGGAGCGGGCCTATATGGAAGCCGTGAAAAGCATTCCGACGATGATTGCGAAGGGAAGAACCACGAAGCAAGGGCTTCGGGATCTCAACTACTACGGACCCCGACCCGCGAAGGGCACGACCTCGGCGCCACAGGCGGCGGTTGGCGCAGACGCGGACACCGGCCCCGGGGCGGAACCGCCGGCAATCCCGGCTCCCGGGGCGGACGAAGAGGGCGTGCTCGCCAAAGCCTGAGGTCGAGGCTCCAGCTTTGCCGGGCAGGCTCGGTCGAATACACTGCCGGCCGTGATCGACATTCGACTCCTGCGAGAAAAGCCCGACGAGGTTCGACTGGCGTACGAGCGCCTTGGCGCCGACGTCGACCTCGCCGGCGTGAGCACGGCCGACAGCCTCGTGCGCGACCTCAAGAACGAGTCGCAGACGCTGCAGGCCGAGCAGAACCGCCTGTCGAAGGAGATCGGCCGCGCCGCGCCGGGCGAGGCGCGCGAGCAGGCCAAGGCGGCCAGCCTCGCGCTCAAGGACAAGATCGACAAGCTGGAGGGGGCCCTGGCGGCGGCGGAGGCCAAGCTCGACGAGATCCTGCTCGAGCTGCCGAACCTGCCGCACCCATCGGTTCCGGTCGGCAAGGACGAGGGCGAGAACAAGGTCCTGCGCGAGGAGGGCCAGAAGAAGACGTTCGACTTCGCGCCCAAGCCACACTGGGATCTCGGCACCGCGCTCGGCATCATCGATTTCGAGCGCGGGGTGAAGATTTCGGGCTCGCGGTTTTACGTGCTCAAGGACTGGGGCGCCCGGCTGCAGCGCGCGCTCATCACGCTGATGCTCGACCTGCACACGCAGAAGCACGGATACGTCGAGATCTACCCGCCATACATGGTTCGCCGCGAGTGCCTGGTCGGAACCGGCAACCTGCCCAAGTTCGGCGCCAACCTCTACCGCGACGCGGAGGAGGACTTCTGGTTCATCCCGACCGCCGAAGTTCCGGTCACGAACCTCTATCGCGACGAGATCGTCGACGGCGCCCAGCTGCCCATCAGGCACGTCGCATTTACCGCCTGCTTCCGCCGCGAGCAGATGGCGGCCGGCCGCGACACCCGCGGCATCAAGCGCGGCCACCAGTTCGACAAGGTCGAGCTGGTGAAGTTCGTGCGTCCCGAGACGTCGATGGACGAGCTCACCGGTCTGCTCGGCGATGCGGAGGACGTCCTCAAGGTGCTGGAGCTTCCCTATCGGGTGGTCCAGATGTGCACGGGGGACCTGTCGTTTTCGGCCATGGCCAAGCTGGACCTCGAACTGTGGTCGCCCGGGTGCGGGGAATGGCTGGAGGTCAGCTCCTGCTCCAACTTCGGGGACTTTCAGGCCCGACGCGCTCGCATCCGGTTCAAGGACGGCAAGGACAAGCCGCGCTTCGTCCACACCCTGAACGGCTCCGGACTGGCGCTGCCGAGGACCCTGATCGGGATTCTGGAAAACTACCAGCGCGCCGACGGGCGGATCGACGTTCCGGCGGCGCTGCGCCCCTATCTCGGCGGCGCCGATCGCCTCGGCTGACCCTCGTGTTTGGCGGGACCTAGCTAAGCTCCCGTAACCTTTGACTTACAGAGGTGACTGGCCGTACAGTACCGACTCAGGAGCCCAAGTTGACCAAGGCCGATCTCATTGACTTGATTGCCGAGCGCGCGAAGTTGCCTCACGGGCGCGCCGAGCTGCTCATCTCTCAAGTGTTCGACAGCATGGTGGAAGCGCTGTGCCGGGGAGAGGGAATCGAGATCCGTGGCTTCGGTAGCTTCTCCATCCGCTCCTATAAGGAGTACCAGGGCCGCAACCCGCGCACCGGCGACGCCGTACACGTGAAGCCCAAGCGGTTGGCATTCTTCAAAGTTGGGAAGGAGTTGCGGGAACGGGTCAACAACGGCCGCAGCGCGTCTCCCAAGTCCTCCGGGCCCGACCCGAGCTCCGGCGCGCCCTCGAGCTCGACCGCAACCTCCCTCTGATCGCGTCGAGCGCAGCGCGGCTTTGCCGCGCGGAGCTCATCGCGGGAGGGTTTGGGAACCCTGCCAGGGTTCCCATGTAAGCGACCACGCGTCGAGCGCAGCGCGGCTTTGCCGCGCGGAGCTCATCGCGGGAGGGTTTGGGAACCCTGCCCGGGTTCCCATTTAGGCGACCACGCGCCAGGTGGTTCCGGCGGGGGTGTCCTGCAGCTCGATGCCGCGCGCTTGCAGGGCTTTGCGAATCTCGTCTGCACGGGTGAAATCCTTGGCGGCGCGCGCGTTTTGCCGCTCGACGATCCGCGCGTCGACCTCGGCGGCGTCGATGGCGCGGCGAACGCACAACCGGTCGCGTCGGGCGCGCAGGAACTCGGCCGGCGGCCGCTGAAAAATACCTAGAGTTTCTCCGCACTTGGCGAGGTCGGTCCGCAGCCGCGCGAGCGTGCGGCGGCGCACGTCTTTGGGCGCGGCTTTGGGCTCCGCAAGCAGCTTGTTGGCGAGACCGAAGGCGTCCGACAGGTGTCCGATCGCCGCCGCGGTATTGAAGTCGTCGTCCATCGCCTCGCCGAACAGCGACAGCGTGCGGTCGGCGGGCGCAACCACCGGCCCATCCTCGTCGGCGCCCTCCAGCGCAGGCAGCGACGCGAGCTGCTCGAGCGTCAGGTAAAAGTACTCGAGTCGCCTTTCAGCCTCGTCGAGATCGGGGTACCCGATCCTTTCCCCGGTCTCGCCGGCCGCCTCTCGCGCGATCTCGAACCCCACCGGGCTTCGGTAGTGGACGCTCGCGAACAGCAGCCGCAGCGCCTCGAGGTCGTGCGTCTCCGCGACCTGGCGGATACCGACCACGTTGCCCAGCGATTTCGACATTTTCTCTCCGCCGAACGTGACCATCCCCGAGTGCAGCCAGTGGCGGGCGAACCGGCCGTCGCCGAACGCGCCCTCCGACTGCGCAATCTCGTTTTCGTGGTGCGGGAAGATGAGATCGGAGCCACCGCCGTGGATGTCGAACGGCTCGCCCAGGTATCGGTGGGCCATCGCCGAGCACTCGATGTGCCAGCCCGGCCGGCCGTCGCCCCACGGGCTCGGCCACGACGGCTCGCCCGGCTTCGCCGCCTTCCACAGCGCGAAGTCGAGCGGGCTCCGCTTGTGCTCGCCGACCTCGATGCGCGCGCCCGCGCGCAGATCGTCGGTGCTCTGACCCGATAACTGACCGTAGCGCGCGAACGCGCCGACGGAGTAATAGACGTCGCCCTCGGCCGCGTAGGCCAGCTTGCGCTCCTCGAGCCGGCGAACGATTTCGATCACCTCGGCGATGTGCTCGGTCGCTCGCGGCTCGACGTCGGCGGGGCGCACGCCGAGGGCGCGCAGGTCCTCCTCCATCTTGAGGGTGTACTCGTAGGCGACCTCGCCGGCGGTGCGCTGCTCGGCTAGCGCGCGGCGGATGATCTTGTCGTCGACGTCGGTGACGTTGCGTACGAATCGCACCGCGAGCCCCGACGCGCGTAGGTGACGGACGATGATGTCGAACGCGACCATCATGCGTGCGTGGCCGACGTGGCAGAGGTCGTAGACGGTGATGCCGCAGCTGTAGATGCCGACCTGACCGGCGCTGACGGGCTCGAACGGGACCTTCTTGCCCTGGCGCGTGTCGTAGACCCGGAGTTGGCGGCTGGCATTCACGTCGCGCCTCGGTTCCGCACGATTCCGAGGAGGTTCACGGTTCCGAACATCAACAGCATGAGCGCGATGAAAATCGTCGCGACGTGCTCCCGGGGGTAGTCGCCCTCGACCAGCAGGTAAGCGTCGTCGGGAATCACGACCGACGCGAGCGTACGCACCGCTGCGATCTCGGCGGCGGCGAGCGTGCGCGGCGGCGTGCCGGCGGCCCCGGCCGTGAGCCCGCCGCCCGCGCTGGCGGCGAGGTCGGCGACGCGCGCGGTGACGGTCTCGCGTGCGTCGCGGAGCTCGACCCGGCGGTCGATGTTGCCGAGCTCGTCGAGCGCGATCTCGCGCCGCGCCGCCGGAAAACGTGCGACGAACGTCCACCGCTCGGGTGGCGCCGATGCGTTCGACAGCGGCCCGGTGTCCGGGCCGGCCAGCGAAAATCCCTGGAGCAGCCCGCGCGACGCCAGCACCTCGCCGCCGCGCGACGTGATCGCCGCGCGGGCGTCGGTCTCGTTGGCGAATCGAGCGCGCGGCAGGCCGATGCGGACCTGGTCCCGTGCGATCATCTCGATCGCGATCGAGTCCTCCGCGGCGAGCGCCACCGGGTCGCCGGCGCGATCGACGAGCTCTAGGCTCGCGCTCCCCGTGCGCCCCCCTATCGCCTGGACGAACGCCTCGGGCGGGAAGAAATGCGTCGCGGTCACGCGCTTGGCGAAATGGGCGCGGATGGCATCCGCGAACGACAGGTCGCGGAACCGAATGAGCCGGCCCTCGAACACGTCGGCCTCGGCGCGCGCCGCGGGCAGCGGGTTGTCGCGCCGATGCAGAAACAGGCGGTCGCGCGTGCCGAGCACGCGAAACAACTGCGAGAACACCCAGGAGCCTTTGGTGTCGATCTCGAGCGCGCTCTCGCGATCCGGGGTCGCGGTGACGCGCACGAGCCGGTTCTCGAAGTCGGCGAGACTGGCGCCGGCGGCGAATGCGGCGCGCGCGCTACCAATCTCCGCCGGCTGGCGTGACGAGAGCGCGTACCGGAGGTCGTGGCGGATGTGAAAAACCAGGAAGAACGCCAGCGCCGCGCCGGCCGCGCCCACGATCGGGTGGCGGACCCGGGGCCGAGGGATGTGGGCAAATTCGTCGACGGCGCCCGCGCCTGCATTGGCGGCGTTGGTCTTGGCCGAATCGGTCATGTCTGAGCGCGTGCGCTGCCCTGCACTGCGCGCCGGAGACTAGCATTGTAACGGGAACCCTGGGAGGGTTCCCGCGCCCTCCCGCGGCGAGCTGCGCGAGGCGTAGCCCCACTCCACTCACGCGCTAAACGGGAACCCTTCGAGGGTCCCCGGGTGCTTGCCATCCGAGGCGGTTTCCGCTATGTGCGGAGCGTGCGGCGCGCGAAGGTTCTCGTCGGGCTGACAGGGGTGGTGCTCGCCTTTCCCCTCTTGGCGGCCGGCTGCCGGCACAAGTCGAAGACCCCGGCGGAGGCGTTTCGGCGGTTCGCGGACGCGGTGAACGCGGGCGACGGCGGCGCGCTGTTCGACGCGCTGGATCAATCGACACGCTGGAACTGGATGTCGATCCAGAAGTTCCACCGCGAGGCCTATGACATCGTGCTCAGCAACTACCCGGAGGGGGCGGACCGCGAACGCGAGGTCCGGCGGTTCGCGCCCGCCGCCACCGCGTCCTCGGCCCGCGAGCTGTTCAAGACCGACGCGGCGCCCGGGTTGTTGCCACTGCGTCCCCTGGTGCTGTCGGAGGCGCCCATCCAGCCGGGGCCCGGGCCTGATCAGGCGGCCGCCGTGCTGGCGTCGGGCGCCAGGGTGGAGCTCGCCCGCGGTTACGACGGCGGTTGGGGGTTCGCGGGCCTCGCCAAGCGGGCGGAAGAGGACAAGAACCGTGCGTACCACGACCTCGAAGTCGTGCGCGCGAGCGCTGCGGACTTCGAGCGGGCGGCCGCGCGGGCCGGCAAATGAGCCGCCGCCCGTCCGGGCCCGACGAGCCTCAACTGTCTTTTGTCATGGAGACCCCAAAGGGGTCTCCAAACCTCCCAGCGAAGAGCCCCGGCGAGCAAAGCTCGCCGGGAGCTCACGCGATCGCATCCCGATTTCGGGCGCCGGCGCCGCAAGTTCCAGCGCCGGTTGAAGTGCCGGTCGCGGCTTCCTCGCCACCCCCGCCTCCGGTTGCGGTGGAAGCGCCACCTGCGCCCCGCATCTATCGTGTCGTCGAGCTCTTGCGCGCGGCGCGGCTGACGCTCGAGAGCCGATTCGCCGACGTGCGCGTCGAGGGCGAGATCTCGGGGCTCAAACGCTCGGGCCCGGGGCACCTCTACTTTTGCCTGAAGGACGAGGAGGCGCAGCTCGATTGCGTGCTGTTCTCGCGCGAGGCAGCCCGGCTCAAGTTCACGATCGAGGAGGGGATGTCCGTGCGTTGCCGTGGACGCCTCACGCTGTATGAGGCGCGCGGGCGCTTCCAAATGACCGTGGTCGAGGTCGAGCCGACCGGTGCTGGGGTGCTGGCGCTCGCGTTCGAGCAGCTCAAGCAGCGCCTCGGCGCCGAGGGCTTGTTCGATCCGGCGCGCAAGCGCCCGCTGCCGTTCTTGCCCAGGAGGATCGGCGTGGTGTCGTCGGCGTCGGGCGCGGTGATCCGCGACATCGTCCGCATCGCGCACCGCCGGTTCCCGGTGCCGATTCTGCTGGCGGCCACGCCAGTGCAAGGCGAGGGCGCGGCGCTCCAGATCGCGGCCGCGCTGCGCCGGCTTGAGCTGGTCGACGACGTCGACGTCATCATCGTTGCGCGCGGCGGCGGCTCGCTCGAGGATCTTTGGGCGTTCAACGAGGAGGCGGTCGCGCGCGCCATCGTCGCCTGCCGGGTCCCGGTGATCTCGGCGGTCGGCCACGAGACCGACTTCACCATCGCCGACTTCGTGGCTGACGTCCGTGCCCCGACGCCGTCGGCCGCGGCCGAGCGGGTCGTGCCGGTGCGCGAGGATCTGCTGAGCGAGCTCGCCCTGCTGCGCCGCCGCGGCGGCCGCGCGGTGGCCGAACGGTCACGCGCGGCGCGTCACGCGCTCGAGCGCGCGCGAGCCCGTCTGGGCGACCCGCGCCGGATGCTCAACGAGCGCCGCCAGCGCCTCGACGAACAGGTCGAGCGCGGTCGGCGCGTGCTGGTCAGCCGACTCACCGTCGCGCGCGCCGGCCTACGTGCCGCCGAGGTTCGGCTCAACCGCGCCCATCCCCACCGCCGCATCCTCGAGCAGCGTGGCGTGCTGGCGGCGATACGCCACCGGCTCGAGGTGGCGATACGTCCGGCGCTCGTCCACCGCCGCCACGCCATCGAATCGGCGGCGGGGAAGCTGGCGGCGTTGTCGCCCGACAACGTGCTCGAGCGCGGGTTCAGTCTGACCTTGCGTTCTGACGGTCACGTGATCACGAGCGCGGAGGACGTCCGCGCGGGAGACCGAGTCGAGGTCCGGCTGCGCTCGGGCGCGATCGGCGCGACCGTCGACGAGGTGAAACCGAAATGATCCGGGCGGCGGTGCTGGGCGCCGACGTCAGCAAGAGCAAGTCGCCCGCCATCCACAACGCCGCCTTCCGCGCGCTGCGCGTGTCCGGGGAGTACACCTCCGTCAGCGTCGACGCCCGCGGGTTCCGCGCGCTGGTCGACGAGCTGCGCGCGGCCGGCTTCCGCTACGTCAACGTCACCATTCCCCACAAGCTCGCCGCCGCCAAGCTCGCCGACCGTCGTGGTCCGGAGGTTCGCGTGTCGGGCGCGGCGAACACGCTGCTGTTCGGGCCACGCCGCCGGGTGCGCGCCGAGAACACGGACGGCGCTGGTCTCTTGGCCGCGCTCGCCGACATCGGCGTCTCCACGCGCGGCCGCGTGGTGGTGATGGTGGGCGCCGGGGGCGCGGCGGCGGGGGCGCTGGAAGCGCTGACCCGCGCCGGCGCCGAGGTCCGCCTCGTCGCCCGCCGCCCGCCGGCCGGTCGCGGCCTCGCCCGCCGCCTGCCGCCTCGGCAACGCGCGCGTGTCACCGTCGCGCCGTGGACGCCTGGGGCGTTGGCTGCTGCCCTCGACGGCGCGCATGTGCTGGTGTCCGCGGTTCCCGCGGCCGCCTGGGCCGACCCCGACGCGAGCGCCGGGTTGTCGGCGCTCGCTCGCAAGACCAGCGTGCTCGAGATGGCCTACGGCGCGCCCACACCGCTCGCCGCCGCCGTGAAGGGCAGGGCCCGTCGCTACTCGGACGGCCTCGGCATGCTGGTTCACCAGGCGGCGCGCGCGGTCCAATTGGCGCTCGGCAAGCTTCCGCCGAGCGCGCCGCTATTGCGAGCCGCGCGTCGCCGCGCCTAAGGCGATCGACGCGTTGGCTGCCTCTACCAGTAGGCGTGGACGTGCTTCTTGATGCGGCGGTCGTAGACGTCCTGAATTGCGGCCATCGTCTCGGCGGACAGCGCGGGCAGCTCCGCCGCCGCGCAGTTCTCCTCGACCTGTGACGGCCGCTTGCCGCCCGGGATCACGCACGTCACCGCCTCGCTCATCAGGATCCAGCGCAACGCCATCGCCGCCAGGTTCGATCCCGACGGCACCAGCGGCCGCAGCTCATCCACCGCGTCCAACCCCACCTCGAATGGAATACCCGAGAATGTCTCGCCCCGATCGAACGCAGCGCCCTCGCGGTTGTAGTTGCGGTGGTCGTCGGACGTGAACGTGCTCGCGCGGGTCATCTTCCCCGCCAGCATCCCGGACGACAGCGGCAACCGCGCCAGGATCCCGACCTTGCGGTTCTTCGCCTCGGCGAACAGCACCTCGGCCGGGCGTTGGCGGAAGATGTTGTAGACGATCTGCACCGACTGCACGCCCGGGAAGTCGATCGCTTTGAGCGCTTCTTCGACCCTCTCGACGCTCACCCCGTAGAACCGGATCTTCCCCGCCTTGACCATGTCATCGAGGATCTCGAACACGTCCGGCTTGTAGTAGATGTCCTGCGGCGGGCAGTGGAGCTGCAGAAGATCGATGGTCTCCGCCCCCAAGTTCTCGAGGCTGCGGTCGACGAACGCATTCAAGTTCTTGCGGTTGAACCCCGCCACCGTGAACGGGTCGAGCCGCTTGCCCGCCTTGGTGGTGATGTGGAACGGCTCCTGGCGTTCGCGCCGCAGCCGCCCCAGCAGCTGTTCGCTGTGGCCGTCGCCATAGACGTCCGCGGTGTCGAACAGCGTCACGCCTCGGTCCACCGCGGCGTGAAGCGCCGCCATCGATTCCTTGTCGTCGACCGGCCCCCAGGTCCCGCCCACCGCCCACGCGCCGAAGCTGACCGTCGACACCTTCCACTCGGTTCGACCCAAGGTTCGATATTGCATGGCCCGCGCTTACACCGCTCAGGCCAGTCTGTCCAACGCGGACTCGACCGAGCCGACGTAGCCGCCTCCGAACAGGTTGACGTGCACCATCAGCGGATAGAGCTGGTAAAGCGTCACCCGCTCGCCGTGCCCGTCCGCGAGCGGCCATGCTTCGTCGTAGGCGGCGAACACACGCGCGCTGAACCCGCCGAACAGCCGCATCATCGCGAGGTCGATCTCGCGGTGTCCGCCATAAACGGCCGGATCGATCAGGCAAGGCAGGCCTCGATCGTCGCACAGTAAATTGCCTCCCCACAGATCGCCGTGCAGCCGCGCCGGCGGCTCGGCCGGCGCGACCAGATCGTCGAGCGCCGCGAACAACCGATCGAACCCGCGCTTCATCCGACCGGAAGCAAGCCCCGCGTCCGCCGCCGCGCGCAGCTGCGCCCCGAGCCGCCGCGTCCGGTAGAACTCGGCCCACGTTGCTTCGGGCGTGTTCGACTGCGGCAGCCGGCCGACGAAGTTGTCGTGGTCGAGCCCGAACCCGGATGGCGCTCGCCGGTGCAGCTCTGCCAGCCCGCGCCCGAGCTGCTCGTCGAAGTCCGCCACCTGGCGCGCGCTGTCGATCATCTCGAGCGCCAGGTACTGCGCCGCCGCGTCGGGCGCCGACACCGCGACCACGCGCGGAATCCGGAGTGTGCTCCGCGCGCTCGCCAACCACCCGAGGCCCTTGGCCTCGGCCGCGAACATCCCGCGCGGCGAGCTCGGGTTGGTCTTCACGAACACGCGGCGTCTATCGCCGAGCGTTACCTCGAACGCCTGGTTGATGTCGCCGCCCGAAAGCGGCCTCGCCGATTTAACCGGGCTGCCGAGGCCCTCCGCCAGCGCCGTCCCCAGCCGCGCGTCCACGTCAGGCCCCGTGTGCGCTCCGCAGGTGTTCCAGGAGGCCGCGGCACGCCCGCTCGCAGATGTCGAATACGTCGTCGAATCCGCTCGGGCCCCCGTAGTAGGGATCGGGCACGTCCGCGTCCGCGGGCGCGGTCGGGTCGAACGAGCGCAGCAGCCGAACCTTGGCGCAATCGGCATCGGTGCGCGCCATCCGCAGGAGCTCGGCGCGGTTGGACTTGTCCATCGCAATCACGTGATCGTAACGATCGAAGTCGCCGGCCACGAACTGCCGTGCCGACCCAGACAGCGGGATCCCGCGCGCGCGCCCGACCGACTGGCTCCGCCGATCGCGCGGCTCACCGATGTGCCAATCGCCGGTGCCCGCACTCTCGGCGCGGATGCGGTCGCGGAGGCCCGCCTCGGTCACGAGCTGGCGCATCACCGCCTCCGCCGTCGGCGACCGGCAGATGTTCCCCAAGCAGACGAAGCAGATCCGGATCATCCGACGAGCTCGCGCGGACGCCGCCTTACGCGGACGGTTCGCCGGTCCCGCCCGACGCCGGGGGCGGGGCCGGGGACGCACCTGCCGGCTCCGGCCGGTCGGCGCCCTCGTCGTCGCGATCGCCGTTGCCGTGCCCGTTGCGCTCCGCCTCGGCGTCTGCCAGCGTCTCGGGGTTGACCACGCTGGCGGCCTCTTCTTCGGCCAGGGCCGCCTCGACCTCGGCGGGTGAACCGAGATGGCGCCGCCGCCGCTTCCGCCGCTTGCCTTCGCGCGGTCCGTCCTTGTCGTCGCGCGAACCCATGGCCACCTCGGACTTTTCGATCGGCGCCTTCTCGTTGGGCGACCGGATCTCGAAGTCCTCGACGTGGAACGATCCCCGCACCTTGACCGTGATCCGTTTCTGCAGCCGCTTCTCGAGCTCCTCGAGAAACGCGCGGTCGGTCGTGGCCAACACCTGCGCGACGTCGGGGTGGACCTCGACCAGCACGGTGTCGCCCTCCACCAGATCACCCTGACGGCGCAGCTCCCGCAAGAGCTCGTAGGACACCGTGCGCCGCGACTTGGTGTAGCCCTTGCCTTCGCACGCCGAGCACGGCTCGGTCAGCGTGTGCAGCAGCGATTCGCGCGTGCGCTTGCGCGTCATCTCGATGAGCCCGAGCTCCGAGATACGCGTCACCGCCGCCTTGGAGCGGTCGCGGCGCAGGTAGTCGTTGAACGCGCGCGTGACCTTTTCCCGGTTGTGGGGCCGGTCCATGTCGATGAAGTCGACGACGATCATGCCGCCGATCGAGCGGATGCGGAGCTGCTCGGCCACCTCGCGTGCCGCCTCCATGTTGGTCTTGGTGATCGTGTCCTCGAGGCTGGACTTGCCGACGAAGCGCCCGGTGTTGACGTCGATCGCGGTCAGCGCCTCCATCTCGTCGACGATCAGGTAGCCGCCGGACTTGAGCCACACCTTGCGCTCGAGCGCGCGGTCGATCTCGATCTCGATCCCGAACCCGTCGAAGATCGGATCGTTGCCGTCGTAAAGCTCGATGTTCCCCGCGAAGTCGGGCATGAACGCGGAGATGAACTTCTTGACCCGGTCGTATTCCGGCCGTGAATCGATGATCAGCTTCTCGACGTCGCTCGTGAAAAGATCGCGCACCGTGCGCAGCAGCAGGTCCAGATCGTTGTAGATGAGCGACGGGCAGCGGCCCCCTTCGGCGCGCCGCACCACCTCGTTCCACAGCTTGATCAGGAACTCCATGTCCGACTTGAGCTCCCGGTCGGACACGTTCTCCGCCACGGTGCGGACGATGAAGCCCGAGCCCGCCGGGCGCATCGAGTCGACAATTTCCCGCAGCCGCCGGCGCTCCTTGTCGGAGCTGATGCGCCGCGAGATCCCAACGTGGTCGACCGTGGGCATGAACACGAGGTGGCGCCCGGGCAGCGAGATGTACCGAGTGGTGCGCGCACCCTTGGTGCTGATCGGCTCCTTGGTGACCTGGACGACGATCTCCTGGCCCTCTTTGAGCAGGTCCTCGATGCGCGCGCCGCCCCCCACACGCGCCGCGTCGGAAGCCTCGTCGTCCTCGTCTTCCGACGCCCGGTTGGACTCGGAGGAAAACAGCCGCTTGAGGTCGTCGGGCGTTCCCCGCACGTCCGAGACGTGCAGGTACGCGCTCTTCTCGAGCCCGATATTTACGAACGCCGCTTGCATCCCGGGGAGCACGCGCTCCACCCGGCCCTTGTAGATGTTTCCCGCGATGCCGCGCTCGCGCTTGCGCTCGATGTAGAGCTCGCCGAGATACCCATCTTCGACCAGCGCGACCCGGGTCTCTGGGCCGTCGGCGTTGATGACGAGGAGGCTATGGGGCATTCGCGCGCAAGCTAGGTCGAGGTAGAGACGCCCCGTCACAGGGGGTCAGAAAGCTTTCGGTGGCGCTCACCTCACACATGGGGAGCAGCCCGATGCTGACGTAAATGTCAGGGTTCATCACGGAACTTCGAGGATCTGAGGAACCCTCCTAACACGGAACTACCAGCAAATCAACGACATCGGAGTTTTCGGGATTCGGCATGTGGCTTGCTGAATGACCGGTGCGGAAGCGGCGGGCCGGAAGGTTCGACTCGCTGCTCCCTCCTCCCACACGCCGGCCTCGGCCGGTGTGCCCTTAAATTGACGGTTCCGGGGTTTACTCGTAGCTCGGCCCGGACCGCTCGCTTAAAGCCCTAGCTTGTTTCCTTAGTACCTAGCTTCGCTTCACCGTCTTCTCCCCCTTTCCACTACGACCCCCGTCGGGTTTCCCGGCGGGGGTCATTTACTTTGTGGGGGGTTAGCGGAGGTAGAGGACGTAGGCGTAGAGCCAGGCGGAGACGAACAGCAGCGCGTCGATGCGGTCGAGCATGCCGCCGTGACCCGGCAGCAGCCGACCCGAGTCTTTGGCGCCCGCGGCCCGCTTGACCAGGGATTCCACCAGATCCCCAATGGGCCCGATGATCCCCGCCGGGATCGCGACCCACAAGCAGTCGGCCACCGTCAGCCAGGGCGCGACCAAGACGCGGGCGAGCAGCATGATGCCCACGCTTGCGACCATCCCGCCCACCGCGCCTTCCACCGTCTTGGACGGTGATACGGCGGGATAGAGCTTGTGCCGGCCGAGCGCGCGGCCCGCGAAGTACGCGCCCGTGTCGTTCCCGAACGTGACGCCCACCGCCAAGAGTACCCAACCCGGTCCGTGCGCGGCATCGCGCTGCAAGATCGCGAGCGGAGCGGTCAGCACGCCCAGATAGAAGACCGCGAACACCGCCAGGCCGAGGCGCGACCCCGCCGACGGGATGTCGCCTGGTTCCAGCAACACCACGGTCGCGGTGGCGACGAACGCCGCGATGGCCCACAACATGGCCCACCCCGGCGCGAGGTAGAGCCCGAGGTAGAGACCGCAGCCGATGACCACCACGGTCACGCGCAGCCAGCGGGGCGCCGACGCGAGGACCATCCCGCAGAGCTCGGTCAGCGCGAGCGCCGCGACCACGAGCACCAGGGCGCCGAAGCCGCGCGGCTCCCGCCACAACACCAGCGCCGCCACCAGCGGCAGCCCGACGAGCGCCGTCAGCACGCGCAAGGCGAGGTTGGACATCGCGCTAGGGGCGCCTAACCGGCGCTGCGGATCTGTTCGCGGGTGCGGCCGAAACGGCGCTCGCGGCCGCGGAACGAATCCAGCGCCTGATAGAGCTCCGCTTTGCCGAACGCTGGCCAGTACGTGTCGGTGAAGTAGAGCTCCGCATAGGCCGCCTCCCAAAGCAGGAAGTTCGACAGCCGCTCTTCGCCCGAGGTGCGGATGAGCAGGTCGAGCTGCGGGAGCTCGCCGGTCTGCAGCGCGCCGGATACGCGCTGCTCGTCGATGTCGTCCGCCGCCAAGCGGCCGGCCGCGACCTCTTCGGCCAGCGCGCGCGCCGCCGCGACGATCGACTCCCGCCCGCCGTACGACAGCGCGAGACACAACGTCATCGACGTGTTCGGCGCCGAATCGCGCACCAGCGCGTCCAGGGGATCCTTGACGAAGGGAGGCAGCCGCTCGACCTCCCCGATGGCGACCAGCCGGATATCGTTGTCCATGATCTCGGCGCGCTCGTCGATCACGTAGTCGCGCAGGAGCTGCATCAGCGTCGTGACCTCATCGGCTGGGCGCTGCCAGTTCTGGGCCGAGAACGCGTACAAGGTCAGCGCGCCGAGCCCGATCTCGCGCGAGCCGCGCACGACCTCGCGGACGACCTTCGCGCCCTGCCGGTGCCCTTCGACACGCGGCAAGCCATGCTCCTGCGCCCAACGGCCGTTGCCGTCCATGATGATCGCGACGTGTCGAGGAAGCTTGGCAGGATCTAGGAACATTCCGGTCGCGCTTTCCGGTACCACACCCGAGGGGTTTTGTCGATGCGCCCCCGTCGCGTGCCGGTTACGCGGTCGCCGGCCATTTGTCCCGGCTGTGGGGATCGACTAACCTTTGCGCCATGAAGAGCGCCGAGGACGTCGAGTCGTACCTCATGCGGATGGGCATCGGATACGACACGATGCAGCCCGGCATCTGGGTGCTGAAAACCGACGGCACGCCCCTCGACGGCACGCCGCTGGTGGTGTCGATCGCCGGGCCGGTGGTCGCGTTCCGGCTCAAGGTCATGGACGTACCGCCTCCCGGCCCCGTGCGCGAAGAACTGTTTCGCAAGCTGCTGTCGTTGAACACGACCGAAATGATCCACGGCGCCTACGGTCTCGAAGGCGACTCCGTGGTCGTGGTCCACGCTCTCGAGATCGAGAATCTCGACCTCAACGAGTTCCAGGCGGTGATCGACGACATGTCGATGGCGGTCGCAAAACATCAGACGCTGCTTTCGCGACACACGGGTTTATCCACCAACGCCGCTCCTGCCCATTGAGCGCCCGCACCAGCTAGCTCGACAAGGAAACCACCCATGGGAATCTTTTCCAGGCTCGGGACTCTCATCAAGAGCAACCTCAACGATCTGATCAGCAAGGCGGAAGACCCGCAGAAGATGCTGAATCAGATCGTCCTCGAGATGCAGAACCAGCTGGTCGAGGCGAAGAAACAGGTCGCGACGTCGATCGCGGACGAAAAGCGCCTCAAGAAACAGTGGGACGAGCAGATCGAGCTGTCGAAGGAGTGGGAGCGGAAGGCGATGCTCGCGGTCCGCTCGGGCGACGACGCGCTCGCCAAGGAAGCGCTGACGCGCAAGGGCGACCACGACAAGATGCAGGGCGAGTTCGGCAAGCAGTGGCAGCTGCAGAAGGACGCGGTCGACAAGCTCAAGGATCAACTGCGGTCGCTCAACGACAAGATCGAGGAAGCCAAGCGCAAGAAGAACATCCTCATCGCGCGTCAGAAACGTGCCGAGGCCCAAAAGGCAATCCAGGACACCATGCGGGGCCTCTCGGACACGAGCGCGTTCGATACCTTCGATCGCATGAACCAAAAGGTGGAGCAGATCGAAGCCGAGTCCGAGGCGTCGATGGAGCTCGGCGGCGAGCTGGCGGGGGACACGCTGCAGCAAAAGTTCAAGCAGCTCGAAGGTGGCACCGGATCGGAAATGGCGCTCGCCGAGCTGAAGGCCAAGATGGGCCTCGGCCCCATGCCCGATCGGCCAGCATTGCCGGGCGCGACAGCCGATGAGGGCAAGCGCGGCGACGGGACCGGCGGCTCGGGCTAGGCCGGGCTACGCGGGGCGGAGGGGCGCCGGCGGAGGCAGGAAGGCGTCGGATGTTTTCTGCTGGAGTCCGCGGCAAAGGATTGCCGTAGTCGCGGAAACGCTGCTATACGGATCTCGTACAGTCTGAGGACGACAGACTGAAGGGACGACAGACCGATGGCACAACATCAGAACCACACGACAACTCGCTTCAACGGCGTGAAGGTGTTCTCCGCGACGATGGCGCAGGAACGGGAGAACCTGGGCGAGAAGGTGACGGGCTGGATTCGGGAACATCCCCAGTGTCAGATCGTGGATACGATCGTGACCCAGTCCTCCGACGAAGCGTTTCACTGTCTCGCGATCACGATCTTCTGGTGGGAAGACAAATAGTGAGTCGCGCGGCGAGCAACCGCTGAGTCGTCTCTCTACCACCCGGGGCCGGGCCGCCAGCCTCAGCCAGCCAGCAGCAACACACCCGTGAACATGTGGATGCGGGGACGTCCACATGCCGGAGCGATCTCGAACGAGCTCTCGATACCGGCGAGGGGTAGCGCGCCGAAGCGACGGCGGAAAAGCTCGGGGTCTAGGCCGGGCTTGCCGTAGAGGGCACTGCCGCGGCCCGCGCAATTGAAGTAGAAGCCGAAGCGCGGGGCGGCGTCCTTTCGCACCTCCGCCTGTTCGTCGAGCATGGCTTTCATGTCGTCGCGAGCGCCGATCGCGTCGCGCAACGTGAAGCAGATGGTCTGGCCGGCGCGCACGGGCTCCGCGACCGCGAGCGCCGGGCGATCGCCTTCGGCGATCGCGAACGGGCGGACGACGTAGTTCGAGCGCCCGCCCGAGCCGAGCTCGCCGATTCCCGCGAGGAGGTGCTGTGTCATCTGGCGCAGCCCGGGGTGGCGTGGGTCGGAGAGCGCGCGATCGAGCGCTTCGACCGCGGGGCGGCCGTCGATCTCGTGGATGAGGTTGCCCTCGGCGGCGGTGATGGTGAGCGGATCGCCGAGCGCCTGGCAGCCCTGCGTCATCCCGAGGCTCGGGTGGAGCTCGCGCGGGAACACCAGCGCGACGCAAGCGTCGGGGTGGGCGGCGTCTTGCCAGAACACGCGGCAGCCGTTTTCGCCGCCCGAGGCGCCCGCGCCGGTGATGATGAGATCGGGCGCGACGTCGGCGATGCCGGCCACGAAGTCGGCGGCATCGAGCTCCGCCGGATCGACGAACACGGCCAGCGCCGCGCCCGCGATCTGATCGCCGAGCGCGGTCTTCGCCTCGCGCGCGAGCCGGGCGCCGGCGGCGCGCGGGTTGTCGCGGACGCCCGCGATGTAGAGCGGGGCGGGCAGCGGCGGGTCGCCACCAAGCACCAGCACCGCGACCGCGGTGGCGTTCTCGAGCTCCTCGGCGCTGGTGAGCACGCCGGTCGCCGAACAGCCGATGACGGTCGCGCGCGGGATGGTCCGGCGGACGGCGCGCAGCACGCCGCTGTATTCATCTTCATCGTGGCGAATGCCCGCGAACACGACCGCGATGTCGACCGACGTCATCCCCGCGGCGACCAGCGCGCGGTGCGAGGCGAGACCCGCGGCCGTGAATCCGTCCAGATGGACGGCCACTCCCACTCCGGCCGAGGTCATGGCTCCCCTCTTACCGTGCTCCGAAGAAAAGGCAAAGGCGGCGTTTGGAGTCCGTCGGCTATACTTGGCCGCGATCCCGAAATTCATCGGGGGCGAAACGGTTTCGACGGGGGTTTGCAAAGTTCGAGTCGCGTGCCGAGGCGCCCGAGGCCTCGTAAAAACGGGCAAAAACAGAACAGCGAACGACAACGCGTTCGCTCTGGCCGCCTAAACAGCGGACCGGACCACGAACCGGGGAGCCGCCCGCGGCCCCGGCAAGTGGCCATTTAGCGGGCTAGTGGCTGCGCAGGCGCCTGCGGGCGCGGCCGCGAAACTTCGGAGGCTAAGCGCCAGGACGCCCCGCCGGCGGGCCAACCTGGCGACGAAAACCAAATCGCCGGACACGCACGTAGCGGCTTGAGCGGAGCGCCTCCGGACCCGGGTTCGACTCCCGGCGCCTCCACCGCACATCGCCGCGGATTCCTTTGGGATCCGCGGCGTGTGTAGCAAGGCGTGTAGCAAGCGATCGCGCAAGTGCCGGATTTCCGCGGCCAGATCGGGGCCCCGGCGCCGGCGGTTCGGGGGTAGGCGGCTCAGGCGGCTCGCCGTCGGGGGCGCCCGTGGCCGCCACAGCCGCCCGCAGCGCGACGACGTTGCCGGGCGTGCGCCGCTGGATCCGGAGCTTCGCTACCTCGCCACACAGGGCCTCCCACGGGAAGGTCGTGTACACGTCGATCGACGAGCCCGTCTTCCTTGGGTTGTGCGTACAGAGCTCGAGGATGTCCTTCCGGGCGCCGTCCTCGCGGGTGAGCGAGACCATCGTGCGGCGCAGATCGTGCCCGCGCCGGTGGCGGAACCCGAGCAGGCCGAGGTCGTCGCGGAAGCGCTTGAAGCAGTACCCCTTCTCCCGCATCCCCTCCGGCGTCCAGCGCACCCTGCGGCGGCTGGCGTGGTCGGGCGGCAGCGGCACGATCAGATCATCGGGCGTCGGCTGCCGCCCCATCATCTTGGGCCAGGCCGAGAGCTTCCACTCGGCCAGGATCGCCGCGAGCGTCGGGTGAACCGGCATCCGCCGCGGCTGCTTCGTCTTGGTCCGCCCCTTGTCTTACGACGTGGCAATGAGCAACCCGCCGAGCGGCTGGAGCGAAGGATCGTAGTGACGGAACCGCAGCCCCGCCGCCTCGCCGAGACGCAGGCCCGCGATCCCCTCGAGCGCGTAGAGCACGCGCCGATCGAGCGGCAGCCGCGGATCGGAGATCAGGATCTCAAGCTCGTCCCGCGAGTAGCGCGCCGTCGCGCGCCACTCCGGATCCTTGTCCGCGGCCTCTCCGAGCTGGTACTTGGTCAGGATCGTCGGCGCGTCACCGATGAGGAGGTCGGCCATCTTCGCGTCCCGGAACAGCGCCTTCACCGTGCTGTAGATGTTGAGAATCGACTTCGGTGCGAGCTTGTTCGCGCCCCGCAGCGCGCGGAACATCTCAACCAAGTGGCGCGGGCGCACCTCGTCGAGGCGCATGGCGCCGATCGCTGGTAGCACGTGGTACTTGAGGCGCGCCTCGTCGTTCTTCGAATCGGCAACCAGGCTGCGTCGATCCTCGAGCCACTTCCTGGTGTACGCCGCGACCGTGACCGGCCCCGAGGCGTTCTTTGGATCGAACTTGATGCCAGCAGTGACGTTCGCCTCGACGTCGAGGAGCAGCTTGCGCGCCTTGCTCTCCTCCCCCAGGTGATAGGGCGTCTTCTGCTGTGTCCACCCGTCCGGCCCCTTGAAGCGGATCCAGAGCTTCTTCCTACGCGGGTAGACGCTGCCCATTGAGCCCCCTTACGTTTTCCGCCGGCTGGCAACGATCGCCACGATCTTCGCCGCTTCCTTCCGGATGTCCGCTTCGCTGTCCGCGACGCGCTCTTGTACGGACCCGAGGAACTGCTCGAGATCCGCTCGCGCGATCCGGAACGTGCGTCCCGGTCCTCGGCCCACGCCCGGTCGGATCGCGCGCAGCTGGCCCGAGTGGATCCACATCCGGACCGTCGTCGTGGCCACCTTCACGGTTTCGGCGACTTGCTCGACGGTCAGCATCTCATCTGCGTCGGCGGTGACCTCCGCCGGCTGGCGCATCGAGTCCGCGATCGACTTCAGAAGTGTCTGGACGGGCCGCAGCTCTTCCCGGACGATCCGCTGAATTTCATCGACGAGGCCGCTCGTCCACTCGCTCGTTGTTGGGCTCATGATGGGCCGCAAACGCCGCGGTCCCTTCCGGCGTGACCCATCTAGCGAGCGAGCCGGTTGCGCGTCGAGCAGCTTCTCTACCAGGCGGACGACGCCTCGTTGATCGCCGACATCTGCAGCGTCCGCGAGTTTCTCGCCCTTCGCCATTTCGTGGTCGTTCTCCGTGGCCCGCCCCGCGGACCACACCGACTCATCGCTCTGTTCGGGCCACGCATCCAGTCGTTTTTGCGCGCGAGTTCACCGTCCAAACGCCACCTCGGACCAGAGCGTGACTCCGTCGGAGATGCGCAGTACGCGCCAAAAAGATCGCTCGGTCACGCGCGAGATGAACCTGGCGTTTGGCCGGCGATGGCGAAGAAGAGCAAGCCGAGCGCCGCGGGCGGAGCTGTGGCGGCGGCACCGCCGACCGCGCCCCCGGCTTGGGAGCTCCACACCGGCGACTGCCTCGCCGGAATGGCTACACTCCCCGATCGATCGGTCGACGTCGTAATCACCGATCCGCCGTACGAAGCCGAGGCCCACACCGCCCAGCGGCTGGTGGCCCGCGCCGGCGGTCGCCTCGAATGCGAGCCCATCGCGTTCCCGCCCATCACGGAGGAGCAGCGCACCGAGTCCGCCCGCCACATGGCACGCCTCGCCCGTCGCTGGATCCTCGTCTTCTGCCAAGTTGAGGCCGCGATGAAGTGGCGTGCCGCCCTCGAAGCCGGCGGCGCCGTCTACAAGCGCACCTGCCAGTGGATCAAACCCGACGGCAAGCCCCAGTACTCCGGCGACCGCCCCGGCATCGGCTACGAGTCGATCGTTGCCTGCCACGTCCCAGGCCGCAGCACCTGGAACGGCGGCGGCTCCCACGGCGTCTTCATCGTGAACAAGAGCGGCGACCCGCGGACGGGCCACCAGACGCAGAAGCCGCTCGCGCTGATGGAGCTATTGGTGCGGCTCTTCTCCGATCATGACGAGCTGGTGTTTGACCCATTCGTCGGTTCCGGGTCGACCGGCGTGGCGGCGATTCGGCAAGGCCGGCGCTTCCTCGGATGGGAGATGAACACCGACTACGCCGCGATCGCGCAGCGGCGGCTGTTGGTGGCGCGCGAGCAGCTCGAGCTCTCGGTTTGAAGCGAGGCATCACTGCTCCGTCACCGATCACTTGAAGAAAGGCAGCGTGCCAGTCACGCTCGGCTGGCGATGTGTTGGTAACCTCCGACTGCTTGCCGGTCGCGGCAGGGAAGGTGCCAGATGGGGGACGTGCTGGATAGAGCATTCGTGGGTCGCTACGCGCACCCTCCTGCGCCCTCGACCATCACGCGCGCGGTCTCGCTCCAGGCTGGTTTCTGCGAAAGCTCGAGGCCGATCCCCTGCTCGCGGGATGGCTCGGGTTCTATGTGGTTGCCGAGATCGAAGAGCATCCGACCCTTGCTGGGAGCGCGGGGTTCAAGGGACCGCCTAACTCTGAGGGCATGGTCGAGATTGGCTACTCGATCGTCGAAAGCCTCCAACGGCGCGGCATCGCGAGCGCCGCCATCGCCCAGCTGGTCGACCGCGCCTTCGCCGATCCCCGCGTCGAGACCGTCACCGCCGAGACCCCCATCACCTTCGGAGCGTCGCGCGCCCTCCTCGAAAAGTGCGGCTTCGTGCTGACAGGCACAAGGACCGACGCCGACGACGGGGAGCTCGCGCTCTACGCGAGGACCTCCCAATAGCCAGTTGACGAGCCCGCGGCAAGGTCCGCGTCATCGGAGCCCCCGTCATGGGGAAGGGATCGCAGGCTTGCAGATCGCGTTCGCGCCAACACGCGGCGAGACTCCGGAACTCAGGAGTCGCCGCTCACCGACCGATGCTGACGTGGCCGATGGGCCTGCGTTCCGAAGCGACCCACGGTCGCGACCTGATCAGTCGACGGGTTACTGGTTGAAGAACGTCTTCAGTACACGGGCCATGAGTTCGGGGGCGACGACGTGTCCCTGCCCGTCGAGCGTGTGTCGTTCGGTCTGGGGGATGGCAGCGGTTATCGCTTTCGCGGCGCGGTCGAAGAAGTCGGTCGGGAGGCCTGCGAACTGGGGCTCGGTGGTCGGACCCTCGGTGGTCACCAGGACCGACTGAGTGATGCGGGCAAGTCGGTTCGTGGGGATCTTGTAGCCATTGAGGACCGCGGCGTCCTTGACGAGCGTGTGGGCGAGCGCGACGGACGAGGCCCACATCGGGTGCTGTTTGCCAGCCGCGATGTCCGCGTCGGGTCCGCCGGTAAGCCTCATGAACAGTTCCAGGAGCTCCTCGTCCCGGCCGGCTTTGTATGCCTCGTGGGTGTCCGCGAGGTACTGGTTGAACCTCGGCCACTGGTCGTCCCCGATCACGTACGGCACATCCCACACCGCGATCTTGTCGATCGCCGAACCTGCCGCTGCTGCCTCCAGCGCGAGGGCGCCGCCAGATGAGGCGCCGTACACGTGAGCTGAGCCGCCGGCTGTCGCAATCAGCGCGTCGAGGTCTTCCACCTCCCGCGCCACGGCGTACGGCGGTGTATTGCCGCTGGCGCC